>Ga0163163_10000790_pt1 | contig 26827 bp, 21 predicted proteins | sample S65metaG_FD_119766 | JGI IMG/M metagenome (GOLD analysis project Ga0163163, IMG submission 119766) | Switchgrass rhizosphere microbial communities from Kellogg Biological Station, Michigan, USA - S6-5 metaG | ecosystem: Host-associated > Plants > Roots > Rhizosphere > Soil | place: USA...
GGCGTTCTCCCCATTGGGATGTACTTCTGGCGCTCGCAACTGCCATGTTCAATCATAGCGTGACAAAAAGTACAAGGACAAAATGGCACACATCCGGAAATTTATTTTGGCAATCACTCTAGAGTTTCCCCTCTTGCCTCGGAGTTTGGGAGGGTTGTTAACGTCTCCGATCACTGCTGTTGGACACGCAGAAAACCAGTATTCCCCGCTGGCATTGTGACCGTGGCTGTGGTCGAGCTGCCGCTGGTAGCAATATCGGATACCAATGGGCTGAACTGATTGGTCAAGTCAGAAGTGTACAGAATCGTATAGTTCTTTCCGGATCGCGACGTCCAGGTGAGCGTGAATTCTTGAGTAATCGGATCATAGGATTGTGAGGTGATAGCTGGACGAGCCGCGCCGGTAAGGCGAAGAAGCTCGAAGGTGATCGTGTACTGGCCAGGATAAGCACCCGGATCATCCTGCAGGTGGAAGTAGGCCAGCTTAGCAAGATCCAACCCAGGAACTGAACCGGCAGCCGACGTAAACGTAGGCATGCTCAAGTTGGCCGTCAGCACATGGGTGCCGCTGGTCTGGCCATACCAGGCATAATTATAAAAGGTGCCGTCCCCATCAACGAAAGACACGATCGGTCCCGAAATCGGGTCATTTGGCCCCCCGGTGCCGCTGAGCGTTACGGTCAACTCGATCTTCGTTTCGCCCGTCGCATCAATGTTAGGATTCATGGCTTTGTCCCCACTGCCGAAGCCGGCGGATGTGATGCTGTAAGTCGTCGGACCCGAAACGACCGTTGCCGAAGCCCAGTTTCCGAACAAGGCGTCCAGATTGAAGTTCTCGAAAGTACTGATCGTCGTATCGGCCACCGCCGAGCTAACCATTGCCAGCCCGTTGGCCATCACGATTGGAAGGGTAAGCCACTTTTTGATTTGTTTCACAAGCTGATGCTCCTGCCTGATGACCAATTGCCGTCGTGAGTATTGTTCAAACCGGTCGGATGTGAAAGTATAACACAATTGTTCTAGACTATGCAGCCCAGACCGGACCAAGAAAACAAAGGGGCCTTTGTGGACGTGCACGAGGGGGCATTGGGGGTAGAATCTTCGGTATTCCTTTCAACAAACAACCAACCTCTTTCCTTTTGACCCCTTCTTTATGCCCCAGGCGGACGCGATAGAAGAGAAGCGGCCCGTTGGTGCGCCCGTTCAGGTCCAAATAGTTGGTCAGGCTCTCACTGGTGCCAGGAGTCAAAATCACAGGGCTGCAATCCGTATGTGATTTGCAGAAAGCTGAGCTTGGTCGTCGGGGCCACGGTGTAGCCGAAAGCGGCCGGCCCAGGCGCAGTTGTCGCCAGCGCGACCCCATGCCAAAGAAATCCCAAGCACAACCCTGCAGCTTACGTCTTGATGTGCATCGTCAACTCATCGTTTGAGCATCTGAATCTTGAATAGCTTCACGTTGTAACCTTTGTTGATTGCGGCGGAGCATACGAGCGCAACGGCGTCAGGCACAGTACGGCGAGGCCGGTGGCGATGAAAAGATGATACCTATGGGTCTCCTATTAACGTTGTTCATGGTGTTCCTCCAATTCTGACGGTAAGTTGCCCTGGTCCCGCAAGCGCGGCTGAGCCAGGGATAAACTTGTTACAATTCGGCTTTCAGCAATACCTATTTGGAAATGCCTGCAGAAAATTGCATCGGTTTATAAATACGCGCGTTATTCTCTCTCAGATGAGGCCTATTCTGTCAATCTGAACTCGCCCGCTCACCCGACCGAAGAGTTCAACCTGGAGCGGCCGGCGGAGCGAGCAGGGTTGAGCAAGTTTCACTCGAGCAACATCGTAACGGTGGACCAAGACCTCGTGTGACAGCCAAAGCGATGCGATGTAATGTTGCTGCGTGATTGATACGAAAAGACAGGAGTTCAAAATGAAATATCGCAAACTTGGAAAAAGCAATTTGGAAGTTTCGGCCATCGGTCTCGGCTGTATGGGAATGAGTTTTTCTTACGGTCCGCCGAAAGACAAACAGGAGATGACCGCTCTGCTGCGTGCCGCGGTGGATCGCGGTATTACGTTTTTCGACACCGCCGAGGTTTACGGCCCATTCACCAACGAAAAACTCGTGGGCGAAGCGCTCGCGCCCTTTCGCAAGCAAGTTCTGATCGCGACGAAGTTCGGGTTCGATCTGAGTGGCAGCGATAATCGGCCCGGCGCTGCGGGATTGAACAGCCGGCCTGAGCAAATCAAAAAGGCTGTTGAAGCCTCGCTCCAGCGGCTCAAGGTCGAGACAATTGATTTGCTGTATCAGCATCGCGTGGATCCGAATGTGCCGATCGAAGAAGTGGCCGGCGCGGTCAAGCAACTCATTCAGCAAGGCAAGGTGAAACACTTCGGGCTTTCCGAAGCCGGCGTGCAAACAATTCGTCGCGCCCACGCCATTGAGCCACTTACCGCACTTCAGAGCGAATACTCGCTGTGGCACCGGATTCCCGAGAAGGAAATAATCCCGACGCTTGAAGAGCTCGGTATTGGCTTCGTTCCCTATAGCCCGCTCGGCAAGGGGTTTCTGACTGGCACGATGAATGAGAATACGAAACTCGAAAGCTCCGATTTCCGGAGCACGCTCCCGCGCTTCACACCAGAGGCGATGAAAACGAACCAGGCGCTCGTTGATTTACTCGGCCGCATTTCTGCGCGCAAAAAGGCAACACCCGCGCAGATCGCGCTCGCGTGGTTGCTGGCGCAGAAGCCGTGGATCGTTCCGATTCCCGGCACAACGAAGCTGAATCGTTTGGAGGAGAACATCGGAGCGCTTGAAATCGAACTTACGCCGGAGGACCTGCGCGAAATTGAAAGCGCTGCTTCAATGATCCAGGTGCAGGGCGCGCGTTATCCCGAACGGCTGGAACAAATGACCGGACGCTGAGCGATTGTCAGAGAAACGAAGGAGGAAGATTATGAGCAATATGCAGATCAAGAGAGTTGGTACACAATCGTCCACCAAAGGTCCGGCCGATTGGTTCACCGGGACAGTGCGCATCGATCCGCTGTTTCAAGCAAATCCTCCGGCGCGCGCTGCCGGCGCCAGCGTGACGTTCGAACCCGGCGCGCGCACCGCCTGGCACACGCATCCACTGGGACAGACGCTCATTGTCACCTCTGGACTTGGTTGGGCCCAGGGGGAGGGCGGTCCCATCGAGGAAATTCATCCCGGCGACGTGATCTGGTTTCCGCCCGGATTGAGACATTGGCACGGCGCTTCGCTGACAACCGCCATGACGCACATCGCCATTCAAGAGGCGCTCGACGGAAAGGTGGTGGATTGGATGGAACAGGTCAGTGACCAGCAATACCGCAAGTGAGGGGAAAATTTGCTTTCCTGGAACTTTTGGTTCGTGAGGCTCTCCTCTTGGCCCGTTGGTTGCGGGCTTCAACCAGGTGCTTCGCGATATCAACCCCAAGGAATAAACATATTGGCGTTGTTGTTAATTCAGTCGTGTATGGATTGGACGAACGGGCCAGCAGTCGTGGTGTCACAACCATAGGCAGCAAGCTTGGAGGGCGCGGCGAATGCGCATCTCATCCAAGTAGCCCCGCAAATTCAAGTTTAACACTGGACGCACGGGCGCCACCGCCCCATCCTCAACCAACCGACCGAATTGCCCAAACCGGGAATGCTTTTTCCACTCGTAAGTCTGCTGCTTATGGGGTCGACACTGAAATTCAAAAGATGAAAACGCCGAAACTCGCCCCGTTGGTATTCTCGTTTTTCTTCGGCTTTGCCCTAACGTTGTCCGCTCGCGCCGAGTGGCAGATCCAAAAAATCAGTACTGACGCGTCTTTTCGAGGGCTCTGCGTCGTGGATCAGAATATCGTGTGGGCAAGCGGCAGCAAGGGCACCTTCGTTCTTACGACTGATGCCGGAAAGAGTTGGCATGTCGGCCAGGTTGCTGGCGCGGGGAAATTAGATTTCCGCGATGTTGAGGCTCTGGATGGCAAGACAGCCTGGTTGCTGAGCATTGGAGAGGGTTCCGACTCACGAATCTACAAGACTACGGACGGCGGGAACCGCTGGGCGCTTCAGTTTCAGAACGAAAAGCCTGACGCTTTTTTTGATGCACTTGCGTTCTGGGATGGCCAGCATGGCGTGGCACTCAGTGATCCAGTGGATGGACGTTTCCTTCTGGTTGCAACCACGAACGGTGGTGGCCTTTGGGAGCCGATCAAAGCGAAAATGCCTCCCGCTGTCTCAGGCGAAAGCGCTTTTGCGGCCAGCGGCACCTGCCTGGTCGCTCAGGGGCAAAGCAATGTCTGGTTCGCCACCGGTGGCGCCGGCAAGGGCGGCGTATTTCGATCGATCGATCGTGGACAAACCTGGACCGTTTCTGAAACTCCCGTGCCCGCCCCAACGAATTCCGCCGGCCTCTTCTCACTCGCGTTCCGGGACGAACGACACGGTGTGGCCGTTGGCGGCGACCACGAGAAAGAGTCCGAGACCGGGCATAATTTCGTAGTTACCGAGGATGGAGGTGCAACATGGCAGGAAAGTGCCGCCAATATACCGCTCGGCTTCCGTACGGGAGTTGCATGGCTTGGTAGGCAGGAAGGCTCGGTGCTTATCGCGGTCGGGCCGTCGGTTCGGATTTTCGAAATTCCAATGGCCAGTGGCAGAAACTCGACGATGCGAACTACAACGTCATCAGTGTTGGTGGTTTCAATCCGCAGGCGGTGTGGGCTGCCGGCCCGAAAGGCCGCATCGCTCGGTTGATCGATGTCCCGAAATGAAGGCCCTTAGTTTGGAGGCGGAGGTCGAAATCGGTCGCCTTAAGCGTCGTCTTCAGATCGTCAGGAGTCCATCTCCGTCTTTTCATCCGGCGGTTCCATGCGAGCAGTTTTCCGAGCAGCGGATGGAGATGACTTCCCGAAACAAAAATCCGCATCAAACTCAACCTTCTGCTCCAGCTGATTCGCCCGCCCTGCTCCATTTCCCAAGCAACCTCAGTCTCCAGATCACCTTCCCGGTTATCTGCAACTTGGTTAGAATCGGATGAACTGCCACTGCCGCCTGGACGTCCCGATTATCACCCAGCGTCGCAAATTTGCCCGGGAGAAGCTTTCCTTGTGCGATATCGAGAGGCCCTTTCTTTACCGGATGAGTTTCCACAATGGCAGCCTCATTTATGTAAAGTATTCCCTTCTTGAGTTCGACGTATTCACCAGGAAGTCCGACAATCCGTTTAACAATAGACTGGTTCTGAACTGCTGCGATGATCATATCACCGCGCTGAGGCTCATTCCCTTCGTACGCCATCCGGTCCACTAGCATTAGGTCTCCAGTCTGGAGAGTCGGCATCATGCTCTCCCCCGAAACCAACCTTAGCGAAAAACGCATCCTCAAGACCAAAACCAGGCAGATCAACCCCAGTCCAGCCAGTGCGATGCTTCCTGCTCTTTTCCCCAAAGTCATGGTGCCCCGGAATTCTGGTCCGGTTTGAACGTCGATGTTCCCCCAGGCGTGCTCTGCGTGGCACTCCGAGCCAACTGGGTTTGCGCGTTATGTGAAATAAGCACCGCCTGAATCTGAACTTTACCGTCAAATTCTCTCGGAATAGAGGTCAAGTGCCGAAACGCCTCTACAATTTCCTTTTCTCGGCCGCTCGCCTTCCCCGCCGCAATTGCCTCTGTGGCAAAGTCTCCGACCAGTCGACTGGTTGGGTGTTCATATATTATTTTCAAGTAAGTCTCCACCCATCGGTTCCAAAGGCCAGCCTTCTTGAGGAAACCCAACAGGTCCCGCGAGATGTAATAATTCTCATCAGTTAATGCAAATTCCTTAACTTCCTTTTCCAGGGTCTTGATTCCCTCCAGAAGATGTCGTTGCTCCGAGGCTGCTCCCATAGCTCCCGTGAGTACGGTTATCTTCGCGTCTTCCACCAGCCTTGCCTCTATTTCATCCACTAACTGCTTCGTTAAGCCGGTCACTAAATGTTTCGCATTCTGAATCTCAGAAAAGGTTTGCGGTTCAATAAAGAACTCCAATTCGGGTCGAGTTTCCGCCTTCGATACCAGGCTCTCATCCGCCGGAACTCGGCTAGCGAAATAAAATACACCAACTCCCGCGAGGAACGCCAATATCATCCAACTCAATTGGCGACCGCCTCTGCCAGTGCTTTCGCCCCAATTTGTTCCACTTCTCTTGCGCCTCATCATATTCTCTGTCTATAAAGGCGCAAAAGGTTGGCCAAACCCGCCAAAAATTTTCCAGGTGGTCAACAGGAGATGTACGAAAACTATGCGTGGTTACCGGCGCAGTTAAATGGAAGTCGTCTCTTCTTCAAAAGCGGCTTATGGTAGCATTCGTCGTTTGAACCCCCGCGTCAGTTTCAGTTAAGAGCGGCGCGCGATAAAAACGAATTCCCGTCGACTCAAAAATGTTTCCATTACCTCCGACCAGCGTCTGTCCATCCGGGGAAAAGAGCAATTCGCTCACCGGCCCGCCCAAACGATTGATACTGAGTAATTCCTGTTGAGTGCTCACGCTCCAAAGTTTGAGCGTGCCATCGTCACTGCTGCTCGCGAGCGTTCTGCCATCCGCCGAAAAAGCAGCCGACCAAATCGCCTGTTTATGGCCGGTAAATATGCCTACCAATTGGCCTGTAGCGACGTTCCAAAGGCGGATAGCGTTATCGCGTTCACCCGGGCCTCCAGTCGTGACCAGCATGCGACTATCCGGCGAAAACACGACGTTGAAAAGCGGAGATTTTTCCAGCACAAAACTGCTGCGCAGCGAGCGTTTTCGCACGTCCCAGAATTCGAGCGCGTCATCACTTCTATTATTGTTCACATAAACGGCCAGAGTTTGGCCGTCTGGAGAAAACGACGCTCTTCGCGCCGCGTTTCCCAGAACCTGGTTTGTGCCGGTAGCCAGATCCCACCAGCGAAGCGGTTGTTGGAACCCACCTGTGATCAGTTGCCGGCCATCAGGTGACAAAATCGTCACATCCACCGGAACATCGCAGACTTTCAAAGTAACAGCCTCCCGTGTCTTCGTGTTCCAAAGCTTCACTATACCATCACCAGTGGGCTCAGCCATCGTCCCCAGATCCGCACTGAGGGCCAGGCGGAAAGGCCGATGCCCACGAACTCTGGGCTCGAGCTGGAAGTCTTGTTCCGATTCTCCAGTAGCCAGGTTAAGGAATACCACCTTATTCTTCAAAGAATCCAACGCCACCAAGGTTCGTCCATCCTTGGAAAAGAGCAGAGGGTGGTGTGCGACCGTCAGAACATCTTCCTTTTTCTCGCTCCTCACGGGCCACAGCTTGACCCCGCCATCCTTTGCCCCGCTCACCACCGTTTGACCATCCGGAAGGAAAGCAATCCCCCAAACCTCGTTGAGGTGTCCATGCAGTGTGGCTACTGGTTCCCGGGCTTCGAAATCCCAAAGACAAACGGAGTGATCCATGCTGGCAGTGGCCAGCGTTCGGCCATCCGGAGAAAATGCGAGGCTGGTAATACCACCCGTGTGTTCAATGCGTCCTGGCGACTTTGGCAGCAAGCCAACTTCCTTGCCAGAGCTGGTGTCCCAAATGCTGAGCACAAAAATGCCGCTTTTCGATGACTTGTTCCGTGGCGAAACAATGAAGTGTCCGTCCGGTGAAAACGCGAGGAGGTTCGCACCTCCGAACCAAGGCATAAAAAGGTCTGTCGAGCCCTCCAACACAACCGCAACTTCACCATTCAACACCTTCCACACCGTAATCCCCTCCGAAGAATCGGTGGCCAGCAGCTTCCCGTCATTCGAAAAGGCCACGGGACCACGGGACCCTCGAAGCAGGAGCGGATCAGCCCAGGTAGCCGTGTCCCAAACCTTCACCCCCTGCTCACTCCCCGTGGCTAACCGAGCGCCATCGTGTGAAAGCGCAACTGGCGCGGAACTTCTCGGTAGAGACTTTTCCTCCGTCCAATCTGTCGTATTCCAGATCCGCACCCCTGAGCGACTGGAAGTAATCAGCGCCTTGCCGTCGGTCAAAAACACCATCGATTCGACTTGTTTTGAAAAGGTTTTCAACAGCGTTCGGTTCCGCAAATCCCAGATATTCAGTTTTTCCTTCAGGCCGACGGCCAGCAAATCCCCGCGAGGTGAAACCGACAGCGACTGCACCGAGCCATCCTGCGCAGGAAGAGACGCATGTTCGTCCCCACGCGCAAGTTGCCACAGATAATGCCACTCGAAACCGCGGAGGTCCGCTTCGCCCGCTTTTGGTCGGTGTTTCTTTAGTAACTGTGTAGCGCGGCCAAAGTTCCCGGCTACAAGTGACTGTTGTGCCAGGTTGACATCTGCCACGTACTCATTCAGCCGCGCGAGCGCCGCCTGTTCGTTGGCTCGCTTCTGTTGCACCTCGGCAGCTTGGCGGGCTTGGGTTTCCGCTACTTGGGACTTACGCGCCTCATGTTCGGCGTTCGTCGCACGCACTGCCAGCCAGATACTCACCGCAGCACCGGTCAGCAGAGTCAAGGCAATGAGCGCCGCCGCGGAAAAAGCAGTTTGGTGGCGACGGACCAATTTCTGGAACCGATACCAACCGCTCGGTGGACGGGCCAATACCGGTTCGTTGTTCAGATATCGCTCGACGTCTGCGGCAAAGTCATTGGCGGTGGCGAAACGTCGAGTGCGGTCCTTCTCGATCGCCTTCATCACGATCCAATCGAGATCACCCCGCAGCAGGCTAATGAGCCTCGGCGCTTCGGAACCTCGATGTTTTGCGGTGTCGGTCAAATCCGCTTCCAATAAAGTGGCCAACCGCGTCGAGGGCCAAACCGGCTCCGCCTCTCGAATCGTACGCCGGCATTCATCAAGTCCACCACGAATCAGCGCCTCTGCATCGAAGGGTGTCTTCCCCGTCAACAGCTCATACAATTGCACGCCCAAGGAATAAATATCCGTCCGCGTATCGATATCCAACCCGCTCATTTCCGCCTGCTCCGGGCTCATATAGGCCGGCGTCCCAATGAATTGCTCGAAAGCAGTAAACACGGTCAGATCCGTCAGCCGCTGCTGATTCGTTGCTTTGGCAATTCCAAAATCAATCACCTTCGGTACGGGTGTTCCGTCGTGCGAGGTCACCAGGATATTCGATGGCTTGATGTCCCGATGAATAATTCCTTTTTGATGTGCATGCTGGATGGCATTGCATACCTGGACGAATAGCCGCAATCGCTCTTCAGTAGGCAGATTGTTCTGGTCATAGTACTCCGTGATCTTGATGCCACGCACCAGTTCCATCACGAAGTAAGGCCGCCCGGTCTCCGTGGCTCCAGCCTCTAACACCTTCGCGATATTCGGGTGATCCATCAAGGCCAACGCCTGTCGCTCTGCCTCGAACCGCGCAATCACCTGCTTCGTATCCATCCCGAGCTTGATGATCTTCAACGCAACCCGCCGCCGCACCGGCTTCTCCTGTTGGGCCATGTACACCACGCCACAACCGCCCTCCCCAATTTTTTGAAGCAACTTGTAGTGACCGATAAAATCTCCGGATTTTTCTGTAAGCTCAGGTACGATCACAGTGCCTGTGGGACCCTGAAGCGGAACGGGTGAAGGAGTGGATGAATTCGAAAGCGCGGGATTTTCCAGAAAAGTTCCCATGTCCTTTTCCTCCTGCAACAGTTCTTCAACACGTTTTCGCAGTGCCTCGTTCCCCGCGCAGGCAGCATCGAGATACGCCGCACGCTCGGCGGGATCCCTCTTCTCCAATGCGGCGAGAAAGATTTCTTGCTGTCGCTTGGGTGAAGGAGTTTTTGGATCCGTAATCATTGCCGTTTGTTATGCTTGCGTAAACCGCACGAAAAGTCCGCCACAATTTATGAAGGTCGAATCATCCCCAAGCCGCTACGACTGGTCCGAACCACGCCGTTCCAGCTTCACCTTTTGAACGCCCTCAATCCGGTTTAAGGCGTAAACCAACTCACTCGCTGAACCCTCAGGTCGCAACCTCGTTTGATACGTCACGTCGAGTGGGGCTCCTTCCTGCGCAGTGCCAATCGAAAGCACCTTGCACTCTTGCGGGTGCTCGTTCAATGTCCCCGTTTGCGCCAGACCCTCACTAATTCCAGGCACGAGCGAAAGGATCACGAGGAAGAGTTGCATTCTCGAGGCCCGGCCCAGTTCGCGAGTCAGTGTTATCATAGGTGTTTTGCGGCGCTACTCCATACATGCGCAAAACCTCACGAAAACCCGCCAGCTTTTTTTGACGCAAAAAACTCAAAGCGAAATCTTCCGAATCTCGCCTCGTAACCACGCCCGTGCGTAGGTCCACAGACGCTCTGCTGTCCGCGGCGCCAAACCGAGCGCCTCGGCTGCTTCTGACATCGTCATGCCCACGAAATAACGCAACTTCACCAACTCTGCCGCTGTGGAATCCTCGGCCGCCAATTTGTCCAACGCTTCGTGAACGGCCAGCAGTTCGTCCGGCGGACCGCTGAGGACAAAGGTAGCTTCCTCAAATTCCTCAGGCTCCAGGCCCGACCCACGTTTCTGACTCCTCTTTCGACGCGCGTGGTCCACCAGGATCCGCCGCATCGCCTCCGCCGCCGCGCCAAAGAAGTGCGCGCGGTTTTGCCAGCTCTGTTCTCCAGGCCCGACCAAGCGAATCCACGCTTCATGCACAAGCGCCGTCGGTTGAAGGGTGTGATCAGCGGATTCATTGGCCATCTTCCGTCGAGCCATTCGGCGCAACTCCTCATAGACTGCCGGCAACAACTGCTCAATCGCCTCCCGGTCGTTTCCCGTGGTCGCATTCAGTATGCGCGTAATATCGTTCATCGCCGGCCAGTGCTCCAAAGACGGGTACCGCAACCACACGAAAAATTCAAACCTTTGCTGGACGCATCACACAAACACCGGAGCCCGTTCGGAAGAGCCGACGGAGCGGAGCTCCGCAAATCACAGCTCGTCCATTATTTGGAGGAGCGCCGACGATCTATACCCATCGCTCACGTGTTTCTGCACCTACGCTCCGCCCCGGTTCACAATCACGGTGCGGCACACCAGCGGCTCCGAGAAATCAGTATCCTTCGACCAGCCCCCCCGTTTCTTCCGAGGACCGAAGGAAGTTTTTTGAAACGGCGATCCTGCTCGCCAATCAACTGGCAAGCGAGTAGGGGTTGCAACTCATTGAGGGATGAGCCGGAAGAGATTCTCGATGCGGTCGCCGAGGCCGGATCCTGGTTGCCGGTGACGGTGGCAAGACGGGCGTTCACCAATCGTGACGTGCTGGTTCCCATTCTGCTCGAGGCTGTGGAGAGCCGCTCCGTTGCCGGGCGATCGTTGCTGTTCTTCATCAACCCATCCAGATATTTGAATTCAAGATAGTCGTACCCCAAAAGTATAAGTGGACTGTAACCTGGTTTCTGTGCTAAACGTCTTACGCATTCGATGAGAAACTGCATGAACATATCAGCCACGATTTGGCCGACGATGTCGGTCGCGCTAGCGACACGTCATAGCCGGGCAAGGCAGGGTTGTGCGTTCAACCTTAGGCTATCCAAACTGTATAGCGGGCGTAACCCCGAATCGAATTTGGATAATGGAAAGGTGAGCAGGTAACGAATCGAACATAGGATTTCCTATAACCCTGCTTACCAAAAAGTAAGCAGGGTTTTTTGTTGTCGGAATATGTGACAGTGAACAATCAGAGCGAAAGGTAAACGGAACTGTGAGTGAAACGATAACGACGTCTTGATGATGTCTGAGAGTGCCAAACGAAATCGGTCGCAGGAATGCCGAGGCGTTCCACCGGTGTGGTGTGTCCACGCGGGGCGAATACGCGCGCCGAGACGATTTGAAACGCTTTTACAATTTAAGGGTTTTTCAGGAGGTGTACCCCTAAACACCAAAAGAGCCACCGTGAAACCGTGGGTTGGTATCGCAAGATAGCAAGAGGTGTTTGTTCTTTGTTGAAATGGCATGGGCCGGGAGTGAAATAACTCCCGGCCCTCTAATTTCCGCGGTTGTGATTTAAGAGGAGAATGGCGCTGTGCCAAGGCGCATGTCCGGGTGCGACTCCCGGCAACCGCACCAATTGAAAAATCCGAAGGGCCGAAATCCGAAAGCCGAAGGAAGTCCGAAGACGGAAATCCGAATTCTAACGAAGATAATTTTGATGCGGCTTGGAAGTCCCTGTTATTCATAGCTGCGCGTCAGCACGCGGCAGAGTCTCCAAAACTCAGCTCCCTCCGGGCGGTACGGAGGCAGCCTGCCACATTTTCATCGGAATCCTAATTCCGGGTCTCCGTGCAACGTTCTCTCTCTTACGGGTTTTCCAATTTTAGCATTCGGATTTGTTCGGATTTCGGGCTTCGGAATTCGGATTTTCATTGGGGCCGTGGCAGAAAAGTGATGCACCTGCCTTGCAAGCAGCGTTAAGCGGGAGCGTTACCCGCCGGACTCCACCATTTCACTGCGGGGAGAATGAGATTCAGGCGAGCCTCATAAGCTCAGCCTCTGTGGGCGCGACTCCCACCCCCGCTACCAGTTTTAAACCCGAAGTCCGAATCTCCGAATCCCGAAGGAAATCCGAAAATGGAAATCCGAATGGTCGGGGATGGGGGTTTGCCCTGCGTTTCGGATTTCGTCATTCGTCATTCGGATTTTCCTCGGGGAGGTGTTCCGGCTGCCGGCCTGTAAATCCGGTGTCGCAAAAAAAAACGTCGGAAGTGACGACTGGAGCATTACCAGCACCTCCCACCATTTTTTGGACTCGTAGCTCAATCAGCAGAGCGCCCCGTTGTCTGCGGGAGGGTTGAGGGTGCAACTCCCTTCGGGTCCGCCATTTTATCGGAGCGTAGCTCAGTCTTTAGAGCGCGCGGCTTGGGACCGCGAGGTCGCAGGTGAAAATCCTGCCGTTCCGACCATTTCAAAATGCTGCCGTGGCCGAAATACATCAGGCATCCGTCTTCTAAGCGGATTTATGCAGGTGGGAGTCCTGCCGGCAGTGCCAATTAATCTTGCCAGGTGGTGTTAAAGTAGCACGGCGGCCTGTTAAGCCGTTCGGTGTTGGTGCGAGTCCAACCCTGGCAGCCATTTTCAGGGTGTATTGTCAGCAGTCCCGACGTGTCGGGATTCGGAACGAGAGGGTGCTTGCGCACGGCCACCAAGGTGCAACTCTGCCAGCCTGACCACTTTTGGAAGGCAGGCAGATATAAGCTGGCTGCACCTGTCCCGAAAACAGGATCGGCATTGCCGAGGCCGGAGCATTACCGGCGCCTTCCGCCAACAATTAACCAAGGGAGGTTCTATGGAAGACGGTGCCTTTGCATTCATTCAGGCCGTGTTCCACGTGCTCCTGTTTATCGTGGTGCATGGGAACCGCACACGGAATGGTGTGCGACACAGCCACAAACAAAACGATCGCTGAAACGAAAGGAGGTCCCATGAAGCCCGTGATTCGATATCAAAGCAAATTGCTCTTTCGCAGAAGCTTCAAGCCAAAACGGGTCATTCGAATCCGCTTAGCGCCCAAGGTGACCTTCGTGTTCCGGCCTGTCGCGTTTGGATTGAAGCCAGAAATTAGGACCGTCCTGTAGCTCAATAGCAGAGCATCCGGCCGATAACCGGAAGACCGTGGAGCGTTACCACGCGGGACGACCACCCCGAGTAGCTGAGACAGATTAGCGCCTCCCTGAAGAGGAGGAGACGTTGGCGCGATACCAACCTCGGGGACCAATTAACTAAACCAATCCCGCTTTGGCAGGCACGATCCGCCTTCGCCAAGGCTACGGCGGACAGGAAGGAGCTTCGACGCTAGCGTTTAACAGCAGGCCCAGCTTGGGCACGCCAAGGAACATCGATTCACGGAGTTAACGTCTGCCCGTGACAGACGACTCCGTGTTTCGCCTTTCCTTTCCCCTTTGTCCGTGAATGCAAAGCAGCTCGAGCAGCCGGTCTTTCAAGCCGGGCCTAATCGGTGCGAGTCCGATCACGGATGCCATTTTGTCCGCGTAGCTCAGTTAGATCAGAGCGCCGGCGTGCGAAGCCGGAGGTCACAGGTGCGATTCCTGTCGTGGACACCATTTTCAAGCCCCTGTGCCTCAGCAGCCACAGGCCGGGTTTCGTAAACCCGTATTCGTCGGTGCGAGTCCGACCAGGGGCTCCATTTTCAGGGTCGTGATGTAGCAGTTAGCATCTCCGCCTGTGACGCGGACTGTGCGGGTGCAAATCCCGTCGCCCTGACCATTATAAAATCTAGATGGGCCGAAGTTCGCAGTTTATCGCTCCAAACGAAGGGGTGGTTGCTCACCGTGAGAGAGCCGCCGGACGAAAGTTCAGTGATGCGGGTTCGATTCCCGCTTGCGAAGCCCCGTCTCTGCGGCGCCACTTGTCCATCTGATCACCCCGTAGTTCAACTGCGAGAGAACACCTGGAATTATTCTGGGAGATATGGGTTCGATTCCCATCGGGAGTGCATTCGACGGGTCGTAGATCACCTTTCGCGTGCATTCGCATTGCGATTTGGAATAATTCGTCCCAAACACTAGGCAAGTCACACGTATGCCGGCCAAAAAATCCAAGAAGGCGGAAACCGTTTACGAGGCGGTCGAACAGAAGGATCTCAAACGTCTGTTCGAACTTATCAACGCGGGTGCGGACGTCAACGAATCGGAAGAAGACACCCCACTGTCCAAAGCCGCGGAACTCGGCCGCGCAGACATGGTGCGGGAATTGTTGAAGGCAGGAGCTGATCCGAACTTTGGTGGAATCTGGGTCCCGCTTTGCGCCGCTGTCCGCGGAAAGAATCCGGAAGTGGTGAGGCTGCTGATTGATGCCAAAGCGGATCCTAACGCGCAGGAGGAAGAAGGTTCCACCGCACTGATACTGGCGGCGTTCATCGGAAATCTGGAAATGGTGAAAATGCTCGTCGCGGCGGGAGCCGATCCCAAGCTGCAGGATGAAGACGGCGAAACGGCCCTGCTTTCCGCGCGCAAATGGCCGGAGATCGTTGCATTTCTGAAACCGCTTTCATCGGCAGAGGACGTTGAGTTCCTCGAGAAGCAGAAACAACCCATCACGGTAGATGCTGAGGAGTTTTTCAAGGTTGTGAAAACCTTGGATATTTCCGCCATCAAAGAACTATTGTCCCGCGGCGCTCCAGTGAACGCCGGGAACAAGTACGATGAAACCGCTTTGCACTTCGCAGCTGAGGAGGGGAACAAGGAACTCGTGGAACTCCTGCTCACGTTCGGAGCCGAAGTTGACGCCAAAAATCACGTAAAGCGAACTCCACTTGCTCTCGCGGCAAATCGCGGTCATGCCGGCGTTGCCGAAGAGCTGGTTGCTGTCGGCGCGAACCTTGAGTCGCGGGACGGTGAAGGCGCCACACCGTTTCTTTCGTCGGTGGGCCGCCGCGCGGAAAACCGGAATATGATGCGATTGCTGGCCAAGGCTGGAGCGAAATTGGATGTAGTCGATGTATACAAACGGAGTGCGTTGGACCTCGCTTCGCGTTACTTGCCGAAAGAAGACGATGAATTTGCAGATGAAGAAAAGAAAGCCGACGGCCGGGCATTGCGCGAAACGTTTATTGAAATCGGATTGCTCCACCCGCAAGCGAACGAGCTCACAGCCGAGGCTGCCGCTGGGAATTTGGAAGCCGTCAAGAAGCGCATTGAGTCCGGCGTGCCGGTGGATGTTTACGACGAACAGGAACGAACCGCGCTCTACATGGCCGTGTCCCGCCGCCATCCGGCGCTCATCGCTTATTTGCTGCAAGCCGGGGCCGACGTTCACAAAGCGATTGGTCACGATGACGATACGAGCAGCCGGGGCGGCGGGCCGATCTTCATCTCTTGGAGCAACCATCTCAATCCTCTCATGATTGCTGCTCGCGACGGCACGGTTGAGATCGCTGAGAAGCTATTGAACGCCGGCGCCGATCCCAATCGCGGAAAAGAATCCATCACTCCGTTGATGGCTGCCTGTTACTGCGGACACCTGGAAATGGCGAAGCTCCTGGTGGCACGCGGTGCGGAAGTCGCGCGTGAAGGAAAAACGTTGGATCGTCTCCGCGAAAAGGTCACCGCGGTGAGCATTGCCGCAAACGGAAAATTTTCTGAGTTGGCAAATTGGCTCATGGACAATGGCGCGTCGGTCAAAGACCGCAAACAAATCATGTTGGTAGACGCCGCCCGTCGCGGGGATGTTTCGGAGATTAGCAGACTTTTGGATGACGGCGCGAAGGCGGACCAGCCGGATCCATTGACCAAGACATTGCCGCTCGACGTCGCCGCCGAGGAAGGCCATGGCGACGCGGTGTGCGTGTTGCTGAAAGCTGGAGCGCCCGTTGCCGCGGCGAAGCAGTTGTCACCTTTATTGAGGGTGGTGGGCGCGATGGAACTCAAATCACGATCCAACTCACTGGACTCCGCGACAACGGAACGATACCTCGGTATTGTGAAACAACTTCTGGCCGCCGGCTGTAAACCCAACGCGCGGTTCTTTGGATTTGATCCTTTATCTGTCGCCCAGAGCATCAAATGCCAGCCGCTGGTTGAATTGTTGGAGGCGGCGATTCCACCAAAGCCATCGGCCAAAAAGAAAAAATAAATGCTCGCGGGTTCTCAGACCGATCGCGTGGGGATTTTCAATGCAAACTGACTTTCGACGGGCCGATGAATTGGGTTATCGGCAAAAGCGGCCACAAGCCGCAAGCAGGTTCAAATCCTGTGCAACCAGGCAACTGGTTGACGACCCAACTCGCTTCTTGTCCGTCATCAATCGGGCCGGGCCGCTGTGCTTTGGTTACCGAACCGGTAGCTCAACTGAGGGAGAGCAGCCCGCGCGAGCGGGAAGACGCGGGTTCGATTCCCGTCTGGAAACATCGAAGCCGTTCCTTGTCCGTCCCTAGATGCATGCTTTCATCGGGCCGCATGTCGTCGGTTATCTAACTCAATGGTAGAGTGCCGGACTATTAATCCGGAGCTGCAGGTTCGACTCCTGCGTCCGACGCAATCTCTTGCCCGTGATTATTTCAAGGCGAGTCGAAGGTGAACGTTTATCTTAACGGACCTAAGGTAGCAACGGTCGGGCGACCGACACAGGCGAGCAGCCAAAGTCTCTTCGAGATAATAGCTGCGTTTCGACTGCGGCAACCGCATTGATGAATGCAGCCGTAAGGAAGTCCGCAAACAACGTTCCCGAAAACTTATTCGCCTTATTTTCGACGGGTCGCAGGATTGGGTTATCGCTTGATACGCGCGTGGTCGCGGGTTCGAGTCCCGCCTTCGGCTCCAGACGCCGGAGTAGCTCAGTGGTAGAGCACGTTAATTCCCAGTTCGTTTCTTATCCGTCGGTATCACCTGCCGAATTTGGATTCGGCAAAATCTCAACAACACCCTCGAATCATTATGAGACCAGACATGCACAAAGTGGTCATTGAACGCCCGCGTCACGGACGCAGTTGGGCGGAATCGCGCCCACGTCCCAAACCGCCATTCGACGAATCACCGCGATTTGAATCCATCATGGCTCGGCACACGCGACGCAAATGGTTTTCTGATTTGCTTGGACCTTTGAAACGATGGCTGCAGTCGCAAGTTGGGCGGCCATGGAATGACGCTTATTCTGAAGCCTGTGCGGTGATCAAATTGGACAGTCCCATTCGCGCACACGTCAAAACCCATCTGCTCGAATTCGTGGAGAGAAATACCTTTATGTATGAAGGAAACGTATGTGTTCTGGACACTGGCTATCTTGGCAAACCGGTTCCTGTATCTGCGAACGGCCGTCACCGAAGCCTGTTCTTCGTGCATCCGGAAACAGGGTTCCTGCTTCCAAGTCCAAGGCTATCCAAGCGGGCCTGGCGCGCCCGCGATCCCAAGCCAGCGGCCACAATCCGCTGGATTCGCAGAGGCGTCGGGTTGCAACAAATCCGCGGGCTTTGGTTTGAGTGTCACTTTGAAGTCGTGCCGGTGGACATCCGGTTCCGAGCTTACGATCACGCATTGGAACGGATGGTCACTCGAGGTGAACTGACCAGGCATGACAAGGCGTACTGCCTTTGCACGCTAAAACGTCAGTTATCCAAGCGCGAACTTCGTCACTACGGATTTCGCAATTCGCCAGTTCCAATGTCAACTGGAGCGCAGTCCTCAATCGGTCGTTCCGGTCGGTTGACAACTGCGTTTCAGCTTTCAGCGGGCCGTAGATTGTGGGTTCTCGTGAACCCGGCGATACCGGCGCAAGTCCGGTCCGTCGCTTGCGACGGTGGTGCAACTCCAGCACGCCGGGCAATTCCACAGTCGATTTCTTGTCCGCTGAGCAAGATCAATCGAAGTATAGGAACTCGGCAGCTACTTCACTTCGGAGCATCCGGAATTCGTTCCCGGCCGATAGGAGCGGGTGTCAATTCCGGATCATCGGCTTTGAATTTCTTCCCTTCGCGGAGTTCTTCGGCGTGCTTCGTCAGGAACGCTTTCCACCCTCGACGAAACGCTATTCGGTCGCCTCGGGTTGTTGCGAGACCCGTTTGATCCAACCAGGATTCGGGTTTTCTTTCGAGAATCGTGTTCAGGTTTTCAAGCGCTAGACTGTAAATGTGCTCCTCTGCAAGGCGGTCAGCCCAAGTGTCCAGCAAGTCGAAGTTTGCTCCCAGTTTCTTGGCGGCCTCAGAGGCCTCGCGCAGCAACCACTCGTGATGCTCGGTCGCGACGATCTCAATCAGAGACTTTATGAAATCCTTGTTGCCCGACCTTCCGGCAACCGTGCAGGCCGCGCGAACGACGCCAAGGTCGTCATCGGTCAATCTGGATTCCACGAAGGTAATGCAATCGTCAGGCACCGGTTGAGGAATGGAATTCAAGGCTGCAACACGAGCGGGATAACGGCAGTTTTCTCCAAAGACATTGAGCAATTCCAACCAACGCCCTGGGCGCGGTGGTGGCTGATTGGCAAACCAAGTGAAATACAGAAGGAAGGCTCCCTGGCCGCTCAGGTGATCTTCGTCAATCGTGTAGCCGCGTGTGTGCAGAACAGTCATTGCGCCGAGCAACTCACGAACGCCTTCTGGTTGATCCAAAATGTTGTCCTTAGGGTCGCGACGTGGGCGAACAAGCAGGTCAAGAACGCGATCAAGTGCGGCGCGAACTGCCGGCGCTTCGTTCGTAGTACCTACCGTCTGGATCATGAATGCGCCCGCAGCCATTTGTGCGGTTTCGGACTGCGCCAGATAATTGGTCGCGAGCGAGCGAACCGTCGGAGCGAGTTTTGCGTCCCAAGAATTCTTTACGAGTTGCCGGCGCGCCTCTCTTGTGAACGGCGGGAATCCACTGAAACCGTTCGTGCTATCCAGAGCTGGGTCCGGCAGTCGCATTGTCAGCGTCCGTGCCGCTTCCAAGGCCAGTTTCGGATTCGCGTTTGTTGCTAATTCGATCAATGCCTTTGTCGCATCCGCTGACCCAATCCAGCAAATGCCTTCAAGCGCATTTTGGTCGCCGCGTGCAACCCGCCGCAAGAGTGGCCTGAGGTAGATCGGATGGCAAAGCGCTGTGAAGTCGGCGTAGTTTTGTGCGCGTTCGCCATGGGTATTGTCCGGGGACAAGGGCAGTTTTTCCATCCCGGCAACCACGACTTCCGCTTCGTCTGGAGTAGGCATTCGGAATACCAATGAAATTTCGCCTCCGGGTCTTTTGCGGTCGCTTTCTTTCCAACCATAGTCGTGCGTCACGTGAATGGTGTAGCGGCCTGGTTGAAGAATTCGCCTGTAACGCATCAGCGGCAGGGATTGAGTAAATTTTTCTCCCGGATTGAGCTTCCGAGGTCCGCCGAAACCGCCACCGCAGAATTCTGACGTATCGGGATCGTCAGCCATGCGGCCAGATTCATCAGTCGCCGTCACTTTGAATCGCAAGGATCGAGTCGCTCCCCGATAGTCGCCGCCAAAATCCGCTTCAAAGGGTTTGTTGCTGGTGTTTTCGAGGATGAAATGAAGCAGGACGTTTTCGCCGAGGAAGTATTCCTTCCGGTCGCACTCGATGGTCACCTTCGCACCGTCCGGTACGGGGTTTTTGGCATTCGCCTCCCACATGGAGAATTCACCAGCGTTTGCCGAATTGAACGCGATTAAGAAACCGCTGCAAAAGCCAATCAGACGTGCCCTCATGCACAGGCAGGCTAGCAAATCAGAGAGTGCTGAAACAGTGCAAATGAAAGTCACTTTCTGCGGGCCGAAGGACATGGGTTATCTCTTGAAACGACAACCCCACGTTCACCAACTTGTCCGCAGTCCCATACACAATCCGCGTCGAAGGTTGGCGATGCACAGAAAAAAAGGAGGCCAACATGGCTATCAACTACGCAAAAATCTTCAACCGACGTGTTACGCCGCAGTCTCAGCCGATTCCGCTTTCGAATCAGGTTCGCAACTCGGACGGCGGCTACTCGTGGGCCGTGGACGACTGGACGCGGCTCGACCGCTTCCTGATTCTCGGCGCTGAAGGCGGCACGTATTACATCACGGAACGCGACCTCGTGAAGCAGAACCACGATGCGCTCGTCCGTTGCATCAAGCAGGACGGTGTTCGCGCCCTGAACCGCATCATTGAAATCAGCGATGCCGGCCGCGCGCCGAAGAACGATCCGGCTATCTTCGCACTGGCATTGGTGGCTACGCACGGAAGCACCGAAGCCAAGGCTCTGGCATTCCAGAACCTGACAAAGGTTTGCCGCATCGGCACGCACCTGTTCCACTTCGCCGAATACGTGAACGCAATGCGTGGTTGGGGTCGCGGTCTGCGCAATGCCATCGGTCATTGGTATACGGATCGCGGTGCGGATAACCTCGCGCATCAGGGCGTGAAGTATCAGCAGCGCGATGGTTGGTCGCACGGCGACTTGCTCCGCCTGGCTCACCCGAAGGCTCCGTCGGCTCAGCATGACGCGGTATTCCGCTGGATGCTGTGCGGCAGTTCCGCCTTCCAAGGTGCGGATTCCCTCGGCGAACGCGAAGTGAAGCGCAAGATTCGCGGTGAAGACCGCGTTGCCAAGTATGGCGCAACGGGTGCCTTGCCGAAGTTCATTGAGGCGTTTGAACGTGTGAAACGTTCGACCAACGTCATCGAAGTCGTGAAGCTCATTGACGAGTTCGACCTGCCGCGCGAAGCCGTCCCGACGCAGTGGCTCAACGAAGCCGTTGTGTGGGAAGCGCTGCTCGAACGCATGCCGATGACTGCGATGATTCGCAACCTCGGCAAGATGACGAGCCTCGGTCTGCTGGCGCCGTTCAGCGACGCAAAGCGTCTCATCGTGCAGAAGCTGCGCGATGAAACGGCGCTCAAGCGTGCGCGCATCCATCCGCTCGCGGTCCTCGTGGCACAGAAAATCTACGCCCAGGGCCACGGCGACAAGGGTGCGCTCAAGTGGTCGCCGGTCCGCGGTGTGATTGACGCGCTGGACGAAGCATTCTACGCAACGTTCCAGAACGTTGAACCGTGCAACAAGCCGGTATTGCTCGCGCTCGACGTGAGTGGTTCGATGGCGCAGAGCTTCATCGCGGGTTCGTGCATCTCGGCTCGCGAAGGTAGCGCCGCGATGGCGTTAATCACCGCGGCAACGGAACCGGAATGCGAAATCATCGCGTTCAGTGCTCCTTCGCGTGGTGGTTACGGCGGCATGCATGGCGGTGGCGAACCGGGCATTACCCGCGTGACCATCTCGCCGCACATGCGCCTGGCTGACGTCATCAAGCACATCGAAGCCATCCCGATGGGTGGTACGGACTGCGCCTTGCCGATGCTGTGGGCTGCTCGCAACAAGCTGAACGTGTCGGCGTTCGTCACCTACACGGATAGCGAAACGTGGGCGGGTAACATCCATCCGACACAGGCACTGCGTCAGTACCGCAGTGAGTTCGTTGGCGACGCGAAGGCGGTCGTTGTGGGCATGACCTCCAACGGCTTCACCCTCGCCGACCCGAACGACCGAGGCATGATGGACGTGGTCGGCTTCGACACGACGGTGCCGGCTGTGATTGCGGACTTCGTTCGGTCGTAATGACCAAACGGTTCAAGGACGCCAAGAGGCAAACAACAACGCGGGCGGAGGCGAAAACTTCCGCCCGCACCTTTGAAAATTGTTCATTCCCTTTCGTTTAGCTATCATCAGTGAGATGCAGGCAATCATTCCAGATGTGCGCTGGATCAATGATGTGCTGACCAGGTTAGCGTCGAGCACTCCACCTTCGAACGCTGAACTGATGCAGGTTTTGAGCGCGCCTATCGTCAACACACAGCTGGATCGCTGGTCAATGTGGACATTGATTTGTCTGCGAAGGCATCTCGACCGACAAAAATGGGTTGGATATATCGTCGAATCGCGACTCAAAGGAGATCTTCGGCAGATTGGCTGCGCCGGTGCTTTCGGCCATCCCGAGGGGTTGCCGCAACTAGGCAAAGTTCCTGACGAACCCGACTGGAATTACTATTTTCACGGTTGCGGCTGTTGTCTGACAAATGACGTCACCGGTTCGCGCATTGACGTGGATTTCTCGCGCGAAGGAGATAGCGACAAAATTGACCGCTTTTTCTACACCGATTTCCTTCTGTCGCTAACTCGTGCTGGGTTTCCAGAGGATGCGATCCGGCGGAGAGAGCCGCTCCAACACGCATGGCAGGTCGAAATTGATCGTCTTAGCGCTGCCAGTTGCGTCGAAACAGAACATGGACTCAGATTGACGCTTCACGGAATACGAGTGGCCGAGGCACTTGAACCGCTGGGCAAGAAAATCGCCCAGCTGCTGGAATGGGAGACCATTTCCGCCCTTCGAGCCGTGGTGTACGCAGCGCTTGCCGTCGGTGACGTGATTCTTGCAAGCCAAGTCGTTCCGCGAGCTGACGTTTCTGCGGAATTGCAAACCCGAATTGATTTCGAATCCGAGCGAGCAAGAAGGTCTCGAATGCTTTTGTTGGAAGGGGCGCTTGGAGGAAACGCTTCTTATCGGCCGGCTTTTTTGTCTGCACTTGCGGACCTCGGGCCAGAGTTTTCGGAAGAGGCTGTCATAAAGCGTCTTTTCCAAAGTCCGGTGGACGGCGTGGCAAACACTGCGTTGGAAATTTTGTGTTGGTGGAATCGTCCCACGTTGGTTGGTGTGCTGAAAGAGCTGTTGAATCGCCGTTACAGCGAAGCGAGCGGTTTCAGTTCATTTCTGCGACGGTGGCGAACCAGCAGATCAGATAAAGCCGACCGTGAACCTCGGAATTATCAGGTAATACACGCAACCGTTGCCCTCTTTCAGAGAGTCCGGCCCGATTCGCTCGACGCCAGATTCAAAGCAAAGATTCGCTTCCTGATCGAAAACGCCGGCGGCGCGCAAGCCGGAGAGGCAGCGCTTTTGATGTATTTGCTCGACACGCGGAGTGGTTTGCAGCGTTTGCGCAGCGCGCTCTCAGGGGACATGCCAGCCGCACATCAAGATGCAGCAGCCGCTTGCGTCATCATTGGCAATGAAGAAGCCAAAGAGATTCTCAAAGACGCTCTGAGCAATCAGGACGCGCAGATTCAACACACGGCTGCTTGTGCTTTAACGGCATTTCCGTCTGAAGACGCCAAGATCTCTGCCCGCGAGTGGTTGACGCGAAACGATGGAATTAAAGAGCCATTGGGAAAAGAGGTCACTGTCTTGGGGCGCACGACTCCTGTCTTCACATTCGAGGACATCAGTCACGCGAACATGGACATGTTTTTTAAGTCTTCGTTCGACAGACTTCGCAAAGATTTCAAGTTAATACTCTAGTCGTCATCCCGTTGACCGATTAGCTCAGGTGGCGGCCTGCAAAGCCGCAAAGGCTGGTGCAATTCCAGCACGGGATTCCATTTCTTCGAGCATAGGTGTTGAGAGATACACGCCTGCCTTCCAAGCAGGAATACTGGGCGCAATACCAAGATGCTCGACCAGCTTTCGCCAACGCTTCAGCTTGGCGAGCCATTTTCCTCAGTTGAACTCGATCTACCCGCAGAGACCTCGCACAGTCGAAGTAATGGCCGGATATCGGGTTCAGTGCGCTGGGGATTTTCTTCAGAGCGTAGCCTAAAAGTGAGGCACTTGCTTCGGGAGCAAGATCAAGCGGGAGCATTACCCGCCACTCTGACCAGTCTTCGCCAAGGCTTCGACTTGCCAGGCCATATTCACGCTACGCAAAATCCCGTTGCCGGCGAGGCTTCACAAACCTGGCCGCGGCGGTTCAACTCCCCTTTCGTGTCGCGGTCCTTGAGGACGGTCACCAGGGTTGCAAGCATTGCAGCGATGCAGCGGTCTCTTAAACCGCAGAGCACGGTGCGAATCCGTGGCGACCCACCAATTTCAACGCTCCCGTAGCTCAAAATATCAGAGTGCGACGCTTCGAACGTCGTGGTTGCAGGTGAGAGTCCTGCCGGGAGTACCATTTCGCCGCGTTAGTCCAACTACAAGAGACGCTCCGCTCAGAACGGAGAGGTTGGGGGTGGAAATCCCTCACGCGGCACCATGTTGGCCCACGTAGTCCAATGCAGAGACGGCGCACTTAAAACGCGCAAAGTGTCGGTGCAAATCCGACCGTGGGCACCAGCCTTCGCTCCGAGCTTCGGCTCGGCGAGCCAACCGCGTGTAGCCCAATGAAGAGGCGTCCCGCTCAAACCGGGAAGGTTGCAGGTGCAAGTCCTGCCACGCGGACCATTTTCTGGAATGCCAACCGGACAAGCGAGCCGGGCCTCGGTGCTAACGAGTGCGTGCTTTCGGGCATGTGGCGCAAGCCCACGGCATTCCGCCATTTTCTGCGCGCGTAGTTCAAAGAGAACCGTCCGCCTTATAAGCGGAATCGCACTAGATGAGTGCCTGGATCCGGAGCGTTACCGGACGCGCGTACCATTTCGATCGGTTGTGGAGGGAGTCCGGATAGACGAGGAGCTTGCCCGGAAAGCAAGTGTGGTTCACCCCATCGCGAGTGCGAATCTCGCTCCCCCCGCCAAAATGGAAGAAGTCCGGCATAGACGAGGAAACCGCCTTGAAAGCGGCTGCAGGTTTCACCTGTCGTGGGTGCGATTCCCACTTCTTCCGCCATTTTCGATTCTGCTCTCGTTGGGTATGCTCCCGCGAAAATTTTTATGACCGAGTCGTGCGTGTTTTGCAAACGAGAAATCCCGACGCGTGGACATCACGTGGTTCCGCGCTGCAAAGGCGGAACCGAGATCGTGCCGGCCTGTCATTCCTGTGAGGATTTCATCCACAAGACATGGAGCCACAATGAACTTCGTGACACGTTTAATACTGTGGAGAGCATTTTGGCCGACGCTCGTTTTCAGAAATTTCTCAAGTGGCTGCATAAACAGCAGGGAACCGCGTTTTTCCGAAGTCAACGCGGTCGGACACGCAGGCCCGGAAAATACCGCTAGTCCACTTTCGGGCCAGCTGCTTTCTTTGTCCCCATAGCTCAAAGCACAGAGCAGGAGTGTCCTAAACTCCAGGTTGCTGGTGAGAGTCCGGCTGGGGACACCATTTTACACGGAGGTCTTTGAAATTGGCGAAACCACGCCGCAATGATTTATGCAAACAACACCGATGCAACGGACATACGTTGATCCAAAAACCGTGGTCATCAAAGAGCACGTAAAGAAGGGAGAAATGGTCCACTTCGAATATTTCCGTGACGAAGAATTCTGGTATCGGACCGACAAAGGTCTGCTCTTCCCAATTTCCCTGAAGGAGGCATCGGCCGGGAGAGCGGCCTTTCTCGCCCATGACAAAGCGATTTATTTCATGCGATGGATTCGGCGATACGTGGCAGCCTGTAAACAGGAAGCAGCCGACACAGAGGCGGCTACGGTGGCGGGCTGACACCGAGTTGCTGTCCACCAACTTCAGGTGCTTCAGGTGGGGGACGTAGCTCATCAGCAGAGCGCTCGTTTGACATGCGAGAGGCGAAGAGGGCAGCACTCTTCATCCCCACCATTTCTGAGGGCATAGCTCAGCCAGCCAGAGCGGATGCGTCACATGCATCAGGTCGGAGGCGCAAATCCTCCTGCCCTCACCATTTTGTCCCTGTGGTGTAGTTCAGCCAACATGCCTGCCTCTCATGCAGGAGATCACCGGCCTGCCCCGCCGTAGCTTCTGAGCGGAGGCGGGAGCGAAGCCGGTCAGGGACGCCAATTTCATCGACGCGTGGTTCGCGGGGAATAGCAGACCCACCTGACCTAGGATCAGGCAGCCTTGGACGTGCAAGTCGTCTCGCGCCGACCAATTCGCCCTCAAAGCATAGTCAGCGATGCACTCGCCCGGTACGCGAGTTCAGCCAGGTGCAACTCCAGGTGGGGGCTCCATTTGTTCTACAATACCGCAGTCGAGCCAGCGCTCAGGCAGGTTTCATACGCCCGCTGTGTCCAGGGCAGCACTGGAGACTGCGACCAACCTTCGCTCGTTGAGCTTCGGCTCGGCGAGCCATTTTCGCCTCCATGCAGCAGCCTGCGGATTTCTTTTGTAAAGAATTCCTGCCGGAGCATCACCGGCTGGAGGCTCCATTTCATTTGCTCGCGTAGCCCAATGCAGAGGCACGACGTCGAGAACGTCGCCAGTGCAGGTGCAAGTCCTGCCGCGAGCACCATTTTAAGGAGTCGAAGCCACAGCAGACCGGCATCGGACTTTTAATCCGACTTGGTGAAGTTGCAACTACCTCCGGCTCCACCAATTTTTGCCTCGTGGTGTAACAGCAGCATACCGGGTTTTGACCCCGACGGTCTTGGTGCGAATCCAAGCGAGGCAGCCAAACCGTTTTCGCTCGGTGGTGAAATAGCATCACGTCTGGCCTACACC
>Ga0163163_10000794_pt1 | contig 26754 bp, 17 predicted proteins | sample S65metaG_FD_119766 | JGI IMG/M metagenome (GOLD analysis project Ga0163163, IMG submission 119766) | Switchgrass rhizosphere microbial communities from Kellogg Biological Station, Michigan, USA - S6-5 metaG | ecosystem: Host-associated > Plants > Roots > Rhizosphere > Soil | place: USA...
CGAGCATGTGGCGAAAGCGGCTCGCAACTGCATCGACATGCGCGAAGGTGCCGTCGGCGTTGTAGCGAAAAAGTCCAGACTGCTGCGTGCCGACCCAGATCGCGCCATCGCGCGTGCGCGCGATGCCGAGCACGATGCCGTCGCGCAGTGCACCGGCGCGCTGCGCATCGGGACGAAAGTGCTCGACGATGCCGCGCTCACGATCGAGCACATCGATTCCCGCGCCGCCCGTGCCGAGCCAGATGCGGCCGTCGGACATTTCGAGCGCGCTGAGCACAGTGGGATGACTCAGACCGTCGTGCCGCGCCGGATCGAAGCGCAGCGTCTGAAATGCGGCGGTGCGATTGTGGCGCTGCAGACCGCCGCCCCAGGTGCCGACCCAGAGCAGGCCTGAATTGTCCACGAACAATCGCGTGACGCGATCGACGGCGAGCGAGCCCGCGACCGACAGATTCTGCCGCACGCGCCGCTGCACGCGGCCGCTTTGCGCATCGACGATGTCGATTCCTCCGCCGAAACTCGCGAGCCAGATTTCGCCGTCGCGCGGTTCCGCAATTGCATCGACCCAAGGGTGACTCAGCGCCGCAGCATCCGCGGGCGCGGCGCGCAGCCGCCTCAGCGCAAGCGTCTGCGGATCGATGACCGCAGCACCGTCGTCTTGCAGGCCGATCCAGATACGGCCGTCGTGCGCTTGGAACAGCGAGTAGACGTAGTGTCCGGCTAGCCGATCCGCGTCGGCCGCATCGGTCGCGATATGTTCGAAGGCTGTGGCGCCCGCGCGCAGCCGGTCAAGGCCGCCGACGCCGCCGATCCACAGATCGCCGCGATGATCGACCAGCAGACGGCGCACGATGCGAACGTGCAAGGCGTCGGCGGTATCGCCGGTTGGGAAATGCCCGAACGTGCTGGCGCCGGGCGCGAGATAATCCAGGCCATTCGCGACTGTGCCGACCCAGAGTCCGCCGCGCGCATCGCGCGCGAGCGCCAGCACCGCGTCGCCGGCCAGGCTGCCCGCGTCACCTTCGCGATGCAGGAAACGAGTGAAGCGCTCGCTCGTGGGATCAAAATGCGCGATGCCCTGATCTTCGCATGCGACCCACAGGCTGCCATCGGCATCGGTCTCAATCGCGCGGATATTGTCGCCGTTCAGCGATCCGGGATCGGCCGCGTCATGCGTGAAGCGGCGGAATCGGTAACCGTCGTAACGGATCAGTCCCGCCAGCGTACCGATCCAGAACACGCCGTGGCTGTCCTGCGCGAGTGCCGTGATCGAGCCGCTCGGAATCGAATCACGGTCGCCGATCGTCTCGAAATAAATGTCGGCAAACGGCATCTCGCGTGCGCCTAGCGGACGCAGCAACACGAGCATCGCAGCGAGCCCGAAGGCGACGTGATGAATTTGCCGCACCCGCGTTGCGCTGGTTTCTGGCACGCATTCCCCCATGCACCTATTCTCTACGCGCGCTGCGTCGAAGGGAACCCTTGCCTCAGCTGACAACCCGGCAAGCAGCGCGAAGCATCTGCGTCGCGGACGCTCGTCAGGCCGACGCCGAGCGACGATGTCCTTCATGCCTCAGCGATTACGATTTGTCACCCATTCAAAAAAAGGCCTCCACGACTGCCAAATTTCCACAGCCCGACAGCGCTGGCCAACCCAATCCACTTCGGGCCAACTCCAGCTGGATAATGAACGTCTGGCCGACTGCCGCATGTCGACCCAAAGCAGTCTTTTGCGAATCTCCGCCATCCGGGCACGCATCCGCCTGCGAGCGAATTTCCTGGCTGCCCGTGAATTTCCGCGTTTTTGACGCGGGGCGATCAACAACGATGCCTCAAACGATGCGATCGGCGACGCCCGCAAAGGCGAAAATAATGTTCAGGAGGACGCAACCGCTGGCAAAGAATCTGAATCTATTGATATGACTACCCGACTGCTTTCCTACCAGATGGCGGTGAGGGCAATGCTTCGCTGAAACAGCAAAGGTGGCCAAACATGAAAATGCTTCGCGTGCTTTCGCTTCCCTGCCTCTTTTTTCTTGGCGCGCTAGCGTTTGGCCAAACGCCAGGCAAAACGGCTGCGAATGCCGATCTCGCTGGCTTGTGGCGAGCGAAGCATGTCTCCGCCGGACTGGCACATGTCCGCCTGATCGTCTCGCGCTCGGATGACGGGTATCGCGCGGATATGCTGGGCATGGAACGGCCGCTCAAGAATGATGGCGGCATCCTGACGTTTGCAGTGACGAACGGCGAAGGACAATTTCGCGGTCGTCTCGTGAAGAACGGCAACATCGAAGGACATTGGTTCCGCGGCAACGCCGCATTCCCGGTCACATTGACCCAAGAACAATCCGGACGCTGGAGTGGCACCGTCACGACCTCACCCGACGAGCTCACTTTTTTCCTGCTGCTCAAGCCGGACGGTAAGGACTCGTGGAGCGCGGTGCTGCGCAATCCGGAGCGCGACTTCGGCTCGCTCTATGGGGTCACGAAGCTCGTACGCCAGGGCAGCGAACTGAAGTTGATGGGCCGCGAGCGCGATAAAGAGGCGGTCACGGCGAAAGGCGCCTACTACTCGGAACGTGACCAAGTGACCCTGGTTTTTGATCGCGGCAGCTTCGACTTCAGTCGCGATGGCGACGAGAGCGACTTCTATCCGCGCGGCAAGAAACCGGCACCGTACGTCTATCGCGCGCCGCTCGCGCTCGACGACGGCTGGCCGGTTTCCACGCTCGCATCCGAGAACATCGACCGCTCCGCAATCGAGCGCCTGGTGCAGAAGCTCGAAGAAATGCCGATGGATTCGCTCGACGCGCCGCAGTACGAAGCGTTGCTTATCGCGCGGCACGGCAAGCTCGTACTCGAGGAGTATTTCCATGGCGAGCGCCGCGACAGCCTTCGCAACATCCGCTCCGCCGGCAAGAGCGTCACCAGCGTGCTGGTCGGCGCGGTCTTGCACGACGGCGCGCCGCTGCGCCTCGACTCGCCGGTCTACCAGGTCATGAACGATGGGGCATTTCCGCACGACCTGGAGCCGCAGAAGAAGACGATGACGCTCGAGCACTTGCTCACACAATCGTCCGGGTATTTCTGCGACGACACCAATGATGCCGCCCCCGGCAACGAAGACAAGATCTGGGACAACTCCGAGCAGAATCCTGATTTCTGGAAGTTCACGCTCGCGCTGCCGATGGCAACTCCGCCGGGAGAAAACTCGGTGTACTGCAGCATGCAGCCGAATTTGGCCCTTGGCATGGTGCAGCACGCGACGAAGGAATTCCCGTTGGACGCTTTCGACCGACTCGTCGCTAAGCCGATGCGCATAGGCAATTATCTTTGGGCGTTGGACGCTGCCGGCAATCCGTTCGGCGGCGGCGGACTCGGCATCGGAGCGCGCGACTTTCTCAAGTTCGGTCAGCTCATGTTGAACGGCGGCGCTTGGAACGGTCGCCAGATCCTCAGCCGGGAATATGCCCGCGAATCCATCACGCCGCTATACAACTTGCGGCGCATCACTTATGGCTACCTGTGGTGGAGCGAAGACATGCCGTACAAGGGCCGCAAGGTGCGCGCCTTCATGGCGCTTGGCAACGGCGGCAACAATATCGTCGGCATTCCGGAACTCGATTTGGTGGTCGCAATCCAGGGAGCCAACTACGCCAGTCGCACGACCGGAAAGATTCGCGAGATCGTACCGCGCAACATCCTGCCCGCCGTGCGCGAGCAGGGCGACGACAAGAACACTCCCGTCAGCGAGCAGGAATATACCAACCCCTACGGCCGCTCCGACGACGGCAGCCGCATCCAGGTCAAGTGACGTGCGCTGTAGCTGCAGTTGCGGGTGATAGACCTAGTCCATAAAGATTGCCGGGAGGCTACTCACTGTGACTCAATCTTGACATGCGCCATCCCTCTTAGGGCTGATCCAGACTGAATAGGGATGCACAGTTTTACGACTGCTCGCTCGCGAGTTAGGGATTCCCTTCGCACCTTGTAGCATCGCTCGTTCGGGCGTATCTTGAATCGAGCAGAAGCGGGGTTCACTACCTGGGGATAGCATGAAGATTCGCACGATCGCCGGCGCGCCTGCGCCGCGGGGCACTTCTTTTCTCTCGAACCCGGTCGACGCGTCGCGCCGAGATAATCCAGGTTTGCTATCGCTGCGCACGATCGTACGTTCGCTCGTCGCGTGCTTGACGATTGCGTCGATGTGTCCCGTCAACGCGGGGGCACCAGTGCCGGGCGCCGGCAGCCCCGTGAGCGTACAAGCGGCCGGCCGCGGCTGGCCAAGCTTGAACCTGCGCGACGGTTATCGGACGAGCGTCAACTATCGCGGTGACTCCGCCTACGTGGCCATGTTGAACACCGGTGTCGCGCGGTCATTGGCGCTAGCCTCGGCCGACTTCGATCACAACGGAACTCCCGATATCGTCGCTGCATATGCGGTCGGCAATGTCGGCATGATCACCGTGCAACGAGGGAATCCCGACGCATTCGCGCCAACCGACGAGTCAGTCTTTGAACGTCTGCAGCAAGGGTACGAACCGGATTCACTGCTGCCGAGTGCGGACGTCTATCCGGTTCCTGTGCGGCCGGATTTTCTAGTCGCTGGGGACTTCACCCCCGATTCGGCGAAAGACATTCTGATCGCCGCAAAAGGCGGTGGACTCTACTTGCTCAAAGGCGACGGCACCGGGAAATTCGAGGCACAGCGGGAAATCCCGTTGCCGGGCACGGTGACAACGTTGGCTGCCGGTGAATTCCGTGCGGCAGATGGATTCACCGACATCGCAGTCGGCGTCACGATGCCAGGCGGCGACGCGTTATTGGTATTCGACGATGCCGCACAAGGATCCACCGATCCGGTCGTGGCGCTACCACTCACAGCGCCCGCAACCGCGGTCGAGTTTGGCAGCCTCGACGACGATCCGTTCCTGGATGTCGCCGTCGCATCCGGTAGCGAAGTGCTCGTCGTGCACGGCTGGGGCAGCACTGAGCAAGTGGATCCAGCGTCGCGTGTCGAACATATCGCGGCCGGGTCGAGCGTGCGCGGATTGGCAATCGGCGAGTTTGCTTGGAATCGCGCCGGACGCAGCGCAATCGCCGCGCTGACCGCTGAGGGTACGGTTCACATCCTGCGTGGCGCAGACCTCGATACGCGTCCGTTTACCGAAGCCGAAGCTGAGGGGCGCACCAGAGCCTCGCTCGCGACGCTTACTCGCGACCGCGTTGTCGACACGGACTCCGTTGCGAGTTGGAAGCCGGGCAGCGGACGCTGGATCGATGCCAATCAGGTCACTGCCACCAGCTTTTCGGGCGTGAGTTCTGTAGCGGCGAAACCGTTGTTGCGCGCCAACGTGTCGTATCGCGAGTCCGACGATCTTTTGCTGATCGGCGAGAGTCTGCCCAAACTCGAGTTTGTGCAGCAGGTCGCCGACATGACGTGGACGGTCGGCAGCCCGCATGCATCGGACGCGCTGCCGCACACGGCACTGGATCTGCAGAACGCACCCGTCGCGGTGCTGGCACTGCCGAAGAAGCTCAATGGCGTGCGGGATTTCATTGCGCTCGATGGCGGCAGCACAGCGTTGACGACGATTCCGCAAGCACCGAATACCACGATTACAGTCGATCGCACCGACGACCCTTCCGGCGCGGCGCTGACGGCTGCTTCAGCATGCACTGGAGCCGCCAGCGACTGCAGCCTGCGCGGCGCGCTGCAGTTCGCCAACAATTCGCTCAACAACAACACCACGATCAGTGTGCCGGCGGGTACTTATATCCTGAGCATCAATGGCACCGGTGCTGTGGGCTGCGATGGCAATACTGTCGGCGACCTCGGCGCAAACCAGACGATGACAATTACCGGCGCCGGCGCGGCCACGACGATCATCCGTCAGACCGGTACGGGACCGGCCAATGACGGCGACCGCATCATGTGCATGAACGAGGCGTTCACGACGGGCCTGATCTACAGCTTCTCCGGAATCACGTTCGTCGGCGGCCGCGACGGCACGGCGGCGGGGACGGGTTCGGCAATCGGCGGCGGCGGCATCATCGGCGGGGAATTGAACAACTCGCTGACCCTGACCAATGTCGTGTTCGCCAATAATCAGGTCACCGTGCTCGGCAGCGGCAACATCGGCGGCGGCGGAGTTCAGATCACCGGCGGCAACCTGATAATCACCAACTCCAGCTTCGGCGGTGCGAGCGGCCCTGGCGCGTATACAGATCACACGAGCACAAATACGGGGAACTTGCAGGCGGGCAGCGGCGGCGGCGTAATGTTCACGCCGTCGTCACCGATGCACACCGGCGGTACCGGCAATCTAACCGTCAGTGGCTCGACTTTCGCCCACAACAACGTCGGTTCCGTCTGTTGTGGTGGTGGCGGCCTGGATCTGGTCATTTTCGCTTTCGCTTCCCCTGGTGGCATCGGCAGCGGCGTGGCCTCAGTAGGAACTTCGACGTTTTCGAACAATCAGGCGACGGCGGGCAACGCTGGCGCGATCGACGTCGAATCGCTGCCGACCACGATCACAGCCAATACCAGTTTCACCAGCAACTCGGCAACTAACCGTGGCGGCGCCATCTACGTCGGCGGCGGCAGTTTGACGCTTGACGGTACCGGTGCCGCGATCACTTTCAGCGGCAACACCGCACCCAATGGCGGTACCAGCATCTCGACTGCGGGACCGGTTGCCGTGTCTGGCACGAACACGAGCATCGGCGGCAGCATCGAGGTCACCACCGGCGGCACGTGGACAATGAACGCTGGCAGCGTTCTTGCGCCGACCGACGTAGTCATCGGCGGCGGCACGTTCACCACGAATAACGCGACGGTGAACATCGGAGGCAATCTGACGATCACTCCAGGGGCGATCGTGGGTAGTACGTTCAACGGCAACACGGGAACCATAAACCTCGCCGGAAATTTCGTGCTCAACGCCGGCGGCTCACCCGCGACGACGTTGAATGCGGGCACCGGCACGTTCAACTTCAACGGAAGTGGCGCGCAGAGCATCAGCAACGGCACCGCTATCACGTTCTTCAATCTGACTGATTCGAACACCACGCAGCCACTGACACTCAACAACAGCCTCGCCGTCAACGGCAGCCTCAACGTCAACGGCGCTAATGCAATCCTGTCGCCGGTGGCGGGAGCCATCATCAGCGGCACCGGTACGCTGACCGGCACCGGCACGGCGCGCGCATCGCGTATCGCGGCAACGGCAGATTTTCTGTCGCAATACACGCTCACGAACAAGACGCTGACGACCCTGACCGTTGACTACAACGGCGCCGGCACCCAGACGATCAACAACACGCCCTCATACAGCAATCTGACCATCTCCGGGAGCGGCGCGAAGACACTCGGGGGAGCCACGTCGATTACTGGAAACCTGAACATTGCCGCGGCGACTTTCGCGAGCGGCAACTTCAACTTCAGCCTCGGCGGCAACTGGATCAACAGCAGCGTGTTCACCGCGGGAACCGGAACCGTAACTTTCGCCGGCGGCAGCGGCACCCAGACGCTGAGCGGAAACACCACGTTCAACAATCTTACGCTCAACAACGCGGGCGCGACCACGAACTTCGGCGCCACGACGACGACAATCGGCAATGATCTGGTCGCGAGCGCGGGCACGATGGATGGCGGCACCTCGACGCTCATCTTCACTGGCGCCGGCGACAACCTGGGTTCGATCAGCGGTTCGAGTGCGAAAAATTTCTACAACCTGCAGATCAACAGCCCAGCAACGATCAGCAATAGCTCCGGCGCCGATATCACGATCAAGAACAACTACGTCAACGGCGGCACTTTCGTGCAGAGCGCCGCGTTCACCACCAATTCCGCCACCGGCACCGCCAGCACTCACACCCTGTCAGGCGCGGGCACAACGACCTTCGGCAACATGGTAATCAACAGCGGAAATACGCTCGATGCGACCTCGCACAACTTCAATGTGGTCGGCGCGAGCTTCAACGTGTCCGGTACTTTCAGCGGCAACACGAGTACCGTGACGTTGAATGGTGGTGTCGCGCAGTCCATCGTCGGCAACGGCGCGAAGAACTTCAGTAATCTGACGATCAACAACGCGAATGGCGTGCAGGTCGTCGATGGCACTTCCGCCGTCGACGCATCGGTCGCTGGATTGCTGACGTTGTCTACCGATCTGACGGTTGCGACCGGCGCAATCCTGCAGCAGAGCGGCACGTCTGCGGGCGCGGCTGACGTGCTCGGCACGGTGCGCCGCACCGACCTCGGCAGCACGTCGAAAGCGTTCGGCAATCCAAACAACACGATCGCGATCAACTCCGGCACGATCCCAACTCAGCTCGACTTCAATCTGATCAAGTCTGCGCCCGGGACGTTCCCCGCTGCTGTCAAAGTCGTTCCGCGCGACATCACATTGACACCGACCGGTGCCGGCGCGATGTCCGCCACCGTTGCGCTGCGCTACATCGATCCCGGTGAACTGAGCGGGATAACGGAATCGCGATTGGCGCTGTGGAAGAATGTCAGTGGCACGTGGACGCCACAGGGCGGCGCGCCAGACGTCACGAACAACTTCGTGAGCATGAGCGGAGTCAGTTCGTTTTCGGAATGGGCCATCGCCGAAGCCTCGGACCTCACGTTGACGAAGTCCAACAACGTCAGTGGCGCAGCCGTCGTCGGCCAACCATGGACATGGACGCTTACAGCGGCCAATACCGGCTCGCCCGCGACGTTCGGTGCAGGCCAAACAATTCTTTCCGACAGTTTGCCCACGTCGGGCCTGAACTACGGTGCCGTATCCGTGCAGAACGCAAGCAACATCAGCGGTTCTGCGAATATCAGCTGCGCAATCGCGAGCAATACGTTGACGTGCACGGCGAGCGGCGGGAGCGTGACTTTTCAATCGAACGCCGGCGCGAGCGGCTTCGATGTTGTGTTCAGCGCGACGCCGCAGGCGGCTGGCACCTACCAAAACCCGCGCAGCGGCGGCAGCGCGCAAATAGATCCCAACAACGTCGTTGTTGAAAGCAACGAAAGCAACAACAGCCCGGCCACCAATACGGTGAACGTAAGCAAAGCGAGCACCACCACGACGATCACGTCGCACTCTCCAAATCCCTCCGAGTTCGGTCAGGCACTCACGGTGCAATGGAGCGTCACCGTCAACTCGCCGGGCGCTGTGGGTGCGGCGCTGTCGGGTAACGTCACAGTCGGCGACGGCACCGATTCGTGCAATGCCGCCGTCTCCGCAGGACAGTGCGATATCACATTTACCTCTGCCGGCGCTAAGAGTCTGACCGCAAACTACGCAGGCGACGGTAATTACAACAACAGCACCTCGCCTTCGGTTTCTCACACAGTCCTGGCGCCGCCGACAATCGCGAAGAGCTTTACGCCGTCAACGATCCAGGTGGCGACGAATTCGACGGTCACGCTGACCTTGAGCAACAGTAATGGCAGCGTGCTCACAGGTGGCGCATTCAGCGACACGCTGGCCAACATGAGCGCAACGGGCGGCGCGGTGACCGGCACCTGCGCCGGCACGGCGCCGAACTCATTGTCGGCAGGATCGACAGCTCTGGCGTTCAGCGGCATCACAATCCCGGCGAATGGAAGCTGCACAGTCGTCTTCTCGGTGACGAGCACGTCAGTCGGCGTGCAACCGAACACGACCTCAGGCGTTTCCACGACTCAGACACCTGTTGCGGGATCCACAAGCAACACGGCGAATCTAACGGTTATCGCGGGAGATCTGACCCTGACTCAAGTCAACGATGTGATAGGTTCGATTGTTGTCGGCGAGCCGTGGACGTGGGCGCTGACCGCGACTGATACCGGAGCGCCGGTGACGTTCACCGCGGGTCAAACGATCTTGTCCGATAACTTGCCGAACATTGATGTGATTTACGGCGCTCCTTCCGTGCAGAACGTGTCGAATATTATCGGCGGCGCCAACATCAACTGCGTCATCGTGAGCAGCGATCTGACCTGCACGGCATCGGGCAGCGTGACCTTCGATACGAGCGGCGGTCCGAGCCACTTCGATGTCCTTTTCACGGCGACACCGCAGGCAGTCGGCGCTTACACGAACCCACGCTCAGGCGGCAGCGCGGAAATCGACCCCGCCAATGTCGTCATTGAAAGCAACGAAAGCAACAATGCACTGGCCGGTGACACGGTAACGGTGGGCCAAGCGGACACGACGACAGCGATCATCTCGCACAATCCGAATCCGTCGGAGTATGGACAAGCGTTAACCGTGCAGTGGGACGTCACCGTGAACGCGCCCGGCGCCGCGGGACTGTCGCTATCGGGTAATGTAACGGTGGGCGATGGAACGGACAGTTGCAGTGCGGACGTATCCGCTGGTCAATGCAATATTACGTTTACTTCGGCCGGCGCCAAGAGCCTCATCGCGACCTATGCCGGCGACAGCAACTATAACGGCAGCGCTTCGGCTGCCACACCGCACACGGTGCTATCGGCGCCGACTATTGCCAAAGGCTTTGCTCCGACCTCGATTCAGTTGGCGTCGACTTCGGCGGTGACGCTGACATTGAGCAACAGTAACGGCAGTCCGTTGACGGCTGCCGCGTTCACGGACACGCTGACCAACATGACAGCAGTGGGCGGCTCGGTGACCGGCACCTGCGCCGGGACGACGCCGAATGCGCTCGCGGCCGGCGCGACCGCACTCGCTTTCAGCGGGATCACGGTTCCCGCGAGTGGAAGCTGCACAGTGATCTTCTCGGTTACGAGCAACTCGATGGGCACCTATCCGAACACGACCTCAGGCGTATCCGCAACGGAGACGCCTGTCGCGGGAGCGCCCAGCAACACCGCCAATTTGACCGTCGGTGATCTGATTTTTGCCAATGGGTTCGAATGAACACAGCGCCGCGCGCAAGGTCGGCGCTGTAGAAAAGGAGCCGGAGCGGTCGTAGAGCCGCTCTTGCCGAGGCTGGTCGGGACGGCCTTCTGATCATTGCTAACCAAATAGTGCCTACTCGCATCTAATGTGACGATGGCGGCCAAGGAAGAAGAACATTGGGTCGACGCGGCCCGGCGCGGCGACCGCGCAGCATTTCGGCACCTTGTCGAAGCGCACACGTGCGCGTTGTTCACCGTTTGCGTGCGCATCACGCGCGATGCAGCGCTCGCCGAGGACGCCGTACAGGAGGCATTGTTCAGTGCCTATCGGCATCTTGCGAATTTTGACGGACGCAGCGCGTTCAAGACCTGGTTGCATCGCATTGCGGTCAATGCTGCGCTCGAACAGCTGCGCCGACGACATGGTGAGGAAATCAATGACAGCGATCTCGGCAATAGCGATGATGAAGAGGATTTCCTGCTGTCCCGCATCGCCGAAACGCCCAGTCCTGGTCAGCACGCGCGCGGTGCCGAGATCCACCGCCGCGTCGACGCGGAGCTCGCCCGCATGACCGTGATCGAGCGCACGGCATTTGTGATGCGCCACGCCGAAGGCCAATCGCTCGACGATATCTCGCGGACGCTGTCAATCAACATCAGTGCGTGCAAACAAGCGATCTTCCGCGCCGTGCGCAAATTGCGCGGTGCGTTGCAACCATTGCGGTGAATCAATATGAAGACCATTGAATCCGACAATCCGCCAGTGCCAATCAGCGACAACGATCTGATCCTGTATTTTTACCGCGATGGGTTGTCCGCGGAACGCATGGTCGAAATCGACAATGCACTATTCGTGCAGACCGAGTTGCGTCGGCGTTACACCGAGCTGCAGCGCCTGCTGCACGAAGTCGATTGTGCGCCGGTGCAGGAGCCAGACGCCCAGTTGACGCAGCGCGTCTGGAACAAGCTCTCCGTGCGAATCGAGGCCGAACCGGTACGCGCGCAGTCGCTAAAACGTTGGTTGACCCTATGGCATACCCAGCCTCCCCGCTTTCGCGCTTACGTGACCGCAGGCTTGCTCGTAGCCGCCTGCGCAATCGGCTTCTACGCCGGCAGGCACAATGCCGTTCCGAGCAATGATGCCGCGCAAGCACGCACGGCATCGGCGCGTTTGCTCGATGCATACGTCGCGGACCACCTGCGTTCGACGGAAGGGTTGCTGCTGACCGCCGCCAATACGAACAGCAACGAACTCGATGCCGGCAATCGCGAACTCGCCGCCGCGCTCGTCGAATCGAACCGGCTTTATGCGCTGGCCGCCGCGCGCTCGGGCAATGCGCGACTCGGCGATTTTCTGCGCCAGCTCGAGCCGGTGCTGCTCGAACTTGCTAACCGACCTGCCGATGCGCCCATCGAATCACGTGAAGGCCTGCGCGAGTACCTGCGCAAGACCGACCTGCTGTTCCAGGTGCGCGCCACCCAGGCGCGCGTGGATCCGGCAAACCGACATCGAACTTGAAGGAGCGTTCATGCAATTCGCAACACGCACGAAGCTGTACACGATTATTTCCGCGTTGCTGCTAAGCGCAGGAGCATCTTGCGCTTACGCCGCGAGCAACGACGAGATGGCACCCGCGGATAAGCAGCTCAACCAGCTGTACTGGCAAGGCCACGAGGCGCTCAAGAAAGCCGACTGGAATGCAGCGCTGAAGCATTTCGCCGACTTGGAAAAGCAGATGCGCGCGAAGGAACCGCAAAACGCCGACGCCGCGATCTACTGGGAAGCCTACACACTGATGCAAGCCAAGCGCGCGACGGAAGCGAAGGCTGCCGTAGAACGCTTGCACCACGACTTCCCGGCCAGCCGCTGGAACAAGGATGCCGACGCGCTGCTGCGCCAAGGCCAGAACTCGGTTGCGGGCGCCCAGCAGGAAGTTGCTGCCAACGACGAAGACATCGCCGAGATCGCGGTCGAGGGTCTGCTCAACGCGCCGCCCGAACGCGCGGTGCCGTTGCTCAAGAAGGTGCTGCAAAGCCAGCATTCGGAGAAGGTGAAGAAGCGTGCTCTCTTTGTGTTGAGCCAGATTGATCAGGACGCCGCACTCGACTCAGTGGTCGACGTGGCCAAGAACAGCAAAGATCACGAGTTGCGCGAGGAGGCAATCCGCATGCTCGGCGTGAGCGGTCAGGATCGCGCGATCGAGCGCCTGCGCGAACTCTACGCAAACGCGAATGACGCGCAGGAGAAGCGCGCGATTGTGCAGGCCTGGCTGACGGCTGATCGCAAGGATTTGATCCTCGCCTCGGCACGCACGGAGGCGGATCCCAGCGTGCGCAGACAAGCAATCCAGGCGCTTGGCGCTCTCGACGCGTCGGCGGAACTCAAGCAACTGTTTGACGCCACACACGACTTGCAGAACCAGCGCGAGATCATCCAGGCGCTCGGCGTTGCCGGAAATGTACAAGCGCTGGCGTCGATCGCGGAGAGCCGGCAGCCCGACGAGGTGCGCGTGGAGGCGTTGCAGGCCCTCGGCGTCGCCGGCGAAGAAGGCGGCGCCGCGCAACTCGTCAAGCTGTACCCGCAGATGACGACACCGGCGTTGCGCGAAGCGGCCATGCAGGGACTTCTCGTTGCCGGCAATGCCGAGGCGCTAACGCAGCTCTACAAGCAAGCCAAGAGCAAGGAGGAAAAACAGGCGCTCCTGCGCGCATTGACTACGCTCGGCGACGATGCCGCGATCAATATCATCGAACACGAACTCGACAAACAGGGAGGTTCCCATGAATGAGCACAGGCGCGTATCGACGCTTCTCGGGCTCGCCGCAGCGGCTCTTGCAATCCCTTCGCCGGCGTTTGCAGACGCAGCACGGTTGTCGCAGCAGGTCCTGGCGCATGAAGGCTGGACGACCTATCGGGTGCCGATGATCGCCACGGCCGGTGTTCCATGCTGCTACGAGTTTCACGACAAGAATCTGATGCATACGGGCTGCGATCTCGACGGCCATATGCGCGTGATCGGCACGCTCGATCACGGGCCTGTGACGAAAGACGATACGCTCGCTCTCTACGTACACGTCACCCATGCGCACGTGGACAAGGTGAATGCGTTCGCCGCTTCTTGCCCGGTGCATGTCGGCAGCGATCTGCAGCGCATCGAGAATGTAAGTGGCGCCGAAAGCGTCGCCTGGTTTGCTCGAGAAGTGCGCAATGACGAGCATTTCGGCAACATAGCCGACGACGAACTTTCCGCGCTCGCGATGCACGGCGACGCGACCGCGACGACGACGCTGGCTGAATTGAGCGATGCCACTCATCCGCGCAAGCTGCGCGAACAGGCGCTGTTCTGGAGTGGACAGCTACGCGGTGCGAGCGGCGCGGCGCTCGCCGAACGCACAGCGACGAGCGATCCCGACCCCAATATGCGCGTGCACGCCGTGTTTGTCCTCTCGGAGTCGCACAGCGTGGATGGTTACGCGCTGATTCACCGCATTGCGCAATCCGACGCGTCCGAACACGTGCGCGAGCAGGCGCTGTTCTGGATGTCGCAAACCGGGGATGCCCGTGCGAAGAACGATATCCTTGCTGCAATCGAGCGCGAACCGTCCGAAAAGGTTCGCGAACAGGCCGTGTTCGCACTATCGGAACTCAAGGATCGCGGCGGCGACGCGGCACTGATCGCTCTTGTGCGCGGCAAACATCCGCGCAAGGTCAAGGAGCAGGCGTTGTTCTGGCTTGGCCAGTCGGGATCGGACGAGGCGTTGCACTTCATCGATGAGGTGCTTACGAGCCGCGAAACCGCGCATCACGACGGCTGAGCGGCCGCATCCAGTCTGGCCGGGAGAGCAACACCCAATCGCGATCGACGTCTGTGGCAGCTTTTCGGCGACGGTTCTTGGATGATCACTGACAGCTCATGGCTGAAAGTTGCCTCACGAAAAATTCGTGGCCATCGAGAGGGAGCTCACGACCCACACTGGAGGTCCACCAACGGCCGCTTTCGGGTACCCATTTCGCTCGAGCGCGCCGCAGTGAATCAGTACGGTAAACTCCAACTGCTCGCGGCAGCGCGGCTATTCAATAGTTTGCGATCCCACCAGGAGGAATTGAAGGATAGTGATGACACAACTGCCAGAGGAACTGGCGCTCATTACCGCCAAGACGCTCGAGCACTACAATGGGCGCGCCACAGAGTTCTGGGAAGGCTCGCGCGACCACGATGTAAAGCAGAACATCGAGGCGCTGTTGCGACACGTTCGCGCTACGCCGCCGCTGCGCATCCTCGATTTCGGCTGCGGCCCTGGGCGTGACATGGCTGCGTTTCGTTCTCTAGGCCACGAACCGATCGGCCTTGAGGGCTCTCCGCCACTCGCCGCCATGGCACGCAAACACAGTGGCTGCGAGGTGTGGGAGCAGGATTTTCTTGCGCTGAAGCTTCCAGCGGGCCACTTCGACGGCATCTTCGCCAACGCATCGTTGTTCCATGTGCCATGCCAAGAGCTGCCGCGCGTGCTGAGCGAATTGCACGCTGCGCTCAAGCCCGATGGCGTGCTCTTCTCCTCGAACCCGCGGGGAAATAACGAGGAGGGTTGGAATCGCGGGCGGTATGGGGCGTATCACGATCTCGAATCCTGGCGCGCGTTTCTTGAACGGGCGACATTCTCGGAGTTGGATCACTACTATCGTCCACCAGGGTTACCGCGTGAGCAACAGCCTTGGCTTGCAAGCGTGTGGCGGAGGAAAAGCCGTAGAGATCGACCTTCAGGATCGTAGCCGGCACGCGCCGCGCGATCGCCTGGCCGATCGATCCTGAGCCGATCACTACGATAATGGTCACCGGATTGCCGCCGCCTCGCGCGCCAGCTTTTCGATCGTACTCCACTTCCCACCCCGCACCAGCGCCGGCGCGCTGAGCCAGGAGCCGCCGATGCAGACTACGTTCGGCAGCGCGAGCCATTGCAGCGCGGTCGCTGCGGTGATGCCGCCGGTCGGGCAGAAGCGGATTCCGGGAAGCGGCGCAGCCAGCGCGCGCAGTAGGTCGACGCCACCGGCGTAACTCGCCGGGAAGAATTTCTGCAGGCGATAACCGCGTTCCAGAAACACCATGGCTTCGGTCGCCGTCGCCGCACCCGGCAGATATGGCAGGGCGGAGTTGTCCGCCGCGGTCAACAAGCCGGGGGTGGCGCCAGGTGATACCGCAAAACGCGCACCGGCACGCTCGGCCGCGGAGAAATCCGCGGGCGTAAGCAATGTGCCGGCGCCGGCGATCGCACCTTCCACTTCCCCGGCGATCGCGCGGATCGCATCGAGCGCGGCCGGTGTGCGCAACGTGACCTCGATGGCCTTGACGCCGCCGGCGACGAGTGCGCGCGCGAGCGGCACGGCGTCCTTGGCTTCTTCGATCACGACCACTGCCACGACCGGCGCGGCGCGCAGCATGGTTTCGAGCTGCTCCTGCTTGCGTTCCATCGGTCCGCTCATGCCACGTCTCCCAATGCGCTCGCGCCCCGGTCGGCCGCATCGACGGCGGCACGAAACAGTCCGAACAATTCCCGTCCGACGCCGAAATGATGACTCGCGAAATTCGCCGGCGCCGGCGCGCGCGCCTGTAGCGTGGCCATGTCTACTTTTACTTCGAGAGTACCGGCCTGTGCATCCACGCGCACGATATCGCCGTTCTGGATCCGGGCAATCATCCCACCCGCTGCCGCTTCCGGCGTTACGTGAATTGCCGCCGGCACTTTGCCAGACGCACCGGACATGCGGCCATCGGTGACGAGCGCGACCTTGAAACCGCGGCTCTGCAATACGCCAAGCGCCGGCGTGAGCTTGTGCAGTTCCGGCATGCCGATCGCGCGCGGACCCTGAAAGCGCACGACGGCGACGAAATCGCGATCGAGTTCGCCGCGTTCGAATGCGGCTTTCACGTCGTCCTGCTCATCGAAAATGATTGCCGGCGCTTCGATTACCCAGCGCTCCTCCGGCACGGCGGAAACCTTGATCGCCGCCGTGCCGAGATTGCCGTGCAGCACGCGCAGGCCGCCATCGGCACGGAACGGCTCGGCGACGCCGCGCAACACCTCGGGATCGCCGCTTTGCGCCGGCGCCGACACGCGCACGACTTCGCCGTTTGCGCCAAGCGTGGCGTGCACACGATAGGCGTCGAGCCCACCGCCGGCGACGCTGCGCACGCCGGCGTGCAGCAGGCCGGCATCGAGCAATTGTGCGATCAGAAAGCCCATGCCGCCGGCTGCATCGAAATGATTGACGTCGGCTTTGCCGTTCGGATAGATGCGCGCGAGCAGCGGCGCCACGCGCGATAGGTCGTCGAAATCTTCCAGGCGCAGGTCGATGCCGGCCGCACGCGCAATCGCAATCATGTGCAACAGATGATTCGTCGACCCGCCGGTCGCGTGCAAGCCGACCACACCATTGACGATCGCGCGTTCGTCGATGACGTGGCCGATCGGCAGATAGTCCTTGCCGAGCGCGGTGATCGCAGCGACACGCTGCGTGGCCTCGACCGTCAATGCGTCGCGCAGCGGTGTATTCGGATTGACGAAACTCGCGCCCGGCAAGTGCAGGCCCATGATCTCCATCAACATCTGATTGGAGTTCGCCGTGCCGTAGAAAGTACATGTGCCCGGCGCGTGGTAGGACTGCGCTTCGGCTTCGAGCAGTTCCTCGCGCGTCGTCTTGCCTTCGGCGAAAAGCTGGCGCACTTTCGCCTTCTGGTCATTGCTGATGCCACTCGGCATCGGCCCGCCGGGCACGAAGATCGCGGGCAGGTGGCCGAACGTCAACGCGGCGATCAGCAACCCCGGTACGATTTTGTCGCAGATGCCGAGGAACAGCGCGGCGTCGAACATGTTGTGTGATAGCGCGACCGCCGCCGACAGCGCGATGACATCGCGCGAGAACAGCGACAGTTCCATGCCGGCCTGCCCTTGCGTCACGCCGTCGCACATGGCCGGTACGCCGCCAGCGACTTGCGCCGTCGCGCCGACTGCACGCGCCGCTGTACGAATCAGTTCGGGGTAGCGCTCATACGGCTGGTGCGCGGAAAGCATATCGTTATAGGCGGTGACGATCGCGATGTTCGGAGCGATGACGTTGCGCAACGCCGCCTTGTCGGTGACGCAACCGGCAAAACCATGGGCGAGATTGCCACAGGACAAGTGCCGCCGCCGCGGTGCGGCGTCGCGCGCAGCGGCGATGCGCGCGAGATATTCGCCGCGTCGCGGCGCGCTGCGCTCAACGATGCGCTGCGTGACTTTGGCGACAGTTGCATTCACGGACATGGAGACCTCGTTGTCAGGCGCATGAGTAAACATCCAGCGGCACGCGCGCCGCGCGCAGTAGCGCACGCAGCGGGCTGCGCGCGTACGCACCTTCGCCCGCGCGCACGTGCGCGAGCGTGTCCTGCTTGTCTGTGCCTTCGATTTGCAGATACAAGGCGCGCGCGGCAGCCAGTGTCGGCAACGTCAGCGTGATGCGCGGCTCACCGGCACTCGGCGAACGCATCGGCGCCAAGCGCACCGGGTTTGCAAGATCGGTCGCCGCAGCGAAGCGATCGCCGTCCGGAAACAGCGATGCGCAGTGGCCGTCGTTGCCGAGTCCAAGCACGAGGGCATCGAACGGCAGCGGCATGGCATCGATGCGAGCGGCGACTTGCTCCAGACCGGATTCCGGGTCCGGTGCATCCGCATACAACGGTACGAATTTCGCGGCGGCCGCTTTGCCGACAAGCAGCGTTTCGCGCACGAGTCGTTCGTTCGAGCGTGAGTGCGTCGGCGGCACCCAGCGCTCGTCCGCCAGCGTCACCGAGATGCGCTGCCAATCCAATTCCTCGGCGGATAAGGCCGAGAGGAACTTTCGCGGCGTCATGCCTCCGGACACAGCCAGCAAAGCGCCCCCGCGTTCGGCAATGCCGCGGCGCAAATCGTCGGCGACGCTGCGCGCGAGCGCCGACGCCAGCGTCGCGCCATCGGCATAGCGATGTTCGCGCACGTCGTCGTTCATTCAACTGGCGTCCTCGTGCCAGGTGCGACCGTCGCGCTCGATCAACGCCACGCTCGCGCTCGGGCCCCATGAGCCGGCCGTATACGGTTTCGGTGCATCGTTGCTCGCCGACCACGCAGCGAGGATTGGGTCGATCCAGCGCCAGGCCGCTTCGACTTCGTCGCGGCGCATGAACAGCGTCGGATTGCCGCGCACGACGTCCATCAGCAGGCGCTCGTAGGCGTCGGGTGCACGGGCGACGCCGAAGGTATCGGCGAAGCTCATGTCGAGCGGCACTTCGCGCAAGCGCAAGCCGCCGGGACCGGGCACCTTGTTCATCAGCCATAACGTCACGCCCTCGCCGGGCTGCAAGCGCAAGACGAGCCGGTTCGGCATGATCGCGCTGCCGGTGTCGGCAAAGATCGAATGCGGAATCGGCCGAAACGTGACGACGATTTCCGAGGCGCGCGTCGGCAAGCGTTTGCCGGTGCGCAAATAGAACGGCACGCCGGCCCAGCGCCAATTCGCGACTTCGGCCTTGATGGCGACGAAGGTTTCGTTGCGCGTTTGCGCGTTGCCGAGTTCCTCCGCGTAGCTTGGCACCGCCTGACCCTCCGCCGCACCGGAACGGTATTGGCCGCGCACGGTGAGCTGCGCGGCATTGCTGCCGTCGATGCGGCGCAGTGCGTGCAGCACTTTGAGTTTCTCGTCGCGCACGGCGTCGGCATCCAGCGACGACGGCGGCTCCATCGCGACCAGACATAGCAGCTGCAGCATGTGGTTCTGCACCATGTCACGCAGTGCGCCGGCCTTGTCGTAATATGCGGCGCGCTCGCCCACGCCGAGCGTCTCGGCGACCGTGATCTGTACATGGTCGATATGCTCGGCGCGCCAGACCGGTTCGAACAGCGCATTGCCGAAGCGCAGCGCAATCAGGTTCTGTACCGTTTCCTTGCCGAGGTAATGATCGATACGAAACGTGTTGCGTTCGGCGAACGCCTGGCCGACAGCGTCATTGATCGCGCATGCGCTGGCCAAGTCGCGCCCGACCGGCTTCTCGATGACGACGCGCGCTTCGTTCGCGGTGAGGCCGACCGCGCGCAGGCGCTCGCAAATCGTCGCGAACAGATCCGGCGCGGTGGCAAGATAGAACACGTGCTCGTTGCCTTGGCGTTGCTTGAGCAGTGCCGCCAGATCCGTCCAGCCGGCGTCCTGGGTCGCATCGAGTGAGCGATAGTCGATCAGTTCGAGGAACGCTTCGAGTCGCTGGCTTTCGCTGGCGCCCAGCACGTCGTGCAGCTCATTGCGCAGGCGCTTGCGGTACTCCGCCACCGGCAGCGCGTCGCGAGCGATGGCGATGATACGGCTGCCGGCAACGATTTGACCGTCGGCATAGCGATGCAGCAGCGCCGGCAGCAGCTTGCGCCGGGCCAGATCGCCGGTGCCGCCGAAAATCACCAGATCGAACGCGTTGACGGGTGCGGAGGCTGGACTCATGAGTTTTGGCTGCCGGCTGGTCGACACAGAAATAATACCACATTGATACCAATTTACCGACTATATCCAATGAATACGTATGTTTTACATACTGGTATGTTAGTGGTATTGTCACGACGTGAACGATGCGATCGCCAGAGAATATCGCCGTTTGGGCCGGCGCGCACCCACGCGCGGCGCCCACGCATACGTGCGCCTGCGCCAGGCAATCCAACAGGCGATCGAAACCGGCACGCTGGAATCCGGCCATGCGCTGCCGAGTGAGCGCGATCTCGCCGAAGCGCTCACGCTATCGCGCGTGACCGTGCGCAAGGCAATCGCCGGGCTCGTCGAGGACGGCATGCTCGTGCAGCGCCACGGCGCCGGCACATATGTTGCCGAGCGCATCGTCAAGTCGTTTTCGAAATTGACCGGTTTCACCGACGACTTGCGCGCACGCGGGCTCAAGCCGCGCGTGGAGTTTCTCGAGCGTTCGATCGGCACAGTGAATCCCGAAGAAGCGCTCGCGCTGAGCCTTTCACCGGGCGCGCGCGTCGTGCGTTTGCGCCGCCTGCGTTTCGCCGCCGACAAGCCGCTGGCGCTGGAAACCACCGTCGTGCCGCAAGCGATCCTCAAGGATCCCAAGGCCGTGAAGCTGTCGCTCTATGAGGTCCTCGAGCGTCTGGGCTGCCGACCGACCCGCGCGCTGCAGCGCCTGCGTGCGGTCGCGCTGGATGCCGACCAGGCGCGCCTGCTTGCGCTGCCGACCGGCAGTCCGGCGCTGTCGATCGAGCGCCGTGCATTTCTCGAGGACGGCCGCGCGGTGGAATTTACTCAATCGTTGTATCGCGGCGACGCCTACGATTTCGTCGCTGAATTGCAGAGCGAACCGACATGACGACCCTGCCCGCCCCCGAACAGACGTTGATGTACCGCGAGGCGCGCGATAGCGGCGAGCGCATTGCGACCCAACTTGGCGCTAACGAAGCGGTCGTCAGCCGCCTCGCCCAGGAATTACGCCGCGACCCGCCGCGTTTCATCGTCACCGGCGCACGCGGCAGCTCCGATCACGCCGCCACGTTCGCCAAATACGTGTTCGAGACCCAGCTCGGTTACGCAACATCGTCGGCGTCGCCGTCGGTGAGCTCCGTTTACGCAGCGCCGCAGAAACTTGGCGGCGCGCTGTACCTGGCGATTTCGCAGTCCGGCCAGAGTCCCGACCTCGTGCGCCAGGCACGCGCGGCGCGCGACGCGGGCGCGCGCGTGGTGGCACTGGTCAATGCCCCGGATTCGCCGCTCGGCGACATTGCCGCGACCCTGATTCCGCTGCACGCCGGCGCGGAAAACAGCGTCGCCGCCACGAAGAGTTACCTCTGCTCGCTTTCCGCCATAGTACACATTGCCGCATTGTGGAAAGAGGACGACGCCCTTCTCGCCGCCCTGCGCAGTGTGCCGGCTACGATCAGCCGCACCTGGGATCTCGACTGGTCGCCGCTCGTCTCCGGCTTGACCGGCGCGCGCAACTTGTTCGTCGTCGCGCGCGGGCTTGGCCTTGCGGTGGCGCAGGAAGCCGCGCTCAAGCTGAAGGAAACCTGCGGCTTGCATGCCGAAGCGTTCAGCGCCGCAGAAGTCAAACATGGACCGATGGCGTTGGTTGACGCCGATTTCCCGGTGCTGTTCTTCACCCAGGGCGACGACACCACGGCCGGTACGCTCGCTGTCGCCGACGAGTTCCGCCAGCGCGGCGCGCACGTGTGGACCGCCTCGGCGACGGACACCGGCGCCGGCACGCTGGCGGTGGCGCCGATCGGCCATCCGGTGTGCGCGCCGCTCGTGGCGATCGCGGGCTTTTATCGCGCCGCCAACGCACTCGCACTCCGTCGCGACCGCAATCCCGACCTGCCGCCGCATTTGCGCAAAGTGACGGAAACGGTCTGATGCAGGCGTTCGTCAACGCGCGCGTCCTCGCCGGCGAGGATTTTCAGAGCGGACTCGCGGTGGTCATCGCCGACGGGCGCATCGTCGACCTGCTCGCCGATACCGATACGCGGCTCAATCGTGTGCAAAAACATGATCTCGGCGGCGACTATCTCGTGCCGGGTTTCATCGACGCCCAAGTCAACGGCGGCGGCGGCGTGCTGTTCAACGATGCGCCGTACGTCGACACGATCCGCCGCATCGGCGCCGCGCACAGCCAGTTCGGCACCGCCGGATTCCTGCCGACCCTGATCAGCGATGACCGCTGTGTGATGCGCAGCGCAATCAGCGCGGTAGACGCGGCGATCGCAGCACGCGTGCCCGGCGTGCTCGGCATCCACCTGGAAGGCCCGTATCTGGCGCCCGAGCGGCGCGGCATCCACGACGCCACGAAATTCCAGATCCCGGATGCGAGCGACGTCGAACTGCTGGCCACCCTGACGCGCGGCAAGACGTTGGTGACGCTGGCACCGGAGCGCGTGTCGGAGAACGTGATCCGCGAATTGCACTCGCGCGGTGTGCTCGTCGCAGCGGGCCACACTGCGGCCGATTACGCGCAGACCGTACGCTCGCTCGCCGCCGGCGTGCGCGGATTCACGCATCTGTTCAACGCGATGACGCCGTTGCAAGGCCGTGCTCCCGGCGCCGTCGGTGCCGCTCTCGAGGATCGCGACAGCTGGTGCGGCGTCATCGTCGATGGCCAGCACGTGCATCCTGCCGCTCTGCGCATCGCCGTGTTGACCAAACCGCGCGGCAAAGTGTTTCTCGTCACGGACGCGATGCCGCCGGTCGGATCGAGCGCAACGCAGTTCACGCTCAATGGCGAAACGATCAGCTGCCGCGACGGCCGGCTCGTCAATGCCCAGGGTACGCTCGCCGGTTCGAATCTCGATATGGCGAGTGCGGTGCGCAACGCCATTGCGCAGCTGCAGATCTCGCTCGCCGAAGCGGTACGCATGGCTTCGACCTACCCCGCCGCGTTTCTCGGTCTGCAAGCGACGCATGGCAGGATCGACAAAGATTGCGCCGCCGATCTCGTCGTGCTCGGCGAATCTGTGCAGGTGCGCGAGACCTGGATCGGCGGTGCTCGCGTGTTTGTCAGCTGACGTTATTCGGTGATGGTCAGGCGCCTGATTTGCCCCGACCCCAGATCCACGCGCACAATTTCGTGTGCATTCGTGTTCGCGATCCACAGCGAATTGCCGCCGAGCGCGATGCCGGCCGGCTCCTGCAAGGTGTACGGCAGGCTCAGCGCGCGCAGTTCTGTCGTGCGCAGATTCAGCGCCTTGATCTTGCCGTTGTAGCTATCAGCGACGAACACCAGGCCGCGGGCGTCGACGCACGCGGCGAGCGGATTCTGCAGGCGCGCATCTTCGGGTTTGCCCGGGGCATCGCCGAATTCGTAGACGCCCTTGCCGACGAGCGTGCTGACGCGGTTGTCGAGCAGGCGCAGTGCGCGGATCGCCGACGCCGCCGCGTCGACGATGATCAGTTGCTGACCGATCGCGCTCAGGCTCACCGGCTGCGCGAAGCTCGCGCCGACGCCGGCGCCGTCATCGATGCCGAGTTTGCCGCTGCCCGCCAGCGCGACGAGCTTGTCCGTGTTGAGGTTGTACTGCCAGATCTGGTTCTGCCCGGACACCGCGACATAAATTAGGTCGCCGATCGCGACAACGTCGCCCGGCGCCGACATCGCAATCTTGGTCGGTTCGACGTACGGGTGCGGAATGTCGTGCCCGAGCGCACCGGTGCCGGCAATCGTCTTCACTTCACCATCGAGCAGGCGTACGCGCCGGATTGCATGGTTGCCGGTGTCGGCCACGAAAATCGAATCGCGCGCAATCGCAATGCCCTGCGGCGCCGAGAACCCGGCGTCGAGATTGGTACCATCCCAGAATCCGGGATTGCCAGAACCGAACTGGCGCACGATGCGCCCGTCGTGATTGCATTCGAGAATGCGATTGTGGCCGCTGTCGGCAATCCACAGGCTCGAATCGGTCACCAGCAGGCGGGTCGGAAAGCGCAGCGGCAGACGCGGTTCCGGGCGCACCGAGCTGACTTGCGATTCGTAGACACGCAGATCCTGCTTCGCGGCTTCGTCGAGCAGATGCCCGATCATTGCATCGGCTTCGTCGCGCCGGCCTTCACCGGGCAGCAGCGCCGCCAGCTGGCCCTGTGCATCGATCAGCGCAAGCGTCGGCCACGCCTGCACGCCGTAGGCCTGCCATGTGGCGTAACCTGGATCGTTCGCCACCGGATGGCGGATGTGATTGCGATTGACCGCCCTGAGCACGGGCGCGGCGCTGCGCTGATACGGATACTTCGGCGTGTGCACGCCGATCACGCTCAGGCCGTCGTGGTACTTGTTTTCGAGGAAGCGGATGTCCGGCAGCACGTTCAGGCTGCTGACGCTGTCGAACGTCCAGAAGTTGAGCAGCACAACGCGTCCGCGCATCGACGCGAGCGTCGGCGCTTCGTCGGTGTTGACCCAATCCAGTGCGCTCGACAACTCCGGCGCGGCGACGCGTGCGTTCACTGCGATCCCTCGTTAACCCGTGGTCATTATAGAGGCAACCGCTGCGTCGCCACCTTCCGCGCGAGCGCGTCCGCGCCGGCGCGCGCAAGTTCGATGACGCGCTCGAAATCCTCAGGCCCGCCGTAATACGGGTCCGGCACTTCCTGCGCCGTCGTAATGCCGGCGAACGGCAGGAACAACATCACCCGCGCCGCGTATTCGCGCGGACACAGCGCTTGCAGCGCCTGCAGATTCTGCCGATCCATCGCCAGCAGCAGATCGTGACCGGCGAAGTCGCCGGCTTGCACGCGGCGCGCGCGATGCGCGGAAAGGTCGTAGCCGTGCGCGGCCGCACTGCTGAGCGTGCGCGGGTCGGCCGGCTTGCCGACGTGCCATGGTCCAGTGCCGGCCGAGGCAACGGCGATATCCAGTCCGGCTTTCGCCAACTCGCTACGCACCACGAATTCCGCCACCGGCGAACGGCAGATATTCCCCGTGCAGACAAACAGCAGCTTTCTCATCGTTCCAACACCCCGCGCACGCGTGCCAGATCCTCGGGTGTATCGACGCCGGCCGGAAACGGCTCCGGCGCAATGCGTACGGCAATCGAATAACCGTGCTCGAGCGCGCGCAACTGCTCCAGCGACTCGGCACGTTCCAGCGGTGTCGGCAGCAGCGCCGCGAACGTGCGCAGGAAGCCGGCGCGGTACGCGTAGATGCCCACATGCCGCAGAAACGGCATCGCTGGCGGCAACGCATCGCGGGACATCGCGAACGCATCGCGCGGGAACGGCACCGGCGCGCGGCTGAAATACAGCGCGCTGCCGGCGGCGCCGACGACGACCTTCACGCAGTTCGGGTTGAGGAATTCCCCGCTATCCGCAATCGGCGTTGCCAGCGTCGCCATGGGCGCCGAACTTTGTGCGAGCGCTTCCGCAACGGCGCGAATCCCGCTGGGCGGCGCCATTGGTTCGTCGCCCTGCAGATTGACGATGATTGCATCATCCGGCCAGCGCAAGCGTTCCGCGCATTCGGCTAGGCGATCGCTGCCGGAAGCATGGTCGGCGCGGGTCATGACCACGCGCAGCGGCTGGCCGGCCAACGCCTCGGCGATGCGCTCGTCGTCTGTGGCGACGACAACTTCGCTCGCACCCGCGGCCAGCGCGCGCCGGGCAACGTGCAGCACCATCGGTTCGCCGGCGATCGTCAGCAGGGGCTTGCCGGGCAAACGCGTGGAATCGTAGCGGGCGGGAATCGCGACGATGAAAGGAATCTGACTCATGTGGGCAAGTGTACCTAACCAAAGCCGCATGACGCAGCGAGCGGAAAGAACTACTTTGACGCCGCGGTCATGCATTCCGCGGAGAGAAGATCATGTATACAAAATTCCTTGCTTGCTCGGCGCTCCTGTTGCTCGGCTGCGGCACGGCCACGGCGCGGAACTGGACTGTCGATGTCGGCGGCCAGACCACCGGCGGTGACGGCTACGGCGGCGGCTATACGAGTCCGGTGCTCGCCTTCGGTCCCACGCCGCTCACGATCAATGCCGGCGACAGCGTGACGTTCACGAACCTCGGCGGCGCCGCGCACAACGTGCATGCGGACGACAATTCATTCCGTTGTGCCAGCGGTTGCGACGATAGCGGCGGCAGCGGCAACCCGTCTGCGGCCAATTGGACATTCACGCGCACGTTTCCCACGGCGGGGACCATCGCCTACCACTGCGACGTGCACGCGAGCATGGGCATGACCGGCAGCATCGTCGTCAACGCGACCACTCCGGCGATCGCACTCGGTGGCTATCTGAGCGGCAACTGGTTCATTCCGTCACAGGGCGGCGGTCACGGCTTCCAGCTCGAGTTCACCAACGCACCCGGTTCGCCCGGCATGCTGCAGGCGCTGGCAATCTGGTTTGTCTAC
>Ga0163163_10000796_pt1 | contig 26715 bp, 22 predicted proteins | sample S65metaG_FD_119766 | JGI IMG/M metagenome (GOLD analysis project Ga0163163, IMG submission 119766) | Switchgrass rhizosphere microbial communities from Kellogg Biological Station, Michigan, USA - S6-5 metaG | ecosystem: Host-associated > Plants > Roots > Rhizosphere > Soil | place: USA...
CCAGACGTGGAATTCCAGCGTACCTGACTGCGCGAGCCAAAGCAGCGTTGGCAGGTTGTTGCATAACAGGTACTCGTGGTCTTCGTCCTTGCTGCTCGAATACACCGTCACCGTCTCGACGAACGCAGGGCGTTCCTGCTCCCAATGCTTCTGGAAAAAACGCTGGCCGTTGATGCCGTCGGGCATGCGGATCATCGTCAGCGGTCGGTCGGCCAGATGCGGCAGCATGTATGGCGACACCTGCGCGAAATAGCGCAGCAGGTCGCGTTTGGTCAGCGCCGGTTGCTGCAGCGCCGGGTCGGCCGGCCAGTACACGCGGTCCAGGTGCGTCAGGCGCACACGCTGCGTGCCGACGATGAGTTCGAACGCATTCTTCTTGCTTTGCAGTTGCGTGAGGATCGCATCGATCGCGCCGCCCTGCCCGTTTTCCGCGACGCGCGGTTTGGGCTCGACGCGGCGCACCTTGCTGGCATCGATATCATCGCGCAGACGCAGGAACACCGGTGCGCGCAGCGAACCGTCTTCCGTCCATTGCTGGAAATCCAATTCGGCCACGAGCTCTGGTTTCACCCAGGTCGTCGGCCCGTTGAGCACGGGTTTTTCCACAAAGGGACAAGTGCGGGTTTGCAGCGGTGCCAGTCGCGCCTGCACCTGCTCGAGCGTGCGCTCGTCGAAACCGGAACCCACGTGCGAGACGTAACACAGCCTGCCTTTGTCCCAGTAACCGACCAGCAGTGCGCCGAGCTTGGCGCGCGAGCCTTTGCCGCTGGTGTAGCCGCCGATCACAAAGTCCGCACTTTGCGTTGGCTTGACCTTGAGCCAAGCCGACGAGCGCTTGCCGGCTTCGTAGACGGACGTCCTGCGCTTGCCGATCACGCCCTCGAAGCCGCTCGCGAGCGCTGCCGCATGCAAGGCGGTGCCATCCTGCTCGGAGTACACGAGTTGCACGAGCGGCGATGGCAGCAGGCATTGCGCCAGGTAGCGGCGACGCTGCTCGTACGGCCGCGCGCGCAGATCGATGCCGGCGAAATACAGCAGATCGAACGCGAAGAACAACGTCGGCGCGTTCTGGTCGGCGGCGGCGATTTCGCGCGCAGATTTCATTTGCACACGGTTCTGCAGCGCGTTGAAAGAGAGTTTCCCAGCGGCATCGAATGCGACGATCTCGCCGTCGAGAATCATGCCGTCGACACCTTGCTGGGTGAGTTCCTTGCTCAACGCTGGAAACGCGATGCTAAGTTCGAGTCCGCGCCGTGAACGCAGCGTGACGCCGTTGGCATCAATGAATGCCAGCGCGCGATAGCCATCGAGCTTGGGTTCCCAGAGCCAGTCGGGCTTGTTGAACGCAGCGTCCGTGGTTTCTGCCTGCATCGGTTCCAGCTTCGCCGGCATTTTTGTAACCGCGCCGGCCGGGACGAGTTGCGCCGCCGGGACTCGATGCACTGGCGCGAACTTCATTTCTTCTACTGCCGCGTTCGACAACACCGAGCGGTCTTGCAGCGTAATGTCGTTCGTGGTGACGAAACGGTCCTTGTGCTTGATCAGCAGCCAGTTCTTGTCTTGCTTCGTGCGCACGAGCGCAAACGAGCCCTTGAGTTTGACGCCGCGCAACTGGATGCTGAGCTTGCCTTTTTCGAGCCCTGCGCGAATCTGGCGTTGCGCCTCCAAGCGGTCATGAAACCACACACCAGCCTCGTCCGGACTGTAAACGCCGCAATCCCAGACGATCACCTCGCCGGCACCGTATTGTTTGGGCGGGATCACACCTTCAAACGAAGCATAGTCGTAAGGATGATCCTCGACATGCACGGCGAGATGCTTTTCGTTGCGATCGAGCGACAGTCCCTTGGGCACCGCCCACGATAGCAGGACACCGTCGCATTCGAGGCGAAAGTCGTAATGCATGCGGCGCGCATGATGCTGCTGCACGACGAACAGCAGCGGGCCGCCCTGCCCTGGCGCGACCTTGGGCGCGGGCTCGGGGGTAGCTTCAAAACTGCGCTTGGCGGAATATTCGCTTAGAGCTTTCTTGGCCACGACCGGATTCTAGCAATGACCAAGGTTTATGCTGGCGCGAGCGGCTATTCGTTCAAGGAATGGCAAGGCAGTTTCTACCCCGAGAAGATCAGGCCCGAGGCGATGCTGGAGTGGTACGCGCAGCGTCTGCCCACGGTCGAGATCAACAACACGTTCTACCAGATGCCGAAGGCGGCCGTGCTGGAAAAGTGGTCGCAGGCCACGCCGGCGGAATTCCGCTTCGCCATCAAGGCCTCGCGGCGCATCACCCACGACGCGCGCCTGAAAGCCGAGACTGCGGCCGACTCGGTCGAATTCCTGTATCGCGTTCTCGCCGCGCTCGGACCCAAACGCGGACCGGTATTGTTCCAACTTGCACCGTTTCAGAAGAAGGATCTGACGCGATTGCGCGAATTCCTGCAGTTGCTGCCAAAGGATCACCAGGCCGCATTCGAATTCCGCAACGCGAGCTGGTTCGACGATGACGTGTATGCGCTGTTGCGCGATCATGGCGCCGCGCTCGTGCTGTCGGAGCGCGAAGACAATGCGCCTCCGCCTCTCGTGGAAACGTCGCCGTGGGGTTACGTGCGTCTGCGCCTGGAAGAATATTCCGAAGACGACCTCAAACGCTGGGCGGAGCGGATTGCGACGACAAATTGGGACGAGGCATTCGTCTACTTCATGCACGAACCGACGGCGCCGGGTTACGCGCAAACATTGCAGCAGTTTGCAGGGAAATAAAGACCTACTCTACGAGCCGCTTGCGCATCGCATAGCGTACCAGTTCCGCGCTGTTGCGCACGTCGAGTTTTTCCAGAATGCGGCAGCGGTGGTTTTCGGCCGTCTTGACGGTGATCTCCAGCTTGCGCGCGATTTCCTTCGTGCTCATGCCTTCCACGACCAGGTGCATCACTTCGCGCTCGCGCGGCGACAGCGCGCCGTACGGATCATCCGACATCACTTCCGGGTGCTGCACCTGCAGGGCCAACGCCTTGGCCGCATGTGCGCCGAAATGCACTCCCCCCGCGGCGATCGCACGCACGGCGGCCAGCAACTCGGAAGTCGCAGCGCGCTTGACCAGGTAGCCTGCCGCGCCGGCGCGAATCATGTGCAATATGTATTCTTCTTCGTCGTGCATGGTCAGCACCAAGACGCGCGTGCGTGGCAACTGCGTGACGATGCGCCGCGTCACTTCGATGCCGGACAGGCGCGGCATCGAGATATCGACCACGGCCACGTCGGGGCGCAAGGCCAGCGCTCGCTCAATCGCCTCGACCCCGTCGCCGGCCTCGCCCACCACCATGCAATCGCCGCTGGCACGCAGGACAGCGGACAGACTCTCACGTAGGACGGTGTGATCGTCGGCGAGCAGTATTCGGATCATGCAACCTTCCCCTCGGCAGCCAGTGGAATATCCACCGTGATCTTGAAACCGTGTCCCGGCCTGGATTCTATGTGCAACTCGCCATTGTAAGCGCGAACGCGGTCACGCATTCCCCCCAGGCCACTGCCTTTCTCATGGCCGTCGGCCAGCGCCTGGCCGATGTCGCAACCGCGGCCATCGTCGAGAACGACCAGGTGCAGACGTTGGCCGTCCTGGTACAGGTTCATGTCGACGTTGCGGGCGTGTGCGTATTTCGCGGCATTGGTCAGGCTTTCCTGCGCTGCGCGGAACACCAGGGTGGACTGTTCGCCATCCAGTACCGGCATCGGCTCGGGCAGATTCAGGAGAATTTGCCAGTCGTTGGCTTCGGCCATCGTGCGCGCCAGCCAGCGCAAAGCCGCTTCCAGGCCCAGATCATCGAGCATCGTGGGTCGCAGGAACCGCGACAACTCGCGTGTTTCCTGCAGGGTCATCTCGGCCAGCTCACGCGCCTTCTCCATGTATTCGCGTGACGGATCCGGCTGGATCAGCGCCATCCCGAGCAGATTGATGATCGCGTTTAGGTTTTGCCCGAGGCCATCGTGCAGTTCGCGCGCCAGCTTGCGGCGTTCCTGTTCCTGCACGCTCCACACCGAACGCGCCAGGCGCTTGAACTGTTCCTGGCCATGGCGCAGGCGGTTGGAGAGCTCGCGTTGCTGGCGCAACAGCTCGTCGAGCTTGTTCTGCAATGCGCCGCCGCGCTCGTGAATTTGCGACTCATCGGCCATGGTCGGTTTCCATCGATTCGCGCAGTTGACGCGCAAGTTCCGTCGCCAGCGCTGTGCGGGCGTTTTCCGGTGCATCGGCGAGGATTCGCTCGCGTGCTGCGTCGGCCGCGGACTGCGCTGCCGCAATATCGGTCGCGTGACCGGTCAGCGCGGCGGCGCCGAGCGTATGCAGCGTGCCAGCGGTGGCAAAACGACCGCTGTTCTTGAGCAGCGCCAGCGCTTCGCGATAGCGCGTCGCGGCGTCCGCTGCGTTGCCGCCGCGCACGGCCATGGCCATTTCCAGTTCCAGCCATTCCAGGCGCAATGGCACTTCGTTCAGACGCGTGTTCTGCTTGCGCACTTCGGTCAGCAATTTCGTGGCGCGCACATCGTCGTGCGTAGTCATTGCCAGCTGCACGCGTTGCATATCGATGCGGATTGCGAGTGCTCCACTATGCGCCTTGCCTGCCGCTTCGGCCGCGGCATCCAATTGCGCCGCCTGCAGCTTGCGGTTGCTGCTCAGTGCCGCCTGTTGCGCCGATGCGAGCTGGAATTCCGCCAACTGCTCCTGATTCAGGTGCTGGCGATCGATCGCGGCCAGCAGCTTGCCGGCTTCCTCCGCCTGCCCGAGTGCGATGGCGATTCGCGCGCGCAGCAATGCGGCCTCGGCGAGCCCACGCTGGTCGGCGCGCCGCGCGAATACCTTGGCGGCCTGCTCCGCCGATTCCAGCGCGCTGGTATAGCTTCCTTCGACGAGCGACAACTCCGCGAGGCTGACATCCGCAACCGCCGCCTCTTCCGGCAGCTGATGCTCCTGCGCATAGCTGCGCGAATCGGTCAGCGCCTTGCGTGCGGCCGCGAACTGGCCGCGCGCGATCTGCAGCAGCGCGGTATTTTGCTGGATGTGCAGGATGCCGGCGCGATCGTCCAGTTTCTGGTATTGCGCCAATGCCTGTGTCCAGTACACGGTGGCGTTGTCGTAGTCGCCCATGCGATACGAGGCATAGCCAATATTGTTCAAGCTCTCGGCGACCGCCGCCGGATCGTCCAGCTGCTGGCGGATCGCGTAGGCCTGACGGTAGAACGACAGGGCTTCGGCGAAATCACCGCCTTCTTCTGCGACGACGCCACGGTCGTTGTATAGCAGGGCGACGCTGGCCCGATCGCCGAGTTTTTCAAGCAGACTCTTGGCGCGCGTCAATGTGCGTTCGGCGTCGCTGCGCCTGCCCTGCTCGGCCTGCACGATGGCCAGGTTGCGCAGGGTTTTGGCCATGCCCTTGTCGTCGCCGATTTTGTCGCGGATCGCTACGGCGCGCTCGTATTCGTCCGCCGAAGCCGCGAGCTGGCCGAGACGCTCGTAACCGATACCGAGCGCATTGCGCGTTTCCGCCTCCGCAGCGCTGTCGCGCGCCAGCGTGTTCAAGGTCTGCGCGTGCAAAAGATAGTCTTCCACGGCCGCGCGGGCGTCACTCTGTTCGATCGCGGCGCGTCCGAGCATGAACCAGGCGCGCGCATCGTCGGGGTTTCTCGCGACGTAGGATTTGAGGATCTTGATCGCCTGTGTTCCGTCGCCGCTGGCGCGCAAACTCTCTGCATTGGCGAGTACCAGCGCCGCATCATGCGGGTAGTCGTGCATTGCGCGCGCGAGCGTGCGCGCGGCCTTGTCATCGTCGGTACCGTCGAGCGCGTGTGCGTAGAGCTCCAGGCCGCCTGGGGTCGCATCCTGGGCGAACTGCTTGGTGATGATGTCGCGTTCGTTCTGCGCCGGGGCGTCTTGCCCCGCCGTTTCTGTGGCGCGCAGCCGCGCAGCAGCAAGCAAGGCACCTTCCGACTCCTGCACGGCGACGCCATCCAGTTCCTTTGTCGCTGCCTCCGCCCGCTGCGCATCGAGATCTAGCAGCGCACGACCATAGGCCGCGAGCGCGCTATCGGACAACTGCGGTATTGATCCGGCATGGAATCCTGCGCTGGCAAGAAATGGCGGAACTTGCTTCTTGTAAGCGGCGAACAATGCGGCCGCGTCCGCACCGCGCACGGTCAGTTCGGCAGGCGCTGGTGCGCCGGCGCTCAAGATCAATACCCAGCTTTGCGCATCGCGGGTCAGGTCCCCGTGCAGCATCCGGTTCGCGCTCACCGCGGCGGCGATATCCGGCAGCAAGCGCCGCAGGGTTTCGGCGTTCGCGTCCGCCGCAGCACGTGCCGTAGCCTGTTGCACTCGGCGGCCCGGTACGACGGCCAGATCCTGGTCGCTGCGCAGCCATGCGTACAAATGCTCGTCGAGCGCGCGCGCCACCGCGCGCAGGTCGGGATCATCCGTGGTGTGGATCGGCATCAGCGCGAGTTGCGGCGTCGCCGGCGCGATCACGGCGGCCTTCGGTTCGGTTTGCGTCGGATAGCGGTATACCCAGTTCGCGGCACCTGCGAGCGCGGTGATTACGAGCACGCCGCCGAGCAGCAGGCGGCGATCGATAGGCTGACGCGGCACGCGCTTGGCCTCGAGCGCGCGCAGTGCCTCCTGCGCGCTGGCGAAGCGGTGCGCGGGATTGAGTTTGAGCAGGCGGTCGACGAACAGGTGCAGCCAGTGCGGCAGGTCCGGACGAGCCTTGGCCAGCGACGGCGGCGGACGCACGATGCGTTGCATTACGGTTTCCGCGGGAGTGCCGGCATTGAACGGCAGAACGCCCGCAAGCATTTCGTAGACGATCAGGCCGATCGTGTAGAGATCGCTGCGCATGTCGACGCTATCGCCGCGCGCCTGCTCCGGCGACAAGTAATCCGGGGTGCCTACGATCACGCCGCTGCCGGTCGCGCCGGTCGCGCCGAGGCTGCGCGCGACGCCGAAGTCGGTGATGTATGCCGTACCCCGTGCGTCGAGCAGGATGTTAGCCGGCTTCAAATCGCGATGGACGACACCGCGCTGCTGCGCGGCAGTGAGGCCGTCGAGTAGGTCGTGTGTGATCGCGATTGTCTCGTCGACGGGCAATTTGCCAGCGAGATCCATGCGTTTTTCCAGCGACTCGCCGTCAATGAAATCCATGCTGATGAACCAGCGTCCGTTGTGCTGGGCGATGTCGTGGATGCGCACGACATGCGGGCTGGATACCTGGCGCGCCAGCAATAGTTCCTGGCGGAAACGCTCGAACGCTTCCGGCTTGCGCGCGAGTTCCGGACGCAGCAATTTGATCGCGACCGATAAGTCGAGCGATTGGTCGAACGCGCGATAGACCACGCCCATGCCGCCTATGCCGAGCATCGATTCGATGCGGAAGCGGCCCGCAAGGACATCGCCTGCGCGCAGCTCGTACAAGCCGAGCTGACCGGTCATCGTCGCGGAGCTGACTCCTGGTTCGGCTATCGCCATGCGCTCACGATAGCGCGGAAATGCCGGCTGCAACAATTGCAAACCGCCCGGTCAAAGCGGGTGCAGTTCGTCCCAACGTGGCGCCACTTCGTCTAGGTCGGCCGCCGACTGCAGCAAGTCGCGTACCTGCCCGTGCAAAAGCCCGGCGGCAATGGCCGCGGAAGCGTGCTGTGCGACGCTTTCGATCAGTTCCAGGTCCAGTTCCGTGACCGGCGGGCCGGGTTTGCGACTGTCGACATAGATGGCGCCGCGCCCGCCGTCGGCGATCTGCAGCGGCACGCACAGTACGGCGCGGATGCCCCCCAGGCGCACGCTCGGCCGCAAGCCTAGCCAGGGCGAATCGTTAGTGTCGCAGCAGACGACGGCTTCATGCTTGTTCAGCGCCTGATCGACGGCGGCGGCGCTGCCGCTGAAGCTGGCCTTGGCCAGGTCGCTCGGAGCCAAGCCGCGGTTGGCGCGCACGCGCAGGGGTTCGCTCGCGGGCGCGAACAGGACGAATCCGCGTTCGAGCCCGGAAAGCTCGATCACGACGTCCAGGGTCTGCGATATCAGTTCACCGATATCCAGATGCGAGCTGATGCGCATGGACATTTCGCGCGAACCCTCGCGCCGGCGCTGCGTCTGCGCGCGGAAGTTCGTCGCCGCGCCGGCGTCGATGAATTCGAGCCAGCAGTAGACGTCGCCCACGGCGAACCATCCCGAAGTGCTGAAGTTCATGCCGAGCGTGGCGTGGCCGTTGACGCGCAGGCCGTTCTTGCTGCCAGTATCGTGCAGGCGCCACTCTGCGTCGGCGCCTGTCGTGTCGCTCAGCTCGGCGTGGAAACGCGACACCGAGGGGTGATCGATGCGCAGCTCGCACTCGGCGGCGCGACCGATGCGATACGGTTTGTTTTCGTCGAGGATCCGCACCACCGCCGGACGATCCGGCGGGTACGCGTTGAACCGGATCGGCATCAGAACTCGCTTGCCGGCGTGAAATCGCCGCGCACGTCAGTGCCCGTTCTGCAGCCGCACGAGCGTGAATCGCAGCGTCTGCGCCAGGCTGAGCATGTCGCCGGCGTCATTGGCGATCAGGTGATTCGCGTTCCAGTTGTTGGCGATCGTCGTGCCGGCGTTCGCCTGGATCGTGTTGATCAGCTGATCGAGATTGGATATAGCCAACGCGTAGTTGTGCAGAGCGACGGCGCTTTCCACATTGCCGAGCAGGCCCAGAAGATTGTTGAGCAGGTTTCCGTTCAGCACCGAGGACAGAATACGCAACTTGAGCGCCGTATCCTTTCCGATTTCGACTGTCAGGGATCCGCGCGTGTCGGATACCACCAGGAATTGCGAGAACGAGCCACCGCGCCCGCGCGCCCGCACGCTGCCGCTCTCGACCGCATCGGTGGTGTCGGCGAAGGCACCGTTGACCGGCGCCTTGTCCAGCCGGTATTTGCTGTAGGGGACATAGGTCAAGTTTGCGGTGTGCACCTCGAACTCGTAGGTATTGCGGAAACTCAGGTTTCCCGCGCCCAAGTTCAGCGGCTCGACCGTGATCAGCACGGGAAAATTCGGGTCGACAGTGACGCAGCCGAGCAGCGGACTGAGGCACGCGGGAAGCCTCGACAGCAAGCCTGGGTCCATCGGGTCGACCAGCTGCGCACTCAGGTTCAGCTCGGCCGGATTGAGGTTTTGTGCCGAATCGAACGCTATCGTCACCTGGGCAGCGTAGGTATGGCCGGCTGCGCTCAAGGAAATATCGGCGACGGCGGTGTTGCCGCTCGCCGAAACCACGACGCCGGCACGGGCCACGGGTGCGCCGGCAAACAGCGCGCCCAGCAGGATTGCCGCAAATCGTAGAGGCTTGTTCATCTTATTACCCCCTCGCCTTCACAGGCCGTTTTGTAGCCTAACCAAAGTAAAACGCAATGTTTGTGCCAGACCGAGCGTATCGCCGGCGTCGTTGACCAGCGTGTGATCGGAACTCCAAACGTTGGCGATATCCACGCCCGCATGCGCCTGAATTGTCGCGACCAGTTCATCCAGATTCGCGATCGCAGTTGCGTAATCGGCGAGACCGACGGCCGTCTGCACTTCGGCGAGCAAGCCAAGCAGCTGGCCACTCAGCGTACTGTTGAGAGCCGCGCCGAGAATGCGTGTGTCCAGATCCGCCTCTTTGAGCAGTTCCACGGCAAGCGAGGCGCGCATATCCTTAATGATCATGAATTGCGAGAACGAACCACCGCGCCCGCGCGCGCGCACGCTGCCCGCAAGCACATCATCGGTGACGTCGCTGAACGTGCCATTGACCGGCGCCTTGAACAATCGATAAGCGCTGGCAGAGACGTAATTCAAATCCGATGTGTGAATCTCGAACTCGTAGGTGTTCAGGAAGCTCAGATTGCTGGTCGGCGGACCGTTCGCGTCGAATCCATTCGCAAACAGCCATGGCAGATTCAGCGGCTCGACCGTGATCATCACCGGAAATGCTGGGTCCATGGTCGTGCAGCCCAGCAACGGCAGCAAGCAAGCCGGCAGGCGTGCACTGATCGAACCGGCATCGACCAGCTGCGCGCTGAGGTTCAATTCGTCCGGCGTAAGATTAATGGGGTTATCGAACGTGATGGTGACGTCCGCGATATAGGTGTGTACGCCGTCGCTCAGGCTGATATTGGCCAATGCCTGGTTACCGCTGGCAGAAACCGAAACACCGGCTTGAACGCAGGAGCAGCCACCGAGCAGAAATGCGGCAGCAAGCTTGATGCTCGGCTGCGACCGCATGACCATGAAGCCCCCTGTTACCGTCACCAGCCCGCAGGCTGACTACGCGCGAGAATCTAGCGCAATTTCAAACGTAATCAAGCATGAAGGTCACAAATTGCCGACAAATGGCGTTTTTTGAGGGTTTTCCCTATTTTTGCGGGGGCTGGATTGCCCGCTGGTAGCGTCGCTGACACCGACCTGGGGGTTCCCGGACTCTAATTGCGACGTTGCCTGAAGAAGGTGCGCAACAAGTCGCTGGACTCGCCGGCGCAAAGGCCCTTGGCGACTTCGACACGGTGGTTGTGCCGTTCGGAATTGAGGGTATCGAACACGCTGCCGGCGGCGCCGGTTTTCGGGTCGTCCGCCGCGAACACGACGCGCGCCACGCGCGCGTGCACGATCGCTCCCGCGCACATGACGCAAGGCTCCAGTGTCACGTACAGCGTGGAGTTGGGGAAACGGTAATTGCCGAGACGTTTGCCGGCATCGCGCAAGGCGCAAATTTCGGCGTGGGCGCTCGGGTCGTTGTGCGAAATGCTCCGGTTCCAGCCTTCGCCGACAACCCGGCCTTCCAGAACCAAGACTGCGCCGACCGGGACTTCCTCGTGTTCATCTGCCGCGTGTTGAGCCAGTTCCAGCGCGCGGCGCATGCAACGCTCGTCTTCGGCGCTGAAGTCGAAGCTCACGTCATTCCCACTCGATGGTCGCAGGAGGTTTTCCGGATATATCATAAACTACACGAGATATACCACGTAATTCATTGATTATACGAAGCGAAACGTTCTGCAGAAACTCATAGGGCAAATGCGCCCAATGCGCAGTCATGAAGTCGACCGTTTCGACCGCGCGCAGCGCGATCACCCACTCATAGGCGCGCGCATCGCCGACAACGCCGACCGACTTTACTGGCAGAAACACCGCAAACGCCTGGCTGACCCGGTCGTATAAATTGTGCATGCGCAATTCGCTGATGAAGATGTCATCGGCGCGCTGCAGCAGTTCGACGTATTCCGGTTTCACCTCGCCGAGCACGCGCACCCCAAGCCCAGGCCCGGGGAACGGATGCCGGTAGACCATCTCGCGTGGCAGGCCCAGTTCCACGCCAATGCGCCGCACCTCGTCCTTGAACAGCTCGCGCAACGGCTCGATCAGTTCGAAGCGCATGCCGTCGGGCAGGCCGCCGACGTTGTGATGCGACTTGATCACATGCGCCTTGCCGGTCTTGCTGCCGGCCGATTCGATCACGTCCGGGTAGATGGTCCCCTGCGCCAGCCACTTGATGCCTGAGAGATTGTGCGCTTCCGCATCGAACACCTCGATGAACAGCCGGCCGATGATCTTGCGTTTGACTTCCGGATCTTCCACCCCGGCGAGTGCGGCAAAGTAGCGCTCGGCAGCGTCGACACGGATCACATTGACGCCCATGTGCTCGCGCATAGTCGCCATGACCTGATCGCCTTCGCGCCAGCGCAACAGGCCGGTATCAACGAACACGCACGTAAGCTGCTCGCCGATTGCGCGCTTGAGCAGCGCAGCGACGACGGAAGAATCGACACCGCCGGACAAGCCCAGCAGCACGCGATCCGAACCGACTTGTGCGCGCACGCGCGCAACGGCGTCGTCGATGATGTTCGCGGCGGTCCACAAGGTCTGACAACCGCACAGCTCGACGACAAAATGCCGCAACAGCTCGGCACCACGCGCCGTATGCGTGACTTCCGGATGGAACTGCACGCCGTACCAGCGCCGCGCGTCGTCGGCCATTGCCGCGATCGGCAGGTCGTGCGTTGTCCCGGTTATCGAGAAGCCCGGCGGTACGGCGGTCACGCGGTCGCCGTGCGACATCCATACGTCGAGCGATTGCGGCAATGCCGCCGGCGGACGTGCCACGACGATCGCATCGCTGGCCTGCCCCATCCAGCTTTCGCCTTCGCCGTAAGGCGGCGTTGCTGCAACTGCGCGCAATCCATCCCAGAGCTTGCTCGTCGCAGTGATCGAGAGCCTGGCGTGGCCGAACTCGCGCGTATGGCCACCTTCGGTCTTGCCGCCAAGCTGCGCGGCCATCGTCTGCATGCCGTAACAGATGCCGAGCAGCGGGACTTCCGCTTCGAACGCAGTCTGTGGCGCACGCGGCGCATTCGTTTCGGTAGTCGATTCCGGACCGCCCGAAAGTATGATGCCCTTGGGGGCGAATTTCGCGATCTCCGCCGGATCGTGGTCCCAGGCCCAAATTTCGCAGTACACGCCGATTTCGCGGATGCGGCGGGCGATCAGTTGCGTGTACTGTGCGCCGAAGTCGAGGATCAGGATTTTGTCGCCGTGGATATTCTTCTGCATACGCCCTAGTGACCCTCAACCGCGAGCGACTCAATCGAGTCTGTAATTCGGTGCTTCCTTGGTGATCGTGACATCGTGCACGTGCGACTCGCGCACGCCGGCGCTGGTCACGCGCACGAAGTGCGGCTTGCTGTGCATCTCGTCGACCGTCGCGCAGCCGACGTAGCCCATCGCGGCACGCAGGCCACCGACGAGCTGATGCACGATGCTGCGCAGCGGACCGCGATACGGCACGCGGCCTTCGATGCCTTCCGGCACGAGCTTGTCAGGGTCGGCTTCGTCCTGGAAATAGCGGTCCTTCGAACCCTTCTGCATTGCGCCGAGCGAACCCATACCGCGGTAGCTCTTGTACGAACGCCCTTGATACAGTTCGACTTCGCCGGGTGCTTCTTCGGTGCCGGCGAACATGCCGCCGATCATCACGCAGTTCGCGCCGGCAGCGAGCGCCTTGGCGATGTCGCCCGAATAACGGATGCCGCCGTCGGCGATCAGGCAGGCGCCGCTGTCGCGGATCGCTTCGGCGACCATGCTGACCGCGGAAATCTGCGGCACGCCGACACCGGCGACGATGCGCGTGGTGCAGATCGAACCGGGACCGACCCCGACTTTCACGGCGTCCGCGCCGGCATCGACCAGAGCCTTCGCCGCATCGCCGGTGACGATGTTGCCGCCGATCACCGACATCTGCGGGAAGTTTTTCTTCACCCAGCGCACGCGGTCGAGCACGCCCTGCGAATGACCGTGCGCAGTATCGACAACGAGCACATCGACGCCGGCTGCAACGAGCGCCGCGACGCGTTGTTCGGTATCGCCGCCGACGCCCACGGCCGCGCCGACGCGCAGGCGTTCGTGGCTGTCCTTGGCCGAATGCGGATTGTCGCGCGCTTTCTGGATGTCCTTGACCGTGATCAGGCCGCGCAGTTGGAACGCATCGTTGACGACGAGCACTTTCTCGATGCGATGCTTGTGCAGCAGCTGCAGCACTTCCTCCTCAGACGCGCCTTCCTTCACCGTGACGAGCTTTTCCTTGCGCGTCATGATGTGGCGCACCGGATCTTCCGGCTTCTTCTCGAAGCGCAGGTCGCGGCTCGTGACGATGCCGACGAGGTGTTCGCCATCGACGACCGGTACGCCGGAAATATTGCGTGACCGCACGATCGCCATGACTTCGCCGATCGAGGTTTCCGGGCCGACCGTAATCGGATCGCGGATCACGCCGGCTTCGAACTTCTTGACCAGGCGTACTTCGGCGGCCTGCTGCTCGATCGGCATGTTTTTGTGGATGATGCCGATGCCGCCGCATTGCGCCATCGTGATCGCCAGGCGTGCTTCAGTCACGCTGTCCATCGCGGCCGACAGCACGGGGATGTTCAGGCGAATGTCGCGCGTGAGGCGCGTGGAGAGATTGACGTCGCGTGGCAGGACGTTCGAGTACGCGGGGACGAGCGAGACGTCGTCGAAAGTGAGCGCTTCGGTGAGGATGCGCATGCGCCACTCCTCGTGGTGGTAAAACCGCGAATTATACCGGCTTGCTGGGTTACGCGCTAGCGCGTCAGTGCCAGCGAAAGATCAGGCCAGTACGTAATGATCAGCACGCACAGCAGCAGGATCGCGTAGAACGGCATGCTGGCGCGGACGATTGTCGTGGCCGGGCGGTTGAAACGCGCGCTGGCGATGAAGATATTCATGCCCACCGGCGGCAGGAAGATGCCGATCTGCAGGTTGGCGAGGAAGATGATGCCCAGATGCACCGGATTGACACCATAGTGCAGCGCCACCGGCAGGATCAGCGGCACCAGGATGATGATCGCCGGAAAGCCCTCGAGCAGCATGCCGAACACGAGCAGGAAGACATTGAGCAGCAGCAGGAACGCGAACTTGCTCGACACGCCGGATTGCAGGGCCGAAAACAGACGTTCGGGCACGTCGGCATCGATCAGCCAGTTGGTCAGCGCGAGCGAGCAGCCGAGCACGATCAGAATCGCCCCGACCAGCAGCATCGCTTCGCGGATCACGCGCGGCAGTTCGGCGAGCTTGATCTCACGCCGGATCAGCACGGTCACGATCAACACATACAGCGCAGTCGCCGCGGCGGCTTCGGATGCAGCCAGCTTGCCGGAGTAGATGCCGATCAGCACCACGAACGGCAGCGGCAGCTCCCATGCGGCATCCTTGATTGCGGCCCAGACTTCGCGCCCGCTGCTGGCCGGCGGCCGGGGTACGCCGCGTGCTTGCCATGCGCTGTATAGCGACAGCACGACGACCATCAGCAGGCACGGCAGCAGGCCGGCCTTGAACAGCGCATCGATCGCCACGGGCGGCGTGGTATGGAATTGCTGTGCGACAACGCCGTAGAGGATCAGCGGCATCGACGGTACGAGCAGCAAGCCAAGACTGCCGGCGCAAGTCAGCAAGCCGAGCGAGAAGCGTTCGCGATATTGCGCATGCTGCAGCGCCGGGAACAGCACCGCACCGAGCGCGACGAGCGTAACACCGGTAGCGCCGGTGAACGCCGTGAACAGCGTGCATGCGCAGACCGAGACGATGGCCAAGCCGCCCGGCAGCCAGCCGAACAGAGCGTTCGTCAATCGAACCAGGCGCCGCGGTGCCTGGCTTTCCGCGAGCAGATAGCCTGCCAGCGTGAACAGCGGAATCGCGACGAGCGCCGGCATATCGGCGAGACGGTAGAACTCGATCGCGACGGCAGCGCCCTGCTCGCCCGCAGCATGAAAACCGAGCAGCGCGATCGCCGCGATCAGCGCAAACAGCGGCGTGCCAAGCGCCGCGAGCAGCAACAAAGCACCCGCGATCAGCCAAATCATGCTTGCTGCGATCCTGTTTGCGCAGGGTCATGCAGTAGCGCCGGCGTGTGCGCGGGCGGCGCAAACGCGCGCAACGCAAAACGCAAGGCCATCAGGCCGAACGCGAACGGCAGGATCGCTTCCGGTACCCAGGCGGGAATCCGGGTCGAAACCGCGGACGCCGCCCCGCCGAAATCGTTCTGCACCATCTGCAAGCAGTACCACGCCATCGCAGCGCACAGCGCAGCGGCGAATCCGAGCGTGACGACGCGCGCGATTTTCTGCACCGGCGGCGCGAGAAACCGCTGCAGCACGTCGAGCGCGATGTGCTTGTCGTCGTGCACAGCAGCTAGCGCACCGAGCATGCCGGTCCACAGCACCAGTTCGCGCATCAGCGGATCGGCCCAGGAAATACCGGTGTCGAAGAAATCGCGCAGTACGATCTGCGCGCCGGCAAGCACGACGAGCAGCAGGACGAGAACGGCCAGAAGGCCGTCTTCGATCCACTTAAGCCAGGTCAATCCGCGTTGCGCGGTTTGACTCACTTCGCGCCTCCGCGCGCTGCCGTCAGGGCCTTGTCCAGTGCTGCGGCCATTTCCGGCGTTATCTCGCCGTCGCTAACCAGATTCTTGCGCGCATTGTTGCCGACAGCCTCCCAACTCGCTGTTTCCGACGCATTCGGCGTGGAAATCGTGATGCCCTGCTTCTGCAGCGCCTCGCGTGCCTGGGTGTTGTCGTCGCGATTGATCTTTTCCAGACGTGTGAATGCCGCGCCGACTTCTTCCGTCACGGCTTTCTTGTCGTCCGCGCTCAGCGCATCGAACACCTTCTTGTCGACAACGAGAATGCCGACGACATAAGTCAGCGGCAGGTCGATCATATGTTTGATCTTGGTATGCCACTGGAACGCGATGGCGCCCGCCGGCGTATTCGCCGCGGTGTCGATCAAACCGGTCTGCAGGCTGGTATATACGTCGGCGAGCGGCAGCGGAATGGGCGTGACATCGCCGGCTTTGAATCCCGCCTCGGCGATGCGGTCGCCCTGCGGCACCCACACTTTCGCGGCCTTGAGGTCATCCTTGTTTTTGATGTCCTTCACGCTCATCAGGTAGGCGAAGCCGCCGCCACTGATGCCAAGCGCCTCGAAGCCGGCCTTCTCGAACGCCTGCTTGAGCAAGGGATCGAGCTGCGTGCGCACTTTGTCGACTTCGTCCTGGGTCTTGAACACGAACGGCAGACTATAGATCTGCGCGTCCTTGACCGAGTTCGACAGCTCGCCGCCGGTGAACGCGCCGCCGTGCAGCTGGCCGATCTTGATCTTGCGCAGCACCGTCGCTTCGTCGCCCATCACGCCGCCGGGATAGAACTTGATCTCGACGCGATCCTCGGTGCGCTTTTTCACCGCGTCCGCGCTCGCGCGCATCTCGCGCATCCATGCGGTGCCATCAGGGGCGACGGTGGCGACCTTGATAGTGGTTGCGGCGTTGGCGAAGGTACAAGCGAGTACCAGTGCCAGCAATGCGAGCGTTTTCATCTTGTATAACTCTCCGTATTCAAGTGCGTCGTCCTTGCTCGTCATTCCGGCGCAAGCCGGAATCCAGCGTCTTTCCGATGGCGTCCTGCCTGCTGGATTCCGGCCAATCCATGGCCGGAATGACGGCTAGGTCAAAAATAATCTTTGCCCGACTCCAGCAGCGCTTTCGCCTTGTGCTTGGCCAGCATGTTGATGAGCGTCAACCGCGGAGCATGCGGGTCGGCCACTAGCACGTCGTTGAGCAGCTTGTCGTGCAGCTCCTTGTCGAACACCAGGCGCGCATAGAACTGCGCATACAGCACGCGTACCATCTGGTTCTTGCCGCTGGATAGCTCCAGCGCTTTGTCGAAATACGCCTTGCCTTCCTCCGGCTTGCCGCCGAGCGAGGCTGGACGGATCGAGTTGACGACGCCCAAATACAGGTACGCGCCACCGTTGTCGTAATGCGGATCCAGACTGACCAGCCGCAGCAGCAAGACCTGCAGCTTGGGCAGGTCGGCGATCGCGTTCCAGTCGCCGGAATTGACCTGGATGCGTCCCGCCCAGGCCGAAGCAAAACCGTACAACGTGGCAATATCGCCGCGATCGGATTTTTCCAGCGCCGCCTGGTAGGCGTCGAATGGCGCGTCGAGCGCCGTGCACAGGTCTTTCTCGCGCAGGCAAAGAGCGCGCTTGGCGTAGTCGTAGGCGCGCCCGGCGAGGCGTTGCGCACGCTCGGATTCATCGACGAACCCGCCCGCATAGGCGCCATAAAGTTTCGACCCGGCTAGAAGCGCATCCGCATTGCTCGGATCGCCACCGATGATGCCATCGATCAATAGCAGGTACGCCGGTACGCCGTCGCGCACCGTGCCGGGATCATCCTGGTCGAGGATCGCGTTCGTCAGATTGTCGGCGAACTGGTTCGTCGCCCTGCGCACGACGCTGCCGCAGGCGCACAGCACGCAAGCAGCGAGCAGCATGGCAAAACGCAGATGACGGTAAGACCACAGCATTGAGCGACTGGATACGTAAAGGGGGCGCAATTCTAGCGCATGGCCGCGATCGGGTGGCCACAGCGCACATTGCATTCGGCGCAAATTCAGCTCGCGAAGGTTTCGGCGGCTTCCAGCGTGTTCTGCATCAGCGTTGCGACGGTCATCGGTCCGACACCGCCCGGCACCGGCGTGATCCAGGCGGCGCGTTCCGCCGCAGCGGCGAATTCGACGTCGCCGGTCAGCGAGCCATCGGCGAGACGATTGATGCCGACGTCGATCACCACGGCCCCAGGCTTGATCCACGCGCCTTTGACCAGCCCTGGCCTGCCGACGGCGACGACGACGATATCGCCCCGCGCGACCACGGCGGGAAGGTCGCGCGTGAATTTGTGACAGCTCGTCGTCGTGCAACCCGCAAGCAGCAGTTCGAATCCGAGTGGCCGACCGACATGGTTCGAAACGCCGACAATCACCGCATCCTGCCCGCGCACAGGCCGGTCGGTGTGCGCAAGCAGAGTCATCACGCCCTTCGACGTGCAGGGACGTAGACCACGCTGACGCAGCGCGAGTCGTCCGATGTTCTCGGGATGGAAACCGTCGACATCTTTGCGCGGATCGATGCGGTTGATCAGCACCGGCGCGTCGATGTGCGCGGGCAGAGGCAGCTGCACCAGAATGCCGTGAATTTCCGGATCGGCGTTGAGCTGGTCGATCAACGCGGCGAGTTCAGCTTGCGTCGTGGTGGCCGGCAAATCGTAATCGCGCGCGTGAAACCCCACGTGTTTGCAGGCACGGCGCTTGTTACGCACGTATACGGCCGACGCGGCGTCGTTACCGACCAGCAAGACGGCGAGACCCGGCGCCGCCCTCCCCGCGCGCTGGCGCAGCGCCACGCGTGCGCGCAGGTCGTCGAGCAGCTCATCGCTGATATGCTTGCCGTCCAGGATCTTCGCAGTCATCGGGAATTTTTCGTGCCAGGAGAGCGCGCCATTCTACCGGTGCCGGTGCATCCCTTAAACCGTGGCGGCGCTACAATGCACCATCGACTGGCAGGGAGTCGAACATGAACGCCACTATCGAGCAAGACACGACCACGACCGAACTGGAAGCCGCCGCATTTCGTCGGTTGCTGCAACACCTCAACACCGAGCGCGCCGATGTGCAGAACATCGATCTGATGATCCTCGCCGGGTTCTGCCGCAATTGCCTCGCCGACTGGTATCGCGAAGCCGCCGCCGAATGTGGCGTCGAGTTGAGCAAGGACGCGGCGCGCGACCACATCTACGGCGGTTCCGCCGCCGAGTGGAAAGCGCAGCACCAAAAGGAGGCGACCAGGGAGCAGCTCTACGCCTTGGCGCTGGCGCAGACCAAGCACGGCTCACGCTGAAGCGCAGACCTGCTCGATGTCCTCGTAACCGCGAAATTTGGCATTCGCGCCGCAACCGGGGCAATTCGGATCGCGCGGCAAACGCAACTCACGAAATGTCGCGCCGAGCGCGTCAAAACACAGCACGCGCCCGACCAGCGGTTTGCCGATGCCGAGCAGCAGCTTGATCGCCTCCGTCGCCTGCAGCAGGCCGATGACGCCCGGCAGCACGCCGAGCACTCCCGCTTCCGCGCAATTCGGCGCATCCGCAGCCGCCGGCGGTTCGGGGAACAGGCAGCGATAACACGGCGATGCCGCGTCGCGCGCGTCGAATACGCTCACCTGACCGGTAAAACGATGCACGGCGCCGTACACCAATGGAATCTTCAGCCGCAGGCACGCGGCGCTGAGTAGATAACGCGTCGGAAAATTGTCGGCGCCGTCGATGATGACATCGTGATCGCGGATCAACGCTTCGACGTTCGCGGCGCGCAGACGTTCTTTGTGCGCCTGCACGCGCAAGCGTGGATTGAGCGCCGTCAACGTGATGCGTGCGGATTCGGTTTTCGGCGTGCCAATGCGTGCATCGGTGTGCAACACCTGACGTTGCAGGTTGGATTTGTCCACAACGTCGTCGTCGATCAGAGTCAGCGTGCCGACGCCGGCGGCGGCCAGATACAAGGCCGATGGCGAGCCCAGCCCACCCGCGCCGATCAGCGCCACGCGCGCGTGTGCGAGCTTGTCCTGCCCAACGGCACCGACTTCCGGCAACAGCAAGTGGCGCGAATAGCGTTCGGCGGCATCGGCATCGAGCAGCCCGGCATCGATCGGCAGACCTTCGGCATTCCAGCGCAAGAAGCCACCGTCGACGGAGGCGACGCGTGTGTAGCCAAGCTCGTGCAATGTCGCCGCAGCGCGCAGAGAGCGTTGCCCGCTCGCGCAGCTCAGCACAACTTCGGCATTGCGGTCGAACGCGATTTTGGCGATGCGCGCGGCCAGCGACGCGAGCGGAACACCGATCGCCCCCGCCGGTTTGCCGGCGGCACGCTCGTTGTCTTCGCGCACATCGATCAACACAGCGCCATGCTGCTGACGGCGCAGCGCTTCAGCCGGGCCGATGCGCTCTATGGAAGGACCCGATTTCACGGCCATGCGTGAATTATACGCGGCTATGCCGGCCAGCCCGGCAGAGGCAACAGCTCAACGACCTCGCCTGCAGCGTACTCGCGCGCCGCCTCGGACAGCATGATCAATGCGTCCGCCTCGGCGACGCCACGCAACATGCCCGAGCCCTGCTGCTTCAGCGAAGTCGCCCAGAGCGTGCCCTGATCGTCGCATTCCAGGCGCGCGCGCTGGAATTCGGCACGCGCATGCGTCTTGCGAATCGGCTGTTTGAGTCGCGCGCGCAATCGCGTCGCCGAGTCGGTTGCTCCCGCCATCGCATCGAGCGCAGGCCGGACCAGCGTGAGGAACGTTGCGACGCCCGACACCGGATTGCCCGGCAAGGCGCAGACCAAGGCCCTGCCGATACTGCCGCAAAGGAATGGCATACCCGGCTTGATCCGAACTTTCCAGAAGTGCACCTTGCCGATCTGCGCGATCAATCGCGGCAGGTAGTCGGCTTCGCCGGCGGAAACACCGCCGCTGCTGACGATGATGTCGGCATCTTTCGCGGCGCGCTGCAATGCATCGCTCAGAACGCGCGGGTCATCGCGCAGGCGCTCGTGGCGCACCAGCGCGGTGCCGTGCTGCTCGAGCACGGCGCCGAGGCTGTAGCGATTGCTGTCGTAGATCCTGCCGAACTCCAACGCTTCGCCCGGTGGAGTCAGTTCGTCTCCAGTCGTGAGCAAAATCGCGCGCGGACGGCGGACGACGCCGACTTCGCGCTGGCCGAACGAAGCCAACGCACCCAGTCGTGCTGGCGTCAGACGCTGGCCGCGGCGCAGGGCCAGATCGCCGGCCTGAAAATCCTCGCCCGCGGGCCGCACGTTCGCGTTCGGCGCGGTGCCTGCCGCAACGTAAACGTTCGCGCCTTCGACGCGCGTGTTTTCCTTCATCACCACCGTGTCGGCACCGCGCGGCAGCGGCGCGCCCGTGGTGATACGCACACATCCGCCCGCCACGATTTCGGGCGCATCGTGACCGCCCGCAAAGATTTCCCCGAGCAGGCAAAACGACCTCTCCACGGCGGCAGGCAGGTCGGCGCTGCGCAATGCAAAGCCGTCCATCGCTGAATTGATGAAACCCGGCACGTCGTGCGGTGCGATCACGTCGTTGGCAAGGATGCGGCCGAGCGCGGTCTCAAGCGCGATGCTTTCGGACGGCAACGCATTCTGTGCGGCGATTTCCACGATGCGCGAGCGCGCGTCGTCCACGCTGAGTCCGACCGGGAAGATGGCGTCTTCTTCTTTCATGGCGACTTCCACAGACGAAAGTCCTCGGGCGCGTTGAGGTTGACGAATCCGGCGCGCGCGTCGGAAAAATCCACCGCGACTGCGCCCATATCATCTTGCCATCGCCAGACCGGCAAGTCGCGCTGCAGCGCTGCCTGCGCGCTGCCGGCCAGTTCGCGACGATAGAGTGCAAACAAGGGTTCGCGCCTCGCGTCGACGTCCACGACAGCGGCGGACGCGGCTCCGACAGCGCTCCAAAGACGCCGTGCGAGATCGGCCGGCGGCCGCGGGCAATCGACCGGCACCGTCAGCAGCCATTGCGTGCTGCACGCGGTCAACGCGGCCAGGATTCCGGCGAGCGGGCCGCGAAAACCCGGCGCGGCGTCGGCGCAGACGGGTGCAAATTCAGCATAGCGTTCGGGATTGCGATTGGCGCAGATCAGCAGGCTTCCGGCTTGTCCGCGGAGTGCATCGACGACATGGGCGATCAACGGTTTGGACGCCAGCAATTCCAGGCCCTTGTCTCGACCACCAAGGCGCGTACCCGCGCCTCCGGCGAGGATCGCCGCAGTGATTTCCGTCGGATCGAAGTGCGTGGCTGACATCGGTAAGCGAGGGTCACGCTAGTGTTGCGTATCCCTCGTCATTCCGGACAAGCCCGCGCAGCGGGCGCGATCCGGAATCCAGTGCCTTTCAAAGGCGCTGGATACCGGCTTTCGCCGGTATGACGATGTGGAGTCATCACGGAACGGCACACTAGCGCTTCTTCACCTTGCGAATGAGCCGCTTGCGCTTCTTCACCTGGCGTTCGGTCAGCTCGTTCTTGCGCCCGGCGAACGGATTCTCGCTCTCGCGGAATTCGATGCGCACCGGCGTGCCTTCAAGCTTGAAGCGTTTGCGGAAGAAATTTTGCAGATAACGTTGGTAGCCTTCGGCGACGTGCTTGGTGCGGCTGCCATGAATGACGAAGGTCGGCGGGTTGCTGCCGCCCGGATGCGCGAAGCGCAGTTTCGGCGCGTGCCCACGCACGAGCGGCGGCTGATAGCTCTCGTAGGCTTTTTCCAAGGCTCGCGTCAGTTCGGCGGTGCCGAATTCGCGCGTCGCCGAGGCGTGCGCGCGATCAATCGCCTTCATCAGTTCGGCGATGCCAGAACCGTGCAGTGCGGAAATCGTGACGACGCGCGCAAAGGCGACAAAATCCAGTTTGCGCGAAAGCGAACTCCTGCACTGTTCGCGCTCATAGGTGCTCAGGCCATCCCATTTGTTGACCACGATGACCAGCGCACGGCCTTCTTCGAGCACGTGACCGATCAGCGTAGCATCCTGCTCCGAGACACCTTCGTGCGCATCGAGCAGCACGACCGCGACGTGCGCCGCGGCGATCGACTGCAGCGTCTTGATCACGCTGAACTTCTCGACGGCTTCCTCGACGCGCGCGCGGCGGCGTATGCCGGCGGTATCGATCAGGGTGTAGCGCTTGCCGTCGCGATCCAGATGCACGCTGATCGAATCGCGTGTCGTGCCGGCGACATCCGAGACGACGACGCGCTCCTCGCCGAGCAGACGATTGACGAGTGTAGACTTGCCGACATTCGGGCGGCCGACTATCGCGACCCGAACACCGTCGTCGGGACTTTCAGCGACTGCGTCCGGATCGACTGCCGGCAGTCCTGCCAAAATCGTCTCGACCAACGCCGGCACGCCGCGTCCATGCGAGGCGGCCAGGGGCAGCTGCGCCGCAAATCCGAACTTGGAAAACTCCGCCAGCGCAGCGCTTTCGTCCAGGCCGTCGGTCTTGTTGACCGCGAGCAGCACCGGCTTGCCGGTACGGCGCAACGCATCGACAATATTGCGATCGGCTGGCAACAGCCCGTCGCGCGCGTCGACCACGAAGACGACGCGGTCGGCCTCCTCGATCGCCATTTCCGCCTGACGCGCCGTGAGCGCGCCGATGCCTTCCTTCTCGCCCGTCAGGCCGCCGGTGTCGACGACGACGAATTCGCGCGCGCCGAGACGGCAGATGCCGTAGTTGCGATCGCGCGTGAGCCCCGGCATGTCGTGCACGAGCGCATCGCGCGTGCGCGTGAGCACGTTGAACAGCGTGGATTTGCCGACATTGGGGCGGCCTACAAGGGCGACTACGGGAAGCATTTGCGAGCGGCTCCTTGTGCCAGCTCCTTATCGGAGCGATGACTCGAAAAACCGTTCGCCCTGAGACATGTTGGGCGAATCATAAGCGGCGCTACGTTCGTGCTTTGATATCTCGGCACGAACGGTCCAATGTGTTCTTTTTGTGGCCGACTACTTGGCGATACGCCAGGCCCCGATCCGCCCGTCGACATCCTCGACGTAGACCGTATCCCCGACTACGACCGGGGTGGCCTGGATCGCGTGCTTGGACAGGCGCGCACGTGCAGCGAGCTTGCCATCGCTGGCGGCGAGCCAGTGCACATAGCCTTCCAGATCGCCGGCGACGAGGTAATCGCCCATCGCGCTGGTGCCGCTGAGCCAACGGTATTTGAGGCCGTCCTGCTTCCAGTCGGAACTGCCGGTGCGCAGGTCCAGCGCCCAGACCGACGAATCGGCATCGACGGCATAGACCTGCGTGGGGGCCAGCGACACGCCGGTGTAGCCCGACAAGTTGTGCGTCCACAGCGGTCGGCCCGATTGCGCGATCAGCGCCGCAACGAGGCCGCGATACGCCGACGCGTAAACGACGCCGTTGTCGACGACCAGGCCGCCGTCGGCATCCTGCAGGCGCTCGATTTCGGTGCGACCTTCGCCTGGAGACAGCGTCTGTTCCCACAGCAGGCCGCCGTCGGTCAGGCGCAACGCGATGACCTTGCCGTTGTCTTCGCCGGCATAGACGACGCCATCGGCGATGTGCGGCGCGCCATTGCCGCGCAGGGTCAGACCCGGCACCGACGAGCGGTCGTAGATCCACTTGCGCGAGCCATCGTTTGCATCGAAGCCGTATAGACGGCCATCGCTGGTGCGCACGACGACGATTCCCTCGGCGATTGTGGGCGGCGCGACTACTTCGCTGGAGACGTCGGCATGCCAGCGCTCCGCACCGGAACCGGCATCGAACGCTTGCACCGCGCCTTCGAGCGTTCCGGCGACGAGCAGGTTGCCGTCGATGGCGGGCCCGCCGGCCCAACGGATTGAATTCTTGCCACGATGCAGGATGAAGCCGCGGCGCTGACCCAGATGCTTGCTCCACAGCGCGTGGCCGCTGCCGGCGTCGAATGCGGCGATCGTGCCGTCGACACCGATCGCGTAGAGTTTGCCGTCGGCATAAGCCGGTGCGAGGCGCACGCCGGTCGTGTCGGCGCCTTTGCCGACGCGCTCGTCCCATAATTTCTGTACGGTCACCGCGGGCGCGAATTCGGTCAATGGCGTCGGCGGCTGGATGTTGTCCTTCTTCGTGTCGGAGAACCAGCCCTTGACCGTGGCGCAGCCGCTGACCGCGGCGGCGAGTACTAGCAATATCAGTGCGCGCCTCATGAGCCTTTCTTCTCCTCACCGCCCAGATCGTTGCGTTTCATCTCCACGAACGCGCGATTGGTGGCGTTCGGATCCAGATTGGCCAGCGCGTCGCTGTAGGCGGTGCGCGCTTCGTCCTTGCGGCCCAGCGCTGCGAGTGCATCGCCGCGCAATTCCTGGCGCATTGCCGCATAGCCGGCCTGCGGCAGCTTGTCTAGAAATTCGAGCGCTTCCTTGGCCTTGTTCTGCGCGATCTGCGACCGCGCCAGGTACAGGCCGGCCAGCGTCTTCAGCGCATCGATGCCGGCATGATCGTAGGCGGTTTGCAGCGAAGCCTGCGCGGCGGCCTGATCGCCGCGCGCAGCTGCTTCGTCGGCCAGGCGCATCGCGGCCAGTGTTGCGTACGGGGTATCGGCGAAATCGCTCTGCAATTTGGTGGCGATCTGTTTTGCGCCGTCGACGTCTTTCTTGTCGAGATCGGTGCCGAACACGTCGTATTGCACGGCGGCGTCGAGACGGTGCGCGGCGCGATGTCCGCGCCATTGTTGCCAGCCGAAGATCAGCAGCAGGCCCAAGGCCACGCCGATGATGATCGACATCGCGTTCTCGCGCAGCCATTTCTGCACCAGTTCGCCTTGTTCGTGTTCGTCGAGGACATCAAAAGCCATTACGGTTCACTCGTTGCGGAATGTCAGTGATTGGCGGCGGGCTGAATGCCGCGCCGAACGCGCAGGCGCACCGCCGCGCGAAAGATGCGTAGGTTAGCAGAACGCGGCCGGACATGGACGCCCGGCGCGCAGCGTTGTTCAGCCGCCGCTATGCAGGGCTGTGGTTTCGCCTTCGCTGAGCTTGAAATGCGCGACGTTGGAATGTCGGAACGGCGCAAGATCCTTGGACTTGCCATTAATTTCAAGGGTAGCGCCATTGGCATTGCCGATACGCACGTCGAGCGGCTTGGCACTGTCGTACGAGTGTGTACTGCCGGCCGACAGCAGGCCGTATTCGAGCTTCTGACCATCCGCTGCCACGATTTCGACCCAGCTGGCCTCGGCCAGGTGCAAGCTCAGCGTGTGCTGATTCGGGTTCGATGCGAGTTCTGCGGGTGTGTCCGCGCCTGCACTGGCCGGAAACGGAGTCATTGATGCGATGAGCGGCGCGGACGTGTCATTGGCTTGTACTGGAGCCGTCGAAGCGGCGGTCGGCGCGATCTCGGTCGGACTCGAGCCAGTGCTTACGGCAGGGGCTTCATCCTGCGGTTTGGCAATAGGCGCCAACACCTCCGACGCGTCCAGTGGCGACACGCGCACAAGGTTTTGGTCGAAGCCGGCGCGCATGGCCAGCAGAACTGCCGGCACGACGATCACGCCGGTCAGGATCAGATATAGAGCGGAACCGGAATAACGATCGAACAGATAGCGTGGGCGCGATACCGTGCCGGTCGTGACGAGCTGTGGCGCAGGCGCTGCGTGCTCGTGCACCACTCGATCGGCCAGCACTTTCGGCAAATCCAGCAGTTGCAAGTATTTGCTCAGATAGCTGCGCAGGTAAATCGCCTGACCGATGCGTTCGAAG
>Ga0163163_10000798_pt1 | contig 26698 bp, 16 predicted proteins | sample S65metaG_FD_119766 | JGI IMG/M metagenome (GOLD analysis project Ga0163163, IMG submission 119766) | Switchgrass rhizosphere microbial communities from Kellogg Biological Station, Michigan, USA - S6-5 metaG | ecosystem: Host-associated > Plants > Roots > Rhizosphere > Soil | place: USA...
CGCAGATCGCGTTGCCGTGATGAGTTCGCGTCCCGGACGGATGAAGGGCCTGTTTACAATTCCATTCGGCCGCCCGCGTACGCTCGCCCTGAAGCGCGATCCGAAGTTCCTGGAGATTGAAGACGAGATCTGGAAACTGATTGAAGAGGAGCAGAAGTAGAAGCATGAAATCAAAAGAGAGCTTCTATAAACGATACGATGGGTTGATCCTCGGGGCGATCTCCGTCCTGCTGGTGCTGGGAATCTGGGAAACCATCTGGGAGCTCGGATGGATCTCGCCGCTTTTCTTCAGCGGCCCATCGGCCGTCGCGAAGCAGTTCCGGGAAACGCTCCTTCATGGAACGCTTCTTTCCGACATGGCATACAGCGGAAAGAATTTCGGGCTCGGTTTTCTTTTCGCTTCGCTTGCAGGAATCGTGTTCGGAATTATCTTTGGCTGGTATCGATGGATTCGCCTTCTGAGCAATCCGTTCGTGAATGCGTTTTACTCCATGCCCCGCATTGCCATGGTCCCGCTGATCATCATGTGGTTCGGCATCGGCATGTGGTCCAAGGTATTCACCGTTTTCCTGTTCTCGTTTTTCCCCATTCTGGTCAATACCGTGGCCGGCGTAAAAGCCCTGGACCCGGACCTGTTGCGAGCTGCGCGGGCGTATTGCGCAACGGACTGGCAGATTTTCACAACAGTCGCCTTGCCCGGGTCTGTTCCGTTCATACTGACAGGCATTCGTCAGGGAGTTTCTCTCGGCCTGATTGGAGTCGTCATTAGTGAAATGTTTGGCGGGAGCGAAGGAATTGGATTCATGGTCGCCTACGGCGGTCAGACATTTCAGACCGATACTTTGTTTGTCGGCGTCGTCGTCATTGCATTTGCAGGAATGCTCTTCACCTGGCTCGCCGAACGGTTGGAACGACACTTCTCCCGCTGGAAACCGGAACACTAGCGAAAAGGGGAACGAGTGGTCTGACCCCTTTTTCTTCGCTAGACTGTATTGCTTATGAACAGAGCGCAATTTCAACAGAACATGCTGGAACTGATTCGACGAACGTCCGCCTTCCTGCCGCCGGATGTCGAAAACGTCATCCAGCTTCACCGCAAGATGGAGGCCGCAGGGTCCAAGGCGAACTTCGCATTGGAACTGGTGGCTCAGAACATCGGATTGGCGAAGGCGAAATCACTTCCCATCTGCCAGGACACAGGAACGATTTCCTTCTATTTTGAAGTTCCAAAGGATGTCGACCAGCTGGAACTCGAAGAACTCACCAACGAAGCCGTGAAGGAAGCCACAAAGAAGGGCTACCTCCGTCAGAATTCCGTCGACAGCGTCAGCGGCCACAACAGCGGAGACAACCTCGGACCCGGAAGCCCCGTGTTTCACTGGGAACCCACACGACATCCCAACATATCGGTGCGGCTGATTCTCAAAGGTGGCGGATGCGAAAACATGAGCGCGCAATACAGCCTGCCGATGGAGATTCAGGGAAAGCGCGCGGATCGCAATATCGAAGGCGTTCGTGCCTGCATTCTCGATGCGGTTTGGAAAGCACAGGGCAAGGGTTGCGGCCCGGGCTTTCTCGGCGTGGCGATCGGCGGGGACCGGGCCTCCGGTTACGATTTTGCGAAACGCCAGCTGCTGCGCAATATCGACGACATGAGTCCGGATCCGGCTCTCTCAGAACTCGAAAACCGAATCATGAAAGAAGCCAACACGTTCGATATCGGGCCCATGGGATTTGCAGGGAAGTTCACCGTGGGCTGCTGCAAGATTGGAAAACTGAATCGGCTTCCGGCGTCATACTTTGTCTCCGTCGCCTACATGTGCTGGGCGTATCGGCGTCGCGGTGCCGTGATGGATTTGAATGGCAACGTCACCGAGTGGCTCTATCAGGGAGAGAACGAATTCCAGCATGAAGAGCCCATGCCCGATCTCGCACTGCCGGCCGGCAATGTCGTCCGATTGAAAACTCCACTAAGCGAAGCCGATGTGAAGTCGCTCAAAGTCGGCGATGTGGTGTTGCTCGATGGCATTGTCTTTACGGGGCGTGATGAAGTTCACAAGTATCTTCACGATGGCGGCGAACTCGAAGTGATTCAAGGAGGAGTGATCTATCACTGCGGTCCGGTCGTCATGAAGGACGGCGCCGAGTATCGCGTGCTGGCAGCGGGACCAACAACATCGATTCGAGAGGAACCGTTTCAGGCCGAGATCATCAAGCGATTCGGCATCAAGGCTGTCATCGGCAAAGGTGGGATGGGAGCAAAGACCCAGAAGGCGTGCCAGGACTATGGCTGCGTGTATCTGCACGCTATTGGTGGCGCCGCGCAGATTTATGCGCAGTGCATTCAACGGGTGCTAAGCGTTCGACTGGAGCAGTTCGGAAGTCCGGAATCGGTATGGGAACTGGATGTGAAGAACTTCCCCGTCGTCGTCACTATCGACAGCCATGGGAATAATCTGCAACAGCTGGTGACGGATCAATCGAGGGAAAAGCTGCTCGCCGCGTTGTAGCGAGTCGTATCAGTAACGCGAAAACACCCCTCCTGAGTCAGGAGGGGTGGCGCGAAGCGCCGGGGTGGTTCCAATGCAGAAATCCTGAAAATTGGCGGTTCCGGAACCACCCCTCGGGTGATCGCGTTGCGATCACGCTGCCCTCCTGACTCAGGAGGGCGGTTTGCTTCTTGCCCCTGTTTGATTTCCCCTTTTCAAATTCCTAGGAAAGCTTCGTTGCCTTGAATCCGCCCTTCGATTTGTCGTAGAACCAGATCGCGCCAAACACAATCAGCAGCAGGGCCGGAAGTATCGCGACAGCTCGAAATGAAGTTTGCGCGGCGATACCCAGAACACGATCCAGTTCGTCGCCTTTCAGCGCGTTGAATTGCGCTTCGCTTCCCGCGGCGGCAACTTTGGTCGTATCGAAAATGGCGCCCATTCTGGGAAGCACAAATTGTATCGACAGCGTTCCCGCCGTCCCCATTAATCCCATCAGAAGCGCGCCGCCACGGGGAAAGCGCTCGGAAGCCGTCGCCAGCATCGTCGGCCACATGTAGCAGACTCCGGTCCCCCACAGCGTTGCGGCGAGAAGTCCCAGCACTGGTGAATCCGCGAAGCTCAGTGCGACCAGACCCAGCGACGCCAGCAGGCACGAGACCCAAAGCACGCCGACTGAGGCAAGCCGGTGCACGAGTGCGCCTGCGAAATGCCGCATCACAAACATCAATCCACTGACATACACAAGAAGCAGGATCCCGGGCATATGCACGGTGCGGCTCAGAGCCAGATCGACCCACTGGCCCGGCGCAAGTTCGGAAGCGGCCGTCAGAAACATCGAGAGAAACAAAACAACGAATAACGGATTCGCAAGTTCGCTGAACATCTCGCGCACACTCACTCCCGATGCCGCGCGTTCGGTCGGAGGGAATTTGAGTCCGAGAGACAGCAGGACCACAGCGATTGCCGGAATAAACACCACCGCAAGCTTGGCTTGCCAACCCATTTCCAAACTCGACATGCCGACGCCAAGCAGGCCGCCGATCACAATTCCGCCAGGCCACCATGCATGTAAGGAATTCAGTTTACCGGTCTTTTCGCTCGGATAGAGCGTCGCAATCAGGGGGTTGACGACGGTTTCCACGAGTCCCCAGCCGATACCGGTTATCAGAGCGCCGATCCACAGAACGTTATAGATCCCCGCACCGGAGGCAAAACGGTCCGCGAAAATAATCGTGAGCATGCCCAGCGAAAAACAAATCCCGGAGAGAGGGAGAAGCAGTCGCATTCCGATGTAGTCAAGTAGCGGGCTGCCGATTGCGATGGTGAAGGCAAATCCCAGAAATGGCAGTCCGAGAACAGTGGCAATCATCGTCGCAGCATGAATGGGGTCGACCGGATCGAGATACACCTTCTGCAAGGCATCCGCCGTGGTGGCCCGCATGGAATAGTTGATTCCGGCCATGGTCAGCGCCAGACAACTCACAAAATAAAGCCGCGTCTTGTTGTAAGCCGCGTGCCGGTCCAGCGCATGCGACATTGCGGGTGCACTCATACTTGACTAAACCTCCACCCAAGCGCGGGTCTTGTGACTCGCCATCTCGGCTTCCAGAATTTTTAACTGTCGATGTCCGTCTGTAAACTGCGGATACTCGGGCGCACTCTCGGGATTTTCAATGGACTTGTAGAACCGGCGAAACACCTGTTTGAAGGTGTCGTTATAACCTTCCACGTGACCGCCGGGAAGTTCGGCAAACGCTTGCGCCTGCGGCTTCATCAAGGATGGATCTTTCACCAGCATTTGATTGTTGGTGTTTCGATTACCAATCCACAACTCGTCCGGGCGCTCCTGATCCCACACGACGGAGCTTTTTGTTCCATAGATTTCGATGTTCAGCCGATTCTTGCGGCCGGCCGACACCTGACTTGCGGTAAAGGCGCCGCGAGCCCGCTCTCCCATTCGAAAGATCACCGAACCAAAATCCTCTGTGTCGATGGGCACGAGTTCGTAGTCTTGCGGCGATAACGTCTTGCCCGCAAAAGTTTCCACGGAGACTTTCGGCCGTTTGCGAGTCTTGTGAAACGTTTGAAGGTCGGCGCATAGCGAATGAATGCGCTGTCCGGTCACGTGCTCGGCCATGTCGCACCAATGCGATCCAATGTCGGCCATCACTCGCGACGGACCGTTCTTGTCCGACTCGATCCGCCAGTTCCAATCGGTGTCGTGCAGAAGCCAATCCTGCGAATATGTGCCCTGCACGACAAGAATCTCCCCAAGGTCACCGGCTTCACGCATGCTGCGCATCTGCTGAACCATGGGGTAGTAGCGCAGATTGTGGCAGGTGCAATTGCGCAGATTCTTCACGCGGGCCAGAGTTTCGATTTCCTGAGCTTCCTTTGTTGACATCGCAAGCGGCTTTTCGCAAAGCACATGCTTGCCCGCTGCCAGAGCCGCTTTCGCGATGGGAGCGTGAAGGCTGTTGGGTGTGCAGATGTGAATGGCCTGGATCTCCGGATCCGCGAGAATGCGATCGTAATGAGATTCCACACGCTCAACGTGATACGCATCCGCCATGCTTCGCGCCGCATCGATGCGTCTTCCGGCGATGGCAGCCACTTCGACGAAACCCAGGCGGCGAACCGCTTCCAGATGAACACGTCCCATAAAGCCCGTACCGATAATTGCAGTTCGAATCCGTTTCATGAGGCGAGGAGGCTATCAATATTGACCTGGGGTTGCAAGGACGGGGGAGCCGGAGATGCGATCCAAATTTCGACGATCTCTACCCCGCAGTTTTGGCGAGACTATCAACGGCGGCCTGATAACGCTCGTTTGTTTCGCCTGGGCGTGAAATGCAGAGGCCGAGATCGCGCAGAAGGCCATTCTCGATTCCGTAGATCCAACCGTGCACGCTAACGCGCTGCTGCCGCTCCCAGGCATTGCGCATGATGCTGGTCTCGGTGACGTGGAGCACCTGTTCAATCACATTCAATTCGCACAGCCGGTTGAACTGAAGAACCTTCTTCATGCCGGACAGCTGGTCCCAGTGTTTGGCGCGAACTTCCTGCACATTTTTCAACCACTGATCGGCAAGCCCCAGCTTGCGGTCCTGCAACGTCGCTTCGATGCCGCCGCAGCCGTAATGGCCACAAACAATGACGTGACGAACCTGCAATACGTCGACTGCATATTGAAGAACGGACAGGCAGTTGGTGTCGCCCGCAGCAACGACATTGGAGATATTGCGATGGACGAAAAGCTCCCCGGGTAGCAATCCGACGATTTCATTGGCAGGCACGCGGCTGTCGGCGCATCCAATCCACAGATATTGCGGCTGCTGCAGATGAGAGAGCCTCTGGAAGAACCCTGGGTCCCTCGCCGTCAATTGGGCAACCCACCGCCGGTTATTATCGAAGAGTTGTTTCAGCTGTTCCATCGGGATGATAAGCTTAACATGCGTTTTGGACCCAAGTTCCTACATACAAGGAAAGAATCCTTGACAGAAGGACGGGGTCCGGATAGCGTCCGCCGATAGATAGTTTTCGGCTATCAAAAATGCCCTGACAAGTTGCGTTTAAGGAGTGAATTTGTGAACACCAAAGTTCTTGCAACCGGCTGCGTCGTCGCCCTGTCTTTGCTTGTTTCTGGCACATCTGCCCAGACTGGCCAGACCGGCACGCCTCGCCCACAAACCACACCAGCAGCGCAGCCATCGCAGGCCTTACCGGACGTCACCGCACAGAGAAAGATGCTCGACCAGTATTGCGTCGGCTGTCACAACGAAGATGACGCAGTCGCAAATCTGTTCCTGGACAAGCTGGATCTTGTGCATCTTTCGGATCACGCTGAAGTCGGCGAAAAGATCGTCCGAAAACTTCGAGCGGGCATGATGCCACCCTCGGGTATGCCACGGCCTGCTCCGGCCGCGATGGAGTCCTTTATTCGATCCCTGGAAAGCCAGCTGGATAAAGCTGCGATAACAAACCTGACAGCGCCGGGCATCCATCGGCTGAATCGCACCGAATATGCAAATACCATCCGAGACCTGCTTGCGCTCGAAGTGGATGCCACAAAGTTTCTTCCATCCGACGATTCGACCCGCGGATTCGATAACATCGCCGGCGCTTTGAAGCTGTCCCCGGCTCTCATGGAAGCGTATTTGTCGGCAGCAGGAAAAATCAGTCGTCTGGCAATTGGCGATGTATCGGCGCCGACGCAGGCGGTATTCGAAGTGCCGGCCGACACGGCTCAGAATTTCCACATCGAAGGATTACCGTTTGGAACTCGCGGCGGCATTTTGATCAAGTACCAGTTTCCCGCCGACGGCGAATATTCATTCAAGGTTAAAGGCGTCACGGGTTACTTCCAGGCGGTCCTGGGCGGCGTCAAAGGCGAGCAACTGGAAGTCACCGTCGATGGCGAACGGGTAAAGCTGTTTGATTGGGATAAGGAAATTGCAAACACCACCGGCAATGGCCGCGCGACTCCCCGCGTCCCGGTTAAGGCGGGACTGCACACCGTAGGCGTGACGTTCCTCGCGACGAATGACGTACCTGGCAGCGAACTGGATCGCCCGTTTCAGCGAACCATGAACACGCCGGGATCCATTCCTGGATTCCTGTTCTACCCGCACGTCGGCCAGGTCTGGATTGAAGGGCCTTACAATGCCGCCGGTGCCACTGAAACGGCGAGCCGGCAGAAAATTTTCGTCTGTCACCCGGCCACGGCCCGCGACGAGGCGGCATGTGCCCGCACCATTATTTCGACTCTCGTGAAACACGCCTACCGCCGTCCGGCAACTGCTTCGGATCTGGCGACGCTGATGGATTTTTACGGATCTGGACGGAACGAAGGCGGAACATTTGAAGACGGAATAGAAGTCGCGCTGCAACGCATATTGGTGGATCCGGAATTCGTGTATCGCGGCGAATCGGAACCCGCAGGAGTTGCCGCCGGAAAAAGCTATCTCATCAGCGATCTGGCGCTGGCTTCACGATTATCGTTCTTCCTGTGGAGCAGCATTCCCGACGACATCTTGATCGACCTCGCAGCGCAGGGCAAGCTCAAGGATCCTGCGGTGCTTGAAGCGCAAGTGAAGCGTATGCTGGCGGACCCGAAGTCCGAGGCGCTGACGGTCAACTTCACCGGACAATGGCTGAGCCTGCGTTCGCTGAAGACCAGTGAGCCGGTGGTAAATATTTTTCCGGATTTCGACGATAACCTTCGCGCTGCATATCAGCGCGAGATTGAGTTGTTCTTCGACAGCGTCGTGCGCGAGGATCACAGCGTCATCGATCTCTTGAACGCGAATTACACCTACGTTAACGAGCGGCTTGCGAAGCAGTATGGCCTGCCGAACATCTACGGTTCACAGTTCCGACGCGTAACGCTACCGGCGGAACTCGACATGAGGCGAGGGTTACTCGGCAAAGGTGGGCTGGCGACGCTGACCTCCTATGCAAACCGTACATCCCCCGCGGTCCGAGGCAAGTGGTTTCTGCAGACATTTCTTGGCGTCCTTCCGCCCGATCCGCCGCCAAATGTCCCCTCGTTAAAGGAGAAACCGGCGGACACGACCGGTAATTTAAAGACGCCAACATTGCGGCAGATCATGGCGGCACATACCAGCAATCCCTCCTGTGCAACATGCCACAAGATTTTCGAGCCGATTGGTCTGGCCATGGAAAACTTTGACGCGGTTGGCACGTGGCGCACGATGGATGGCGACAATGCTATCGATACGGTGGGTGTGCTGGCGGACGGCACGAAAGTAGACGGCATCGCCAGCCTGCGAAATTCGCTGGTGGGCCGTTCGGATCAGTTTGTGAGGGTCGTCACTGAAAAGCTGCTCACGTACGGTTTGGGCCGCGGACTAGAATATGAGGATATGCCGATGGTTCGTACCATCGTGCGCGACTCGGCAGGCAGCAAATACAAGTTCTCATCCATAGTTTTAGGAATCGTGAAGAGCGCCCCGTTCCAGATGAATATGAAAACCGACGTAAATCAGCAGAAGGTAGCTGCGAAGTAGGGCGCTAAAGTTAAGAGGAGAGGCAACGAGCATGATTATTACAAAGAAGCACATATCCCGCCGTACCGTACTTCGCGGTATCGGTGCAACTCTGGCGCTTCCGTTTCTGGATTCGATGGTGCCGGCCGCAACGGCTCTCGCACAGACGGCGGCCAACCCGAAACCCAGGTTCGTTGGCTGCTTTGTTCCCCACGGCGCGGCGCCCGGCTATTGGGTTCCCAGCACCGAAGGGCCTCTTGCCGCCGAGCTTCCATTCAATTACAAACCACTGGAACCATTTCGGGCCCAGACGGTGATTTTCAGCGGATTGCATTCCCGTTCCGCAGAACCTCCTCCGGGAGCGACGGGTGCCGATCACTGGGTGGCATCGGCATTCCTGTGTGCTGACAAACCCAAGAAGACCGCGGGAGCGGACGTATACAACGGAACGACGATTGATCAGTTGATCGCGCAGAAAATCGGTGGCGACAATCTGATGCCGTCCATGCAGCTGGCCGTTGAAGACCCGGGTGCGAATTCGAGCAACTGCGGCGAAGGTTACAGTTGCGCGTATACGAATTCGATTTCCTGGTCCTCCCCGACGCAGCCTCTACCGATGGAATTGAATCCGCAGGTAATCTTCGAGCGCATGTTCGGGGATGGCAGCACGCCAGAACAACGCGCCGCACGAAGAAAGAGGGATGGAAGTATTCTGGATTCGCTGACAGGCAGCATCTCTCGGCTGAGCAAGAACTCCAGCGCTTCCGATCGCGAACGGCTCGACAGCTACACGGAAAATGTCCGCGAGATCGAACGGCGTCTCCAGATCGCGATGAAGGCATCTACCGTGGCTCCCACGGATATGCCGGTACCCGTCGGTGTGCCGCAGACATTCGACGAACACATCAAGCTGCAGTTTGATCTGCTGGCGCTGGCCTTTCAGGCGGATATCACCCGTGTCGGCACACTGCTGTTTGCCCGCGATCTGACGGGACGGACTTATCCGGAAAGCGAAGCTCCCACTTCGGGCTTCCATGGCGTGTCGCATCACGGCGAAGATCCTCGTCGAATCGCTGACCTTTCGAAAATCAATCAGTATCACGTCAAGATGCTGGCGCATCTCATCGGAAAGATGGCAGCAACGAATGATGGCGACGGAACCGTTCTGGACCACTCCCTGGTTCTGTTCGGCTCGAATATGGGAAATCCTAACCAGCATTTGCACTATGACGTACCGCATGTCCTGGTCGGCGGATTGAATGGGAGACTCAAGGGTGGACGCCACCTGGCATATCCGAGCAAAACCGTGCCGACCGGCAATCTTCTTTTGTCCATTCTGGACATGTATGACATTCACCAGGACAGCATCGGCGACAGCACCGGCCGGCTGGATAAACTGTAGGGGGTTGGTTATGAAACGCATCGTTGCCATTGGCGTGGTTGGTGTCGGTTTACTGCTGTTGTCCATGGTGGGCTTTGGTGCCGGTCGCTCCGAAGTCGCAGACGCACTCATGCGCGGAGACAAGGCAGCGGCGCGCAAACTAATTGAACAACGTGCCGACGTGAATGCACCTCAGGCCGATGGTGCCACCCCGCTTCATTGGGCCGTGTTCCAGTCCGACAAGGAAATGGTCGATCTGCTGCTTCGCGCGAAGGCGAACCCCAGCGCTTCGAACCGCGAAGGCGCAACGCCGCTGTGGCTGGCGTCGATCATCGGAGATGCGCCCATCATCACCGCACTGTTGGACGCAGGAGCCGATGCCAACGAAACTCTCCCGCTGGGAAGGTCTCCGCTGATGGCCGCGTCCCGAACCGGTAACCTGGAAGCGATGAAGGTGCTGCTCGATCATGGCGCGAACGTGAACGCGAAGGAGACTATTCGAGGAACGACGCCATTGATGTGGGCTGCCGATGAAGGCCACGCTCCGGCAATTCAGCTCCTGATTCAGCACGGTGCGGATATCAAGGCACGTTCGAATCTTGTCGAACGCGGAAGAGGACCGGCTCTTGGTAAATCAAATGATCCGAGAAAACAAGTGGCGGCACAAGGTGCGGCACTGGCTGCCGGACAGGCAGCTCCGGAATTGGGCGCGCTCCGCGCAGTGGGGGATGGCGGTGGTGCAGCTCCGGCACAAGGACAGCGTGGCGCAGCAGGTCAGGGACAGCGCGGTGGTGGACGGGGACAGGCAAACGCTAACGCAGCCGCTGCCAATGGTGCAGCTGCAGACGGAACAGATCAGGCCGATGCCGCAGCAGTCGGATTCGGCGGTGGTGGACGGGGACAAGCCGCAGTCATGGACGGTGGAGCGCTGACTCCGCTGCTTTACGCGGTACGTTCCAACGACCTCGATTCCGTCAAGGTTCTGCTCGCGGCCGGAGCGGACGTCAATCAGGTGTCCGGTTATGGATGGAGCCCGTTGCTGGTCGCAACGCAGAATCGGTACTACAAGCTCGGGGCTTATCTGCTGGACCACGGTGCGGATGTGAACCTCGCCAACAAAGGTCTGTGGACGCCACTTTATCTTGCAACCGACAACCGCAATATCGAATCCGGAGATTATCCCGTTCGCAAGGGCGACATGGATCATCTGGATTACATCAAGATCCTCATCGACAAGGGCGCCAACGTCAATGCGCGGATAAAGGACAGCACGCAGACACGAACCGTGTTCACAAACCAGTGGCTGGATGAGAACGGCGCGACAGCGTTCCTGCGGGCATCCCAATCTGGCGACATCGTTTTGATGAAACTTCTGCTCGCCCACGGCGCGGATCCAAAAATTGCAACCGTACTGGGAGTGACGGCACTGCAGGTCGCTTCGGGCATTGGCTGGGTCGAAGGAATTACCTACGAGTGGTCGGAAAAAGACACTTTCGAGGCCGTCAAGCTGTTGCTCGATCTGGGCCTGGACCCGAATGCCCAGGCCGACACCGGACGCGTGGCACTCCATGGTGCGGCCCACAAGGGACGCCCTGACGTGGTACAGATCCTTGCCGATCATGGCGCAAAGCTGGACGTGAAGGATTACGGAAACACCGACAACCGCGGCGGCAAGCTGGCGATCATGACTTGGCAGCCGGTCGACTACGCTGATGGTCTCGTCCGGGTCGGAGTGCAGTCCGCGATCGCGCATCCGGAAACCGGACTGCTCCTTCGTAAATTGCTAACCGCTGCAGGGCTTCCTGTGCCGGATCCCAACCGCACTCTCGAATCGATCTGCATCACCGCAGCCTGCGAATAATTGGTGTCAGGCACCTCGTTCCCCTGTTTCATGAAACAGGGGAACGAGGTGCCTGACACCATGTTGCCCTTCCCTTCTCCCACCGCGCTGGCCAAAAAAGTCCTTCAGATATAGACTGTCGGCGCTTTGACTGCTCATTTTAAAACGTCGAGGAGGATTTACGGTAATGCGTCCACCCAGATTTAAAGGATGGTTGCTCATTGGAGCCTGCGCTGTTTTAACGGTTTCGGTCATGCTTGCCCAGCAGGCAAAAAAGGTGGACGAAAACGCTCTGAAGAACGCGGGGAAGACCGGCGAAGACTGGCTGACCTACGGTTTGAATTATGGGGAAACCCGCTACAGCCCACTGAAGCAGATCGACTCCACCAACGTAAAACGCCTCGGCCTGGCATGGGCCGTCGATATTCGCGGAGGAGGGGGAGCCCAGGAAAACACGCCTCTGGAATCCAACGGCATCATCTACTCGGTTACGAACTGGAGCATCGCCTTTGCTGTGGATGCCCGCACCGGAAAAGAGCTATGGCGATGGGATCCCCGTGTGAACCGTGCGGTGATGGCCCGAAGAATCTGCTGCGGTAATGTGACCCGTGGCGCCGCCATCTACAACGGAAAAGTTTACGTTCCCATCATTGACGGCAGGCTTGCCGCTCTGGATGCCGCCTCCGGCAAGGTTTTGTGGACGGTTCAGACCACGCCACCGGATCAACCCTACAGTGTCACCATCGCTCCACGGATCGTGAAGAACAAGGTGATTATTGGAAACGCTGGTTCGGAATATCCGGTCCGCGGATTCATCTCCGCCTACGATACCGAATCTGGAAAGATGCTATGGCGGTTCTACACGGTGCCTGGCGATCCCAGCAAACCATACGAAAACCCGGCGTTGAAAAAAGCTGCTGAAACCTGGTCCGGCGAATTCTGGAAACTGGGCGGCGGGGGAACAGTCTGGGATGGCATGGCGTACGATCCGGATGCCAACCTGCTTTATTTCGGTACCGGCAATGGTGGCCCATGGCCGGAAGAACTCCGCCAATCCAAGGGCAAGGACAACTTGTATGTCGCGTCGATTCTCGCAATCAATCCCGATAATGCCCAGCTGAAATGGCACTATCAGGCGGTCCCTGGAGACTCATGGGACTTTGATCAGGTGGGTCAGCTCACGCTCGCGGAGATCAAGATCAATGGTAAAGATCGCAAAGTGATCATGCAGGCGGGCAAAAACGGCTTCTTCTATGTCCTGGATCGGCTCACGGGAGAATTCATTTCAGCGGAGCCTTTTGCTCAGGTCAACTGGGCGAGCGGTTACGATGCCAAGGGTCGGCCGATCTTCAACCCGAACGTGCATTACGGCTCCGCCAGCGTTTCGGTGTCACCGGGACCCGGAGGCGCTCACAACTGGTCGCCGATGTCGTTCAATCCCAATACGGGCCTGATTTACATTCCAACCACTCCGACCAGCAACTATTCCTACTCGGTTGTTCAGAATTTCAATCCGCAGCCCCCGTGCATGAATGCCGGAGTGCCCGGATTCGCATGTCCGGAAGCCGGTCCGACAGCTCCTGCTGCCCGGGGAGGAGCAGCCCCACCTCCTGCAGGTCCGACGATTGGTCCCGCCGTTCCCCAGAACGCTCGCGGTGGTTTCCTCATGGCGTGGGATCCTGTGAAGCAAAAGGAAGCGTGGCGTGGAGCCGGAGGAGCCGGTGGCGGTGGTGGAACGGTGACCACGGCCGGCAATCTGGTGTTCCAGGTGATCCAGCAGGGTGCGCGACTCGTGGCGTACAGCGCGGACAAGGGTGAACTGCTTCTGGATATCTCAACTGGCCAGACTGGAAACATGGGCCCACCAATTACCTACATGCTCGATGGCAAACAGTACGTGACGCTCCTCGGCGGAAATCCCTGCGGCGGTGGCGGCTCGGGACCGCCACCGATCACTCCCGGCCCACTTCCCTCTTCTGCTATTCCGGGCAATGTCCAGATGAATGTTCCCGTTCCCGGCGGAGCTCCCGGACCCGGCGGATATGCCGAAACAGCCCCGTGCGGCACCCCCGCGGAAGCGGCGGCTGCCGCTCCGGCGGGTGGACGCGGCGCCAATGCCGCACCCGCACTTCCCGTTCGAATGTTTACCTATGTTCTGGACGGGAAGGCGCCGCAATAATTCAGGGAGTTTCAACTCTCACCGCCAATTTTGTAGATGTATAGTGTGGGCCCTGAGTGAAGTCCGCTAATCAACAAGAGACGTGTTTGGGTAGGAGGAAGATGATGCTTGCACGAAGAGTAACAGCTCACCGAGGGCGATGGTTGATCGCGATACTCGCGATTCTTGCCGTCTCTGTCGCAGTCCTGGCGCAGCAAGGCAAGAAGATCGATGACAATGCCTTGAAGAATGCCGGGGCAAATAAGGAAGAATGGATTTCCTACAACAGAGATTGGTCGGAGACGCGATATAGTCCGCTCGATCAAATCAATGCGACAAACGTGAACAAGCTGGGACTGGCATGGTCTCTCGACATCCCCAACGTCGGAGCCGGAACCCGTCAGGAAGCGACGAATCTGGTCTCCAACGGAGTTCTATACAGCATTACACCATACAGCCTTGTTTATGCGGTGGACGCGCGCACCGGCAAGGTACTCTGGCAGTCCGACCCGGAAGCAAGCCGCAGCGCGTCGGCCTGTTGCGGAGTCGTCAACCGTGGATTGGCGCTGTATGAGGGTAAGGTGATCGCGCCAGTACTCGACGGCCGCCTCCGTGGTCTCGACGCGCAAACCGGCAAAGTCCTTTGGGAAACCCGGGTCACTCCAACCAACCTTCCTTATACGATCACGATGGCACCCCGCGTGATTAAGGGCGGGCGCGTCATCGTCGGCGCCAGCGGTGGCGAATATGCCGTCCGCGGGTTCTTTGCGTGCTTCGATGCGAACACGGGAAAGGAACTGTGGAAGTTTTATACCGTTCCTGGCGACCCGTCCAAGCCATTCGAACAACCCGTCTACGCGGAATGGGCCAAGACCTGGGACGCATCCAGAAAATGGTGGGTCGCAGGTGGTGGCGGTCCGGTCTGGGGTGGCGTGGCGTATGATCCAGACGAAGACCTCGTCTATGTCGGCACCGGACAACCCGGCCCCTGGAGTTCGATGGGGCGCGGTCTCGGCGACAATCTGTGCACCGATTGCATCATCGCCGTCAAGGGAGCAACCGGCAAATACGTGTGGCATTACCAGACAACGCCTGGCGACGACTGGGACTATGACTCGATTGCAGACATCACTCTGGCCGATCTGTCGATCAACGGCAAAGTACGCAAAGTGCTGATGCACGCTCCGAAAAATGGATTCGTGTTCGTCGTCGACCGGATCACCGGCCAATTTATTTCGGCTGAACCATGGGTAACCGTGAACTGGACTTCCGGAATCGATCCGAGAACGGGTCGTGCGAACGTAAACCCGGCCGCTCGCTATCAAACAACCGCCGTGAACATTACGCCTGGTCCAGGCGGCGGCCACGTCTGGGTTCCATGGTCGTTCAATCCCACAACCAAATTGTTGTACATCCCAAGTACGAGTGGACAACGAGGCTATTCGTTCCAGGCAGATCCCAATTACGTCATTGCAACTGCGGAGATCGCGGAGGGCGCACGTGGACGCATGCAGATGGGAACCGGAGGAGGTGGTGGCGGCGGCGCACGAGGTGGCGGGGGTGCCGCTGCGGGAGGCGCAGCGGGCGCACGTGGCGCAGCTCCGGCAACAGGGCTAGCGCCCGGTCTGGATCCTAACGCTGTCGGTCTTCCGGGTGCCCCGGCAAATGCCGGTGGCGGAGCGGGTGGCCAGGCACAAGCGCCCGCAGCTGCTGGCGGTGGCGGCGGCGCGGGCGGTGGTGGACGCGGTGGCGCTCCGGGTGGAGGTGCTCCGGCTGCTCCAAACTGCATGCTCAGTACAGCCGCAGCGAATGGCGGTGGACGAGGCGGTGGTGCTCCCGTTGCCCCTCAGCCTGGACTTCCATTTATTGGACCATCGGCCAATGGAAACATTCTGGTCGCGTGGAATCCGGTCACCCAGAAAGAAGCATGGCGTGGACCGGCAAATTCTGCGGCTGGTTATAACCAGGGTGGAACGGTCACGACGGCCGGGAATCTCGTATTCGCAAGCGTCACGGGTTGTCTGCTGGCGTTCAAGGCGGATACCGGCGAGCAGGTTCTCGGTCTCGCAACAGGATTACCTGCCAGCCCCGGCCCGCCAATGACCTTCATGCTGGATGGCAAACAGTACATCGCCGTCGCGGGTGCAACCGCTGGCGGAGGCGGTCGTGGTGGTGGAGGCGGCGCTGCAGCGGCTCCTGCTGGCGGCGCACCAGCAGCCCCGGGCGCAGCTGCAGGCGGAGCGCCTCCTCTTCCCGCTGGAGCTCCTGCAGCTCAGGGCGGAGGACGCGGCGCGGCCGCACCAACGGGTCCGCAGCCGTCTCAGGCTCGTTTGTTGATGCTGGTACTCGACGGAAAGCCGGTTACTCCTTAAGAAATAAGACGGGGATTTTTCAATGTTCAATTGTCATTTGTGGAAGGAGGCTTTGCTTCCTTCTGCCCTGAATGGCAAATGACAATTGAACATTGAAAAATCCCCTGTCTCCTCTATCGAAGAGCCTTCTGAATCGCCGACTCCGCGATCGGAGCCATCAGCTGAAATCCCATGGCATTCGGGTGGAGGCCATCCACCGAAATTCCTTCCTTCAGCATTCCCTTGTCATCAACCAGCGCGGAAAAGTAATCCGCGTAAGTCGCATTGACTTTCGCCGCATACGCCTTCATCCACGTATTGATTTTCAAAATGTCTGACGGTGGCCGTCCCGGTGTCATTTTTGTCCGGCCGTAGTCGCTGACCGGCGTCACGGAGCACAGAATCACTTTGATACCGTGGGCCTGGGCGAGTTCCGTCATCGCCTGAATGTTCTCTTCAATCATGGTTAAAGTTTCCGGCCCAGTGTTGCGAGCAATGTCATTGGTTCCCGCAAGAATGATAACGGCTGCGGGTTTGAGATCAATGACGTCGGGAAACATCCGGACCAACATCTGCGGTGTCGTCTGTCCGCTGATGCCGCGATTGACGTAGGGCTTATCCGGAAAGTACTGCGTCAGCCGCCACGTATCCGTGATGGAATCGCCGAGAAACACCACGCGCCTGGGATCGAATGCCTGCTGTTTCAATTTCTCATTGTCATCGTGATAGCGTCCGAGCTGGTTCCAATCCTGAAGCTGATCGGCAAGCCTCTGCGCTGCCGATGGCAGACAACAGGTTCCCGCCGGCGGCTTGAATTCATCCACGATCTGCGCGTACACCGTAATCGGCGCCAGACAAACAGCAATCATCACCAAAAGCACGATTCGATTCGTTATCATCTTCCCTCTTTACGCTTTGAGTTTTTTCCAGTTCGACATGCAGCGTTCGGACATCTGGAATTGCTGTCCCGCTGCGCTGCGCTCCTGTTCAATCAGGTAGTACTGGACTCCCCCGGTCTTTTCCGCGGCTTCGAATATCTGCAGCCACGGGCAATCTCCCTCACCGAAAGCGACGGAGTATCCGCGTCCCTGTCCGGCGCCCCAGTCCTTGCAGTGAACGCTTCGAATGCGGCCGGGGTTGGCGTTGATCCAGGCAATAGGATCCTGGCCGGTCTCCACGCAGGTGCCAACGTCGAACTGCAGCGTCACATCCTTCGAACTACTTGCCGCAAGGACGTCCATGGGGCGCTTCCCTTCCAGCAGCGGCCATTCCTGTGCATGATTGTGATATCCCGTTCCCATGCCCAACGGCTTCAACTGATCCGACACCATCGTGAGCTGTTCGCCCAGCGCCTTCCATCCATCCAGCGTTGTGATGCGCGGTCCCTGCGCCATGATGATGTTCCTGCTCCCGATGATCTGATTCAGCTCGATGGCCTTCTTCAACCCTTCCACCGTAAATGACGGCGTATTGTTGTGAGTGGAGTTGCACCGGATGCCGGCGTCGTCCATCACCTTTCGCGCTTCCATTGCGATCTGTGGCGTCCAGTCGAAGTAGGGACTGAAAAATTCCACGACTTCATAGCCCTGCTTCGCGACAGTGCGAAGAGTGCCGGGCATGTCTTTGGCAAGCTCATCTCGAACCGAATACAGTTCGATACCCACTGGAATTTTCCGGGTTCCGGTTTGCGCCGAAAGCGCCAAAGGAATGGAGCCCGCCAGCACCATGAAAGCTCGTCGAGAGATGGATTCAGATTTCATGCGCAGACGATAGCACAGGAGTCGGTTAAGATCTGCCGGTGTCCTTATCTGAACCCACAACGCTGGTCACCGACTACGTGCTTGCAGTCTTTTCGATGGTATTTGGAATCGCACTGCTCCGTTTGCGGACTCATCGCGGCACATTGCTTTGGAGTATCGGGTTTCTGAGTCTGGCCGCAGCGGGGCTCACAGGAGGTTCCTTTCACGGATTCCGGCTGATGATGAGCGACGCCACGCATCGCAGTCTGTGGAACATTACCTGCATTTTGATTGGAGCGAGTGCGGGCTTCATGGTTTCGGGGGCAATGACCGGACCATTATCGCGGTATGGGAAAAACACGAGATGGCACGCGGCCGGATTGGTCGTCAGCATCGCGGGGCTTGTGATCCAGCAAGGCCACTTGTCGTTGCATCCGGACTTCAATCACAACGACTTGTTTCACTGTGTGCAGATTGTCGCGCTCTGTTGTTTCTTCTGGGGAGCAAGAACGACTGCGTGACGCAGAAGATCTGATCAATGTCCAATTCTCAATTCTTTTCCGATCGGATGAGAATTGAGAATTGAACATTGATCAATTCCCCAGTTCCTCTACTCCACCGTCCCGGTGGCGGTGGTGAACCCGTTCTTTGCCTGGCGCATAATCCATTTGATCACGCGTCCATTGTTGTAGACGTAGCTCACGATGTGATTCAGCGTCGAGAAGCAATGCAGTTCGCACTCCTTCTTCATTTCCTTCAATTGATTCTGGTCGAACTTCGGTTTACCGACGGTTCCCCAATCCATCGTCGCCGAGTACATTGGGAAGCATGGTGCCAGTGTCCCATCGGTTCGAATGATCAACGTGTTCTTGCCTGCGCGGCAGCCCCACGGCTCCATCTTGCCGTGCATGAAATCCTTCATCTGCAGCAGGCGTTCGCGCTGATTGACGACCTTGTATCCCTCTTTCTGTTTCTGGACTATCCAGTCGACCAGCTCTTCCACCTTCGGATAATCCGCCTCCGTCAGGAACGTGCTGTTCTCGCCCAGATGCTTGAAGTGCGGCGAGTCGATCAGCGGCGATTCGACAATATGGTAATCGATACCAATATCGCAATCGCGGGCGAGCTCCGTCAGCGCTCTCACATCATCCATATTGGTGCGAGTGATACAAACATTCAGGAACACCTGATAGCAGTATTTCCGCTGCTGCTTCAACAGATGATCGAAGTACGGCTTGATCGGCATCAGTGCCTTTGCCAGACCCGGCTTTTCATCGATGACATCGATGGCGAGGTTCACGGAGCCCAGGCCCGCATCGCCCAGCCGGTCGATGACGTCCGGCTTCATCAGCCGGCCGTTGGTTGGCAGGTAGACGCTGAAATCCTTCTTCGCCGCGTAATCGACAACCTTGCAGAGATACTTGGGACGGAGCAGCGGCTCTCCACCCATTAACGCGAGAAACCGATTGCCGATGGAATGCAGCCAGTCAATGGACGCCTTTGCGACAGGCTCTGACATCCCCTTGATGCTGTTGTCATACGACCAGCAATAGTGGCAGTCCAGATTGCATTTCCATTCGGTGAACAGATACGCAATCAAGGGCCGCAGCTCATTCGGCATTAATCGCGACTTGAAGTATGGAGCGCCCAGGCCTTTCCAGGCTCTCCATATCTTGAAATTGTGGAATTGACGATCCGTTTCCCACTGGACCTCGGGTTTTTGCGGGTAAACAACTTCCGGAAGACCGCCTTCAACGAATCCGTCGGAGTCATGAATGCCCAATTCCCTGGGCGTGGCGGGTTGTTTGAGTGCCTGATGAAGATTGGCATCAACGCGAAATGCAGGTGCGGATTCGGGTTTGGATTCTGTAGTACTCATTCGGTCCTCCTTACAGACGTGCGAAAATGGCCTAATGTGCTGTTTCGGACAAGCCGATAATTTAGCGAAAAACTCGCCGCCGTTCCACTAATTCAAGATATCAAACGAAAATCTGATACGCCTTCATGGCGCCGGCAATTTCCTCCAGGGATTTGGGAGCGACAATCTGGTAATGAACCAGCCGCGAGTGTCGCAGACTCCGCTTCGCAATGGAATCACAAAAAACCAGGTCGGTTGCACGGGGAGAGGGTGGACTTGCGTGAGGCAACAGCACTTCCTGCAGCTGGTGACGTGTCCCGATCGCCGATGCGAGAACTCCACGTGCCACTTCCAGAAAACGGGGACTGGCGGAAACCACAGCTATCGTCGAGGGCTGCGTCAGTTCGCGAATACGCCGTATGTGGTCGTCCGCTTTATTGAACATCACGGCAATCACCGGGCGATCCTTCGGAAAAAGTTTGTCGGCTCTTCCGATGGAATAGACAGGAGCAGCTGCGAGGGCCCCGATCGCGAGGCTGGGATCCGATGCCAGATCCTCCGGCGAACATGCCTGTACCGGATATGGCATCGCGCTCCGAATTTCGTCACACAGGATTTCGCGCAACCCCTTGTCGCGATCAATGACAAGGATATGATCCGGCGAAGCAGCCTTCAGGCGATCTCGAACGCGCTCGCGCAGTTCCTGCAGCGGATAACCCATGGCCTGTGCCAAATGGATTGTCAGATTGATAATGTCGTCGAGAGAATTCACGCTCTGCGGCACGATCAGTCGATCCCGCGAAACGACTGTCAGGCGGCTGCCACGATGCCGAATGACCCATTCCATTTTCACCAGATCCTGGTAAGCGCCACTGACCGTGTTGTGATGAATCTTCAAGCGCCGGGCAAGCTCGCGCACACTGGGCAGCTGATGTTCCGAGACCCATGCCCCTGTCGCAATTTTAAAGATGATCTGTTCGATCAGCTGCTGCCGGATTGGAACATCACTGGAACTGTCGATCCGAATATCGGAGGTGCTCATGGGTTTGCGGTGCAAATTCTACGCGCAACGGATATGACAGTCCACTAACTGTCACGCACGAATCCAGGCTCCCGAGGCAACCGCCATATTGTGTCGTCACTGGAGGCACGACGATGAGTCCACAACCCGAAAGGAAATGGCAGCGCGGATTCTGGAGCCTGTTTATCACACAGTTTCAGGAAACATTCAGCGACAACGCATACAAGTTTCTTTTGATCTCCTTCATTCTGGCCATGCCCCTCACCACGAGCCAACGCGACTCGTTTGTTTTCGAAGTGGGCGCTCTCTTCGCAATTCCCTTCATCCTGTTCTCCATGACCGGCGGGTATCTTGCGGATCGCTTCAGCAAGCGATCCGTCATCATCGGAATGAAGACCGCCGAAATTCTCGTAATGGGTATCGCGCTGGCAGGGCTTGCCATACACAGCTTCCCGATCATGATCGCCGCTCTGTTCCTTCGAAGCGCTCAGAGCGCCTGCTTCAGCCCGTCGAAATTCGGCCTGCTCCCGGAGCTGCTCCCTGAGCACCAGCTCTCCTGGGGCAATGGCGTTTTCGAACTCGGCATATTCGTGGCCATTATCCTGGGCACTGTCGGCGGATCGGCCATGCATGGCATCTTCACTGAAAAGCTTTGGTGGGCCGGAATCATCTTCATTGGCCTGTCGTTTGTCGGTTTGGCTTCTGGAACTCAAATCAATCGGATTCCTGCCGCTGATCCCAACCGGAAATTTCGCGCGAACTTTATCCGCGAGTTTGCATCTCAGCTTGGCTTGATCCGTCAGGATCGCACGTTGTTCCTGGCGGTCCTGGGAAATACATTCTTCTTCTTTGTCGCGGCAATGCTGCAATTCAACATTGCGATTTACGCGGTGGATGTTCTGAAAATGTCGGAAACTCAGGCCAGTCCCCTCCAGGCGGCACTGGCGATCGGCATCGGACTGGGAAGTTTCGCGGCCGGATACCTGTCAGGTCACAAGATCGAATACGGTTTCATACCACTGGGATCGATGGGCATTACGTTGTTTGCGATTCTGTTGTCGGTGCCTCACCTGTCCTTTGTCGAACTGGCCCTTACGCTCTCATTTCTCGGCCTTGCCGGTGGTTTCTTTGCCGTTCCCGTCAACGCCCTCATCCAGCATCGGCCGGATCCTGCCGTGAAAGGCGCGGTGATCGGCGCATCGAACCTACTATCGTGGATCGGAATTCTTCTGGCAAGCGGGGCCTATTACATACTGTCTCATTTCGCTCACCTGACTCCCGGCTCCATTTTCCAGGTATGTGGACTGATGACTCTGGGCGCAACCATATATGTTCTGGTGTTGCTTCCGGAATCGTTCTTGCGACTCGTGTTGTGGGTCCTTGTGCACACGGTGTACCGGATGCGCGTCGACGGACGAGAAAACATTCCGGCAAAGGGTGGCGCGTTGCTGGTATCGAATCATCTCTCATTCGTGGACGCCCTTGTGCTGACTGCATCCATTGACCGCCCGGTTCGCTTCCTCATATTCAAGGATTTCTACGATCATCCATTGATTCATCCATTCGCCGTTATGGGAGGAGGCATCCCCATTTCATCGGAGCTACGCCCGCGGGAAATGATTCGATCGTTGAGAACTGCCGGGGAAGCTGTCGCGGCCGGTGAGGTGGTGTGCATTTTCGCAGAAGGTCAAATGACTCGCATCGGACAATTGCTGCCGTTCCGGCGAGGCATGGAATTCATCGTGAAAGGAGTGGATGTGCCGATCATTCCAGTCCAACTGGGAGGAGTTTGGGGAAGTATTTTCAGCTATGAAAATGGAAAGTACTTCTGGAAACTTCCAAAACGTCTTTTACAACCAGTGACGGTCAGTTTCGGGAGACCCATGCCTTCGACTTCTTCCGCGTTCGAAGTGCGACAGGCCGTCGAAGAACTGCAGAGCCAGGCCTACTTTCATCAGAAGGATTACATGCAGCCGCTCCCGCGCGCTTTCGTGAAGACGGCTCGACGGAAACGATTTCAGTTTGCGATGGCGGATGCGCAGAAACAGATTCGATTTGGCTCCGCGCTCACGCGGACAATATTTCTCACGCGCCGCCTGAAAAAGGAGTGGGGACAAGACGAAATGGTGGGAATCCTCCTGCCTCCTTCAATCGCGGGAGCTCTCGTCAATTTCGCAACGCTTCTGTCGGGGAAAATTCCCGTCAATTTGAATTACACGCTGACGAGCGCGGGCATTGCATCCTGTGTCCAGCAGTGTGGTATCCGCACGATCATTTCCTCAAAGGCATTCCGGGAAAAGGTTCGAGTCGAGGTGCCCGGCAAAATTGTTTATCTCGAGGAACTGGTGAAAGACGCTGGCTTCGCCGCACGATTCACAGCGCTCGCCATGTCATGGCTGCTGCCAGTCTCATTACTGGAGCAAGCGCTGCGAGGCCATCGGAAAATGACCAATCTGGACGACGTCGCCACCGTGATTTTTTCCAGCGGCAGCACGGGCGAGCCCAAGGGTGTGATACTTACGCACTACAACATTGGGTCCAACATCGCACAACTGGCGCAGTGTTTTGCATTCACGAAACGCGATCGCATTCTTGGAGTACTTCCCTTCTTTCACTCCTTTGGTTTCACCGGCACGATGGCGCTGCCCCTCATTTGTGGCACCGGAGTGGTCTACCATCCGGACCCCAGAGACGCGCGCACCATCGGCACACTGGTGAGCCAGTACAGCGTGACGTTTCTGCTGAGCACGCCCACCTTCCTGAATATATACACTCGCCGTTGCGCACCCGAACACTTCGGCAGCATCCGTCTTGTCATGGTGGGTGCGGAAAAACTACAGGAGCGCACGGCGCAGGCGTTCGAGGACAAGTTCGGAATCCGGCCGCTGGAAGCCTACGGATGCACGGAATGTTCGCCGGCCGTCACCGTCAACACCAATGATTTTCGTGCAGCCGGTTTCCGTCAGACGGGAAGCAAGCGTGGAAAGATCGGCCATGCATTGCCCGGTGTCAGCATTCGTATTGTCGATCCGGATACTTTGCAGAACCTTCCCGTCGGCTGCCCGGGGTTGCTGCTCGTTCGCGGTCCCAATGTGATGAAAGGCTATCTTGACCGTCCAAATGAAACGGCGAAGGTCCTCCGCGACGGCTGGTACGTGACGGGAGACATTGCGGCGCTGGACGAAGATGGGTTTCTGGAGATTACGGATCGCCTGAGCCGGTTCAGCAAGATTGGCGGAGAAATGGTTCCACACATCAAGGTTGAAGAAAAACTGCAGGACCTTGTCGAATCCAGTGAACAGGTTTTCGCGGTAACCAGTGGTCCGGATGAGAAGAAAGGAGAGCGTCTGCTGGTGCTGCACACGCTGGCGGAGGATCGTCTGACAATGTGTGTGCGCCGGTTGAACGAAATCGGATTGCCCAATCTCTGGACTCCGCGTCAGGACTCGTTCTTCAAAGTGGAATCTCTGCCATGCCTGGGTTCCGGAAAGCTGGATCTTCGAAGGATTCGTGAACTGGCGCAGGATCTGGCATCGCAGAGAAGTGCTTTGTAGGAATGAAGCGTGCGAATATACTCCCTGTCTCTTTAATGCATCGCACCAAACGCACTTCAACTAATTTCAAAAACATGACAAAGGAGCCTCTATGAAAAAGATCGGACTGATGAGCTTTGTGTTGATCGCGGCCTTCGCGATCGCACTCTCGGCACAGGCACCACCTGCCGGCGCGGGCGGCGGCCAGGGCGGCGGTGCGGGACGCGGTGGTGGACAGGGCGGTGGTGGACGAGGCGGCGGAGCCGGACGTGGCGCCCCCGCGCCGGCAGCACCGGCCCCATTGCAGGCCTTCGCGGACACTCTTGCCGCAGCGGTGAACAAACAGGATGCCGCGGCATTGACGAAGATGCTGGCGATGGATGCGCTCTACCTGGACGAAGATGGCCATGCCATTCCGGCGACGGTGTGGGTGATGCGATTGACAACCGGAACGCCCGCCAAAGTCTTCGCGATCTCCGGCTCCCACGGTCAGATGCTCGACGACAACACGGGCTGGGTATCGTTCAACTACACGCTGGCGGAAACGTTCCAGAATGCACCGAAAACGCTTTCGGGAACGGCAAGCATGGTGCTGAAGAAAGCCGGCGCCGACTGGACGATTCTGATGGTTCATGGCGCACTGAAGCAGAGTGTTGCCGGAGTGACGCAGTAGCGCAAAACTCAAATCAAGCCGGGGATCTGATCCATGTTCAGTTCCCATCCGATCGGATGAGAATTGAGAATTGGGAATTGAACATGGATCAGATCCCCGGCTTCCCCTTCCAGCCCATTCCTCCACGTTACAATAGTCTTGCACTCGTAACCTTTTGAGTTCCCCAGGCGTCTATAGAAGCGCACGCGTGTGAAATCTGTTCATGAAAACTCTGATCGTCGATAATTACGATTCGTTTACATTCAATCTTCTCCAAATGGTGGCAGCGATTGATGGTGAACTGCCGGTCGTCGTCCACAACGACACCCTGACATGGCAGCAGCTTCTTGCGTTCAATCCCGACAGCATCATCATCTCTCCCGGACCTGGCCGTCCTGAAAACGACCGTGACTTCGGCATTTGCCGACAGATCATCCTGGAATCGAGCGTTCCCGTTCTTGGCGTATGTCTGGGATTTCAGGGAATTGCACATCTGTTCGGCGGCACGATTGAACGCGCTCCAGAACCCGTGCATGGCCGCTCAAGCCGGATCTTCCATGATGGCAACGGACTTTTTGCCGGCATCCCTCAGGGATTCTCGGCCGTGCGTTACCACTCGCTGACGGTCCGCAATCCGATCCCTCGCGCGCTTCGAACGACGGCCTGGACCAGTGAAGAAATGCCGATGGCACTCGAACATGTGGAGCGGCCGCTTTGGGGGGTTCAATTCCATCCGGAATCGATATCCACGGATCACGGCGCGAAAATGCTGGAAAATTTCCGCCGCCTCTCCAGACAACGTTCGTCCTATATTCCATCCACCATCCCATCCGATAAGGGTTCGGAGCCGCCTCGAAACATTGAAGTGAAAGAGAGCGGCGATTGGAGGGTTTCCTCGCGAAAGCTGCACCAGTATCCATCGACGGAAGCGACATTTTGTTCGTTGTTTGGAGATGAGACTCCGGCATTCTGGCTGGATTCGGCCGAAACCAGTATCGGACGTTTCTCATTTATGGGAAGCGCCAGCGGACCTTCGGGAATGTGGCTGACTTATTTCACCGACGACAATCGCCTCGAGCTTCATTCTGCAGGCCACGAGGAAGTGCTCAAGACCCCGTTGCTGGATTTTCTACAATCCGAACTCGAACGCCGACGCTGCAGTTCTCCGGAATTGCCGTTCGATTTCAACGGCGGGTTTGTGGGCTACTTCGGATACGAATTGAAGGCCGAATGTGGAGGCCGGCTGGCGCATCGATCCCCGCATGCGGATGCCTGCCTGATATTCGCCGATCGAATGATCGCCTTCGACCACAAGGAAAACTCCGTATATCTGGTGTATGCCGGGCGCCGTGATGAAGCCAGAGAAGCGGAGACATGGTTCAATGAAATGGAGCGCCGATTTGAATCCGGATTTCCCCAACCTGCGGCTGCGGTTCCGGCCGATGCCGACATGGAATTCCATGCCGACCAGACGCATGAGCGCTACCTGGAGAGCGTCGGGCAATGCCTGGAATTCATTCGCGACGGCGAGAGTTACGAAATCTGCCTGACCAATCGCCTGACCGCAAAGGCTCCGCTATGCCCGCTGAACTACTATCGCGGCCTGCGGCGATCCAACCCGGCGCCCAACTCGGCGTTCCTCCGATTCCCGGATGTTTCCGTCGC
>Ga0163163_10000800_pt1 | contig 26691 bp, 14 predicted proteins | sample S65metaG_FD_119766 | JGI IMG/M metagenome (GOLD analysis project Ga0163163, IMG submission 119766) | Switchgrass rhizosphere microbial communities from Kellogg Biological Station, Michigan, USA - S6-5 metaG | ecosystem: Host-associated > Plants > Roots > Rhizosphere > Soil | place: USA...
ACAGGTTGATCCTTCCAGTGGTTGGTTCTTTTATAGCCAAACGGATATCGATGAAATGTCGGTCTATGACCGTGGACTTTCGGCTGCGGAAATCCAGGCCATTTACAATGCCGGTAGCTCGGGCAAATGCATAATGCCCACCGGTCCCTCCATCTTTACCCAGCCGGCAAATCAAATGGTCACTGTCGGTTCCACCGCGACTTTCAGCGTCGTAGCAAGCGGCTCTTCGCCGCTGAGCTATCAGTGGCGTTTCAACGGAACGAACATCGCCGGGGCGACCGGCACAAGCTTCACGGTTGTTAATGCTCAATTCGCGAACGCCGGGGCGTACTCCGTCCAAGTCACGAACGCAGTTGATTCCGTGCTTAGCAGTAATGCGATCCTGACCGTCAACCCGGGGCCAACCCTCCTGCAAGTTGAAAATACGAGCGTTGCCTCTGCAGCCACAGTCACTGTTCCGGTATTGCTAACGGCCAACGGAACTGAAAATGCGCTGAGCTTCAGCCTGACCTTCAGCACTTCAAGGCTCGCGTACGTCGGCACGATTTTGCCCAAGAATTCCCGCGCGACTTTGTTTGTCAACGAGAGTCAAACAACCAACGGCCGTCTTGGCTTGGCACTCGCCCTTCCCGCCGGCTCGACCTTCCCTCAGGGAATGCTGGAATTAGCCGACCTCACCTTCACAGCAGCCGTCGTGACCAATGCGACTTCCACTCCGATCAGTTTCGCGGACCAACCCATTGTGAGGCAAGTCGTCGACGCTATCGGCAATGTGTTACCCGCCAATTACACAAGCGGAAATGTATCCATTGCGGCAGTTGCTTACGAAGCCGACGTTTCTCCCCGAGCCACTGGCGATAGCACCGTCACCGTAGCTGATTGGGTGTTGATTGGTCGATTCGCGGCTCGCTTTGCTTCGCCGACAAATGCGTCGGAGTTTCAACGCGCCGATTGCGCCCCGCGCTCCACCCTGGGCAATGGCCACATCTCGATCACGGATTGGGTCCAGGCGGGACGTTATGCTGCCGGGCTGGATCCGCTTACCCCTGCTGGCGGGCCGACAGCTCCCCCGTCAGTTGGCGCCAGCAACGCCAAATCGAACGGTCCCAAGTCGAAGAGCCCTCGCCAGATGAAGGCCAGTGATACCAGCTTTAGCCAAGGTCACACTGGCACGGTGTCCATCAGTCTGCAGGCGCAAGGGGATGAAAATGCCGTGGGCTTCACTCTCCTCTTTGATTCGGCCCATTTGAATTATGTCGGCGCCAGTCTCGGCAACGCCGCCGGCGGTGCGGTCCTCAACGTGAATACAGATCAGACTGGCGCGGGACGAGTAGGGTTTGCCCTGGCTGTTTCCAGCGGAAAGAATCTTCCATCGGGTTTGGATGAGCTTATCAATGTGACTTTCCGCGCCTCCGATGCCGGCACGAGTAATGGCTCGGTCGCCTTTTCTGATGACGTAATCGAGCGGGAGATTTCAGATGCCGCGGCGAACACGCTAACGGCCGATTATTTTAACGGAACCATCACTGTCCATCCATTGCCCTCTCTCAGAATCAATCAGGTTGGTCAAAACATCAGTTTGTCCTGGCCAAGCTGGGCCACAAACTTCGTCCTGCAGCAAGCCGAAGTCCCTTCGAGCTGGACAACTCTCTCAGTCACGCCTGTGATTGTAAACGACGAAAATATTCTAACCGCCCCCATCCGTAGCGGAACCAAGTTCTATCGCCTGTACCAAGCTCACTAAAAAGGGAAAAATGCTGTGAATAATTCATTCCTCCGCTACGACTATGTACAAACGCATTGCGATGAAATCAGGAAGCCACTCGGGTGGTAATGGCGAGAACTTTGTTCTTCTTACGAACGCCTTCAGGGTTCGATCGGATCCGCTCTGATATGAGGAGGAGATTACGCTTTTGCATCGGCGCCATTTGGCTCGGGAATCTGGCAATTGGACACGGGGTTGAGCGCTTTGTTCCTGAGGGTGGCGCTTTAAATTATTCGAACATTCAAGCGGCGATTAACGCGAGTTCGCGGGGAGATATCATCCGTGTCCAACCAGGAACTTACCGGGAATCCATCACCTTTCGGAGTATCGATATCACACTGACCAGCATGGATCCGAACGATTGGAATGTGGTTCAAGCGACAATCATCCAGGGAAATACTAATCGAAGCGTGGTGACCTTTGGCGGTGGACAGACCACGAACACCATGTTTACGGGTTTTACGGTTCGAGGCGGAGGCGGCACGATCTATGCCACGTTTTTGCTACTGGGTGGAGGGTTGTATTGCAATCAATCAAGCCCAAGCATCATTAGAAATATTATCGAGGAGAACCAACTTCCCTTGACTCGTCTCGACGTAAACAGTCAGGGTGGGGCGATTGCATGTTTGAATTCCACTGCGCGAATTTCGCGCAACATCATCCGGAACAACTGGGCACAGTACGGAGCGGCTATTATAAGCGTTTCCGGCGGCAGTCCGCTGATTCAAGACAATTTGATTTATAAGAACATAGGGTACGGAGGAGCAGTGTATTTGGCGGACCAGGGAAAGTTCCTCAACAACACGCTTGTGGAAAATCCATTTGCGGGATTGAACGTGGACCGGACTGGCCTCGTTGCGAACAATATTATTGTCAATTTTTTTCCGTCAATTGGCTTGCTCGCGAATGGCACCCCTGAAACCCTTTCATGGTTTCAGTATAACGATATATGGGAACCCGGCGGCACCGAGATCCAACTAAATACCCCAGACGGCCTAATTCAAACAAGTGTAGCAGGACGGAACGGAAATATTTCCGTTGACCCTTCGTTTGTTGACTCGACGAACCTGGACTTCCGCCTCTCCGCTTCCTCCGCTTGCATCAACGCAGGCGATTTCCTGGGTCTACGTTCGACAAATGAATTGGACCTGGACGGAGGCCCGCGTGTCTTCGCATTGAAGGTGGATATGGGGGCAAGCGAATTTAGCGGTACCAAGAACTTTCCGCCAATAGCTAACGCCGGCCCGGACCAGATCATTGCCGATTGGATCGGGGGAAAGGTCTTATTGGATGGCTCGGGTTCAATCGACCCAGAAAGCGCAGCTATGGATTTCACCTGGAAACAGATTTCTGGCCCATCTGTTGGATTGTCCGTGACAAACGCGCAGGCAGTTTTCATTCCGGCAACCTTAGGAGAATACCGATTTGATTTGGCAGTAAGCGATGGCAACGAGAGCTCGCATGATTCGGTGCGTATCGTTGTTAGAAACCTGCCGCCAATTGCGAGTGCTGGAGAGGGGCAAAGCTCAACTGTGGTTCCCGAAGTTGTAATGCTCAACGGAAGCCATTCCTTTGATCCTGAAGGTCAAGCCCTGCTTTATCACTGGCGCCAGACAGGTGGACCTTCAGTTCAATGGTCCAGTGCCGAGGCGCTGCGTCCGACGGTCAAGACTGCGGGGCCTGGCATGTATGAATTCGAATTAACCGTCAGCGACGCGTTCAACACAAGCCCACCGGACGCCGTAAGATTTTATTTGGGCCAGGTTCCACCGGTGGCCGACGCGGGACTCACCCGTTATGCGGGTCGAAGCCCAATAACTCTAGACGGGTCGGGGTCGTTCGCTCCAAACAATTCCACCCCCCTTGAGTACGCATGGAGAGTGGTTAGTGGACCTCCGCTTACATTGACTCCCACCAACGCGCCGAATCCCACTGTTAGAGATTTTGTGCAAGTCGCAACGAACCGCGAGGCGGTTTTCGAGTTAGTAGTAAGCGCGGGCGGCCTGAGCAGCGCGCCCGCGAGAGTAAAGGTGATCATCGTGCGCGCGTGGAATAACCCAAGGCTTTCTCAACTCAATCCACCCTTTAAGACGAACCTGCCGACCATTTTCGCTTTTGGAGGCGGAGATTGTAACTCGGGGAGCACATTGCCAATTAGTTCCCGGTGGTACAGCCTCGCCAACGTATTCACGGAAGCATTCGCAAGTGATTCGGACAGCTCGGTCAATGATCCCAAGTATTTGGGCTACGGTGACCAACTCATTGTCCTCCTCTCTTCCTTCGCGCCTGCGTATGACCAGCTTATCCAGACTATGGGCTTCAGCACGGGAGGTATGCCGGCGTGCGATGTGGCCGAGCGATTCAACGTTGATTATCGCGACCCTCGTTACCTGGTAAATCGGGTCACGCTTCTGGATGCCGGTTGTGCAAGGGATTACGATGCAAATATTAGCAATCTAGCCTCCAACCGGATGCATGGGAAAACGTTCTGGATTGACAATTACTACTCGCTCGGGCGCTTTCATTCAGGGACACTCAACGTGCAGTTTCCGACTCCCCCCGCCGCCCACGACACACCCTATAACTGGTATTTCGATGAGAGTCAGTCGTGGGTAATAGGCTCCCCCTATAATCGCACAAACTTCAACAACGGGGTGTTTGCTGGCGCCTTTTTTTCGGCAATCGGGCCTGGCAAAAATTATCAGCTCGAGACGGGAGAATCTGAATATTATTTTGGTTGGAACCCGACCAACAGGTTCCCCGCAAAAGCGCTTGTCCAAAAAACCCCTATCGTTTCCCCGGCGCGCCTGCCGGGGGTGGTGGAAATAACGGGTCCTACCAATGCGATCCTGGCGAGCGAAGGAAGCGTCATTTTTTCCTGCCAGCCTGTCGTAAACGCAGTTAAGTACGAAATCCTTGTTGGCAGAAATAGCCACGACGTGAGGCAAGTCGCGTGGGAAGGCTCTGCCCCTCCCGAGCAGCCATTACATAAGTTGCCGTTCTTGAAAACCTGGTGGACTATCCGCGCAACCGATGCCTGGGGAACTACGTCATGGGCGGACCCCCGCTACACTGTGCGAACCAACAGCACGCCCGTGGCGGACGCATCAGCCACACAACCGCTGGTCATTGTCCCGCTGAATTGCAGCCCAACGGTTGTTCTCGATGCATCGCATTCCTGGGACCCCGATAATGACTTGTTGCATTACTTCTGGTTCCAAAGCGGCGCGGTGAGCCCGTTTGCAACCGGAGTGGTTGCGGTCGCCACGCTGCCCATGGGCGTAAACTCATTGATGTTGGCAGTTGATGATGGTATCGCAACCAACACCCAGAGCTTTCAAGTCAAAATGGTTACGCTTGCGAAACCGACTGAAGATTTGATTAGTTTTGTCAATTTGCAAGCCGGGGAACCGGACCCGCTGATGGCTTCGCTTCGGGCGGCAAGGAACTCAATTGATCGCCAACAGGCCATTTCGGCTATTAACCAGCTTCAGGCTTTCGAGCACAAAGTGCGGGCTCAAGTCGAGGGCTCAGGTACGGTTTTGGCTGAAAGCTTTATACAGAAGGCAGAGGAGATCATTGCGGTTTTGGAGCAAGACTGTTCCTCCGAGCGGCCACGGGGAAAAGTGGCAAAAGCGTCACTCAATCAGGGGAAAGCACATTTAGAATTTTCTGCGCCAAAAGGCTTCGTATACATAATCGAAGCTTCCACCAACCTGATTGACTGGGAAAAAATTGGCGTGGCAAGCGAGCTTGGCTCAGGTGAATTTCAATTTGAGGACGTGAGTGTCCCTCAAATTTCCACTCGCTTCTATCGAGTGGTAGTTCCGTAGGAGATTACAACGTTCATGCTTCGAAGCGTTGAGGTGGGGTCACCTGGGGTCACCTAAGCACAAAAGCGGCCCGGTATTAGCCAATGAATCGCGGACAAATGCTTCGGAGTTCAAAGCGCCGATTGCGTCCGGTGCTCCACGCTGGGCAAAAGCCACATCTCATTTAAGTCCAATAACCATTGAATCCGGGCCGCACAGAGGTTCAACTATCAGACCAGATCAAATTGTTAGCAAACGGTTGTAGGCCGCGTGCCCTCACGCGGCGTCTGAGCTTTTTCAACAGCCTCGAAAGGCCGCGGAGCAAACGCGTTTGCTTCGAAAGGAGAACTGGTCTATGCATAATGCGAAGCAAAGCTGTGAGGAAAACCCATTTTATAACTTTTCTTAAAACGGTTCTAATGTCGGTCGTGGGCTTGCTTGCCGGGTCACAAGGAGTGATTGCGGCGGACTGGCCTCAGTTTCGCGGACCCAACCGCGACGGGCATTGGAACGAGACCGGAATCCTTGAATCATTTCCTCGGGAGGGCTTGAAAGCCAAGTGGCGGCATCCGGTCGGTGGCGGATTTTCCAGCCCGGTAGTGGCCGATGGCAGGGTGTTCGTGTCAGATGTAGCCTTGAACAAACCTGCGTCGCGGGAACGGGTGCATTGTTTCGAGGAAAGGACTGGCAAGGTGCTTTGGGTCTTTGAGTACCAGGAACATTACGGGGAATGGACTTTTGTACCGGAGCGAGGGGCTGGCCCAACTGCCACCCCGATCGTTGAGGGGGAACGAATTTACGTCGTCGGCGCCAATGGTTATGTCCACTGCCTGGATGTGAAGACCGGAAAAGTTATCTGGAAGAAAAACCTTTGGGATGAGTACGAAGTTGAAGAGATGGGTTGTCGACCGTCACCTTTGATCGAGGGGTCGCTGCTCATTGTGTACACGGGAGCGAAGCCGGGCGCTACTGTTCTTGCGCTGGATAAACAAACTGGAAAAGAAGTGTGGAAAGCGCTCGATGAGCATGCCTCCAATAGCTCGCCCATCGCGATCACCTCGGCAGGCCGGCGCCAGTTGATTGTTTGGACCGACAAATCTCTTGTGTCTCTGGACCCGGCCACCGGACAGACCTATTGGCGCGAGCTCATGATCACGAGCAACAATGACGACGTCGCCATGCCAGTTTTTTGGGGAAACCGATTACTTGTCAGTGGATTGATGATGGAGTTGAGCGGACCTCCTCCCGCCATGAGCTTCCGGTGGCCGGAGAATCGAGTGGCTTCGAAACGGATATTGAGCAATACCTCAACTCCCATGCCCCAAGGGGAACACATCTACAGCTGCAAGTCCCCTGGCGAGCTGGTTTGCCTGGAAGCGGCCACTGGACGGCAGGTTTGGAGCACGAATAGTATTACCACTCTGAAAAACGGCGCCAGTATCAACATCACTCCCCAAGGCAACGGATTTTTTCTATTTACCGACGAGGGCAACCTCATCCGCGCCAAGATGTCACCGGAAGGATATTGCGAGATAAGTCGGAGTCATTTGATTGATCCCACTTGGCCGTTTAACGGAAATAAATTTGTTTACGCACCACCGGCGTTTGCAAGCCGACATATCTTCGCTCGAAGCGAGGCCGAAATCGTTTGTGCCTCGCTGGAGACGGAAAAGTAAAACGCCTAAAGTAGTTTCTCCAACTCACTCTGGTCGAATATTGGTGATCTCGACCTTGCCGTGGGGATCTTTCACTTTGTACGTCACCGCAGTTCCGTTTAAGAGACAGATCATTTCCTGAGGCAAAAGTCTTTGGCGTTCAATTACATCTTCCGTGATTTATCTCGAGAAAAGATTCGGGAACAAATTCCAATCGTGGTCCCTCATACCTGCAGTGGAGTGAAATGTTCGTTTTCAGAAGGCGACTGTTAGTGGAGAAAAATGGAATGAAATAGAACGCGCAATATGAAATCGCACACGAATTATGTTACCTACTGGCCCAGGAAAATTTTCTGCCTGGGATCTCTGACGCTGCTGTTACACTCCGTAACCTTCGCAGCTATGACAAACGTGAACATCGAGCCATTTGATTTTAACCCGGACACTGTGAACATTAACGTCAATGATTCGGTGGTATGGACTTGGGTATCGGACTTCCATAACACAACCAGCGATACCGGACTGTGGAATTCCCTGACACATAACACCGGTTTCAAATTCACTAATACCTTTATCAATGCCGGCTCATTCCCCTATAGCTGCACGGTCCACGGCTTTACGGGAACCGTCAATGTTCAGAGTGGCGGCCCGACCGTCGCGATCAGTTCGCCGACAGACGGGGCGTCCTTCACTGCGCCCGCCATTGTTACCATTACTGCCGTTGCCCAGGGCAGCGTCACAAACGTATCTTTTTTTGACGGCGCCACCTTTCTTGGCGAGACAAACAACACACCCTATACCATTACGGCTAATCTTGCGGTTGGCGGTCACCCGCTGACAGCAGTAGCGAAGGATAACCTCGGCCTTTCCGCTACGTCTGCCGTCGTGAATGTGACCGTCAGTTCCGGGAACACGCCGCCTAGCGTTACCATCACTAACCCGGTGGACAACGCCACTTTGAGCAGCTCCGCGGCCCTCACTATCCGGGCATCCGCCAGCGATGATAACACTGTGACCAACGTACAGTTCTTCGACGGATCAGCGTCGCTGGGCAACGCTACCAACAGTCCGTTCCTTGTTACGGCCCGGCTGGCCATAGGCGCGCACACGCTGACCGCAGTGGCCTCCGACGACCTCGGGGTCACCTCGACCTCTGCGCCAGTTCACGTGACCATGGCCAGGTACTTGCCTGCGATTACGAATGGGGAAATCGCGATTTTCCTGCTGCCCATAGCCACTAACCTGGCCGCCCCCGACTACGCCATCAGCCCGCCTGGAGATACCAATCGCCTGTTCGTTGTGGAGCAGAACGGGTTGCTGCGAGTGATCCAGAACGGAACGTTACTTCCTGAAGCGGCTCTCGACATTCAAAGCCGCGTGCAACCACCGCTCAACGCCACCAATGCTAATGACGAGCGCGGTTTCCTTGGACTGGCCTTTCATCCCGGCTACAACAACGCATCCAGTCCCGGGTATCGCACGCTTTACACCTACAATAGTGAAATGATTCCGGCGGCAACGACGCCTACCTATCCTGTGCCGACCACCGCCACGAACAACTACAAGAACGTCGTCAATGAATGGAAGATCTCCACCACCAACGGCAGTGTCGTGGATCCCTTCTCACGCCGGGAGGTCGTCTCTTTTGGCAAGACCGCGGGCAATCATAATGGCGGCACGGTCGCCTTCGGGCCGGATGGGTACATGTATCTCGCTTTGGGCGATGGCGGCGACGCCAACGATGTCGGACCAAGCCACATCGAGCCAGGCGGCAATGCTCAGAACCTGAGCACACCGCTGGGCAAATTCTTACGATTTGACCCGCTCGATCCAGTCTTGACCGCGGGCAGCTCCGATCTGATCGGCTCCAATGGGCAATACCGCATTCCGGTGACTAACCCGTTCCAGGGGCCGGGAGAGGTGCGTGAAATCTATGCCTACGGAATGCGCAACCCGTATCGCTTTTCCTTCGATCGCGCCAATGGTGAACTGATTCACGCCGACGTTGGGCAGAACAACATCGAGGAGATTGATCGAATCGTTATTGGTGGCAATTATGGTTGGGCGATCAAAGAAGGGGATTTCCTTTTCAATCGCACGAACGGTCCATCTGGAAATGCCGGCACGATTGGCGATCCGCCGGGAAATCGCAGCCCGGGAATTCCGGCGGGACTCATTGATCCGATTACCGGCACGATGGGAACGCTGGAATATGATCACAACGAGGGCATCTCCATTACCGGCGGCTTTGTCTATCGTGGCACGGCGATGCCTGAACTTGTCGGAAAGTATATCTTCGGCGATCTCGCTCTGAAAACAGCACCCGTGCGGGCCGACGGTCGTATCTTCTATGCTGATCTGGAAACTGGTTTGATCAAGGCGTTTCCATTACCCCAGTTCGGCGGCTCGGCCATTCTGCCGAACGGTCTCACCGTACATGGCTTCGGGCAAGACGCCGACGGAGAGCTCCATGCCCTGGTAACTAACACCTCGGCGAATGGCACGGGCGGGATTGTTTACAAGCTCGCGCCTTTGCGCCTGATGATCCATCTGTCAGGCAACATCCTCGACATCTCCTGGCCTGTCGCAGGCGGACGCCTGCAAGCGAAGACCAACAGTCTCGACACGAGCTGGTCGGATGTGCCGAATTCAACGACAACAAATCGCGTCATTGTCCCAATCGACTCGGCCAACAACAGCGTATTCTACCGCCTCGCTGTGCCATAATGTAAACATCCTCCGCAAAAGCGGTCCTGCGTCCATTGGCAGGGCCGCTTCTATTGTTATTACAATGTAGTCCATGAAAGGATTTGCCCTAGCAAGAGCGAGTCGTGTAGAGCCCCGAAGCTGGCACACACGGCTGGCTTGTTTTTTTTTAATTTTGGGATTTGCTGGAATTCTTTCGCCCACGTCTTCCGCAGCGGAAACAACCAATTACATTGTTCGTGGTGTTTTAAAAACCGTTAAGCAAAGCGAGCATCGACTGGTTATTGCCCATGAAACCATTCCCAATTTCATGGAAGCTATGACGATGCCGTTTAATATAAAAGAGGATGAGATTCTTACCAAGGTGGCGCCCGGTGACAAAGTCATCTTTCAATTGCACATCACCGAAGGCGAAAGTTGGATAGATCACATCGAGAAACTCGACCTTTCTCAACCAGTGGCAAACATTCCCGCTGCGTCGCAAAGCGATTTCCATCCCGAAATGAACACCAACTCTGCGGCGACCGGCCACGCCGAAAACCCACTGCGCAACTACAAATTCACCAATGAACTGGGGCATCCAGTTAGTCTTTCCGATTTCCGAGGCCAGGCCATTGCGCTGACGTTTTTCTTCACGCGCTGCCCCATCCCGGAGTTTTGTCCTCGTCTATCCCGAAATTTTAAAGAAGTGCAGCGCAAACTGAGCACGATGGAAAACGCACCCACAAACTGGCGCCTGCTCTCCGTCACTTTCGATCCGGCTCACGACACGCCCCAGGTTCTTAAAGCATATGCCGCATCATACCAGTACGACCCCAAACATTGGAGTTTCCTGACAGGTCCCCCGGATAAAATCGCGGAATTTGCCCGGCTATGTGATGTGAAATTCAATCCCGAAAACGGTCTGATCAATCACAACTTCCGTAATTTAATCATCGATGCCTCCAATCATCTGCAAATGGTCTTTCCCACCAGCGGGGACATCTCTGACGCGATCATTCAGAAACTCCTTAGAGCTGCCGGGGTTACCAACCAAATCACGAAATCAACAGCGAATTCTCGATCCGAATCAGGTCAATAACCTGGAGGTTCGGAGATTATTGCTCTCAATCAAGCAAACCTGCCAGGCATGCTCACCCAAGCAACAAAGTATTTCAAGAGGCGACCCGACGCGTTTAGGGTGTTATGTGAAACGAAAGAATGACACCATGAAAAAGCTAGTTCGAATCCACGCAAGTTCGGGAACGCACTGGGTCGGCAATGGATTTCCCGTCCGCTCAGTTTTCGATTACAACGGGCTGGGCCGCGAATTGAGTCCATTCCTGCTGCTCGATTACGCGGCACCCTATGAATTTACTCTTGGCCAGGAGAAGCGCGGTGTGGGCGCACATCCGCACAAGGGCTTTGAAACTGTGACCGTCGCATATCAAGGTGAACTGGAACATCGCGATTCCAGCGGCGGCGGCGGCAAAATTGGCGCGGGCGATGTGCAATGGATGACGGCCGGCAACGGAATCGTGCACGAGGAATTCCACTCACAGGAATTCACTCGCAAAGGCGGTACCCTGCAAATGGTTCAGCTTTGGGTGAACCTCCGCGCCAAAGACAAGAGCGCGAAAGCCGGTTATCAAACTTTGCTTAAAGCACAGATTCCAAACGTATCGCTGCCGGAGGATGCTGGAACAGTCCGCATCATCGCTGGCGAATTCGATGGGCGGAAAGGCCCGGCAAAAACGTTCACGCCCATCAATTTGTGGGACGTAAACCTCCGGGCGGGTAAGTCAGCGGAACTCCCGCTGCCTGACGGCCATACCACTACTTTCCTTGTGTTGAGTGGTGAGGTTTTGGCAAACGGTGACAGTGATGGAACTGGCATCCGTGAAGGCGACCTGGCCATTTTTGCTCGCGGCGGCGAAAGTATCGTCGTGCAGGCCAAAGCGGATGCGAAGCTTTTGGTGATGGACGGCGAGCCCATCGCCGAGCCAGTGGTTGGACAGGGGCCCTTCGTCATGAATAGTCGCGCGGAAATTCAACAGGCCTTTGAGGATTTCCAACTCGGCCGCATGGGTGAGCTTGCAGCTTGAGTGCTCATTTGGTCGACGCGGTCGATGCCGCCGTAATTTTCAGATGGATAGGCGCGGAGTAAACGGTGTAGGTCACCTCGCGAGGTTCGGCGGTCTTTGCCGTTTCCTTTGCGTGGGTCGCCGCTAATTCTTTTTTCTTTTCGGCGTCTTTGAGTTTGGCGGGTGCTTCGTTCTCCGCCTTTTCAGCGGCGATTTGTGCTTCGGCATCTGCTTTGGCTTTGGCTTGGGCTCCCTGAGTCGTTTTCTCGGAAACAATCTTTGCTTGCAGAGCGGCCTTGAATTTTAATTCAGCTTCTTCGGCAGCTTTTGTGGCAGCTTCTTTCGTAGCGAGCAACTCCTGATCATCGGGTTTTGCTTCCAGAGCAGTCTTCGCCGCGGACAGCTTTTCTGTGGCAGCTTTTGCCAGCGCTTCGGTTTCGGCCGAAGCTTTGGCGAGTCCAACGAGTGATTCGGACGCTGCTTTGGCTTGGGCGGCAGAGTCGGTTGCTTTTTTGATGGCGGCTTGTTTGGCTTCCGCCGTCATCTTGATTGCAGCGGTCAGATCCGCAACCAGCTTTTCCGATTGCTTGAGGGCTTCCTCCGCCGCTTTGGCGGCTTCAGGATTGTTTCGGTATTTGCCTGAAACCTGGGTTTGCAGATAGAAACTGTGAGTTCCTGGGGGAATTTTGTATTCTTTGAGATCAATCTCCATGGTCGCGTTGGTGGCCTTGCCGTCGATTTCGATTTCCTTCAGCTTTTCGAGCGTGCTAATGCCCGCGGCCTTCAATTTCATATTTGCACTAAAGTCAGCACGACGAATCACTTTCAGGGGAATCTTTAATTTCCCTGCCTCCGGTGCTTCGCAGAATTTACCTTCGTTCGCTTCGATTGAAACAGGAGCGGTTTCAACCGCGCTCACCGCCAGCAGAAAATCCCTGCTCAAACGTGATCGAATCGCATCGATATTGTAGTCCGTCACAGTCCAATTGACCGTCGCGCCGCGCGCTTCATGCTCCACTTCTGCCCCTCCGATCTTGGCTTTGCCGACTATCCTAATCGGCCCAACCCAACCAGCAGCATTCTCCCCAGCAGTCAGCAAAAGCATCGTGGAGCTTTTGTCCTTTTCGATTTTCGCTTCCGGATAGGTGACCCCAGCCGGAAGGTTTTCAACTTTGAGTTCAATATCGCCGTTGAAATTGTCACGGCGAAAGGCCATCACTTTGATCGGCATGGTTTCACCCCGGCGCAACAATGGCGTCCAGAGCAAAACTTCTTTCGCATCCTTATTCGGTGAGGGCGGCGGTTGGGCCACGCTCACGATCCTGAAGTCTGGAGTTTCCTTGCGGACAGACAGGCGATAAACCAAACAGGGATTAGCCTGGGAAGTATTGAACACATCCCGAACCTGAATTCGATACATGCCGTTTTCTTCAACCTCGAAACGGCCGGAAGGATCGCGTGTGGATGTCTTGTATTCGACGCCGCCAATGTTGGAATCCGTATCATAGAGTTCCTTAACATCGGAAGCCTGTTCCTCCCCTTTATCATTCCTGGAAACGCGCTGGACAAGAGCAAAAGGATCGGTGGGCATTCCCAAGCGTTGTGAAAAAACTTCCACCCAATATACGTCACCCTTCCTGGCTTCGAACGTTACCCAATCCTGGTCGCCTGCCGGATAGAACCGACCTGCATATTCGCAAGGTGGGGAGATGCTTTGTGCCTGGGCAGGTTGATCATTTGGCTGTGTCTCTTGCACCACCGGGCCGGTGGCCAAACCGAGCAAAACCGGATTCGAAACTCCTCGCGGCGTGCTCAAGCGGTATTCAAAGGCATCGAGAGTGGCGTCGGCCAGGTTTTGTGGAGAACTGAACTGCCTGGCGGGCTCACGAGGCAATTCAATCTCGACTTCAAGTTGTTCCAGTGATCTTCCGTCCACGACAAAGTCTTTGGCGGGAGTGCCGTTTGGTAAATTGCGCCCGTACAGCAGATACTTGCCTTTAGTTCCCGGCAATCCCGAGGGCGGAAAGATAAGATCGATGTGCGGGCCAGTGCTAACGACAAGGCGATAGAAATATTCGCCACCGCCACGGAAGAGAAAGTCGTGAATCTTGAGGTGATACTCGCTATCCATTGTTGGCGCGAAATCAAGCAGGATGCCATGGCGGTTGCGTTGGAGTTCCCTACCTGCGGAGTCATACAAGATGAACGCAGGGTCCATTCGAGAATCAATTTCTTTGGCCTTGCACTCGATCAAGATTCGTTGTCCTTTCCTGACCGAAAATTTGTAGAAATCCACTGCGTTCGGTTCGGAATGGCCATTAATGATTGTGTCCAACGAAATCACCGTAGCGTTGGCTGGCGAATTGTTCGTGGTCGGAGCGATGGTTTCCGCCAGATCGCCCACGACAAACGAACGCGGGTTGGAGATTCCAAATCGGCCAACGACCCGAGCTTCATAAACTCCCGGGATCACGTTGGTCGTGACGGTTACCAGAAACTTGTTTGGTTCCGGCAGCCCGTCTCCACCCGTTTTTTGTTTGGCGGTTATTCCTGGGTGCGAAAAGTGAAGCTGGGTGGCTTCATCCAAATCGGCGCCGGTCAAAGCCACTTCGAATTGGCTGCCAACTTTCCCGCCGGGTGGAAATACGGTGAGCAGGCGGGCCAGCGGCAATTGGGCAAAGAGCGTTCCATGACCAACCAACACTATTGGCAAAAAAAGGAGTAGCGACACTAAGCGTGGCATGCGTGGAAATGCTACCACATCGCGAGCAGTTTGAGCAACGGGTCATGCGCGGACAGGAAGGTATATTGGTTGCCAAAAGTGATTTCCGCAAAACCAGGTAGGGCGTCACTCTCCACCCTCCGCATTACACTCTCAATCAAAGCGTGTCAGAGTGTAAAAGTCTCTGTCATGGGACGAAACGCAATACAGTGAACCGTGCCCCTGCGAAAAGGCACCATCTCATAGACCGTGCGGATAGAAGATTGGCCGGGTCAATGCGAGAGCACGCCTCCGTCAATGAATGTAAGACTTGTGGTTCGGATGGGATTGAAAACCTTCAACTGAAACACTCGCGGAACCTTTCAGCGCTGCAAATCAGTCCCGATAACGCATCGCTCAGTCTTGCCGATCATAGCAGAATTTTTGACTCAAGCCCAAGCGACAATCCGTGGTACTACTACTTTCCCTCTATTATGGTGAATCGTGCCGGTGAGATGGTCGCCGGGTTTTCAGGGTCAACGGCGACGAACTACATGAGCGCCTTGTACAGTTGGCGGCTTTCAAACGGAGTGAATAATACGCCTACTGTTTATCAGGCTGGCACCTATCTGACTTCAAGCCGAGCCGGTGATTATTCGGCCACCACGCTCGATCCCACGGATGATTGCACTTTTTGGACAGTGCAACAGTACGGTAATAACTTTAATGGCATTGTTTCTTGGGGCACTGCTATTGTAAGAGTGCGCCCCAACCCTTAAACGGCTATGAAGACACTGCATGTTAGTATCTTTGTGATGGGAGTTGCAGCTAGCGCTTTCGGGCAAGGCCAGCTTGGTTTCGACAATTTAAGTAACGGAAACACAAGCCCGACCGCAACCTCAGGCGGCCTATTCTGGCTCTCGACGGACGGAACACCCACCCTGATTCATCAGGAGTTTAATGCCACCCTGTATGGAGGGACCGATTCGAGTAGTTTGGCTCTGCTCACTACTGTTCTCCTGAGCAATGGCACAGGCATCGGTGATAACCCATTTCCCGGTTATTTTAAAGAGCCGTCCGGGAACGTTTACACGATCCAAGGGGCAGTTACGTCAGCGTTTTTTCAAGTCCAAGCGTGGACAGGAAATTTTAACTCGTACGCCGCCGCTGTTACTGCTGGCGCACCAACGGCCCAAAGTCCCGTGTTCGTCAATTCGGTGGACGTTCCTCCGGGTGCCCCAGATACCCTCGTGGGTATGCCCGCCATGATCCTTGGCGTTCCAGAACCCTCAGCCTTTGCGCTGCTCGGAGTTGGCGCTTTGTGTCTGCTGCTCTGCCGACGACCAAGGGCGGTGGAACCAAACTGACGTTTGGAAATCTTAGGTCCAGCCTCTGCAGAGGCACAGCGAAATGGCAAAGCTCGAGCAGAATGAGGCGCCCGCATTCATTGCTTTGGACCAAATTATGAGCAGCTTAAGATTCCACGTCCAGCGCCGCTCTCTCCTGTCCAAATCCCGGGCTTTCCTAATGATTGAATAAGAACTCCTTGGTATTGATCAAAGCCCAGATGATGTCCTCATAGCCTTGCTGTTTGTCCGGTTTGGCATCAGCTTTCCCATCCTTATCGTGCGGCTTCTGGCCCAGGTAATTCAGCGCGAGTTCCAGTTCCTTCGCATCAGGGTCACGAGAATAAACTGTGGTATAAAGATCGCGGACTTTGGTTGCGTCTTCCCGCTTTGTATCCCTGGCCATCAATGCCGCGCATCCATTCGTGCTGGTCAGTTTATCCTGCACATCTTTAGAGTTCAGTAGATGCAAACTTTGAGCCAGGCTGGCGTCCTGCGATCGCTCGCATTCACAGGAACTGGAAGAATCTGGCCGCCCAAACACTGCAAGGAAGTAAGAGTTGCCGTTAAAACTATTGTCGGGTAATTGCACCGCGCGTGTTCCGGCGGGCAATCCTTCAAACTTGCTGTCCGACCGGGTTGCTTCATCGACGGCGTCCAATAAGACTTCGGCCGTCAAACGTTTGGGGTAATAGCGTGAAAAGTATTGCTTATCGACGGCGTTGAATTTGTTGGGCAACGAGCTGAGTTGATAAACTTGCGACCGGCAGATCGTTCGCACGAGATTTTTCATATCAAAATGGCTCTCGATGAAATTTTTGGCCAAGGCATTCAACAATTCCGGATTGGTCGGCGGATTGGTTTCACGCATGTCGTCCTCAGGATCCACCAGCCCGCGATTGAAGAAATGCTTCCAGTAACGGTTGACCAGGGCCTTGGCAAAAAATGGATTTTCCTTGTTGGACATCCAATCCGCGAGGGCCTGCCGTGGATCATCATCGGGTGAAAGTTTTATCTGTTTATCCCCCAGACCAGCAGGTGAAACCGGCTGTTTTGTTTTCTTATTTGTCGCGGTGGGCATGCCCCGCTTGGCATAGATGATCTCTTCTCCCGGCTGTGCTCCGGGTTTCCGGCCGATTTGCGAAAAGAATGCGGCAAAGCTGTAATAATCCTGCTGACTCCATTTTTCGTAAGGATGATGATGGCATTGGGCGCACTGGAGTCTCAGGCCCAGGAAAAGCTGCGCTGTGTCTTCGAGTTGCGCATTGATGTTGTTAACCTGGCGATACCAGGCAACCGGCGGATTTTGGCTGAGGTCTCCCGAGGCCGCCACAATTTCGCGCGCAAACTGGTCGTACGGTTTGTTGGCGAGCATACTATCGCGGATCCAGTCGTAAAACGCATACGTGCCGCGGGCGTGGGTTGGAGCGCCCCGTTTGTTTCGCAACAACGCGCTCCATTTATTGGCGAAGTAATCCGCGTAATCGGTGCTATCGAGCAAGGCATCAATCCACTTCTCACGTTTTGCCGGGTCTTTTTCAGAAAGGAACTTTTTGGTTTCTTCCGTTGTTGGCAATCGGCCCGCTATATCGATGCACGCGCGGCGAATAAAAGTAGAATCATCACAAATCTCCGAAGCGGGCATGCCCACCATTTTCAATTTCTTGAAAACCAATTCGTCAATAAAGCCTTTTGCGGGAGGCAAATTTTCCACCGGCGCGCCGAGCGGAATGGTTGCGCGAAAGACGGCGACCCTGGCCTGGTAACGAACCATCACGGCCACGTCGCCCGGTTGTGCAAACACGGTTACATGGCCCGTTTCATCGCTTTTGGCCAGGTTCTTGTCGTTTGGTTCATATAAGGCGCTGCGCGTCACATCTTCCGTGCTCCCGTCGCTGTAGAAGGCCATCACCGCCAGTTGCTGCTCGCCCTCGAATGGCATGGTGCGTTCTTTCGGAAATACCTCAATCTTGGTGACCGTGGGGTCGGAGGGTTTGCCGTACGGCATTCCTTGCGTAATCCAACGCACGAGCAGCTTGTAATCGTCGGAATCAATGTCCAATCGCTTCCCGCCGCCGTGTGGCAAAGTGGCCGTGGCTTTTTGCAACAAAAGACTCCGGTCGGGTGCCGCCGGGAAGAGCCGGCGCCCACGCGCTTCCATGGTCAGATGTTCGTAGTCCTCGGTCGGCTCGAAACCGAGCAGGGAAAGTTTGAAACCGTTTTGGCCGCTGGATTTGCCATGGCACCCACCGGCGTTGCAACCGGCTTTGGTAAAAATCGGCACAATCTGGTTGGGAAAATTGACGGTCGGAACATTCTTGTATTGTTCAACCTCCACTGCAAGCGTGGTAGTCGCGCCGTTCGTCGTCTTCGCGGTGATCGTAGTTGTCCCTTCAGCCAAGGGCGTGACGCGGCCGGTTTTGCTTACTTGAATTACGCCGGCAGGCGAAGTTTGATAGGTCACTTCCCGGGTGAAGTCCCGCAACGCTCCTGTGCTCAAAGTTGCCGTAACTAATAATTGTTGACGCGCATCCGCTCCGCGCAAGTGAAGCACCTGGTTGGTTCCCGAGCTCGCTGTTTGAGCGAACAGTTCGAGTCGCGTCAATTCTCCAGGCGAATCGGTGGTTTCCTTCGCGAGCACCAGGACTGAGAAACTGCCGATCAACGCGATGGTCAATGCAGCTTTTCTCCCTCTCCTGCTTTGAAGGAGAGGGCTGGGGGGAAGAGGCCTTTTCTGGTTGGTACTCGTGTTTCTCACAGCTTCTTATCGATTACGCTTTGAAACTTTCAGATCAATTCCTTCATCGGTTGATGTCCGTCCACGAGGAAATGTGGGCGGCCGGCGAGATCAGTCACAGTGACTTTGTTAACGTCGATACCTATGTTGTGGTAAAGCGTTGCGAAGATCTCCTGGAAATGCACTGGTCGGTCATTGGCTTCACCCCCCAGACGGTCGGTCGAACCGATCACTTGCCCTGTCTTCATGCCACCGCAAGCCAGCAGCGCGCAGGACACATTGGACCAGTGATCGCGTCCGGCATCTTTATTGATAACCGGTGTTCGACCAAACTCGCCCCAGACGATCACCGAGACATCCTTGTCCAGTCCGCGCTGATGCAGGTCTTCAACCAGGGCAGTGACCCCCTGGTCGAGCATGGGCAGACAAGTGCGGGCGTTCTGAAAATTGTTCCCGTGATAATCCCAGAACCCAAACGCACAAGTGACAACGCGTGCGCCTGCTTCAACCAAACGGCGCGCCATTAAAAATTGTTGATTGTAGAGCGGGGCGGCGTCTCCGTGCGGTTTAGGATCGCCTTCACCGTAACGTTCGATCGTGCGTTTGTCCTCTCGTTGCAAATCCAGCGCCTCCACTAATTTGCTCGAGGTCAACATTCCGAAGGCCTGTTCTTCAAAGGAATCAAGTCCACTCATCAATCCGCTCCCATCGGCTTCGCGTCGAAACTGGTCAAAGCTTGTCAGCAACGCTTTGCGGTCGGCCAACCGATCCAGCGTGATGCCGTTGAGTGTCATGTCCGTTTTCGCATCTCCCTCAGGATGGAATGACCGATGACCAACACCAAGGAACCCGGATGAGGCGGCATTGTACGGCCGATGTTGCATCTTCGGCTCCAAACCAATGTACGCGGGAACCGCTGGATCGGTCGCACCCTGCAATTTCGAGATCACCGAACCAAACGACGGCCAGCCCCCGGGCGGCTGGTTGCGCGAAATGTGCCCGGTCATGCAATGGAAATCCGTGTGCTCATCAATCATCCCGACCACGGAACGGATGGGGGTCAACCTGTCCATCATGCCCGCCATGCGCGGTAGATGTTCGCAGATTTCGATGCCCGGAATTTTCGTCTTGATCGGTTTGAATTCGCCGCGGATCTCAGATGGCGCATCCAGCTTGAGATCGAACATGTCCTGGTGCGGCGGTCCGCCCGGCAGGTAAATCATGATGATCGCTTTATGCGATTTGCTAATCCCTGTCTGCGTCTCTGCCTTGAGTAACTGTGGCAATGCCAGGCCGCCCAATCCCAATGCACCGATCTTCATGAAATTGCGCCGGGAGATCCCGTCGCAGAAGCGGTGTCTTTGGCCGTAGATCGTCAGCATGAAACAAATTTCAAATGTTATATGACCAATGTTGAATGAACTTGGTCACTCGTAAGGGCTAAACCAACTCGGGCATCGGCTGACATCCCGCGTCGACCAGGTATTGCGGACGGCCTGAGAGATCAGGCAGAGTCACTTTACTGACATCAATGCCGAGGTTGTGGTAAAGTGTGGCAAACACCTCGCCAAATTGTACCGGACGTTCCGAAGCTTCGCCACCAAGTCGATCCGTCGCACCAATAACCTGTCCATGTTTCATGCCCCCGCCAGCGAGCACGGCGCACGAGACTCTGGGCCAATGATCGCGCCCAGCATCCTTGTTGATGGTGGGCGTGCGACCAAACTCGCCCCACACGACCACGGAAACGTCCTTGTCCAACCCACGTTGATGCAAATCCTCGACCAGTGCACTGAGCCCTTGATCCAGGAGTGGCAGGTCCTGCCGCAGAGCCCCGAAGTTGTCGCCGTGATGATCCCAGCGGCTGAAGGCCAAAGTCACGCATCGCGCGCCCGCTTCCACAAGTCGACGCGCGATGAGAAACTGTTCCATCAGTTTCGGCCCGCCATCGTCGCGGTTTTTGGGATCGCCTTTGCCATAACGTTCCACGATACGCTTGTCTTCCTTTTGCAGATCCAACGCCTCGAGAAGTTTGCTCGAAGTCAGGACTCCGAAGGCCTGTTCATTAAAGGCATCCAATCCTTCCATCAATCCGCTCGCATCCACATCACGGCGAAAAGTGTCAAACCCAGTCAATAAGCTTTTTCGGTCTGCCAAACGGTCGAGCGTAACGCCGTTGAGGACCATGTCCTCCTTCCCCGAACCTTCGGGCTTGAACGGGGCATGGGCGATGCCAAGGAAGCCGGGCTTACCAGGATCTGCCCATTCCATGTGACCCATCTTGGGCGCCAGGCCAATAAATGAGGGCACCGCCTTATCGAGCTGCCCTTGGAGTTTGGAGACCACCGAGCCAAGCGAGGGCCAACCACCCGGGGGCTGGTTCGAGGTGAGATGGCCCGTCATGCACTGGAAAGCATCGTGATTGTCCTTGGCACCGACCATTGACCGGATCACTGTGAGTTTATCCATGACTGCAGCGATCTGCGGCATATGCTCGCAAATCTGGATACCGGGAACTTTGGTGCTGATCGGCCTGAACTCGCCACGAATTTCCGAGGGCGCATCGAGCTTCAGATCAAACATATCCTGGTGCGACGGCCCCCCAGGCAAGAAAATCATGATCACCGCTTTATGCGATTTTTTAATACCCGATTGCGCCTCGGCTCGAAGCAATTCCGGCAATGACAAACCACCAAGGCAAAGCGAGCCGATCTTGAGAAAATTCCGGCGCGAAATTCCATCACAAAAACGCGATCTATTACCGTAGATGGTCAACATGAGCTTCTTCAATCTCCCCCGAACGCTCGAAACATTGTTCGGGAGTCTATAAAAGAGTTTCGTTCGCCCGGGCTTGTTGTCAAGTCTGGAATACCTGGTTTGCCACGCTTGGAACCGCTTGAACAACAAGGGGCTAAAACAGCCAACTTGTTCCGATGACGTGCATGTTGAGGCCGGGATTGGGTTCTTTAATGCCAGCATTCGACATATGAGTGAAGCGGTAGCCCAGGCGCAGGTGTCGTGTGACCTCCCAGTTGATTCCGGCGTGCGACGTGAATTGGAAGTGGGTAGAGATCTCCGTGTTTCCGAATTGATGTTCGCTGACGAATGTCGGGCTGCTGCCTCCGTCGAGCTCGATTGGAAAATTGGGCCAGCGGAGCCGCAGGCTGGGCCCGACCGTGCCCATGAACGCATTTTCCGAATGGCCACCCAACCAGCCAAGACTCATGTCCAACGTCAGACGCGCTTCCAGGTCCCCCAAACTATAGCGCCATGGTAAGCGGCAGTCTGAAAACATCTCCGCCTCCTGAAGACCTCGCGTCTCGCTCTTTGCCGGAAAACCGTACCTCACGCCGACCGATTCCAGCTCGACAGAGGAAAGGTCAAACATACCGGCGGACGCGCACGCTCGGCCCAGAAGCAAAAGAGCGGATAACAAAAGCCACTGAATGGCAGAGCTGATAGTCATAGGGAGGTCATCGGATTTTGTGAACCTGGAGCTTCAATTTGAAGCCAGCAGCAATTCGGGATTTCAAAGGAATACAAAATCATTCCGAGGAGAGGCGCGGCGCGGGGAATATTCCCGGTCCACGTGTTCACGACCACGTGATGAGGATAACCATCGGGCAGAAAGGAAAGTGGCGCTGGTTCTGATATGCGCCATCCTACCGAAACCGAAAAACTCGTGAAAGAATTTTTTGGCCTTGTTCAGATGACTGGCCGGATACCGAGCTGGAGGTTTCTTCGCAGAAATGGTTCTCGACACTTGATGTGGGAAAATCACACGCGTCCCTTTTTCCTTCCGCTCCCAAACCAGGCCGCTAAGATCAACCACAGAGGGTTCATGAGAGTGTTCGGACAGACCAGGTGCCTGGCCTTTTGCGCGTTTTTCCTCGCGACCGGTAACGCGTCGGCTGATTATCGCTTCGACGTGTGGACTGCGGACTTGGGGCTGCCCCAGAATTCTGTACGCGCGATAGTGCAATCGGCGGACGGTTATCTCTGGGTCGCCACACAGGACGGCCTCGCGCGATTTGACGGTGTGCGTTTCACGGTGTTCAACAAGGCCAACACGCCGAGCATCTCCGACAATCGCATCCGGGCGCTGTACGAGGATCGCGAAAGCAATTTGTGGATCGGTTTGGACGATGGTCACTTGGTACGCTTCCACCGCGGCGTCTTCACGCCGTTAGGAATGCAAGACGGGTTGCCGGGTGTGTCGATTCAAGCCATCTCGGGAGGAGACGATGGCAGCCTTTGGGTTGCCGCCAATGATGCGTTTTTCTTTCGAAAGAATGGCCGTTTCCAGCCCGATCCGGTTGCCAGCGCCGCGTTGCCCAATCGCGACCTCATCAGGGGCCACAGGCCCGGCATCATTTGGACGAGCAATCAGTTCGGCGTGCAAATCTTCTCCCGTGGAAAGCTGACAACCCTCGGAAGCACCAACGGACTGCCCACTCTCCGCATCAATCACATCGACGAAGATCAACACGGCAATTGGTGGCTGGCAACAGAGGACGCCGGCCTGTTGAAAGTCCGGGGTGGGAAGGTGGTGAAAACCTTTACGCAACGAGATGGTCTGCCCACCAACTGCTTGCGCATACGGGCTGGCTCCATTTCACCGGCCATCGCATGCGAGGACCACGACGGCAACCTCTGGGTCATCGGCGCAGGCCCGTGGTTGGGCTGTTTGAAAGATGGCGCTTTTACCGCCTATCCTTCCACGAACACGCTAACGTCGCAGACGCTGCCGCTGGCTCCCGGCCAACTGGCCAGCTTCATCAACGTGCTGTTCGAAGACCGGGAGGGCAATCTGTGGATTGGGACTGAAGGTTGCGGACTCATTCGCGCCCGTGAACAAAATGTCAACGCGGTTTCGGCGACGCAAGGGCTCCACGCCGTGAACATCTATCCTGTCTTTGAGGACCGCGCCGGCTCTGTCTGGCTTGGCGCGTGGGGTCTGGGACTGGCCCGCGTTAAGGATGGAGCAGTCACGAATTTCGCCCTGGGCCTGCCGAACGCAGACGTGACGGCATTGTGCCAGGATCGCGCTGGCCGTTTGTGGGTGGGAACAATGGGCGGAGTATTTATTTTTCAGGAGGACAAAATCAACCTGGGCGTAGTAACAACGGCATTGGCTAACCAACCGGTCAGGGCGATATGCGAAGACCACAATGGCGGGCTTTGGTTCGGAGCCGAAGCGGCTCTATTTTCCTATCGGAATGGTGAACTCTCATCCTTCACCGAACGCGACGGCCTCGCCAAAGGATACATCACTGCAATTATCGAGGACCAAAATGGCGCACTCTGGTTCGGAGGCAGTGGCGGATTGACAAGACTGGCCCATGGCCACTTCACCACTTGGACAGAGCGGGATGGATTGCCCAGCGACCGCGTGCGTTCGCTCTACCAGGATAGTGATGGCATCCTTTGGCTCGGGACCTCAGACGGCGGATTGGCACGCTTCAGGGATGGAAAGTTTACACACTACACAACTAAGGAAGGAATGTTCGATAACGGCGTCTTCCAGATTCTTGAGGATGCAAGCGGCAATCTCTGGATGAGTTCCAACCGTGGAATTCACCGGGTCAGCAAACGCGAGCTGAATGAATTTGCGGACGGCCGGCGTCCTTCGATTACATCGATCGCGTATGGCAAAAGCGACGGGATGCTTAACCCCGAATGTAATGGCGGTTGCTGGCCCAGCGGTGTCAAGACGCGCGACGGTCGGCTTTGGTTTCCCACCCAGGATGGCGTCGCAATCATTAATCCGGAGCGCGTGCCCGCCAACACGAGTCCCCCGCCAGTGGTAGTGGAAGCGTTCCTGCTGGACCGTCAACCCCTGTCTCTCCACTCAACGGTGCGTGTCCCGCCGGGTAAAGCCAACATTGAAATCCACTACACCGGTTTAAGTTTCGTCAATTCGGAGCGCCTCCGCTTCAAATACCGGTTGGCCGACGACGATGCGTGGACGGACGCGGGCACGCGACGCACAGCATATTTTTCCCCGCTCACCCCCGGGAAGTACACCTTTAGGGTGTGCGCCGCCAACAGCGACGGCGTGTGGAACGAAACGGGCGCATCGCTGGCCTTCGTTGTCCTGCCGGCCTGGTATCAAACGTGGTGGTTCCGCTCCAGCGGTGTCCTTGCGATCGCCGGACTGTCGACGTTCGTCTATCGTCGCCGTTTCGCGCGCTTGGAACGGGCCCGCGCGGCCGAACAGGATTTTTCACGCCGCTTGATGGAATCTCAGGAGCAGGAACGAAAGCGCCTGGCCGCCGAACTTCACGACAGCGTGGGCCAGAATCTTTTGGTCATCAAAAACCGGGCAGTAATGGCGTTGGAACATTCCAGCGATCCTGGCCGGATGTCACAACAAATCACGGAGGTGTCTAACATGGCTTCGCACGCCCTTCGGGAAGTCCGAAGCATGGCGCAGGACCTGCGTCCGTTTCAACTCGATGAAATGGGGCTGACCAAGGCTATCCTTGTCATGACGCGGCGCCTGGCCGAATCATCCAAAATTCAATTCCACACGGACCTAAGCGAGCTGGACGGGGAATTGCTCAAGGAGGACGAAATTCATTTCTATCGCATCGTGCAGGAGCTCTTGACCAACATCGTCAAGCATTCCAACGCGACGGAAGCCAACGTGACCATCCGCAAAGCGGGCCCGGTTCTGCGCGCGCTCATCCAGGACAATGGCTGCGGCTTCGACGCAAACGGATCTGTGAGCGAGACTCCGAGGCAAAGTGGTTTTGGCTTGCGAAGCATCCGTGAACGCGCGCGAACGCTCAGGGGGCGCCTGGAATTCCATTCGGTAGTCGGGGAGGGCACCACCGTCTTAATCGAAGTACCCATTGAACCATTTGATGAAACCACCGCTTACAATTCTAATTGCCGACGACCATCCGATCTTTCGTAAAGGCTTGTGCGAGGTGATAGCCAGTGATCGTGACTTTCGAATCGTACAAGAGACCGGGGACGGCGCGGAAGCGTTGCGCCTCATACAGGAGCTTCGCCCGGCACTAGCCGTTCTGGACATTAACATGCCCAAACTCAGTGGGCTCGCGGTCATCCGCTCACTTTGGGAGAGACGATTTCCGGTGAAGATAATCCTGCTCACCATGCATGAAGACGAGGACTTGTTCAATGAAGCGATGAATTTGGGCGTTGGTGCCTACGTGCTGAAGGAGAACGCCGCGGGCGATTTGCTTAACGCCATCCGCTGCGTTGCGGATGGCAAGACCTTCGTCAGCCCCTCGCTATCGGGCTTGCTGCTCCGGCGCAGTCAGCAAAGCTCCGCCTTGCGACGGGAAAAAGCTGGCTTGGACTTGCTCACCGCGACCGAGGGCCGCGTGCTGAAGCTTATTGCCGAGGACAAGACGACCAAGCAAATCGCCGACGCTCTGGGCATCAGTGCGCGCACTGTGGACACGCATCGCCAGAACATCAGCCACAAACTCCACTTAAGCGGCAGCCACAGCCTGCTCAAATTCGCCTACGATAATAAATCGAGATTGTAGGTAGGTCGTTTCAAGAAAGCTTGCCCGTCACTTTTGTAGGCCCGGTGCCTTATCCCTTGAAACTTTTGAGACGGTCTCCCCTCACCGGGCCCATTTTTCAACAGCCTACTCTAGGTAGGAACACCTAGGCATTCTCTGCGACCCCTTTCTACGCATTGCCTCTGATTCTGCCTCGGAGAGCCGTCTGTCATGCTCGGCTCATGACTGGAACCGCTGCATGGAAGTTGCTCATCGCCGATGACCACGCGGGCATGCGCCAGACGCTGCGCATCTTGTTGTCTCCGATGGCGAGCGACATTCGTGAAGCAACCGATGGCGGTGAGGCCGTGCTGCTCTATGTCAGCCACCATCCGGACTGGGTCATCATGGATATCCAGATGAAA
>Ga0163163_10000801_pt1 | contig 26677 bp, 24 predicted proteins | sample S65metaG_FD_119766 | JGI IMG/M metagenome (GOLD analysis project Ga0163163, IMG submission 119766) | Switchgrass rhizosphere microbial communities from Kellogg Biological Station, Michigan, USA - S6-5 metaG | ecosystem: Host-associated > Plants > Roots > Rhizosphere > Soil | place: USA...
CACATCCTTGACGGTGGCCACACGTTCACCTTCAAGGTCGCGTATAGGTCGACCTAAGACCTGCGACAAGTACAGCATTAACTAGATCACCTGTAGGGCGTTGGATTCGTGCTTAGGCATGATAGCACGACGATTTGGACATAAAGATCAGCAATAAATCAATTTCTAATCGACCGCCTTAGCTGCGACTTGGCTATCTCAAGAGTGCGGTCGCGACCAGCGTAGAGATCTTGTCGTTTAAGTGAGGTGCGTGTATTGGGAACGATACCGCGGCCTTCCAGACGGACTCCGGCGTCAGTGCGGTAGTCAAATTCGCTAACGTCAAGAACACCACCATCAGGTAGCGCGTGTCGACTTCGGATCGCGAGAACACATCCACAGCTGCCCGTTCCTATCACTTGAGCATTTCGATTTGTTTGCAACGCCGCAGTCATGATTTCTGCGGCGCTCGAAGTGCTTTCGCTAATGAGGACCACGATGGGAAGGTTGACGGCCGCGGCCGACGGCCAAAGTCGTTTGAGATAACTGTGTAGTTCAAACGATGCGCCTGACCGATCTACAAATTTTCCGAGTCCCGTGCCATCCTCGAGGAAGGGTGAAACGACATCAGCCATTGCTTCAGCATCCCCGCCGCCGTTTCCTCGCAAGTCCAGGATGATTCCATCTGCTCCGGCCACCATTTTCGGGAGCGCTTTTGTGAATTCAAGCGCCAGGGATTGGGTAAAGGCATCGATCTTGATGATTGAAATCTTGTCCGAGCGTTGACTGGAAAATCCTAATTGCTTCTGGTTCCAGAATCTTGTGAACGAAGCTGATTTTGTCTTTCCGTCCTTTGTTTGCCAATCGATCCGAACCGTACTGCCAGGTGGTCCTTCCAGCACGTTAGCGATAGCCCTGTACCGAGCCGAGGTGTCAGACGCAAGTCCAGGTTCTTCGAGTTTTCGGGTAATGAATTCCTTTGCGGGAACGCTGTCGATCTTCAACAATACATCACCTGGCCGAATACCATTTCGAGCAGCTTCAGCAGTACGGGCTACCTGGATCACAGTTGGCAGACCTTCAACCTCACGGATCGTGAAGCCAAGGGTTATGAACCGAGGATTCCACCAGTCAAATTTTTCATCTGGCCCATAGACGCGCGTATGCGCATCTTTGAGCGCAGACAACATCTTTCGGATGACCTCGTAGAATTCATGAGTGGTTTTGGCCTGGCTTGCCAATGTACGAAACTTGATCCGACTAGCCTGCCAATCGATGCCGTTAAACTTAATGTCGTAGTAACGTTCCTGAATGGTTTCCCAAACATCATCGAAGACTGCGATTCGACCCTCGGCGGTGGAAGTCGAGACGAACGGGGAATCGTCCTTCGCGGCGTAGGCTCTCGTAGATGAAAGTGATTGCAGGCCGAACGCCAGCGCGAGAACAACGCTGGCGACACTAAGAACAGTTCGGTGTCTAATTAAAATCTTCATTGCGAGGTTTTTCGAAAGTTATAGCGAAGAAGAACGCGCATCGGAATGGGGGCACCGTTTCGTAACGCGGGGAAGAAATGCAGCTGACGAACCGTAGCAACAGTTGTTTCATCAAGTCCGAATCCAGCCCACCTGGCGACTTGAACCTGACTGACCTCGCCATCCGCGCCCACGTCAACTAAGACATCAACCGTGGCTTCAGCTTCTGCCCGAGCGGCGCTGTCAGGATACGCCGGACGAAGTCTGCGATAGGGTCTCGGCAAACGCAGTCCTGCTGCGTCGGCAGTCTTATCATCTTCGGGGGCTTCCTCGATCAGCGGCGCTGACACAGTCGGGATCGAGCGTTCATTTCTTTCTTCCACTTGCGCTTTTTTTATCGCACCAAGGAGTTGCTCGACAAGTTCATCAGACAGGGATTTGATGAGTTTGTCCTCGGCGATGTTTGCCTCGTCCGAGTCCGAGGAAGGTCGTTGCCACGAGATTAGTCGCCCCGAACGAGAACTGATCAGGAAAACCGATGTGTAGGATTCGTAATAGAGAGGCTTCGTTGAGGACGAGCGCCTGAGTGTTTGCGAATCACCTATGACATAGAACTCGGCGTCCATGGCAGCACCGAGATCTCGTGCCTCCGCTGTGGACATATTCAGCGAGCCCGAATAACCAACGCCGCGCGCTGCGGACGTACTGAGATCAGCATCGATTAATTGAATGTTGGAATTCGAGGAAAATTTACTTCGAAGAAGTTGCGTTACTCGCTTACCGAGGTTCGTGGAACCGAAATTAAGGACGCCAATTTTTGTGGGGCGTTGACCCGCCAGTGCTGGAGTTGAGAAAACCACACCCAGCAGAAGAACGAGAGTGGCACTCAAGCGACGCATGATACTTATTTTAATAAAACCCTTAGGCTTGTTCGTTTCTGGCGTTACCGTTTTAAAGCTTCTGTTCCAACTCCGGCGTATCCCGTTTTGCGCCCGCCGCGGTGATAGAGGTCGTAGACGTCATTCTTTACTTCTGCCGGAAAACAAACACGGTGCAGTTCGTAGCCATGTTGTAGCCCTTTCACTACGTTGCTCACCTCACTGATTTCCATTATTTGTGGATGAGAATATCCGGTCTCAACGTAAATATGAGTCTTAGGCTCTGCTCGCTCGGCTTCGTAGTAGTTGTAGTACGGAACGTCGCTGGCGCGATCTTCAATGAAATAGTAATCGGGATCGAAACCGGACCTTCGAATTGCCGCGCGCGCAGTCTCGAGAAAATCATCCTTTTCTGATGCCGGCATATCAAGATCGATTGCTTTGAAGAGCCGGCGGTGGATAAAACGTTTGCTCAGATCACTCAGAATCGGATCTGATGAGCGCTGCCACTGCTTCACGTGAAATACAAAATCTGAATCATCGACTTGTAGATGTTCAGTGATGCTCAGTGATTGCCGGCGCAGAATCTTGCCAAACGCAGTTTCTGTCGCGTGCCACACATCGAAGCCTTCTTCAAACAGCTTCAAGGCACGCCTGATGATCGAGCGCAAGACTGCCTCGGCGGATCGTAACGTCCGGTGAAAGTAGACTTGTCTAAACATGTAATAGCGAGCCTGGAGATATTCCTCAACCGCATAGAGACCACGTGCTTCGACATAGATTCGATCTGCTTCTTCATCGATAGCCAGTGCGTTGATGATCCACTCAAGATCGTAGATGCCATACTTGGCGCCAGTCATCAATGAATCGCGTAACAGATAATCCATTCGATCAACGTCCAACTGTGAGGAGACTAGTTGGGCGAGTGCGGACGGTTTAAACTTACCTTCGATGATCGACGCCACTTTGTTTGGCAGCTCCGCCGAATGAGAACGCAGTAGTTGTCCGATCTCGGTTTCTTCACTTAAGAGAACTTGAACTGTCCATTGTTCGTGATGGAAGTGGAGAACCTTTTCCATTACGTGGGAAAAAGATCCATGTCCAACATCGTGAAGTAATGCTGCGGCCCGCGCTGCGACCCGATCTTCTGCATTGATCGAATAACGCTCACTCATTCGATCCAACACACGACTCATTAAATGAAATGCACCGAGTGAATGTGTGAAACGTGAATGTTCCGCTCCCTGGTATGTGTAGAGACCTAGCCCAAGTTGTTTTATTCGACGCAACCTTTGGAACTCTGCAGCATCGATTAAGTTCATCATAAGTTCGCCTTCAGCAGTATTTGTGCGTAAGCGAATGATGTTGTGTACAGGGTCGCGATAGATGCGTTCGGACATGTTCGGTCTTAAATAACCGCAAATGAATCTGAAGGCAATGTGTGTCCTTATGAAAAACAGCCTTAGTCCTTTCCAAGCGCTGTAATTATTGCAACTCGATTGCGTTTCTTAGCTTTGTAGTTTGGACCTCAAGTCCTTAACCTGGTTGCCTTATTCTCCCTGGTCCTGCGATGCCTGTCATGGCCCTACTTAGGACCCCACTTCACTACCGGTTGAGATTTCTGGATATTCCCATTTTTTTGGATGCGGGTCCTCTCGTTTAAGCCGTTTGAGCGGCGAATACGTGGAGAATTCTCCACTAGCCCGTGGGGCATGGCATTTGCCAAAACCGATCTGCGAGGTCTGTATTAGAGCCACGCGTATAGATTCTTTTTGGTGCCGTCAGTGAAAAAAGGGTAAGTCACACAGGAGGCGACGGCACCTGCCTAATTAAGAAAGGAAAGCAGAATATGAAGAATGTCGTAAAGTTTTTTGGCCTTTCTGCGCTTCTAATGTGCTTTGCGCTGTTTACCGGCAGCGTGTTTGCGCAATCAGCGACGACAGGTTCAATAGAGGGTGTGGTCACCGATGCTAACGGTGCAGCCGTGCCTGGTATTACTGTTAAGGCGAAGAGCCCGAATTTAATTTCGGCTCAAAGTGCCACTACCGATGACAGTGGTCATTTTAAGATTCTAAATATCCCCCCAGGACGATACTCGGTGGAGATAGAAGCGGAGAAGGGCTTTTCAAAATTTGAAAAGACTGATGTTGAGGTTAATCTTTCGAGAACCTCCTCCGTAGAAATTCAACTTCAACCACAAGGCGCATCCGCGAACGTCACTGTTACCGACACGTCCGGTGCTGCTGTTGACGTAAGTTCCAACACCGCCGGTACGAGCGTTTCGACCGAACAGTTTTCAAATTTGCCGACTCAGAGAACGGTGCAGTCGCTTTACACCATTGCTCCGACAGTCGCACGTTCGGGTTTGCGCGATGCATCAGGTCGCGATCGTGACCCCTCAGTAGGTGGTTCATCCGGTCCTGAGAACAACTACATCCTCGACGGCGTTAACACGACCGACCCCGCGTTTGGTGGTTCGGGTGCGAACCTGCCTTTCGAGTTTGTGCAGGAAGTCGAAATCAAGACCGGTGCTTACGGTGCCGAGTATGGCAAGTCGACCGGTGGTATTTTCAACGTCATCACCAAGAGCGGTGGTAACGAATTCCACGGCGATGGCTTTGGCTATTTCACGTTTAAGGGACTCGTCCGCGATACGAAGCAATTCCCTTTCACTGGTTCAGCTCCGAACGGCTTCTCCGAAATCGATGCTGGTGTTGACGTCGGTGGGCCGATCAAGAAAGACAAGATCTGGTTCTTCGCAGCTTTCAACCCACAGCAGCGCAAGAACGATTTCATCACGCAAACCTTCCACCAGAGTGTAGAGAACAAGATCACGACCCCGTTCTACTCGGGCAAGGTCACGTGGGCCATCAATCCAAAGCACACGTTCACGTTCTCAACATTTGGCGACTTTACCAAGCAGCAAGGATTCTTGTTTGGCGGCTCCGGATTTGGTTCGGACCCTGCGACTTTCCAGGGTGAAATCCAGACAGGTGGTCATAACTACGCCGCTCGTTTGAACTCAACCTTCTCGCAGACTTGGATTGGTGAGTTTGCATTTGGCTTGCACTTGCAGCGTTCCAACGTATTGCCGCTTGCCAGCGTTCTGGGTACTCCGTTAATCACTGACAGCTTCGCGATTCTGAACCCCAGCGGCGCAATCGCTCCTGTTACTGCAACTACAATAGTCAATGGAAACAGTGCGCTCGGCAATCCGGGCTTCGTGGATTTTGTCCAATCAGCGGGCACGCTCCAGCGCAACTTCCTGCGACAGGGTTTTGGCTTGTATCAAAACCAGGATCGCAATCGTCATGAGATCCAGGCCCGTTTTCAAAACATCTGGGGCACACACACCCTTAAGTACGGGTTTGAATACAACGACAACATTTACAACATCAATCAGTTGTCGACTGGTCCGAGCCAGACGTTTTCGGATCCGCTCGGCTTGATCCCGGCTGGTTCTGGTATTAACCAGGTAAACGGCTACCGCATTACCAACTCTATGGCTGTTTGTACGCAGCGGGGAGCACAGATCGTTTGCCCTGCTGGTTCATCAACTAACATCCTAACCCCAGCGGTCGCAGCCAACGCAATTCCGGGTGTGACCTCTGTTGTTACCGGCGCGATCACGGCGGATGAAGGTCTTAACCATCCTTTCCTCGTTCGTACCGCTACAACGATCCGTGACTTCCAACTCCATGCAAAAACAAACAGTAGAGTTGAAAGTTTCTATCTACAGGATGACTACCGACTCAGCCACAACTTTCAGCTCAACTATGGTCTTCGCTGGGACTATCAACAGTCGCTCGGCAACAACAGCGTTTACTACCTGAAGTTGGATAACTTCATGGACAACGCTCAGCCACGGTTGGGTCTGATTTGGGATTTCACTGGACAGGGACGAGGCAAATTGTTTGCTAACTACGCCCGGTTCCTCGAAACCCCGCTTCCGCTCGACGTTAACGTCCGTGCCGGTAGTGAGAACAGCCAAACCGACAAGCAGTTCCGTGTGAATCGGGTAAATGCTCCAACAAACTCCACGATCACACAGTCGATTGGCAACCTCGGCGCGGAAAAAACGCCAGTTGACTTTGACCTTAAACCTCAGACCGTCGATGAATACACCGTCGGTGGTGAGTATGAGATCAAAAAAGACTTGGTTCTCGGAGCTAGAGGTATTTACCGTGCTCAGGATCACGTGATCGAAGACGGATCCTTTGACGATGGTGACCACTACTTCCTCTTTAATCCTGGCGAAAGTGAAACAAACAGACTGTCTTGTCTGCCACCGCCCGAGGGCGTTAACCAGTGTTTCGGACACGCTCGTCGTTATTACCGCGCGCTTGAATTCACCGCTACCAAGCGATTTACGAACAACTATCAGTTCATCGCTTCCTACGTGTACTCGAGCCTGATTGGTAACTACGAAGGTCTCTTCCGAAACGACAACGGTCAGTCAGATCCGAATATCACTTCACTGTTTGACCTCGTAAGCTTGTTGAAAAATACTTATGGCCGCTTGCCAAATGATCGTCCACACCAGTTCAAATTCGACGCGAGCTATCGCACGCCGTGGAAATTCCTGGTTGGCGCTTCATTCCGCGCACAGTCTGGTATTCCGTTCAACCAGCTGATTCCACACCCTGTTTATGGAAACAATGAGGGCTTTGCCGTACCGCGTGGCACCGCTATCGTTCCGACTGTTGTCGCGACCGTTCCGGGATTCGAGAACACCGTGGACAGCATCGGTTCTAACCGGACGCCCACAACCTTCAACCTCGACTTGAATACGTACTATCCGATCAAGATCGACGAACATAAGGAACTCCGCCTCCAGTTGGATTGGTTCAATGTCTTCAACAACCAGCGCGCAATTCGTCTGGATGAGACATTCTCAATCAACAGTGGTGTTACAGGCGTTCCTCCTGTCACCAATCCGTTCTACGGTTCGGGAACCATCTTCCAATTCCCGTCCTCAGTTCGGTTGGGTATCAAGTTCCAGTTCTAACTGGTTCGCTTCTAAGGGTCATAACTCCTGGAAGCCTTGTTACGAGGGAGAGGTGGCACCCACCTCTCCCTTTTTTCTTTTGTGATAATCTACGTTCACCGTCATCAAGACAGCCCTTACCTTTAGAGCGGTTAGCAAAGGAAGTCGGCAATGCAATCCCTGGATAGATTCTCCGTCCGCTTTCCCCCAATAATCTCAAGAGTTTTGTTTTTGGTAATCGTCTTCAGCAGCGTAGTTTCGACCGCACTCTCTCAAAGCGGTGGTGGCGTTGATTCGCTCGGCACAGGCGGGCGTCACACGATTAAGGGACGGCTATATTTTCCGTCAGGTCGCCGTTCCGATGTTCCCGTAAAGGTCAAACTTCTGAGCCTTAACTTTGGTGAGCTAACAGTGTTTTCAGATGCGAATGGCTCTTTTAGTTTTAAAGGACTCGAAGCCGGTTCTTACACGGTAGTAGTTGAGGCTGGGGATGATTACGAGCAGGCTCGTGAAAGTGTCTACATTGAGAGCGAAGCTTCAAACCCTCGTCTCGGCGTCGTCTTACCGCCGGTAAGTAGACTCTATACTGTCGACATTAGCCTGCGCCCGAAAATGGAGACTCACGACGCCAAGACAGGCGTTGTTAGTGCGGCGTTGGCCTCAGTTCCTGGACCAGCCAAGGATCTATACCTGAAGGCGTTGGCCTCTGCCGAAGGGGGTGACTCACCGAAAGCGATCCTTCAGTTGAAGAGCGCCTTGGACATCCTTCCGGAGTTCCCATTGGCACTTAATGAATTGGGTGTTCAGTATCTGAAAATTGGTCAGGCAGACAAAGCTTCTGAAGTTTTGAGCAAGGCAGTGAAGTTCGTGCCTGATGAATTTCAACCGAGACTTAACTATGGAATAGCGCTTCTGAATTTAAAGAAGCTGCCTGAGGCTGAAGAACAGTTACGCGCGGCGGTCGGCAAACAGAGTGGAGCCCCAACCGCACACATGTACCTGGGAATAGTTCTCGCCGTTCAGCGAAAACTCGATGAAGGTCAAAAGGAATTAGGCTTGGCCATAGCATCGAAGTCACCCGAAGTTCCGCTCGCTCACCGCTACCTCGGTGGGATCTATTATGAAAAGCGCGACTATGAAAGTGCCGCTAATGAGTTGGAGGCTTACTTGAAGCTTGTGCCAAAAGCACCTGACGCTGAAGTGCTTCGACAAAAAATTCGGGAAATGCGTAACAAGAAATAATTACTTTGATTGAGGGGACGAATTCTATGCGCAGTTGTTCTCGGAATGTGAGTGGCTCCTATATAGGGTCTATGGTCCTGTTAGTGGTCCTGCAGTTTACTGCGTTCGCACAGGGTGGAGTTGGCAGTTCTCGCGGTCTCCCAAGTACAGCGGGAGGCATTCACACAATTCAGGGCAAAGTTATCTTTCCCGGCTCTTCGAATGACGGCACAAAGCGAGTCAAAGTTCGATTGGAAAGTTCAAACTTTATTTCTCAGTCAGTCCAGACGGACGCTGATGGTGCGTTTCATTTCAATCAACTGGAAGCTGGCCCTTACACGATTTTGGTTGAGGGTGGAAATGAATTTGAAACTGCTGTCGAACAGGTGGCGATCGATCGCGAAGCGAGCAACGGCGGCAGAATTATCAATGTCCCGATATTTCTAAAATTGAAGCCAGATTCTTCGGTCCCGAATGCAGCCATCAATGCTTACCGCAAAGGCCAAGAGGCCGAAAAAGCCGGCAATCAGAAAAAAGCCATAGAGCAATTCAACGCGGCATTGGCTATTTACCCACAGTTCATGTTGGCACTCAGCGAACTCGGGTTGCTCTATCTCAATGCTCGCGATATGTCGAAGGCTGCCGAAACGTACGCGATCCTCGTAAAAGCTATACCTACTGATGTGGCTGCACAGATGAATCTTGGGATTGCTTTGTTCAATTTGAAAAAGGTTGAAGAAGCCGAAGTACATCTACGCGAAGCGTTAAAGCTCAACGCTAAACTTCCAACTGCTCATTACTACCTCGGACTCGTGCTCGTGAACTTGAAACAATATCCTGCGGCTGAAAAGGAGTTAGAGTTAACCATCGCCAATGGTGGTGAGAATCTCCCCCTAGCCCACAAATATCTCGGCGGCCTCTACATGGGTTCCAACAAAAAACTTGAAGCTGCTGACGAGTTGGAGAAGTATTTAAAGTTGGATCCAAAGGCGGCCGATGCTGAACGCATCAAGGGAACGATAGAAGATCTCAGAAAGAAGAAATAGGTTTAGAAAATCTCCCAAGAGAAAAGGTCGCCAATTGGCGACCTTTTTTTAGTCAATGTTAGCTTCGCTTGAGCTCGAGAAGGTGTCCTAATTTTTCTTTCTTGGTGCGCAGATAACCCGCAGCATCATCAGCTGAATCAACTTCGATTGAGACTCGCTCGACAATTTTCAATCCAGCATCTTCAAGCGCCTGTAGCTTGAGCGGATTGTTGGAAATGACCCTGACTTTGCATAAGCCAAGATCGAAAAGTATTTCCGCGCACTGTCTGTAATCCCTGAGGTCTACTGCGAGGCCCAGGCGTTCATTCGCTTCAACGGTATCTGCGCCCTCGTCCTGAAGGGCATAGGCACGAATTTTGTTCAGAATGCCGATGCCACGCCCCTCTTGTTGTTGATAGACGATTGCACCGCGCCCTTCTTGTTGAATCATTTGAAGAGTTGTGTGAAGTTGTTGGCCACAATCACATTTTACGGACCCGAATACGTCGCCAGTGAGACATTGAGAGTGGATACGAACCAGAGTCGGAATGTCACGACTCATCTCCCCTTTGAATAAGACTACATATTCTTCGTCGCTTATCAATGAGCGGTAGCCGGCTATCTGAAAGTCTCCCCATTCAGTGGGTAGATTAGCGAGCGCCACGCGCTTAACGGAAGTGGCCTCAGACTGTTCACAACAAGTATTGGTTACACGTTCTTCCAATCTAAAGCCCCCATCAAAGCTGATGCTCAAGGTATGTCGGCAATTATAGAAGTCCGAATCGGCCCAAACAAGCGTCGCCACTGTAAAGTTGTCGTGATGGGACAAGATAGGTGGTCTTGCTGCTCAATAATGGGAAAGATAAGATACCGCAAAGCTTGGGGTTCAAACCTTTAAGATCGTTCAGCGATGGCCAGGATCCGGAATGACAGCCGAACACGATGAGAAAACGTCGGATACCACTCAACTGCATAGTACCCAAAGAACTTCGTTCGTAAAGGGACTTGAACGCAGGCCGGTGTTGACTTCACTACGAGGGGAGTTATTGGCCACTCCTATTCCATTGGAACGTGACGTAGTGACTATTGGAAGAGCTCTCGATGCAGATATTCGATTAAACGATTTCAAGGTGTCGCGTCTTCATGCCCAGATTTGTGCAGAATCGATCGAAGGTGGCACCAGATTTCGGGTTAGAGATCTTGGATCGACGAATGGCACATTGGTAAACGGACAAGTTGTACCAGAAGCACTTCTGAACAATGGCGACAAGATCTTGATCGGTGATCATCTCTTTCGATTCGAACTCCTGGATGAGATCGATCATCAATTTCAGCAGCAGATCCACAGGCTCATCGCACATGATGAGTTGACCGGTCTTTTAACAGGTAAGTCGTTCTTCACGGAGTTGAAGCGCGAGGCGGCGCGAGCTGAAATGGAAAATCAACCGTTTTGCGTTCTGATGATGGATTTGGATCACTTCAAGTTGGTTAATGACAAGTATGGCCATCTGGTGGGAAGCCGCACGCTTCAGGATATTGGAGTTATCATCAAAGCATCCTTGAGATCAGGTGATGTCGCTGCTCGCTTTGGTGGAGAAGAGTTTGCCTGCTTTCTACTCGATGCTGACTATGCCCAGGCGCTGGTCGCTGCAGAGCGGGTTCGAAGTGCAGTGGAAGCTCACTTGTTTTCCGGTGCGAATGTAACGTCGCCGGATTCCAGTCAACTTTTCCGCATTACTATCAGCATTGGCATTTCGGCATTTCCAGATGACAGTAAAGATGCTGTTCAACTTGTAGAAATGGCCGACTCTGCTTGTACAGAGCGAAGAGGAATGGCCGCAATACGATTTGTGCTTATAAACCTTCTTTGGCCGCCATGGAAACACCGCTCCGCCCCAGGCGGGGCTGATTCAAAGCAAGCATTTCTGCAACATAATCTGATTCCCGACGTGTAATAGGCAGCCGGAGATCTGTGACTGGCCGGTTTGCGAATGGTTTGTTTAGACGTGTATCCTTCAAAGACCCACCAAGGTATGTGATTGGGTGAGGATTTCCTGCGTGAAAGTAAATCTCAATTTAGCCTCCAAGCCATTTAATAATCGCGCTCTCCCGTGGATCCTGACGGTAGCGATTCTCTTTGTTTCGTTTATCGGTCTGATTGTCGTTGTGCAACTTACGACGAGCACCCGGCGAGAGTCTGCGGCAGTGCAAACTGAAGTAAACAAGCTAAAGCAGGAAGAGCAGGCGCTGCTCGCTCGCGTTGATGCTGTCAAACAGTCATTGACACCTGGTCAGCAACAGACTTTACAGGCAGCCCACCAGTTAGTTGATCGTAAGAGTTTTTCGTGGTCACGCTTGTTGGCCGATCTGGAAGGCGCGTTACCTGACAACGTAAGGGTATCTCGTATCGCCGTGAGAGGAGTTTCCACTCAAGGCGCGCAAACGATCGCGGAACTAGATCTAGCAGTTTTTTCTAAGAACCCAACAACGATCGTCGACATGATCAAATCAATGGATCACGACGGCGTTTTCCACGCAGACCTCGTGTCGCAAAACTTGCAGAAGGGAAGAGGCGAAAGCGGAACCGAATACGAGTTAAGTGTTATTTACCGGCCACGTCCCGGTGTTGCTAGTGAAAACATCGCGGAGGTTCAAGCACCGGCGAAGAGCGAGGGGAATACAAAATGAAAGAAATACTTCCTACAGCTTCTCCGTCTCGCCGGAAACCGTTCAGTCAACTAGTGGAATTGCGACGCAACCGGATGTTTGGACTTACGGAAATCCTTGCACTCGCTGTCAGCTGCTTCGTCCTGTTGCTTGTGTTGTTAAGCTATATCTATTTCTTCGTCCCCGCTCGATCTCAACTAACGGCGTTGAGAGCCGATCAAGCACGGTTGCAGACAAACCTGAACAAATTAAAAGGGCTCGTCAACGATAGGCAAAACACCAAAGAGACAGTTGACGAAATTACCTCCAGCCTCGATCGCTTTGAGACTAACAGTTTGCTTAGGCAAGACGAAGGTAGGATGGGACTCTATGGTGAACTCAACAGCCTGATAGTGAAGAACGGTTTACGTAACACGTCGGGTCCTTCATATACAGCACTGGAGCCTCTCGGAGCGAAAGTAACTCCGGGTACGTCTGTTAATACAAAATGGCAGAGCGTATACCCTGGGATCGGCGTCCTGGTTACGGTTGAGGGATCCTATCAGAATCTTCGTCACTTCATACGGGACATAGAGCGGACTAGGCACTTTGTGGTCATCAATCAAGTCGAACTGCAACGCGCCGAAAATAGTGCGCAACTCCCAGCGGATTCGGAGGCAGTCGGAACCCGCGGATCTTTGGTTAGCCTTCAGCTAAACATGGCGATGTATTTTCAACGTGAGAATGCGGTGACGCCTGTTAGAGCCAGTCAGGAGCGATAATGGAAGTAGTAGACTTCAGTAAACCTGGCGAAAAGAAGAAACTGATTTTGGCAGGTGCTCTTGGCTTTGTCGCAATTTTATTTCTGTGGTGGACATTCATCGGTTTTGGAAGCGGAACGGTTTCTCCTCCAAAGAACGTCAGCGCCATACAAACAACTAGCAGTCGGCCTTCGGGTAACCAACCCACAAAGACAGATGACACTTCTCAAGTAATTAATGTCAACGATCTAACAATAGTAAATCTACCAACTACGATTCCAATCGTTCAGGAACCCAGGAGAAATATTTTTGCCTACCTGGAAAAACCAGTAGTTGCACCAACACCGGTCGTAACTCCGACGCCGACACCTACACCTACGCCACCGGTTTTATTGGCTACGATCTCACCGCCAAACGTGTATGCAAAAACAGGAGACTTTACCCTGGAAGTGTCCGGCGACAAGTTCACGCCTGAGATGCGCGTCTTTATGGATGGGCGAGAGGTGTCAACGAAGTACAAGGGACCTCAACAAATGTCAGCGGCAATTTCTGCTGCCACTATAACAAACCCTGGGCTACGAAAAATTGAAGTTCGTACCCCTGACGGTCGCGTGTATTCGAATCAAGTTGGATTAAGTGTCGCACCACCTCCGACACCAAACTATTCTTACGTTGGTATTTTCGGCACCAAGCATTATGTAAATACAGCGTTGCTCCAGGATAAGAACAACAAAGAGATACTAAGCGTTCAGCTTGGTGATCTGCTTAGCGGTAGGTTTCGAGTAACAAGTATCTCTGATAAGGAAATTGTCTTCGTTGATACGAATCTGAAGATCAAACATACGCTTGCTATGACTGAAGGAGAACGAACGGCAAGCGCCCCAACGGCACGACCAACTCCACGAGTTGACGCTGAAGATGACGAGCCTCAGCTTTAAACACGACCACAATATATTAGGGTGCCGCGCATCTCCTTCAAACGAGTGTTTGTCGCGCCCAAGTTGCTCTGCGGACCCCTCTCAGGCTGGTTATACCCTCGTGGCGCTCCTCGCGCTAATGACCATTCTGGCGCTCTTCGCAATGGCAATCGCACCCAGTATGCAACAGCAAGCGGAGCGTGAGCGTGAGAAAGAAGCAATCTTTCGTGGTGAACAAGTGGCAGTTGCAATTCGCGACTACTACAAATATCGTGTCGCTCTTAACCGCGTGACTGGTGATCAGGCGTTGCCTACTTCGATGGACCAGTTGCTGGAAGGATTACCTATTCCAGGTGGTGCAAAGACACGTCAGATATTGCGCGCCAGTGCTGCGCACGATCCATTAACTATCGAAGGTGAGTGGAGATTTGTTCATCCGCGAACCGAAGCTTTGGTGAATTTTCAGCAGTCAGTAATGGCTTATGCAGGCACCGTTCTCCCAACCCCGCGTGATCCGCAAATGGCTCAGCTGCAACAGTTTGCGGTTCCTCAAATCACCAGTGTCCTCAACCTCGACAGCACTTCAAAGCCGAGTAGTAGTTCATCAGCGGCTGACGATTCCAGTGGTCCATTTGTTGGCGTGGCCAGTCGTAGCAAGCGTTCCTCAGTACTTACTTTTTACGGAATAGAGAATCACGACGAGTGGGTCTTCACTCCTCTCTTTCGTGGACCATGAGTTGTTCTTCTTCGTCTGACTATTTCCTTCTCTTCATCGTCTTCCTTTGAGTGCGTTCGCTGCGATAGAAAGAATCGATCACGCGATCATTGCCATCACAAACCAATCTCATCGCTCTGGGAAGTTACTCTAATCATAGCTCGGCATGCGTGAAACTATGATGGTAAGTCGGCCAAAATATTTTTCGATCTAAGTAATAAATTATTGACATCCGTAGCGATTACGTTTATATAGCAAGATGTTGTGCGCCGTTTACTCTAGCCCACAAGCGAAAGTCAAACACACTATCTTGTGGTCATGAAAAAAGAAACCCTAAACCTAATCTTGAAAGAAGGAGCACATAGAAGCTATGGCAACTAAAAAAGGTGGAAAGAAAGCAGCGAAGAAGGGTGGCGCCAAGAAGGGCGGCGCAAAGAAGGGCGGAACCAAGAAGGCCGCAAAGAAGAGATAACTCGAACCAGCAGGTTACACAGCAAGTCTTCCACCGGCGCACACAAACATCTGAGGCCCACGGGGCCTTACAAGAGAAACGACGAGACCTTCAAGCGAAGCTCGTCGTTTCTTTTTTGATCAGCCTTGTTCTCAGCAATGGTCGATCGCAAACTAGAACCAATGATCCGAATAGCACTAGTCGAACCTGAGATTCCACCCAACACGGGTAACATCGCGAGGTTATGTGCAGCGAGCAGAGTACCGTTGCACATTGTTGGCGTCCCCGGCTTTCGAATGGACGACCGCGCCGTTAAAAGGGCAGGTTTAGACTATTGGCCTGAAGTTGTTCTCGAGCGTCACCCAAATCTAAACGGGCTTTACGCCGCCCTCCCTGGTTCTCGTTTTGTTTACTTTACGAAGAAAGCAGACGTGTCTTATACGCAGTGGGCATTCACAGTTGACGATTGTCTCGTGTTTGGACGTGAGACACGGGGACTACCCGATGACCTTTTGCTTGCTAACTGGAAAAACTGCCTCAAAATCCCCTTACTCAATCCGCAAGTTCGTAGCCTCAACCTTGCGACATCTGTGGCTATGGTGTTGGGCGAAGCCCTCAGGCAGACAGGCGCGTTTGGCTAAATTGTCTGAAGCGGCGAGGCTTTGTTCAGCCAAATCACGGTTTCAAGCTACCAGATGCTAAGATACGCGTTTCTGGAATCTTGGATCGTCTGGACTAACTGATGCAACAACGAAAAGACATAAGAAACATCGCAATAATCGCCCACGTTGACCATGGAAAAACAACTCTCGTCGATGCAATGCTCCGGCAGTCCGGAACATTTCGTGAGAATGAACAAGTACGCGATCGCGTAATGGATTCGATGGATCTCGAGCGCGAGCGTGGAATAACCATCATGGCCAAGAATACAGCGGTGCGTTATCGCGACGTGAAGATCAACATCGTAGACACTCCTGGTCACGCTGATTTCGGCGGCGAAGTGGAACGGGTTCTAAAGATGGTTGATGGAGTGATGTTACTCGTCGATGCTGCCGAAGGATGCCTGCCACAGACTCGTTTCGTTTTGAGAAAGGCGCTTGAAGCCAGACTCCCGGCCATCGCGGTCGTCAACAAGATCGACCGAAGTGATGCGAGACCAGCTGAAGTGGTAGATGAAATTTACGAGTTGTTTCTTGATCTCGATGCTACTGACGAGCAGATCGAGTTTCCAATTCTTTATGCAATCTCGCGTGAGGGAATGGCCAAAAAAAATCTGGAAGACAACTCATCGAATCTACAACCGTTGTTTGAACAGATTGTAGAAACGATCCCGGCACCAAGAGAACAGAGGACCGACTCTTTACAACTTCTGGTCGCCAACCTGGACTACAACGACTACGTCGGTCGGTTAGCGATAGGACGAATCTTTTCCGGTGAGATTGCAATAGGTGATCAGATAGCCGTGGTGAAGCCGGATCGTTCCATTCAGAAAATTCGGGTGTCACAGTTATATGCTTTTGAAGGACTCAAAAGAGAGCCCATTGATCGAGCGGCCTTTGGTGAGATCGTTGCGTTAGCAGGTATCGACAACATCAACATTGGCGACACGATCACTTCAGTGGAGAATCCACACCCACTTCCAGTCATTGCTGTTGATGAACCAACCATTGCCATGATCTTTGGCGTGAACAACTCACCTTTTGCCGGACGCGAAGGAAAGTTTGTTACTTCGCGACAGGTTAAAGAACGGTTGGACAAAGAGATTCTTGGGAATGTCGCGATTCGTGTTGAAGAGACTGATTCACCAGATCAATTCAAAGTCTCGGGACGAGGTGAACTACAGTTAGCGATTCTCATAGAAATGATGCGCCGGGAAGGTTATGAACTTCAGGTTTCTAAACCAGAGGCAATTACCAGAAAAGTTGATGGAGAGTTGCTGGAACCTATCGAGGCTGTCGTTGTTGATTGCCCTGATGAATTCATTGGCGTGATTACTGAAGCGCTTGGACGTCGAAAAGGACAAATGACAAAGATGGTGAATCACGGAACCGGTCGCGTGCGACTTGAATTTGAAGCACCGTCACGTGGACTGATTGGTTTTAGAAACGAGTTCTTGACTGAGACAAAGGGAACTGGATTACTGAATACAATGTTCCTGCGTTGGGGCGCATGGCAAGGGACACTTCGAGGAAGGGCAACCGGTTCACTTGTTGCCGATCGAGTTGGTGAAACTACTACCTACGCACTTTACAATCTTCAAGAGCGAGGAACACTTTTCGCACGGCCTGGCAACAGAGTCTATGAAGGAATGATCATCGGTGAGAACGCTCGCGCTGTTGACCTCGATGTGAACGCGATTAAGGAAAAGAAACTGACCAACATGAGGGCAGCGTCAGCTGACGAAGCAATGCGCCTCGTGCCGCCAAAAGAGCTTTCACTCGAACAAGCTCTTGAATTCATCAGTGATGACGAGTTAGTTGAAGTGACGCCCCAGACAATCCGCCTACGAAAGCGAGTTCTTCCTGCCAACCAGCGACCGAAGCGCAAAGAAACTGGTGACTCCTAGTTAAAATGCCTTTTCGACTTCCCAAAGTCTATCCTCTGACAGATGTTGTGATATCTGGTCTGTCACACGCTGAACAGGTAAAGCGATTAGCCGCAGGTGGAGCGACGATTATTCAGTTGCGGGAAAAAAACATGGCTGCCTGTGACTTTTACAACGAAGCCAAGGCGGCCGTTGAAATAGCTCGCAAGGCGGGGATTCAACTAATCATTAACGACCGTGTCGACATTGCGTTAGCGGTGGAAGCCGACGGTGTGCACCTCGGCCAGGATGACTTGCCAGTCGAGTCAGCAAGGGCTCTCTTGGGACCTGCCGCGATTATTGGCCTCTCTACTCATAACCTACAGCAAGCCGAGAAAGCTCGGAACCTACCAGTCAGTTACATAGCGCTTGGTCCTATTTTTACGACAAAGACAAAAACCAACCCAGATCCAGAGCTTGGATTAAGTCGCTTGCAGCAAGTTTCTAAAGTCGCGGAAAGTCTCCCTCTTGTTGCAATCGGCGGCGTCACTCAGAAAAACGCAAGAGATGTAATCGCGGCTGGAGCTGATTCGGTTGCCCAGATTAGTTTCCTTTTGTCGGACCCTGCGGCAATCACCTGCCGCGTTGGAGATCTCTTGAGACAGTTGACATGATTTTTTGGTTAACATATTTTTCTTGCGTTAATCATGGTTATGCGCGAGAATTGCTATTGAAGTGGGGTGCGTCCCACTGATCCTGCCTTCAGGCATCTCGTCTACTCCTAAACTTCAAGGGTTCGTCCAAAAAATGAGTTTCTTTGATCTGCCCCCTATCATCGAGCGAATGTTGTTGGTCTCCGACAAGATTAGCGATCTGAACTTTTCAGTCGGTCAAATGCCACAGGTTGAGATCAACGGAAGACTGACTCAGGTTCAACCGCTCGGGATGCAGAAACTCTCCCCTTACCAGACCGAGATTATTGCCCTTACGCTCATTCATGGAAATCCCGATGCCGCCGAACGCCTCGCCCGAACTGGCACTGCAGACTTGAGTTACTCCCTTCCTTCGCGCGCCAGATTTCGTGTAAACATTTTTCAGCAACGCGGGGTTTATTCCATCGTGATGCGCGTCATTCCTATGGATATCCCCACCATAAAGTCACTTGGCTTGCCGTCTCAGTTGAATGAGATTTCTCAAATGAGAAATGGCTTAGTTCTAGTAACCGGACCTACGGGGTCCGGTAAGAGTTCAACTCAAGCGGCGATCATCGATGCTCTTAACGAGAAAAAGCATTATCACATCGTCACGATAGAGGATCCGATTGAGTACCTGCACCTACATAAGAATTCAACTATCAATCAGCGTGAGGTTGGTCACGACACAAAGGACTTTCCTTCCGCTCTGCGTGCAGCACTGAGACAAGCGCCAAAAGTGATTCTGATTGGTGAAATGCGCGACTTCGAAACGACAGAAATTGCACTCGAAGCCGCTGAAACTGGACATCTTGTTCTCTCGACGCTACACACTATCGATGCTTCGAAGACTGTTGACCGCATTATTGGTCTATACCCGAAGAATGAAGAACCAGTGATTAGAACTCGACTCGCGCAGACATTCCGTTACATCATTTCTCAACGCTTGATACCGCGTGCAGACGGCGGTGGTCGAGTACCGGCAGTCGAGATCATGCGATCAAGCCCACGTACTCGTGAATACATAGAAGCTGGTGAACAGGAAGGTAAGTCACTGTTGGATGCGATGCGCGACGGGAAACTCGATGGTATGCAGGACTTTGACTCAGTTATCTACGATCTGATTCAGTCAAAAACGATCACGCTGGAAGATGGACTCGCCTTCGCTACAAACCAAAACAATATGCTCTTGTCGTTGAAAGGAATGACTGCCGCGGAGGATTTCATTCGGCGCGAAGTCGATGGCCTTCCAGTTGGAGCTTACTCTGATTCCGGTTCAATGTTAGGTCTTATCGAATAGTTAGCTTGTCTTATCTATCATGACTATTATTTGCCAAAGTTGTTCGACCCGACTACAGATTGACGACGACAAAGCACCAGCCGGTGCTTTTACCGTGCGCTGTCCTAAGTGCAGAAGCACTGTTAACGCTTCTGTCGGTAATCCTGCCTTAGATCAAAGCGCTTTGGGTGTCGGAGGATCGCCTTCCACAGAGCACCCTCGTTACGATCAACCTTCTGCGCCTGTATATCAAATGTCGAATGTTGATAGTTCTACTGAAGCTATACCAAGCGAGGACGCGTTACGGGCGCTGCTTAGTCTCTTAGGCAAGGGCGGCTCAAATACGCTGACGAACTCTTCGGGTCGTCCAGCATGGAGCAAGCGAAAGGCACTTGTGTGTACCGCTCAGCAGTATCGTGAGTCAATCGCTCGTAGTCTTAGTGAGGACAACTACCAGGTTTATGTGGCTGAGGATACTCGTCAGGCAGTTGAAACCATGCGCGCAAATCAGTTGCAACTTGTTCTACTTGAGGGGCAGTTTGATGCAGCTGAACAAGGGGCAGCGTTCGTCGTGCGCGAAATTAATGTACTTCGTCCCGCTCAGCGTCGACGACTCTTCTTCGTGTTGATTTCACCTTCTCTTCGAACAATGGATGCTCATGCCGCGTTTCTCAGTAATGTCAATGCGGTGGTTAATCTGAACGATCTGGGCGACCTTCCGCGAATCCTCGAGATTGCAATCCGCGAATATAACGAGATGTATCACGAGCTCAATCATGCTTTGAATCTCAGTCCGATCTGATAGCAAACTAAATAGCGAAGCTTTGGGGGTCACAAGGGGTGGCCCTTTTTTTGTTGCCGGCGATCCCGTGATTCAGACATGGTGTCAATCGTGCGAGCAGGCTTTTCTAAGTTGTTCTATCTCTGTCGTGGTAACTTCGAATTTGCTACTCTAGAATCGTCTCCTCAGGCTCGGCACTGACTTATTAGAGTTGTGAATTAGGCGGGACGCATCGTTACAGATGTTGAATCAACCTGGCATAGTTGGCGACGGCGTGTTGGAAGCTAACGTTCCTCATAGCCATGGTCGGCATCACTCGCGGTCAGTAGATAGTTGGCGCAGATTGAGCATTGTGCTTGGGCTCACAACCCTTTACATGATTGCTGAGGTGATTGGCGGATGGTGGACTGGTTCGCTCGCTCTCCTGGCCGATGCAGGTCATATGTTTACTGACGCTGCGGCCTTGGTTCTTGCAATCACCGCAGTGTTATTCGCCTCGCGACCGGCAACATCAAAGAAGACTTTTGGGTATTACCGGCTTGAGATCATTGCTTCTCTCGTCAACGGCGTTGCGCTGGTAGTAATCGCGCTCGTGATTTCTTATGGCGCTTATCAGCGCTGGCTGGAACCTCCGATTGTTCGGAGTGGTCCGATGATTGTAGTTGCTACTGGAGGCTTTCTCGTAAACATACTTTGCGCTTACATTCTTCACGCGGGGCACGAGATTGATCTCAACATGCGAGCCGCATGGCTACATGTCATTGGTGACGCGTTGGGTTCAGTCGCCGCGATCCTGGCAGGCGCTTGCATGATGTTGTTTGGATGGTATGCTGCGGATCCTCTGTTTAGCGTGGTAATAAGTCTACTGATTATCTTGGGTTCAGTTCGCTTGATACGGGAGTCGACGAATGTGTTGCTGGAAGGCACTCCGGCACATATCAACCTTGCCGCGGTAGAAGATGCAATCCTTGCAACTTCCGGCGTAAGCGACGTGCATGATCTCCATGTGTGGACAATAACATCGGGCCGTGACGCACTCAGTGCACATGTGATTCATGCTCACAGCATTTCTCAGCCCGACTTACTAAAAGAATTACGTGCAAAACTTCAGGACCGTTTTGGAGTCGACCACTTGACTATTCAAATGGAGACTGCTGATTTCGAAGACGAGACATTTCATTTTTGTAATAACGGAACAGCTTGCTTCAAGTCTGAGCGAAGCTGATTTTACAGTAGCTGTCCGCCCTAATAATTAATCCACTTTGACCGGCAATCGCTTGATGGAACTCAATCTCCTGTTAACCCTCGATCTTCGTGAACAAGCGGCATTGCAAGCGGCATTGGTTACTCATGGTGCACCTGACGCACTCGTCACGCTGGCTTTAACCGGAGCTTGTCGCATTGGATCGATCGCCGAGGCTACTCAGCTTCGCAAATGGCTTGCGGAAGCAAGGACCGCCGGAGACACCGACTTCGCTTCTCTGCACGTCATCGAAAAGGCAATGGTTGAATTTGGCTTGTGACCTCTTGTCTATGACTGAAATCGAACTGGGATATGGACAGCGATCACTTCCGTTCAGTTTTGATCCGAACAGGCTTCAGTCACTCACGCTCGATTCCTCGTCAGAATTACCGCTCAGCGATGTTGATATAGGTGCAGCGCTTGATTCTCCAATAGCCTCGCCTCCGTTGGACGATTTAATCCACTCCGAGGACTCCGTGTTGATCGTGGTTTCTGACGCCACTCGGGCCACAGGCAGCGCGCAGATAGTTAATCTGGTCGTACGTCGATTGGTCCAGTGTGGTGTTTCTACTGCCAGGCTTGCCGTCATTTTTGCCACTGGCATTCATCGACCAGTCAGTGAACAAGAGAAGCTTGAATTACTGACTCCCTTCATAGTCCAGCGTGTTCGCACGATCGCTCATGATGCTTACGATTCCCAAACGCTGAGTTCTCTGGGTGTCACCGAAGGCGGAGTTGCGGTCGAGGTCAACAAGGCACTCACCGATTTTTCCAGGATCATTCTCATTGGCGGAATAAACTTTCACTACTTTGCCGGCTTCACAGGCGGACGCAAATCGGTTTGTCCGGGACTCGCCTCAGCTGCGACCATAGAAGCAACTCATATGCTGGCACTTGATTTTGAAAAGGGTGGCCGAAAGGTAGGTGTTGGTACTGGTCTACTAGACGGCAATGCGGTGCATATGGAGTGTGAGCGCGTAACAACACTCGTCAATCCAACCTTCGGAATCAATACAATCATTGACGAAAAGAAACGTATCGTTGGGATCTACTGTGGGGACTGGCGACTCGCACATCGCGCAGCTTGTAAGTCGTATCTTAGCGAACATTCAATTGAGATTGAGTCTAAGCGCGATCTTGTGATCGTGAGTTGTGGTGGTTCTCCCCATGACATCAACATGATTCAAGCGCATAAAGCGTTGGATATGGCCTCTTATGCTTGCAAGGCCGGTGGATCTATTATTCTCGTTGCTGAATGCGTAGACGGTCTGGGACGCCCTGATTTCTTGAAGTGGTTCGAGAGTGCAAATTCGAATGCACTGGAACAGACACTGCGGGGCGGGTACGAAGTAAACGGTCAAACAGCATGGTCCTTATTGACGAAAACAGAGCGCTTTCGTGTACATCTCATTTCAGAACTGCCGCATCGCGACGTCGAACGTATGCGAATGATTCCTTCGGAAACTTTGGCTGAGGCGTTGCGAAACGTACGCTCGTATGAGAGTGGGTTTATTTTGCCGCGAGGTGCTGGAATATTGCCAAGACTTGCTACAGTGGAATAAAGCTCGGCTATAAGAGATGGAGATAATACTAGACTCTTGCGTTGTAAGAAGTTGGAGGTGGAAAGATTGCGACTCTCTGGTACGTCACGCGAATAATCGTAATGTCTGGCTCAATCTCCGCGACAGATTTCCTTATCCCTACACCAAAGATGACGCAAAGCGCTGGCTCGAGATAGCAACGGAGATTAAGCCTGAGACAAACTTCGCAATCGCCGTCGAAGGAGTGGCGATAGGTGCCGTCGGATTTTCAGTCCAAAGCGACGTTGCTTATCGTTCCGGGGAGATTGGATATTGGTTGGGCGAAGAATTTTGGGGACGAGGAATTGCCACCGAAGCCTTAATGGCGGTTACCGATTATGCATTTGCGTCGTATGATCTTTGCCGATTATACGCTCATGTCTTCGAATGGAATTTGGCATCTGCCAGAGTTCTTGAAAAGGCGGGATACACGCTTGAGGGTCGGTTGAAGAAAAGCGTGACGAAGGACAAACAAACCATCGATCAACTGCTCTATGCGCGGACGATCGATTAATAGACACATTTGTTGAGGAGGCCGCGATGAGAAGCTTTGCAGTAATGCTTGTGATGTTCATAGCGCCGGTAATACTTGCGCAGCAAAACCCAGCACCCATTGAGAAGCGAGTTGCCTTAAACGAAACTGCCGTTGCCCTCGATGCTAACGGAATGTCTGCGCTGGAGGCGACTTTGAGTACGTCGGCACTCAACGGCAGTCCTGATGCGCCAGTCACCAACACTCGTATTGTTGTTAAAAACTCAGGAGTAGTTTCATACGCATTCGTTTCTGGTGTCGTTACGTTCTATGACGCAGCGGGAGTTAGATGTGGTGAAGGTGTTTTTAAAGCTGATGTGTTGGCGCCAAATGAATCGTTTGAAACCGATACTCCAGGCATTCGCGTTCGTTGTGCTCCGACCAGCTGGAGACTCGTGGCGACGAATCTGATTCCCAAGACTGTTCTTCCCCCGGTTCCAACTGCTGCTCGGTTAGTAATCACAGTTGACGGAGAGGAGCATCCGATTCAACTGGAAAAACCCATCACCTTGAACCTTGGCAATAAGCGAAGCACGATTGTTGTGCGTGAAGTCCCCTGAACAGGATTCACAACTACTTGACCATCATCTTCTAGGGTTCTAGCATTCGGTATGAAATGCTATTGAGCAACGGAAGGTAGGATGGTTCAATGGTTGAGAAGCAGAAGAAATGTGCACACCCCACTTGCGACTGCATGATAGAGGATGAAGAAAAGTACTGCAGCGAGTACTGCCGGAATGCAGAGAAATCTGGCGTCGCAGAAATCGGCTGTGGTTGCGAACATTCGGCGTGCAGGTAAGTTGAGTATTAGGTTCGAGTCTTTCTGATTCCAGTGCTGCCCCTGTGCTATTCGTTTAGGTTGTTGTTCACTTTCGATTCCTCCGGACCTCATCACTAATAGTTCAATTTCAAAACCAATACACGACGCCTCGCCTCCGAATATTGTTCAAAGATCCCGAAAGTCTCTTGAACACCCGGACATGTTAAAGTACTGCTCACCAATGCCTTCATTGTTAACAGCGCTGATCGAATTGCAACGTCTGAAAAGACTGGAGCGGACTGGGTGGAATCTCCGCGGACTTCCGAGTGGTACCGAATCAGTTGCTGCACATTCCTTTGGAGTCAGTGTGACTGCGATGTTACTTGCGGACGAACTGGTCAAGAAAGACCTGCGAATTGATGTCGAGAAGGTGATTCGGATTGCGTTGCTGCACGACTGGTCGGAAGTTCGTGTAGGTGACATGCCTCGGACGGCGACTGAGTATTTTGGTGTACCGGCGAGAAGAAAAGCCGAGCTGGCTGCATTTTCAGATATTGTTAGTCCACTCGAAGTCGGATCGCTTTATCGCGAGATCTATGAATCGTACGAGAATCGCGACTGTCTGGAAGCGCGACTGGTGAAAGCTTCTGATGTTATTGACTTGTTGGTCCAGGTGCTTGCACTTGAACGCGCCGGTGCTAGGGGTCTGGACGAGTTTTGGGAGGTGGCAGAGAGACCGGATTTTCAACTCGATGGCATTGCCAAAGAAATGGTCGACGATCTCATCCGTTCACTTCTGGACGCTCGAAGTGAACTTGTTATCTCTCGTTAATGATGGTTGATTTCCTGTCAGAGTTTATAAATTCATTGACGTGGCGAGGAGCACTCATTGGGGTTCTCGTTTTCGTTATTACTTTCCTGGTGAATCTCGGAATCGTCTCACTCATCCTGGTAAAGATTCCTGCCAACTACTTCAAGACGAATCATCGAGCCAAGTTCTGGTCTGGACCCCATCCTGCTTTGCACGCGGCGAAATTCATCGGCAAGAATGTTCTGGGTTTCTTGTTGGTTGCGCTCGGCATTGTCTTGTCCATTCCCGGAGTGCCGGGACAAGGTCTGCTGACGATCCTTCTCGGGATCATGCTTTTGGATTTTCCAGGCAAGTCGACTTTGGAGCGAAAGTTGTTACATAGACCAGAGATTGTTAAGGGAATTAATCGTTTACGCGCCAGGTTTCATAAGCCGTCATTAGAGCTTGATTAGTGACTCAATAGGTGTGGGTGAGGCGAAAAGCACGCGTTGACAACGAAAAGTTTTGTTTGTTAGGTTGAACCCAACTTAGTGAATCTTTGGCGTTTGACGTATCATTTGCGCCCTAAGGCTTGTTTAATGTTCAAGTATCTCAGCGCCAGAGTTGCTCCGTTGCGATTGCTCACATTCTTCGCGGTTGTCACCGTCGCCTTCACTACAACGAGTTGCAGTTTGGTTGGTACCCACAAGAAAGTTCAGGTGCCACAGCTTCTTACTCCTATTGTCGAGGCGCAGAAGAACCAACTGATACAGGAAGTGAACAGACTAGCGGCAATCAAATCCATTCATGCCAAAGTGGACATTCAGTTCGAAGACACTTCGTTCGCATCCGCTGGTATTGCTGAGAAGTATCGTCAGGTCGATGGCAATTTGACATTGCAGAGACCAAGCAAGATATATCTGACCTTGCAGTTCACCATTGTTGAGATTGCCCAAATGGCATCTGACGGTGAACACTTTGCGGTCGCTATCTTGCAGGGCGATGAAAAGTATCGGCGTTTTGTGAAAGGAACTAACAGCGCCGTTTATTCTCGACTGAATCACAGTGGCGATTCATCGGCTTCGAGCAAGAGTAAGAAAGGAGAAAAGGAGACCGTTAACGCGCTCTCAAATCTTCGTCCTCAACACTTGACCGATGCCTACATGATTCGCCCAATCGATACGTCCTCCGGATTGGTTTATTCACAGAGTGAGTTTTTTCAGGAAGAGACTGATACGAGCCGGCAAGCAAAGGAAGGTGCGCGAGTAATGCGCAGTTACTATCTGATGGAAGAGCTTTCCGATCCAAAAAATGGCGAGGCGCAGGTACTAAGACGCTTTTGGTTTGACCGTGTCGATAAGATTCGATTAGCGAGGGTACAAACATTTGACGGGCAGGGACAAATCATTACTGATGTTTCATACTTCGGTGATAAGCAAATTGG
>Ga0163163_10000802_pt1 | contig 26673 bp, 14 predicted proteins | sample S65metaG_FD_119766 | JGI IMG/M metagenome (GOLD analysis project Ga0163163, IMG submission 119766) | Switchgrass rhizosphere microbial communities from Kellogg Biological Station, Michigan, USA - S6-5 metaG | ecosystem: Host-associated > Plants > Roots > Rhizosphere > Soil | place: USA...
CGCAGATGTCATGCACTTTGTCGAGCGACTCACCTCGTTCCTGCAATGCGCGCTCAAGGGTCTCAGCAAGGGTATTGGTGATGCGGATGCGTCCAAGCTCGGCCATTTTCTAAGTCCTGGGAGTGAGCTTTCCCGGTGAAGCTCTGGTGAAGATCGGCGAGGAAAAGGATTACCCAGGACGGCCCAGGTGTGAAGGGCCGTTTCTATTGACTTTCTGAATAAAATTCGAGGGTTACAGGCGCCTTAGCTGAATCCGGTTGGACCTTCCTTGGTACACTTGGAGCCCGTAATCAAAGAGCCAGCTAGGTTCGGGACGTAGGTGTCGCAGGTTCAAATCCTGTCACCCCGACCAAATTCAATAACTTACGAGCCTCTCGTTCGATTTCCGGTGTCAGCTCCGTGCCTCGTCGACCGAAGCGCCGTCGCAATCCCGGCAAATCAACGACTTGCGAAGTGACACCGGCACTACCTCGGATCACTACCCGTATGCGTGCCAAAGTGTTTGAAAGTCGGACCGAGCCGGCGGGAAACTTCCGAGAAGCGCTACGGGAGAATTCGCACCGTACCCGATTCCGGGCCGTTGCACGGTCCAGGGTCGGGCCCGGAAATCAGTCTGCAGTTCATAAGCGACCCGGCGATTGGTGGCGACGATACGGAATTTTTGCAGACAAGCCTGCTGCGGGACGGGCGGACAACGCATCACGACTTCACATCGCCTTGTTTCGTGACCTCGTGACCCGGTGGAACACACCTACTCTGCCGCAGAGTCAAAGTTGAACTGGGTCTGTTCACCTGCAGGCACGTTGCCGATCAGATTCTTGTACGCCCTGTACATCAGCTTGGGAGCGTCAAGGTGATCCGTCGCGTGAATCATGTGGTACATGGTTCGACCGGCACCGAGTTCTCGCGAACTGATCGGCCAGCTCTTGACGTCTCGGTAGCCCAGGGACTGAACCCTCTTGAGGCATAGGCTCACGGCTTGATCTTGCTTGATCCCCTCAAGCTGCTTCCAACCGTCATCACCCCACCACGCGTCCAGTACAGATTTATCACTGGTTTCCGAGATAGCGCGATGAATCCAGCCGGTCGGAAAGAAATAGAACAGTTCAACTTTTGTACCCCCGCGCTTGTGTGCGGCGATTTTTTCGACCGTAGCCCAGTGACACTCCGTCGTGCGTTGATCGAGCAATGCAAACGTGGCGGTGTTGTCAGTTACGTTTCCAGATGCTAACACTTCATTGACCCATTGGTTGAAATCACCTTGCCTGTGGTTGATCTGACGGCCAGGTATACCGGGCTGTCCCTGGACCATAGAAACCAAATCTGCGTAGGAGCTCCTGTCCAATTCACAGAGAAAGAACGTTTTCATCCAGGGAGGAGCCAGCTCCAGGACCAACTTTGCTGCCCACGAATCCGAATTCTGTTTGTCTTGTGGCCCTGCAAATCCATCGATGTAGGCGCCGTGTTTGGTAATGAAGAGAAACAGTCGCAAATAGTTCTGAATTAGCCGAGCCTTTGTCTCGGTCCAAATCGGCGATGGGAGTGCGTCGATCTCGACCGCGTTGCCGGTGACAGGTGGTATTTCCCACCTTTCTGCAAAACTCAGCTGTTCGGTATCCTTTTCGATGCCTTTCGTCTTCTTCTCCGCTCGTGTCATCTCGGACCCCTTATTGACTGGGATAGCCGTCGTATGTGCGACCGTCGAGCATGCGGCCACTAAGTTTCTTCGGGCGCCATGAGAGACGCTCGAATCGCCCCGCTTCGTCCTTGAGTTCAATGATTTTTTTTGCAGGTTCACCTTGGGCTTCGGGACTCCAGTGCCCCCACTGCTTAAAGTGGAAAGGCACATTGTGTGCTAGGCATTGATCTCGCAGGGAGCGAATCCAGTTAGGGTGAGTTGGACGCGCTGCTCCACCACTTTCGCCGCCAGCTATCACCCAACTGATCTGTCGTTTCTTGAACCACGGTTCGAGGTCGATCGCGGAGAGGAGAGGCTCGCACGAGAGAAACCGCACATGCGCGTCAACTGTGAGCAACCTGTCAATGCGGCGGTCCGCCCAACGCTGGTTTTCCGCGGTGGTTCCGAGCCAAACGTTGTCGCGCGCGTCTTTGGCCCAAGGATAGACATGCTTAATGTGTCCCGGGCGCTTTGTCAGTAGCAGCCAGTCCAGGCAGGGCGTCTCTTCAATCAAACCCCAGAGCTTCTCACGCCACGGATCAAGGTCGGCGCGAGGTTCGAAGATGTCAGCCATAGAGGCGCAGAAGACGCGGTTTCTAGTCCCGCTCCGTTCGGCCTCCGCATTCCATTTGAATGGGTCGCGCCAGTGATGTTCGCTGAAGAAACGCCGCGGAGCGTTGCCACCCCAAAGATCCATGCCCACGCGGCGCGCCCAACTTTCCGCGTAACAGTGAGCGCATGCGGGCGAGAGCTTCACACAGCCCCACCAAGGATTGAATGTATGGTGCGTCCACTCGATTTCCGAGTCCTTTGCCATTGCTCTGCCCTCCTCGCGGGGTCGCCCACCTTTGCAGCACCGAATTTGGTGTATGACTATTTCTATTTAACGTTTTCTATTCAACAATAACGCCTATTGCAGCAAAGTCGAAGAGTTCGTCCAGTAAGGGGGGCGGATTAGATTATTGAGTCAGCGCTTCTCGCAGCCGCGATCGCAGACTCGTGCGTCGCGCTTCGACGAAGTCCCGGAATTTCAGGAATTCGAGCGTCGCAGGCTCGTGCGGCAGATCCCGATCGATGCAGAACTTCGTAAACGGTACCTGCGTACGCTCCGCTTCGGCCTCACACCACTCCAAGAGTGGTCTGTCCTGCTTCGACTTGTTTTCGTTCGAGTCCAAATGTCGTAGATTGAGAGCGCTGTTCCAATTCCGTTCGTCGCGATAGAAGGTTAGATCGCCCTCGGGCACATCTCGATTCCTAAGCTCCCTTTGATTTCGAAACCAGCTGGCCGGGTGCAAGTGATCCTTATGGAAGTCCCCGTTCTGATAATCCAACTGCGGCGCAAGCAGCGCGAGAATACTGAACGCGTGCTTCTCCTCATACTGCGTATCCAGAAGCGCGTCGATAAACTCATCGGAAATTGACGGATCCTTCCCCTGAGCCTGGAGAATTGCCGCGATCGCGCGCGCCGGGAACTCCACCACATCGCTTCGCAATGGCACCTTCTCAAACTCGTCGCCGGCAAACGACTTGCGGATCGCCGCGAGTGTCGTATCGGCAGACGCGCCAAAGATGCCTTTGAGAAGCACAGTGTGCAACCAATTGCGGATCGTCCGGCGGTCCTGTTCTAAAGCCTTCTTCGCAGTCAGCTCCGCGGCAAGGCCACGATGATGCACCCAGTAGAGTATGGGCAACAGAGCGTTATGCGAAGTGAGCGACAGGTCGTTGAAGCCGAAGTCGCGCACCAGGTCGAAGACCGCCAGGACGCTCCGCGCAATCGCGTCCCAGTTGTTCTCGAATGGCTTAACCTGTGCGGCCGTGAAGTTAGACGCCTTGTAGCGGATATCTGAGCTGTATAGGTACAGACACGCCTTGAGCACGAGGTCCTTGTCGATGAAAAACCCACGGGCCCGCACCTGATCAACGAGTCCCAATATTTCCTTGCGAGCGTCCTTCACAGTCCAATTGGCGATTGCAGTCGACAGAAGCATATCTGAAAGGGACAGTTTCGATCCGCCACCGTTTACCCTTACGAAGATATTGAGCGCCTGCTCGAGGTTCGCGTGCTGAACCAAGTAGTAGTTGATGAGCGTCTTCAGATGGACCGCCGAGTGAAGTTCTGACAGAGCGCGAGACGCGAACTCATCGTCCTGAAAACCACGCTTCTTTAGTAACTGATTGAACGAGTAATGATCGCCTACGCTAAGGATCTCACCTACCCGGAACCATTTCTGAGGACCGTGATCCCGTTCCGCAACGGTCAGGAAACGGAACTCGTACACACGGCCGGACTCCTCGTCGACATTGTCAGGCGCACGCTCTAGTGCATTAAGGTAGAGCTGGCGAGTCGGTAAGGCATCCTCTGTATCCCCCCACCGGATCCGTGGCCGCTTGTAGGCATAAGTTCCGGACAGCCCGATGTACAGCGCCGTCAGGCGTTGCTGGCCGTCCAGCACTGCGTCAAAATCGTAGTGGCCGTTCGTATCGAATGGAGGGTTATGCGTGACGTATCGCTCCCGATATCCACGCAAGAACTCATAATATCGGTAGTCGCGCTTTGCGTTCGGCTCCCTCACTTCCCAAAACAGCAAGCTCCCTATTGGATAGCCCTGAAGCAGAGAATCGAACAGCCACTCTATCTGCCATGCTTCCCAAACAAACTCCCGCTGAATGGCGGGCAGCAGCAAGCGGTGCTCAGAGATGCGGCGCAGAGCGTCGGCGATACGGATCGGTGTCTGAAATGACATTACGTAACCCTTGGTCAGCTAAACCAGTTGGTTTTTTTCATCATCCATACGGCGCGTTTCTGTGAGTGATATACAACTTGTCGCGATCGGCGGGCTGACTCCGGGCGCTCCACGCTACGCACTGACGCGTTATGCTGGAGGCAATGGAGTGAGCAGATTGCATTCGATCAGGCCTCGAAAGTGAGTCGAAACGTTCGCCGCGAGTGAACGGTCCCGGACCAGGAGCCCGAGCTCGATATTGCGATCGAGCGCCGCCTCGGTAAGATTCGCGGAAGTTATGAAGACCGCCTGGTCGTCGGCAACGACGGCCTTGGCATGGAGCACGGCGCCGGGAACGTCGAGTTCGAGCGCGCGCGGATCGAAGTACACCTGGGGTCGCGATGAACCGGGCCACTCCTCCGACCAGAACCGCTCAGCGAATCGCCTCACGAGCTGGTCGGAGCTGCTCTTGTCGCCGCTCCTTCGCTGTAGGTTCAGAAGCAGTTTCACACGCAAAAGCGGCAGCCCCTCCATGCGCCGCGCTACGCTCTCAAACGCTCTCGGGCCGTCAAAGAATGCGTATGTACTGACCCAGAGTGAATGTTCAGCGGAGCCGATCAGCTCTTCATACACTCGTCTCGTGGCACGGGCATGTAGTCCAGCAACTTCAGGCCCGGACCAAACGAGATCGGCGCGTGGACATCGGGCCTCTGCCTTGCCAAGGCTCCGGATCCATGCGGCAATCGCCCGGCTGGGTATCGCGAAAGGCTCGAGGCCGCGAAACGCCTGCGCAGTCGGAGCGACCCACTCCGCGCTTCCGAGGACAGCCTGTAGTGCAGTAGCCGGTGAGGATGGCGAAAGCAAGCCACTCTCAAGTGCGAGCGTCAAGCGTTCCCGCACGTGAGAAGGCAGATCGAGGAGCGCCTCGATCATTGGAAGCCGAGAAAAAACGCTGCGCCGGGCACGCCGAGTACTGGAACGACGAGCGCACGATCGAGGTAGTCGTTGCGCATCTCACAGGACGTTTCTGCGACAAGGGCACAGCCATGGCAAGCGGCGCCGTGCAGCCAGCGTCCTTCCATACTGCTGCCGGGCGCGTGCTGAGCACAGACCGGATCGTTGGAGCACAGCGCAGACATTCGAAGCGCGTGCGCAAGATGTTCCTCGAAATGACGTGCTTGCTGCACCAAGCCGCCCAATGTGCCGTCTGCATCGGGACTCGCCGTATAGAGGAGAATCCCGTACCGTTGGTCCTCTGGATCGATGTAGATCCGCTCGCGCAACGAACTCGCCGGATACCCGCAACGCATCGAGAGTGATTGAATCAGCAAGTGCGAAAACGTATGTAGGAGCACGTAGGGCCCGCCCGGAAACACGCGCTTGCTCTTGCGCTCCTCCGCCCATCGTGCATGTCCCCTCCCGAGCCCCTCGAGTCGCTTTCGCACCTCGGGACGCCTCAACCAAGCCTTAATCGCACTGGCGCGGAGCTGCACGAAGATGCCTTCACCGCGATTCTCATTAGCAGGAAACCAAGTTGGTTCGATTGCAATCTGCGCGCGCTCGACATCGGTCTCGTATTCACCGTTGATGTCGGGCATCACCGCTTCGAGCCGCGTGAACCCGACGAGTGCCATCACCTCCCGTAGCCGGTGAAGCTGGATGACTGCCTCGAGCCCCCCGGAACGCTGTGCGCGGCGCCACACCCGATCTGGGAGCCGGCGAGCGTGAAAGTTGGGATCGATCGGCACGTCGTCGCCGAAACCCTCAGGAGCCGCGAGGATCGCGTCGAGCTCTACCAGTTTGACCGGACGCTCCTCGGTGACTCCATGCATCTTGGCATGTATTGCCGCGAGGACCTCGTCTTCGTCAAAGGCTGCGAGTCTTGCCGCGATCTTTGGCTTCTTCTTAAGGAGTTTGAGGTCTGTGCCACTCTCGACGATCTCCAGGTCATCCCACAGCTCACCGATCACTGCCTCAATAGCGCTTGCGCGATCCGGGAGTGAAAGCACGCTTACGACCTGGGGAAAATAGGCATTGGATGCCGTGCGTACGAGTAGGCGGCTAGGTTGATTGCAGTCCTCGTTCGTATTGCGTCCCAGCCACGGACGGGCACCGCGGCACGTCCCCAGCGGATTGATATCGATTTGCGTTGCCTCGTAAAGGCTTCGCTGCTTGCCGCATTCGCAGCGCGCGACCAAGTCGGCGAGGTCGCCGCTCGTGCCGCGCTCGTCGAGCCAGAGCTGCCTCAGGCAGCTACTTTCGGGGCCGTGTACGAAATATCTCCAATCAAGATCATCCACGTGGCCCTTCGGACAAGCGCGCACGAAGCGCGTGGCGACGACCGCGCGTCCGTCGAAGCGTCCCTTCTCATCGAGCGCTTTGCGGTGGACGAGCCGGCGCGAGCGCTGTCGATCCTCGCCACCACCCTCGTCCTGTAAGACGAACCATTCCGGAAAGCGCCATGCACCGATGCCTCGTGCCGTCTCGCGTGGATCGTTGGGCTCAGGGGGAGGTGCGTAGAGCTTGGGCGCGGTAACACCCGTCATCGTTGCAAGCTTGCGCGAGAGTCGTGGCTCGGGGATCTCTTCGAGGTCGTGGGGCTTCGGCCACGTCTCTAGGCCTCCGAGAATGGCTGAGTGCCGCGGCAGGTCGATGAGCGCACCGGGGCCGTAGGTCGTGATGACTTGGCCGCGCCGCAACTGCCCGTGTGCCTTTCGGCTCATTCGCTGTCCTCCACTGGAGAGCCGGCGAGGTCCCTCAGGTACAGATTCACCTCAGGCTCCACGTCACGCAACGACCGGTTGACCCGGAATTTTCGGTGGTGCTCAGATTCGAAGTCTGTATCGAGCATTTCCCGTAGCAGCGGCCGAGGCTGCGACAGTTCATACTTCTGGTATTGCATCGCGACTCCGGCCGCTTGGTAGTCCTCAAGCACCGTCCGCCAGGCGTCGAGCAAGTCGACGATGCGGTTCTGTACACTACGCAGCCGCTCATCGCGCTCGGCCTCATCAGCAAAGGGTTGCTGCCGGACGCGTGTGAGGAAGGTCTCGAGAAGCCGGCGCTCGAGGACCGTGCGGACGCAGCCGATCTGTTCGGCACCCCGCGGCGGCGTTAGTACCAACTCGGCGTGCCGGGCGAATGCCACCAACGCGCCGGCAAAGCCGCGATCGAGAGCGCGCGCCGAGAATGGTGTGACGCTGCCGGCCTCGACAGCCCGGTAGAACGTCTCGTGGTAATGACGGAAGCGTTCGTAGTGCGAGCGGTCGCGTGGCTTGTGGATGTTGAGCAACGTGACCACGAGCCCGGGACGCTTGTCGTCGCGTCCGACGCGGCTTGTCGCCTGGATGTACTCAGCATGCGTCTTGGGCTGCCCAAGCACCATCATCAAGCCGAGCCTCGGGATGTCGAGACCGACAGAGATCATGTTGGTCGCGATCGCGCAGTCGACGCGCTGGTCGATTTTGTTGTATGGCACTTCCAAGCGACGCCGGGCTTCGGCCACTTTATCTGTCGAGACTCGTGAGGTCAGCTCGAGCACCTCCGAGAACGTCTTTCGATCCTGGAACAGGCCCGTCGCCTCGCCGATGCGTTTGCGCGCGCCATAACCTTTCAACGTGTTCTGGACTTCCTCTTCAAGGATACGGCGGGCGCTGCCGAGCTCCCGCAGCGCATTGAAGTAACCGAGAACCGTCATGTAGGGATCTGCGGGGTTGGTTTCGTTCTTGTGCCCCCCGGCGTCTCGATAGCAACGCTCAGCGGCCCCCATCAAGGCGAGCAACGCCCTGCGCATGACGACCTTCGGGTTGCGACCCTGCGCCGCGATTCCGAGGTAGAGGCGCGGGGGAACCTCGGTCGCCGGACGAGTGCGGGCAAAGAACGCGTCGCGTCTGTCGGGACCTGGTGGCGGAAAGATCTGCGTGATAGCACGGGCGAACAAGGCTTGGATCTGGTCCTGCGCGCGGCGCACGGTTGCGGTCGAAGCGACGATCTTCGGCCGCATCGCTCGGCCGCTGAACTCGCGCACGCAGAGCGCCTCGATCGCAGCTTCGTAGAGGCCAGCCATCGTGCCGAGGGGGCCTGCGATCAAGTGCAACTCGTCCTGGATCACGAGGTCAGGGGGCGGCAGCGCCTTGGCCAGTCGCGCCCCCTTGCCCGGCTCGGCCGGTCCGTAAAACCCATGGGAATCGTGCCGCTCCGCGCCTCCTAGCAGCGTTCCGGATTCGCCTACCCAGGGCAGTGACGCGAATTTGTCGACGGTCGCGATGAGGAAGGCAGGCAGCCTCCGATAGAGCGGCTCGTCCACCGTAACGATCGGCAGCGCCCGGTCTCGCGCGAAATCACACTCGAAGTTGGCGCAGACGATGCGCAAGTCGCGCGGCTGATCGTCGTTCGGCACGAGCACGAACGAGTTCGGCGCGAAGCGGGTCCCGCACCACGGGCACGTCTCGAGCGGGATGGGGGTAGGCTTCCCCTTGGGGTCCGCCTTGAACTGTCGGACCTTGCTGCGCGCTGTGTCCGGCCGGTTGTCACCCTTGTTGCCGAGGGCGTTCGGCGTCGCGGCCTTTCCAACCCACAGTCCGATCTCGAACGGCCAAACGCCGTAGCGTGCTGTATCCGCCTCACGCTCCAACTCCAGTGCACACACGAGCCCCGCTGCTCGCCCGAGTTGATCGAGTGTGAGAAGCCGCAGGGTATACCGCATGATGACGCTCACCCCGGCGCCCGCGACCCCACCATCTCCGCGATGACGCAGACGGCGCAGGACCATCGCGCAGGCGGCGAGGCCGAGATAGGCTTCTGTCTTGCCCCCGCCGGTCGGGAAGAACAGCAAATCCACAGTCTCGCGGTGCGAATCGTCTGGATCGACGAGCCCGGGCAGATTCAGCAGCATGAAGGCAAGCTGGAACACGCGCCAGCGTGGTGTCTCTACCGCAAGGCGCTTACGGAGCGCGCGCGCCACCGCACGGTTCGCGACACGGAACGCGTCGAGTGCATCCAAGTCGGACGCGAGGGCGACTATTCCGCGCTCAATGCGCGCAGCGGCTACACCCGCGAGCCGCAGCAGTTCTTCGGCTGCCTCCCGGCGTTCGGCCGGTAGCGAGACGATGCGGGTTCGCTGTGTCTCGATCCACCCGCGGTATTCACCCACGAGCGGTGCGAGCGCTGAAGTCAGTCCCGTACCGTCCGCGAGGGAACCTAAGGCGTCCATCGCAAGCTCAACACCCTGGACATCCACCGTCTCGGTCTTCTCGACCTGGGCAAGCGGGATCCATGCGCTCCGCAGCACATGACATGCGCCATCCGAAAGCTCCCACTCGCCCGAGACGCCGTGGCCTGTCGCATATTCCGGGGTACCGGCATAATGCAAGTCGGCCACCTGCTCGTCCCAATCGGAAGCCAGCGCGCCGCGAAGATCCGGCCTCGGCACGAACGGCTGGTCGCAGCCGGCTTCAATCTCGGCCTGAAACGCGAACGCGCTATCGGGACTGCCTGAATTTGGCGCGCGACGATTCACGAGAAACACGGCGACCGAACGGGTACCCGCTGGCAGGCGTACAGCGAGCTCTTCAGCGATTACTGTCTGCTCCGCGACCTGAAGTTCGAGTCCGCCCGAGCTCGGAACATCGTAGGTAAGCGGATCCTGTGCCCCAGTTAGGGTCACCCCAACCCTAACTTCTCGCGGTGTGCGCTGCCAGATCGAAACCGCCTTCCCATCGTCGCTCGCGGTCTCACACTGGACGTAATCACCCCAACGCACGGTCACGGCGAGCTCGCGTGCGTCCTTGGGTACGAGAAAGCTCAATCCGATGGATGATGGGAAGTAGCCCTTCTTGGCCGCCTTGCGTTCTTCGTTCGACTCCTCGGGAAGGCCTGCCGACTCCGGGATGAGCTCGAAATCGTCGTCCTCGTCAGCATCAGCGGACTTCTCCGGCATCGTGCTGGCTGGGATTAGGAAGCCCGTCAGGTACCAGGTGGACGGTCGCACCCATCCGGGCAAACGCTCGTTGGCGAGAACGTGTTCGGCACTCGGTCCGACGAGATCGAGGTCGAGCGCTTCGACTAGCCGGTTGCGCACATCGACTGAAGTGGTCATGAGAAGAGATCCGTTGTGCTACACCCGCCGGCTGCGGCCGTCGGTGCCCGCTTCCTGCCTCGCTTGGTGCCATCACCCGCTAGAGTTTCAGCCTGCGCTCGCGCCGCGTTGAGTTCGAGGAGTCGCGCGAGCACCTCATCACGCACATCATCAGGCCAACGATAGCGGTATGGCTTCTTCTTGTTCCCCCACTCCTCGCCGTCAATTTCGTAGTCGAGGAGAAATTCACATTTAGTTGGAATGTCCTGCCAGCCGTACGCATCGAGAACGGCACGGTCCATGGCGGCGTGCAGTTCCCGAAGCTTCAGGATGTCGGGGTCGCGCTCATCAGGGTCGTGGAACCGGTTGTATGTTGTAGTCAGGCCTTCGTGGTTCCGAATCATGAGCGCTGCACGGAATTCGTAGCAGGCCCTGCCGGCTACTTCGAGAGCGGCGTGGGTCTGCCAACTTTCGGAGAGGGGGAATGTTTCGAAGCAATCGGATGAGTTGTATCTGAATCGATCCTCCAATGTTGACCCAAAAAACCTAGCCCAAACCTCATGCACTCGTGCCTGGAGAGCACAATAGGCGGCATCGCAGGATACAGGGAAGACACAAAGAGTCTGCGAGTAAACCATGCCAGTCGGTAGGAACGTAAAACTGAGGTACTTGCTTGCGGAGGTACCGCCAGGACAAACCAGTGCGCGCTCCACTCCCACAATAGCGGCGAACAGTGCGGGTGTCGTCTCGCCGAATCGCCACCAGTACCTTTTCCGTACTTCGCGGTTGTTCTGCATCCTTTCTGGCTTCACCTTCTGCTCGACGATCTGGATCAGATCAGGCCAGCGCCGTCGGCACTCCTCTTCTCCCTTCTCGCCGAAGTTAATGACATACCGGTGATGCTCGTGTGTCGAGCTCGTGTTCACTTCGTCGCCACCGATGTACGGAAAGATCACCTCCCGATTTCTCGGGTCCTTTTCGATGAGCCGCCGCATCTCGGCAATTGATGTGGCAACGCCCTCTGTGTCGCTGTCGTCGAAGGTGAAACCCATGCCGAGCACAATGCTGCCCTGAAAACTCTTACCGGCGTTGGCCGCCAGCCTCGCGGGATCATCGTTACCACCGCGGTGGAACAGAAATGCCGTAACCCGCTCGACGTTGAGCTCATCGAGCCGCTTCACGCCCTCGACGCGCCCCTTCATGACATGTACCACGCTCACCACTACCGCGGCCATACCAGGCCATTTGACGCGCCGGCGCGCGGCGAAAATCTCACCACCATGTTTGCAGATCCAGCGCAAGCCGCTTGCTCGTGTGTCGCCTTGAGCAATGGTATTGGTAGCAATCAGGCCAAACGTCCCGTCCGCGCGTAGCAGTTGGAAGGCTCGGCGAAAAAAATGGGCCACGAGATCGGCATTGCCATGGGTATCTTCGTGCAACTCCTTTAACCAAACCGGGTAACCTGACACATTACCGGCGGCGGTAGAGTTCTTCCCGGCAAACGGTGGGTTACCGACAAAGGCGTCGAATCCCGGCCGCTCGCGCTCGAACACCTCCGGGAACTCGATCTCCCAGTGGAATGGCGCTAGAGGCGGGTCGGCGTGGCGACGATTCTCGAGCAGGCCCCAAATGGGCTCGGCTTCATGGCGCTCGATGGCATTCACATATTCCAGGCGCTTTTGCTGCTGCTCCTTGGGCTTCTCCGCGTCGAAGAACGCCGCAACCGCAAGGTCACCGAACATCCGCACGTTGGCTAGCTCGCGCTGCGCCTGGTGCCAGAGCTCTCGCAGCTTCTCATCAGGTACGAACTCATCTGCGTCTCGAATCTGCTGACGAAGATAAGCGACACGGGCTACCTGCTCTCGGAGTTTGTTCCTGAAGCGGGTGTCATACGTGATGCTCGTATCCCAGTGGAAATTCTCGATCTGCCTCCGTGTGAGTCCTACCAGTGAATCCCCGTGCCTGAGAGCGTGGTCGACAAACGTGAGCGGGTGGTCCTTTGCCAGCGTCGCGAGCCAGAGCGACATTTTCGCAAGGTCCACGGCAACTGGATTCCGATCTACGCCGTAGAGGCAGCGCTGCGCGACCAACCTCCGTGCGAAGACGACGTCATCTTCGTCAGGCGGAATCGATGGCATTTCGCCGTGGGCGCGCCACGACTCGAGGAGCGCATCGGCCAAGTAGCGGCAGGCTTCGACGAGGAATGCCCCCGAGCCCATGGCAGGGTCGCAGACCTTGAGGTCAAGAATCGACAGAGGCTTGCCTTCGCCGCTGAGCAGGCGGGCAAGGACGGGCTCAAGCGTTGTCCGCACGATCGGCTCGGTCAACTCGCGCGGTGTGTAGTGTGATCCGGAACGGCGCCGCGCCTCGCTCGGCTGCAGCACCATCGCACCGCGCGGCACCAGATCCGGCGTGGCAGCTTGGTCGATCATTGGCAACAACGCCGCGTGCAGTTCTTCGACGGTAGTTGCGTCGGCAACGGCCTTTTTTACTCTGTCGGTCAATTTGCGGTCGGCACGTGCCTGGATCGTTTTGGCTCGATTTCCTCCTGGTTCAGCAAGAAGCGCTTCTAGGTCGAACGCCGTTGGCGCACCCTGCTTCTTGTCCGACTTGATCGCCACCGAACGCCCTGTTGTGGTCTCGAGCCGGAATCCCATCATGGTCTCGTACACTGAGCCGATCTGCTCGACATCGAGTGCGCGGTACGAGATGCGTTCGCCTTCAAGAACCAGCAGTTTCTCGAGGGCCCGATAAATCGTGCCGTCGGAGACCAGTGGCCGCTCGATCCGTTCTTGCTTGTTGCGCCCGCCACCATAGCTTCGCCCCTCAAGGAAGGGATAGCGATCAGGGTCGAACAGCACACCGTGGCGCGGCGGCAATCGCATTCTGGCCGCTTCGGCGCCATCGTGAATCATGCGGAAGAGCGCAACGAGCTGCGCCCAGGCGCCGTAACGCTGATCCATCGTGTCGGGGTAGAGAGCCGCATCCGCACGCAGACGCTCGTGCAGGCCTGCAAGCGAGTAGAAGCGCAGAAATGTCTCGTCGTCCGGCAGCATGTCTCGCTCTTCGGCATACAGGAGAAAGACGAGACGCAAGATGACGGTCAGGAGCGCTCGGTAAACCTCGTCGGCATGCTCGGTAAGCACCTCCCGCAGCAGCTCTCCCTTGGATGCATCGTGTGCCGCTTGGAATCCGCGCAGTAGCTCGTACAGTGCATGCAGGACCTGCTCTGCGAGCTTCTCGGAAACTTCGTTCTGAAACTTGCGGCTGTCAGCTAGTAATGCCGCGAGCCTCTGCTGTCGTGGCAGGGCCAAAAGCCGTTGTTCGGAGAGCAACATTCGCAGCGCGCTGCAGATCGGTCGGCCCGTGGTCTGGACCATGTCGGCGACGCGAAACTCAAGCCACCCTGAGGATTCGCCGCGCGGAGCGGATGTGATGCGCAGCGTGTGCCCGTTCACGAGCAATCCCGCTGTTACGCCGGTTTGCCGCAGCAGTCGCTCCATCCGCGAATGGGGAGACAGACCAGCAGGCCCACTCGTTTCGCGATCGAAGTCCTCGTCAGGCTCGATCACATTTACGAGTAGCTGCCAAGCCGACGCGCCATTCTGGGGTTCGAGTTCGCGAACTGCGTAGCTTGGTCGAACTGTCTCAGTTCCACCCGCGAGGGCGACCTCAAGTTCTCCCGGAATGGGCGACTCGGGGATGCCTGCATATCCCTTTGGCGAGAAACGCCAGCCAAGCACGCTCCCTGCGAAACTGCGAAAATCCGTGATCCCTAACTCGGGCTCGGCGTTCGCAGATGCGTAGGGAGCCGGAGAGGGCTTCCTGACCGCAGCTGCGTTGCCAACGACGCAGGACCGAAGCAGCCGCTGACCCTCGGCATCGCGCTGATCGAGGATCGCGCCGGCCCGCACCAGGGCCGGGGCTGAGACGACGAGACCCGTTGGCCGGACAAAGCCCAGCCACTCGGCGTGCACGAGAATCTGTGGGTCGAGCCTCACCATACGCTCAGTTGCTCTCTGGCCAGAGATACACCAGACCGACGGGCTCGATGCGGGTGACCTTTACGGCGTAGAATTCGCGAATGCGATCGGGCTCCACTGTTAGGTCGCGATCGAACTCTTCAAGGCGAATACGCCAGGCGCGGACGTCAGCTTCAAGCTGCCGTCTTTCATCCTCGTTGAAATCCAACGTGAGCTGCTCAAATGGCCTATCGCCGATTTTGCCGAGTTGTTCTCGTATGCGCTCGCGTTGTCGCCCGAGGGTCTCACGCAGGTCGCGCGCCTCACGCTCCCCTCGCTCGCTGAGCTTCTCGCGAGCCGCCGACGCCCATTCCCGCGCGCGCGGCTCCAGGCTAGGCAGCAGTTCACCTACATCGCGCGCTGCAGCCGACAGTAGCTTCGCCCGAACTGCCTTGGTTGGCTGGGAAGCATCGCCGGCCGCGAGGGCCTGTTCGAGCAGATCCAGTGTCCTTGCCTGCGCTTCCCGCGCATAGGGCTCGAGCTGCCCCTTGCGCTGCGAGGGCTCGACCCAACGCGCTGTCACGGATACCAACTCCTCGTGCAGGCGCTCTGCGCCTCGTCCGTAGATCGAAAGCCGGCCCAACAGAATTACGCGGGGGATCGAGTCACGGCTCTGCGCGAGGCAAGCGCGCGAGAGATCGTGGTACACGAAGCCTTGGGCGCGGAAGCGCGCGAGCAATCGTTGCGCGACGCGCTGTTCGAGGTGGAGGTGGACAGTATCCTCCGTGAGCACGCCAGCATCCTCGAATACGACCGGACGTATCGGAGCCTCACGGCGCCATTCCGCGAGTCGCTGGTTCTGCTTGCGAGGTGAACGCAGTGTGTCGAGCGTTGCAGCCCAGCTCGGATCGGCTTGCGCACGTCGGTTGAGGGGCGGAAATGTGTACATCCTATTACCGTGATCGTCCGTCGTCTCCGCGAGCGGATCTGTCCCCAAGATCTCGAGCGCGCACGACAGTGCGTCGCGAAACGGGGCAACGTGGAAGTTAATCGCCGCTCGAGATCGCTCGAGCAGTTCCCGGCAGCGGTCCATCTGCAGTTCGAGGTCGTGGCGTCGCTCGCGCGCCGACTCGAGTTCTTCCTCCGTAGCTCGCTTCTTCTCCGCGTCAAGGTCCGTGGCCTCGATCTCGCGGGCGAGCCGCTCGGCGTCGCGATGTCGGATTCCCTGACCGAGCCGGCGCTCGATGTCATCGTCGATCACTTTTGAGAGGCTCCCGAGTTCGCGCTTGATGGTCTCAGTCTTGCGGACCAGCACTTCCAGAACTCGATCCTCGGCACGTTGCGGCAGCACGAAATAATGACACCGAACTTCGGATGCTGGCTGCAGCTTGCGATCGATGCGGCCGTTGCGCTGCTCGATTCGGCCTGGATTCCAGGGCAGGTCGAAATGGAAGAGATCGGAGCAGTGCGCCTGAAAGTTCAGGCCCTCGCGTGCCGCGTCTGTCGCGAGCAGGATTCGCAGCGGATCTTTTGCGGGATCCGTATTGAAGCGGCGCTGAACCTCCTTTCGACGTGTGCTGGTCGTCAGGCCGTCAATCACCTCGATGCGATCATCGGCCTTGTCAGTTCCTGCGATGGCATGCTCCAGCATCTCTTTCAGGTAGCGCTTCGTACCTTCTCGATTCTCTGTGAAGATCAGCGCGCGACGCTGGAGCCACTTCGGTGGCGATCCCTTCGGTGTCTGCCCAAATGTTGGCAACTGGGGACACAAATGCTGCCGGATCCAATCGATCAGATACCTGACTTTCGCATCCGGGAGGTGTCGATTCTCCTCCGCAATCACCTGCATCCGCTCGAGCAGAGCCTCCTCGCGATGCCACAGCGACTCGGCAGCAGCATCACGCAAAAGGCCAACTTCGGCAGAGGCGGTGACAGCCTCGAGTTCGGCGGCCTCTTCGGCGTCTGCTTCCTCGCTCGTGAAATCAGCACGCTCATCATCAGCGTCGGGGGGCTGCGTGAAGAGCAACTCAGCTTCGCCTTCCGTAAGCTCGGGAATTCCAACACGCTCCTTTTTCCAATGCCGCTCGACTGTCGCCCTGTGGATTTTGAGGCTCCGCGCGAATGCCTCGATGGACGAAAGCAGCCGCTGCTGGAGTCCGACGACGAGCAGACCCGCGGCTGCCCGGGCACGGCGCGAGGTCGTCGCGAAGCGCTCTTCCCGTAGCGACCGGTACTCATCGAGCAGGCGCGAGAGGAGGATCTCGGGCGAACTATCACTGAGGTCCTCGATCGAGACGCGCACGATCTCCCGCTTCGGGAAACCACCCTGCACAGCGCGGATATCCTCCTTCAAACGTCTCACCATTACCTCCTCGAGCGCTTTTGGGCGAAGCTTCACGCCGCGCGTGAAGCGATAGGGATCAAGCAGCTCGAGGAGGGTCGAAAAACTGTTCGAGTGCCCGTTATGTGGCGTCGCGGAGAGAAAGAGTCGATGCTCGAAGCGGCCGGCGAGATCGCGGATTGCCCGAGTGAGCTTCGTCTCGATGCCATACCTGCCACCACTCGCGGGTGCCGCGTGGTGTGCCTCATCAAGAATGAGCAGACTTCCTGGAAGTAGCGTTCCGAGCCACTCCTGCAGCGGATCGACGTATGCTGGATTGATCAGCAGGTTGTGCGAGATAAGAAAGCGGCTATGTGTGCGCCACGGATTCACGCCGAAGCCGCGCTCGCGCCGCATCCGAGCGACGTATGCGCGGTCCAGAATTTCGAAGATCAGCCCGAAGCGCTCCTCAAGCTCCGCCTTCCACTGCTCGAGCAAGGAGGGCGGTGTAGCCACGACAATCGCCTTGGCTTTGCGGCGCAGGAGCAGCTCGCGCGCAATCAGTCCCGCCTCGATGGTCTTGCCGAGTCCCGTATCGTCGGCAATGAATAGGTTTACCCGTGGCAGCCGCAATGCCTTACGAAGAGGCTCCATTTGGTACGCATCGATCCTGATGCCGGCGCGGAACGGCGACTGGAACAGGTTGGGGTCGGTCGCCGTCACGCAGTTCCATCGCAGCGTGTGCAGAAAGGCTGCGAAGCTGCGCGGCGGATCGAAACCGCGCGCGGCGAGATCCGCCCAGCCCTCTTCCTTGACAATCAAACGGTCCGGCTCGTAGTTCCAGTACACGCCCAAGACCTGACCCTGGGCGTCATCATCGGCACAGGCGAGCCGCACGAGTGGAGACTGCCCGACTGCGGTGGGCGTGACCACTTCTTCGACCAGCCATAAGCGCGAGCGGACGCGCACCAGCGCGCCGACATTCGGCTCGCTGATAGGGAGTTGGCCTACAGCACTTACCGCCGGCACGGAATGTCGCCGACTGAAAGCTGGAATGTCGGTTCTCTTATGCGAGCGTCAGCGCCGGCGAAGACAACTAAGGATATTTCTGGACTGATCTCACCGTATCGGAAACTGCAGTTACTGATGCAATGCGATCTGCCCACTTCAACCCTCGCCTTGCAGCGATCTTCAAACCACCCACATTTATGCTGCATTGCGCGATTGAGAATCTTCCTGTACCGCCAATGTACTTCGCATTGTTAGAGCGTTCGAAGACTAAGTTGAATAGTGTCTCGAGTCCATCTAGCAGCGCAGCGCGGTATCTGTTGGGTCAGAGGTGGGGGCATCCCGATCGTTGCGACCGTGTCGACGAGATGCGTGCATCCGGGGTCGCAAACGATGACGAGTCGACGGCGCGGACGCTCGGAAGAATGTTTGATGATGCCCGAGAAATATATCAAGTGCTCCGTAGTCGCTGGTTCTTGCCATCTTCGGGCGTCCGATCAGCTGAGGTCTGCTGGGCTTGAATCAGTGAACCGCGTCCGAATTTCCGACATGACGTTCTGCTTGGGACCAGTGCTCTATCATCACAGTCACCACCCCGCCGGTACGCCTAATATCGTCGATACGCACTCCGAACTAATTCGCCTCGGGTTTCAACCGTGGAGTTCGCAAGCGCTCCGGGAAGCGATCACCCAATCACCCGGCCTGCTTCACCCAATTTGGTCTAGCCAGAGCGGCACTCATCCGCCCGGACTACTCGAAGCATTGCTTTGAGGCCGGTCATCATCTTTTTATCCTGTAGAGGCACTCCCATTCGCGATCACCGCCTCATCGATCATGCTTTGGCCCCAGCAGATGATGGCGCCTGCAAACGCGCTACTACGGCAGTCGGCGGACCACGCCCTCAGCCAACTCCAGCGTGGAGCCGTTAATGATGACGGCTACGCGGGACACCGCTCTTGGCCGGTCCGAGACGGCCACTGGCAACGGACTAACGTTGTGCTTCGGAGCAGAATGATCGGCCACTTTCGACCCCGAGGAGACAGTCGCACAGTTCCGTCGTCGCCGGCATCGCAAGTCATCGAAGCGCACATTCGTGCTGCCGCGATGATCGGCTAGTTGACTTCAGTCGGACCGCAGGATTGTGATCTACTTGTCTCGACGCGCCGCTCCCAGAGCGCGCGGTCGCGTTGGATGAGTTGCTCGATTTCTTGGAGTTTTGGGAGAGCAACCAAATAGCGCGAGACGAAAACCTGTTGATCGAGTCCGCCAGTGGCATACTCCACCTTTGTTTGATCCTTATCGCTGCACAGAAGCAACCCCACGGGTGGATTGTCTTCTGGAGTAGTGATTTCTCGCTTCCAGTAGTTTAGATAGAAGTTTATCTGCCCCGCATCGCTGTGCTGGAAGTGGCGAACCTTCAGATCGATGATCAAATGGCAGCGAAGTAGCCGGTGGTAGAACACAAGATCGATGTAATCGTGCTCGTTGCCAACCGTGATTCGTTTCTGGCGCGCCTCAAAACAGAAACCACTACCGAGTTCAAGGAGGAACGCCTGTATGTGGTCGAGGAGCGCGGTCTCGAGATCACTCTCCGTATAACGCGCTTGTTCGGCAAGACCGACGAATTCAAGAACATACGGATCGCGGATCAGCTCTGAGATTTGGACACGAGCTTCGGTTGCCTGTCGTCGGGCTCGTTCGATGACCGCTTGCTTATCAAGGGAGAGGCCCGTGCGCTCATAGAGCAGTGAGCTGATCTGCCGCTGAAGCTCGCGTTTCGACCAAGAGCCCCTCAGGCATTCGTTCTCATAAAACGCCCGTTTCCAAGGGTCCTCGAGGCGGATGAGCTCGATCAGGTGAGACCATGACAGGCGCAGGAGCGTCTGGCCATCGAGCGGCGTCGGCAATGCAGTATTAGATTCCGTCACCGCTGGTGACGGAATCTCAGTCCGATCGGTAGGCGCAGGAAATGTGCCGGATTCCGTGGCGAACGGCGAGGAGCCGCGTTCTCTCAATTGGGGGTAAGTGCGGTAAAAGACCCGCGTCCGGCCGAGCATTTCGGCACTGCACCCCGGAATTCTTCGCCTCTTGAGGTCCCGAGCAAGACGCGGCAGCAACTGCTGGCCATAGCTGGCTCGATCCTCGCCGTTCTGTTCGAACTCGACGATATATGCACCAATGAACCAATTGCGCAGAGTCAGATACCGATTGACCGCACCGGCAGCGCCGGCTTGTGTACGAGCATGGACCTCGGCAATTGAGGAAATGAGTAATTCATAACTCATCGGAGCAGGAGTGATGCCCCGTGCTCTCCTCTGATCAGAAATCTCCATATGTTCAGCGCGTCGTATGACTAAAAGTGTCGGCATCATACCGAATGTTTGTTTCTTGGCACCGTGTTTGTTTCTGTCAGACGTCCGGATACACGTGCCTGCGACGCGACGTTGTGGGCCGTCGTTGGTCGCGAGGTCAGTACCGCGTGCGTGTCCGCACGGCCTGTCCTACGCGGAACACGCACGCTGTGCACGCAGCCCGAAACGGCTCCCTGGCCGACAGCGCGCCGGGAGCACGCGCTGTAGCGTTCGTGCGCTCAATGACCGCTTCGGCGAAAAGCGTGTTACCTGTTTCTGGCGGCCTCTGGCCGAACTGACACCTTCATTGTGCATGGCGGCACAACGAAGGCAGCACCTGGGATAGACAGTCCCGCCTAGCCAGAGCGGCACTCGTCCACCCGGACTCGAAGGACCGATTTGACGCCCGCCATTATTGTTCAGGGACACTCACGTTCGCGCCCACCTGCCCATCCGTCATGTTCGGACGCCCCCGGCAGATGATGGCACCGGCGACGCACCACTACGGCAGTCGGCCTCACCGGTGAGTTCGTTCGCCCACATTTCCAGGGCGCGTCGCATCTCGCGAATGTAGCCGTAGCGGTTGTAAATCGCCGTGACCGATCCGTCCGAATGTCCCAACACACGCTTAACGAGTTTGTCCCCCTCGTCTCCCAGCAGCTCCGCGAGCCGCGTCGCAACCGTGCGTCGCAAAGCATGTGACGCCAATTTCTTGGGAAGACGAGAGCCCGTATTCGCGAGAATCTGGGACGACAGCGTCGTCCTGAAGAACTTCGCAACACCTTTGATAGGCATACGCCCCTCCCGGCTGGAAAGGATATAGGGTCCTTCCGTGGGCTTCGGCAGGTTCCGCAGAATCTCCGTCGCTTGCGACACCAGAGGAACCACGTGCACACGATCGGATTTGTAGCTCGCGGCGGGGACGACCATCAGCGCTTCGTCCGGGTCAATCCAAGACTCCTCTGCAGAAGCCCATTCATCCATACGACATCCGGTCAGTAACATCAGCTGGGCGTGTGAACCGAAGGGATAACCACAGTCTTTTGCCGCCTGCCACACAACGCGCGCTTCCCGCACTGACAGGACGACTTCGCCCTTCTTCATCTTGGGTAGGTGCCGAATGATGTTGCTGCAGGGGTTGTCGGTGCGTTTGAGTTTCCTTTCCTCAATCGCCCACGAATACATGTGACGCATCACCCGCATCGTCGTTCGAGAGGCCTCGACCCCACCGATCTTCGCCCCTCGCCGGCCGTCCGGGTTAGCCCGTTTGACGCGCGCTGTATTCATCACCTTGCGAGCGTCGTCACGCGTCAGCAGTTCAGCCAATTGCTTGCCAACGACGGGCAGGATGTGGACCTTGAATGCGTTCTCGTACAGCGCCACCGAGTCCAATTCCCTGGACCGCACGTATTCTTCCAAGAAGAGGGCCGAGAGGGTCGCCACGGTCACACCGTCGGCCGTGGCATTGGCTTCGAGCTCCCGCTTCGGATTCACGCCGCGCCTGGCCTGCTCGTTGTAAGCGCTGGCTTTCGCACGCGCAGCCTCGAGAGAAACGTCGGGATAGGCGCCAAAACTCAGCCGATGCCTCCGTCCGAGCATGCGCCGGCCATACTTATTGACGCCGCCCTCTCCGAGCACCCGGAAGAGGTAGCTCCAGGTGGCCGTTCCGGTGGCGTAGAGCCGCAAGGCAAGCCCGGGGGTAGCGGCATCCGGCAGTTCCTCGTCCTGTGTCCGGGCGCTCTTCAGGGCAGCTCGAATCATCGAATCAGTCAATCGCTTGGCCAAACTCATCGCAATGCTCCCCAGATTGGAATGGTGGTCGGGTGTGCTGCGGCTTCGGACGCCACCGCCCTTTCAGCATTCCGTCCTGGGGTTTCGATCGCACCAGGAAATACGGTACGGGTCCTCACCGTATTCTTCGTGGTCTCCGCCCTCCGGGTTTCGCTGCACTAGAATCGCCAACCCCGCCGGATGCCGGTGCGAGGTTCATCCCCGCACGGTGTCAGATGGGATGCGAAAATGTCACCGGCTTTCGGTGGAACAGTGCAGAACGCAGAAGCAGCTCGATCACTTCTATATTGCGGGAGAGCAAAGGGTTTTTGGCCGTCACCAGAACTCCGCGGAAGCTAGATTGGGCCGTTCGGGACGTAGGTGTCGCAGGTTCAAATCCTGTCACCCCGACCACATGTTCCTGCACCCTGCAGCAGTGCCGCCGGCGCGCAGGATTGCGCGCGCTTTGGCTGCTGCGGCCGGATCGCCGCCGAGTCCCTGCTCGATCTGTTCGCGGTATAGCTCCGCAGCGCGCGGCAACATTGACAGGACCCTCGCGTTCTCGCGTTCAGCCGGCCGCGCGTCGAGCAATTCGCGGCGCTTGGCCTCCGCGGTCGATACCAACCTGCAATTCGTCAGCCGTGAGGTCCGAGTCGCCGGCTTTCAGACGCTCGCGCAATCGGGCGATTCGAGCATCAAACACCTCGAGCTCGCGCGGCAAAGTCGCAACTCGTGCGGCGATCTGCCTTGTTCGCTCGGCATACGCCGCGCGCATTTCTTCGGCCATCCGCTCTACCCGCTGCGGCGCCAGAAGATCACGACGAACCCCACCCAGAATGACCCGCTCGATGGCATCCCGGCGGACGCGAATATGATTCGCGCACGCACCCCCGTTCCAGTGACCGCTGCAGGCGTCTTGGGCCGCCGACGCCGCTTGTGCTTGCCGCTGTCGGGATCACGTACAAACTGAGAGACATTCCACCGAAGTCTGCCGCAGTACAGTGGGTTCTTCAGAATCACGCGAACCGCCGAACCCATCCAGCCTTTGCAACGTCGTGTCTTGCGCTTCCAGGTCGACCCCGGACTCGGAATGCCGTGAGCGTTCACGCTGGATATAACTTCGTCGTGCCCGATGGGCGCGAACGAGAGTGCCGAGTTTTCCCCAACGGACCCAATGGCGCCGCTATAACGGCTACTGAAAGTCATCGAGGCGGACATTCGCGCCCAACGTTTGACAGGACGAGGGCAGTGGACCTTTTAGCAATCCCGGGGCAGCCATGCCCCGTGAAATCCTGCGGGAATTCGTCTGGGCAACCGTACTGTCGCGATCGGATCACTTTCGATATCCCGGCCCTCAAGGATTACCAAATCACTGGTATCGGTTGCATGGCGATAGACGCAGACGAGCAGCCACCCAACGTCTTCGCTGGAAGCAGTGGGGCGCGACACGAATATCGGCTCGCTATTTTGGTCACCTTCGGGAACCCTATATCGCTGCTTCGCACCGCCCTCAAGGTCGTAGCGAACAACACCGCGAATCTCCGTGTTTGTTGGCTGCTCCGCAGCGTAGAGATACCGATAGGGACGACCTGTTCTGCCTTCGTTGATGCGTGGCAGCTCGATGCCGACGTCATCAAGCTGTCTTTCAGTAACTGTTCCCTTGTCAAGATCAATTAAGTAGCGCCACAGGACACCGAGGGGGCTGTCCTCGAAGCCTGCTCCACTGGAAGCGAGACGGAAGTACTCTGGGTATCGGACTACATCCAGAACGATAGTCGATTCATCTGCGTCGTACGCATTCGCCACATGCTGGATGAAGCATGGCGTTACGTCGAACCAGCGCATTTCGCCGCCGTGACGAGGAATGACGCCGAGCTGTGATTTTCGATCGTCGTGCCAGCGCAATGGCATGCGATAACCACGGGATAGCATCGAGAAATCGTACGTGACGCTAAGGTCAAGCAAGATACTGTAGGTGGCGGTGATCGCCATGTCGTGCATCATGGACGGAGACGGCATTTCGATTTCAACGTCGGCGCTTTGCGTTCCTTCCGAATCCGTCACCCCATAGCGCAACCACGGCCTTTCCCAGTGAGCCCGGAATGTCATCAGTTCGCCTGTCTGCGGATCAACTTTGGGATGGGCGGTCACGCCTCGTGCCAGTCCCATGTGACGACGGGTTGCTCCGAGGAAATCGAGTTCAGCCGTCATGGCGAGGGGAACGCCTCCTTCAGCCAGCGCCAATATTTCGCCAGCATGTTGGAGCACATTGACATTCGGGTTCGTATCGAGAAGAGAGAGTGCGATATCCGGAGCGTGCACACGCGCCCATCGCTGTGTGCGAGCCCAGCGGTTGCGATAGCCCGTTACACGCCCCTCCTGAAATGAGATTCCATGCAGCATCGCGTCTTCCGGCCACCAGGACAACACATCGGTCCCTTCGAAATGACCACGCAATGGGTTTGGGCCATTGCGCACCAATACACCGTTAAGATCCCGTGGGACTGTTCCTGTGACGGGTAGATCAACGAGGTCAATTTCATCGGCGACGGGTGCTGTTGCACCCGTGTTTAAGTCGATAGCGGTCACGTTTGTATCCTTTGGATCAGGGTGTCAACGGGGAGGCGTGGTGGTCATCCCCGAAAGCGAGCGCGATTGCGTGGTCGCGCACGTCATCGGGCCACGCGGCAACCAGTTCACGTAAGCGTGGCTGATCGTTCGCAAAGAGCGCGCGCGTGGCTTCTTCAAAACCGGGCATGTCTCCTGCCATGGCCGACATGAAATGGTAGGCACGCTCCTGCGCTTTACAGCATCTGTCTTTCTCCCCATGCGTTCGTCTCGCTTCTTCGACCAGTTTGCGCAGCGCTACGGAGGCACCACCGGGTTGTGTTGCCAGCCATTCCCAGTGGCGTGGCAGTAGGGTTACCTCGCGGGGTACCACGCCTAGCTTTGGACGCCCACGGCCGCGGGGCTCGCTAACACCAACGTTCTCGCCGACCGAGTCGGGAACGGGTTGAAGGGGACGCCCAGATCGTGCCGCCGCAGCACGCTGGTTGGTTGCCGTCGATTTAGCCAAGCGGGCCAGCATTTCTTCGTCTGAACCTCTCGTATCGATGTCGACCGAGCGTCCAGAGGTGTCATCGAAGATCAAGACAGGGCCGGCTGCGCCGCTTTCGATGGCCTGTTTGACTACTACGGCGACCGTTTGCAGCGGACCCGACGCAAGGCGCCGATGACCGCGGAAGGCCGTGTAGAAATTGGGGGGCGGGTCAGTCATCGCATTGGCCTGGAAGCTAGCCATCGGCACTTTATACCCGGATATAAATAGCCGTCAATAATATCCGGGTGTTAATCAGTACACGGGGCGCGCTCGATTCCTCGATTCAACCACAAGCCACTGATTTTGCGGATAAATGGCGCCCGATTGCTCATGATAAAGTCCATTGGTTGGGCGCTTACGAAAAGAGGTTTATGAGCGTAGTACTCGGTTTAAAGCTGGCGTTGGTTCCGTCGCTGATCGGCGGAGTCACTCTCGTTGGACGTCGCTGGGGGCCGTCTGTCGCAGGTTGGCTATCGGCGTTTCCTGTTGTTTCAGCACCCATTCTATTTTTTATAGCCCTTGAGCAAGGGTCGTCCTTTGCTGCAAATGCTGCTGCCGCAACCCTTTCTGCGGTGCTGGCCATCCTTGTTTTTGGCATCAGCTACGCTTGGGCAGCTACGCGCTTTTCATGGGGCATCAGCCTGGTTGCAGGCTTCGCCACGTATCTTGTGGCGGTTATCTGCTTAAGTCTTTGGGCGCCAACGCTGTTTGTGGCCGCTGCGGCAGTATTCAGCGCCCTGCTTGTTGCACCGATGCTTTTCCCCGTCCTAGCAATTTCTGCCACGACCTCATCGGCGCGAGCCAATGACATCTATTTACGCATGGTGGCAGGAGCAGTCTTGGTGCTTCTCGTCACGCATTTTTCGTCGCGTCTAGGACCGCAGCTCAGCGGAGTGTTCGCCATGTTCCCCGTCATGTCGTCGGTGCTGGTAGTCTTTTCGCATCGTCATTCTGGCGCTGGGTTCGCTGTTAGCCTGCTGCGCGGCATGGTGCTTGGCTACTACGCGTTTGGCATCTTCTGCTTGGTCTTGTCGTTGGCCTTGCCACCCTTGGGCATTGCCCTTGCGTTTGTCGCTTCGCTGGCGTGTGCTGTTCTTATTCAAGCCACATCACGCATCTACCTGCGGCGCACCCAACAAGGCGCTCCAAGCCGGCAATCAACGGCACGTTGACCCGAGTTACCGCACACGAATTCGTAAGCGGACTGCAGGAACATGACAAATCGCTTCACCCCGACCAAGAAATCAATTGTCTATTCCGGGGACATGGCGACGTACATGGTCGCTCCCGTCTTGCAAGGCGTTTCCTTAGCGAGGGCACGCGCAGGATCAGATTGCGACCGTACATCCGGACTTTAACGAGGCCGTTATCGGCTTCTGCTCCTGAAGGAATTTGCCGGCCGGGAGCCAATCGGTTTAGCGAGCTCGAAGCTCCTGTTACCCACCGGGCTTACCGGTTGGTCGAGGCCATGAGCGCTTGAAATTCGCCTGGGACGGTCGAGACTCGATTCTGTCAGTCATTCTCCATCTTGCGATCTCTTCCTACCCCGACTCCAGGTGCCCCCCTGAGACATCGCTTTTGTCGAACACTTCCTCGACGCTGAGGCCGAAGGCATCGGCGATTCTGAACGCAAGCGGCAGCGAGGGATCGAACCGGCCGTTCTCGACGGCATTGATCGAATTGCGCGA
>Ga0163163_10000803_pt1 | contig 26650 bp, 21 predicted proteins | sample S65metaG_FD_119766 | JGI IMG/M metagenome (GOLD analysis project Ga0163163, IMG submission 119766) | Switchgrass rhizosphere microbial communities from Kellogg Biological Station, Michigan, USA - S6-5 metaG | ecosystem: Host-associated > Plants > Roots > Rhizosphere > Soil | place: USA...
ATCCTGTAATAGGGTTCCATTGTTCTCCCCATTTGAATTTTGATTCATCAACATGGCGATTGATTATGCCAGCCTGCAATGCCAGGACAATTCGCTGGTTATATTCCTGTCCGAATTTTACACCTGTGTATGCAAACGAAGCGTATGTATTTAAATAATTAAATCCTCCATCACCGGCAGATTGATTTAGCAGGTTGATCCCAAGTGCAATATTTTTATTGGTACGTGCATCAAACGAAATTCCCATTGTGCGATACGGGTCACTGACACTTCCCCATTGACTGCGATAGATCGCCGATGCCCTGTATTCGCCGTCACTGCTGCCTGCAAGGGCAGGATTCACATACATCGGGTAGGTGTAGTTTTGAGTAAAATGCGGATCTGTTTGGGCAGCTGCTTTAAGCATCACGAGGATTAAGCATAGAACCCCGACCGCTCGATATCTAAATTTGTTTTTCATCTTACACTGGACGTTGGTGATATTTTATTTTTCATTCTCTTCAAATGTTTCGGGTTATTTCATCTCAACAGCGTGATAGATCCTTTCAAATTCACCGCCTTTCCTGTCGATAGCTGGGCCTTTAGCACATATACATATACACCGACAGGTTGAGCTGTTCCTTTATGTTTTCCATCCCATCCCTGGGATTTATCATTGATTGCCGCAATTTGCTGACCCCATTGGTTAAAAATGTGCATCTCAACTTTATCAATATAATTGCCATACACATACAGCATGTCATTCTTTCCATCGCCATTCGGAGTAAAAACATTAGGCACAAAAACATCTTTATTCAATGGCATCACTTTCACAGTGTAAGTTTGAGGTGCTCCCGAACAACCTCCAATAACCGGAGTTGCAGTAACAGTTCCGGTGACATCCTGGTCACCTCTGTTTGTCGCAACGAAGGAAGGCACTGTTCCCGCACCTGATGGTCCGAGTCCTATTGTTGGGTTAGAGTTCGTCCAGTTCGTTGAAGCGCCCGGGCTCGTTATGAAATTGTATGACGGTATAAATGTGCCATCGTATACCGCTGTGTCTTCACTGATCGAAGTCGTCGGTACTGCATTTACTTCAAGCTTAAAGGAGGCAGTGTCTGTGCACTGGCCTGGATCGGGTGTAAAGACATATGTTCCATTGACTGTATTGTCAACAACAGAAGGACTCCAGGTACCTGTTATTCCATTGGACGAAGTAGTAGCCAGAACGGGAACTTGTGTACCTATGCAACTTGATTGAAACGTACCAAAGCTAAATGACGGTTTTACAATTGGGTTGACAGTAACCGTATATATGTATGGTGTAACACATTGTCCGGGAACAGTGAATGTGTATGTTCCGCTTGCCTGGTTACTAACAACAGACGGATTCCAGAGTCCTGTTATGCCATTGTCGGATGTGAGAGGCAACGTGGGTACTGTTCCTCCTGCGCATATTGTTAAACTGTGACCAAAGCTAAATGTGGGAATTAGATTTGGAGTTACTGTTACATTAAATATTACGGCTCCGGTTACACATTGACCTCCGGCGGGTGTAAAAGTATAAACGCCGGAAGTTTGATTGTCTACAGATGATGGACTCCATGTACCCGTGATTCCATTTTGTGATGTAGGAGGTAATGACGGTACGGTTCCCCCCGCGCAAATGGTCAGACTTGTCCCGAAACTAAATGAGGGAGTTATGTTTGGATTAACGGTTACTGCAAATGTTGTTGAAGTTGCGCATTGACCAGGATCAGGGGTAAATGTATACGTGCCGGAGGTTTGATTATTTACTGTTGCGGCACTCCAGGTTCCGGTTATCCCGTTTTGGGATAAGGGAGGTAGCAACGGCACAGTTCCTCCTGCACAAATAGTAAGATTTGTTCCAAAACTAAACGTTGGTGTAATGGTGGGATTTACAGAAACTGTCAATGTTGTATTCGTAGCGCATTGCCCCTGTGCTGGTGTGAAAGTGTATATGCCCGAAGTTTGATTACTTACAGATGAAGGACTCCAAGTTCCGCCTATTAAATTTTGAGAGGTTGGAGGCAATGATGGCACAGCTCCTCCCGCACAAATCGTCAGACTTGTTCCGAAACTGAAGGTTGGTGTGAGGTTAGGGTTAACGGTAACTGTAAATATAGTGTTAGTAGCGCACTGCCCACCAGCCGGAGTAAATGTATACGTATTCGATGTTTGATTACTTACCGTTGAAGGACTCCAGGTTCCAGTAACACCATTGGTAGATGTTTGAACTAATGTAGGGACGCTTTGTCCGGCGCAAATTGTTAGGCTTGTTCCAAAATTGAATGTCGGTGTAATGTTTGGCGTTACGACTACATTCAGCGTTGTAGAAGTTGCACATTGTCCCAGGTCAGGTGTAAATGTATAAGTCCCCGAAATATTATTGCCTACGATGGAGGGGGACCATGTTCCTGTTATTGAGTTTTGCGATGTTGGTGGCAACAGGGGTACGGTTCCTCCTGCGCAGATAACAAGGGTTGTTCCAAAGCTGAAAGTTGGAGTTGACCTCGGTATTACGGTAACGGGGATGCTAGTGGTCATACCACATTGATTAGCGTCCGGCGTAAATGTATAACTTCTGGAGTTTTGATTGTCTACCGTTGCAGGGTCCCAGGTTCCATGGATTCCATTTTTTGATGTCGGTGGTAGTGTCGGCGCAATGGTTCCTGCACAAAACGGTGGGATTGGATCGAATGTCGGCACATAGATCGGATCCGATAAAATGATTCCGGTAAAAAGGTTGGTAACGCAGCCATTGATCTCTAAAGAAAAGTTAGAATAGAAACCTTTGTTCAATCCACTTATAACAACCTGCCCCGAACCATTTGCGACATAACTATTGGGACCAGCAGGTACACCATCATCGGTATAACTTATCTGGTAAGTGGCTCCTGCAATGAGACCGCCAATAGTGATCGAACCTTCGTTACCGAAACAGGATGACGGGTTAGTACTTGAAAGGTTAGGGGATTGGATTGAAAAGAAAGCCTTGTAATTATTATTACTGTTGTTGATGAGCAAACTTGAATTACATGCAGCGGGTGCGGGCGTCGAGTTGTTTGTCTGCACGTCAAAATAAACTTCCAGCACATAATTTCCCGCAGCAAATGCAGTAAGGTTTACATTGGAAAAGAAGCGCTGCCACTTTTGGTCACCAGCAGTGCAAGAACTCCCATCAGATGGGAATTGATTGGATCCATTACAACTTTCTAATAAGGGAAGATCAACGGAAGTAAATGCCCCTGCCGGGCTGCTTTGGAGATGTACATTATAGTATAAATGAGCAAGACACACATTGGAAGTGCTCGGATTATGAGAAGTATTTACCTGGGCTCCGCTTAATATCAGGTTTCCTGAATTCTGCGTGTATACACCAAGGTTTGCGTTATTAAAATTAGTAGAACCAATAGAACCGTTGATATTGAGAAAGCGGCTTTGAGAACAATCTGTAATCCATACAGCTGACGCTGTCGCCGATGGTTGAGCTTTGACTACATTACAAACAAGTGCAATTAGGATGGCTCCTAGACAGGATATTGGCTTGGTTTTCATTAGACTGGAATTATGTCGGATTACAACAGGCTTAGCCTGGCATTCCTCACAATTGTGTAGAACGGCTTTTTCGATAAAAAATTGTTAGAAACGACCGGGAGTCTCGCACAGCGCGGGACGGGAATTTACCTTTATTGATAAATGTCAAAACGGAAAACTTGCACTTGTCGAGGAATTGAATTATGTGTTATTGTTGCCCTAGCGCCCTGTTTTTTATTGTTTGCACTACCTTTTCTGCATGTTGTCTTGAATTTTCAATAAACAAGCGATGGGTATTCATCCCACCGCAAATTACGCCGGCTATGAAAACGTTCGTGACATTGGTTTCGTACGATGCTTCGTCGTAAGTTGGTTTTTTTACTTCATCATCCGATAATTGAATGCCGAGGCTTCGCAAGAAATCAAGATTGGGTTGATATCCGGTCATAGCAATCACCCAATCATTTTTAATGGTCACTAAACCTTCCGGCGTTTGAATATCCACTTCGCGTTCCCTGATCTCTTTTATGCTGGAATCGAAATACGCTTTGATCGAACCTTCCTGGATGCGATTAATAATGTCTGGTCTTACCCAATACTTTACTCTTGGTCCAATTTGATCTTTTCGTACAACCATAGTTACTTCAGCGCCTTTGCGCCAGGTTTCAAGTGCGGCATCAACGGCCGAGTTGCTGGCACCTACGACCATTACTTTTTGAAAAGCATAAAAATGCGGGTCTTTATAATAGTGTGTCACCTTTGGCAGATCCTCACCGGGCACATTTAATTTGTAAGGGATGTCATAAAATCCTGTGGCGATGATTATATAATTAGCTGTATAAACATTTTTGTTTGTCGTTACCCGGAAGTTGCCTTGATCCTGGTCGCTTGTGACTTGCTTCTTCACTTCAGTAACCTTTTCAAACAAATGAATATTGACGTGATTTGAAAGTGCGACGCGGCGATAATATTCCAGTGCTTCGGGGCGCGTTGGTTTGGGATTATTGGAAACAAAAGGAATCCCACCGATCTCTAATCGCTCTGATGTAGAGAAAAAAGTCATGTTAACCGGGTAATTGTATAATGAGTTAACGAGAGTTCCCTTTTCTAAGATTAAATAATCCAACCCTGCCTTCTTGGCTTCCAATGCGCATGCCAGGCCGATAGGACCGCCACCGACAATTATAATCGCGTAATGATTCGTATCCATGCTAACAAAGATACTGGCGGTTTCTGGTTACTAGTTGCTGGTTACTCGTCACTTGTTTTTGGTGGGAAGCTATCAATAGCTTGGCCAGCACCAATGACCAGCGGCGAGCACCCTGCGAGCCAACGAGTTTAGGTTTTATCCTTCTTCTCGCATATTTTTGCATCCCGAAAATATTCGGGATAAATTGAAAAGAACGCATGGCAAGACAAATCGCATATCGTGAAGCTCTTCGTGAGGCGATGGTGGAAGAAATGAGAAGAGACGAAAGAGTTTTTTTAATGGGAGAAGAAGTGGCTGAGTATAACGGTGCTTACAAGGTGAGCCAGGGTATGCTGGCCGAATTTGGCCCAAGAAGAGTGATCGATACACCTATCTCAGAATTGGGATTTGCAGGCGTTGGCGTAGGAGCAGCTCAAAACGGTTTACGGCCCATTATTGAGTTTATGACCTGGAACTTTGCAAATCTTGCATTAGATCAAATTCTGAACACAGCTTCCAAAATGCTTGCGATGAGTGGAGGTCAGATCTCGTGTCCCATAGTTTTTCGGGGGCCCGGTGGTTCCGCCGGTCAATTAGGCGCTCAACATTCAACGGCTTACGAAAGTATCTACGCTAACATCCCAGGTTTAAAAGTCGTTTCTCCTAGCAATGGTTATGATGCAAAAGGATTGTTGAAACAGGCAATTCGATACGAGGAGGATCCCATAATATTTATGGAAAGCGAAGTGTCTTATGGAGATAAAATCGAAGTGCCGGAAGAAGAATATTATATTGAGCTGGGCAAAGCCGATGTAAAGAAACAAGGCAATGATGTTACGATTGTTTCATTTAATAAAATGATGAAAGTTGCGATAGCTGCTGCTTCCGAATTGGAAAAGGAGGATGTAAACGCAGAAGTCATTGATCTCAGAACTATACGTCCTCTTGATTGGATGACTGTTCTTGAAAGTGTTAAAAAAACAAATCGCCTGGTAATTGTAGAAGAGCAATGGCCATTTGGGTCGGTATCTTCTGAACTTACTTATCATATTCAAAAAGAAGGTTTTGATTACCTGGACGCTCCCATTCGCCGAATTACTGCCGCAGATGCCCCGCTTCACTATGCTCCCAATCTTGTTGCTGCGGCATTACCCGATGTTCCCCGAACAGTGAAGTTGGTAAAAGAAGTGATGTATCTTAATAAGTAGCAATGTTTTGCTGTAAAACTTCTCAAACCCGGAAATTTTCCGGGTTTTATTTTTTCACAGGTTGTTAGAAAAGATTTTTTAACAAGAAATAGAGCATTTCAATTATTAGACACATCTTTGTCTCGGTTTTTCATAGGATATTGGATTTTAAAACGAGGCTGGATTTCTATCCGGGCCTCTTTTTTTTTGTCGCGTTTATTCCAAAGAATTTTTTTGAAACTTTTCGCTTTTTTATCTGGGTTATTCAATGTTACTTGTGTTCTTGATGCTTGCCTGGCTCCAGGTTAGACATGTATCTTGAACCTTGCCCTCCTTTCTTTATTTTTGCGAACTAAATAATTCCAATCAATGGCTGACATCCTGATCATCGATGACGAAAAAGCAATACGGAAGACGCTGAGTGAAATTCTTTCTTTTGAGGGCTATAAAATTGATGAAGCTTCTGATGGCGAGGAAGGGCTAAAAAAGTTCAGAGAAAGAAATTATGATGTTGTGCTGTGTGATATAAAAATGCCAAAAATAGACGGCATTGAATTTTTACAAAAAGCGGGTGAAAGCAACCCCGATGTCCCTGTTATCATGATCTCCGGCCATGGCAATATTGAGACGGCTGTTGAGGCAGTAAAAACGGGAGCGTACGACTATATTTCCAAACCACCCGATCTTAATCGCTTACTGATTACTATCCGCAATGCGATGGATAAAAGCAATCTCGTTTCGGAAGCTAAAGTGCTTAAGAAAAAAGTGAACAGGGTGCAGGAAATGATTGGTCATTCGGCGCCAATCATGAAAATACGGGAGACGATTGATAAGGTAGCTCCAACTGAAGCCAGGGTGATGATCACAGGAGAAAATGGCGTCGGTAAAGAATTAGTGGCGAGATGGATACATGAAAAGAGTAATCGTGCAACCGGACCGCTTGTCGAAGTGAATTGCGCCGCGATCCCCAGTGAGCTGATCGAAAGTGAATTATTTGGACATGAAAAAGGTTCGTTCACTTCAGCCATAAAACAAAGAATAGGGAAATTCGAACAGGCAAATGGCGGCACACTTTTTCTTGATGAAATAGGCGATATGAGTTTGAATGCCCAGGCAAAAGTGTTGCGGGCATTGCAGGAAGGGAAGATTACGAGAGTCGGTGCAGATAAAGATATTAGTGTTGACGTTCGCGTGATTGCTGCTACGAATAAAGATCTTTTGAAAGAAGTTGATGCCAAAACTTTCCGCCTCGACTTGTATCACAGGCTAAGTGTTATCATTATACATGTACCTTCTTTAAATGAACGCAAAGACGATATCCCGCCGTTGGTAGATCAGTTCCTCTCCGATATTTGCGAGGACTATGGTATTGCAAAAAAAACCATTGACGATGATACGATGCAATTATTGCAGAATTATGACTGGACGGGCAATATCCGCGAACTGAGAAATGTAGTAGAGAGACTAGTTATTCTTTCCGGCAAAACGATCACAGCCGAAGACGTCAAAAGTTACGTGATGCCGAAGTAGTTTTCAATTGCTGGGCACTAGCTATTAGTTGCTAATTACACAGCTTGACGATTCTGGATAGCAACGTAACCAGAGACCAGCATTAAGAAGCCAGTCATCCATCTTAGCAAAACTTTGCGGTTTTAAATTTTGGTTCGCCAATTATTATGATAAATTTGCCCGCTTAAACTAAGGATATGCCTCTACACCATTTGGTGATCATTTACCTGGTCGGAACTCTGCTTGTGTTTTTACCTTCTTTTGGCCTGGCTAAATTATTTGAGAGAGCTGGGGTGGCTTCGTGGAAAGCATTCGTTCCTTTTTATAATACATGGGTCATGGAAACACTTGCTAAACGCCCAAGGCATTGGGTGTTCTGGCAGTTCATCCCGGTTGTAGGCTGGTTTATTACCCCTGGTATTTTTATTGAGTTTGTCAAATTGTACGGGAAATTCTCAATAGGCTCGCACATACTTGCAGCTTTGTTTGCTCCATTTTATTTTCCCTACCTGGCTTACTCTGAAAACGTGAAATATATAGGACCTGATGCTGTAAGAAAACACAGAAAGACTGCGGCAAGAGAATGGTTTGATGCAGCCATTTTTGCTATTGTTGCCGCGACGCTTATCCGCACATTTATTTTTGAAGCATATACCATTCCTTCGGCCTCTATGGAAAAGACTTTGTTAGTGAATGATTTCCTGTTTGTAAGCAAATGGAGCTATGGTCCGCGATTACCAAATACACCCCTGTCAATTCCATTTATTCATAATTATATTCCCGGTACGAGTTGGAAGTCATACTCCACACTGGTTAAGATCCCCTATATACGTTGGTGGGCAAAGGCGGTAAAAAGAAACGATGACGTGGTTTTTAATTTTCCTGAAGGCGATACCGTGATCAACAAACCAGGTTATCAATCTGCCAGGCCTTACTATGATTTTATTCGATTGCCCAATGGTACATTTTCGGATGCGACAAGACAACAAATCCTTGATGATCCTGATCTTCCTATCGCTGTTCATCCCGTTGATAAAACTGACAATTACATAAAACGTTGCGTGGGTACTCCCGGGGATACCCTGAAAATCATAAACGCAATTCTTTATGTTAATGACCAGCCAGCATTTGTATCACCTACTTCGGCGACGTTTTATGATTTTAAAACAAACAATGTAATGATCGACGAGGACCAATTGCGTGATGCGGGAATAAAGCTGAACCAGGAAGACGATGATCCTGATTTTTCTCCCGGGAGCGGTTATGTGTATCGCATAAATATGACGTTCCCCGAACTTGAAAAATTGAAAAAAATTCCGGGAGTTGTCGTGAATTCCATAACGAAGGAAATTGATCAGTCGAGCAGTGGTAACGTTTTTCCTCATGACACAACTTATTTTAAATGGACTGCAGACAATTTTGGCCCGATATGGGTTCCAAAAAAAGGAGCGACAATTAATCTAACTCCACAGAATACCGACCTGTACAGACGATGCATCGAAGTGTATGAAAAAAATACATGGGAACAACAGGGTGGGAAAATTTTTATAAATGGCAAAGAGGCTACAACTTACACATTCAAGATGGATTATTACTGGATGATGGGTGACAATCGTCATAAATCGCAGGACTCACGTTTTTGGGGATTTGTTCCGGAAGATCACATTGTTGGTAAAGCATCCATTATCTGGTTCAGCTGGGAACACGGTCCAAGATGGAATCGACTATTCAGGTTTGTAAAATAAAGTGCAAGGCTCAAGACTCAAGGTACAAGGCACAAGTGAACTAGTTTAGGCTTGTGCCTTGTTTCTTGTACCTTGCGTCTTTTCTTTTATGAGGCAAAAAAAATTTGAGTTTTCGTTTGAAGTTTATGCGGGTATTGATGAATTAAATGCGGAAGACCGGCAATTATTGGCTGAAGCGCGCAGCGTTACTGATAAGGCCTACGCTCCCTATTCAAATTTTCATGTGGGAGCAGCGGCAAAACTTGAGAATGGAAAAATTGTTACAGGTACCAACCAGGAAAATGCTTCGTATCCTGTTGGTATTTGTGCTGAAAGGGTTTTGTTAAGCGCAATTTCTTCACTCTACGAGGGTATCCCGGTTGAAACAATGGCTGTGAGCTATCAAAGTAAAAAAATGAAAAGTGATCATCCCATTTCCCCTTGCGGAATGTGCAGGCAGGCCTTACAGGAATTTGAAGGAAGAACGGGAAGGCCGATCCGATTGATCCTTGCGGGTATGGAAGGGGAGATTTATATTATTAATTCCGCAAGCCAGCTTTTGCCGCTGGCATTTAGCAGTGAAGAATTGGGGTGACAAAAACCAGGAACCAACTACAAGGTGCAAATAAATTAAAGGAAGAAGCTCATTTCAGCCATGTGGCTTTGAATTTATTCAGACTGAGGATCTCGAGTCTATTGAGATTTGAAATTTGTGTTTTGACATTTACTTTAGAATAAAGTCTGCACACCGTAAGCCACTTTCATCTCATGTTCCAAGAGCCATTTCTTTCGCCAAAGTCCTCCTGAATAACCAACCAGTTCTTTATTGGCACCAATCACGCGATGACAGGGAACAATAATGCAAACATTGTTTTTTCCATTGGCTGATGCTACCGCTCTTGTTGCCTTTGCATCACCAATGCGCCGCGCCAGTTCAATATAGCTGATCGTTTTTCCAAATGGAATCGCCATCAATTCAGCCCAAACTCCCTGCTGGAAAGCGGACCCTTCCTGGTGGATAGGCAGCTCAAATTTTCTCCTTTGCCCATTAAAGTACTGGATCAATTGTTCTAAACATTGTATCAACATGGGTGATAAATTTCTTTTTCTGACGTCCAACCTTTGAACCTTATCGTTAAAAATGATTTCAGAGATGTAATCTTCCGTTCCGGAGATTTTTAAAAGTCCAACTGGCGAGTGATAATATGTCGATTGGATTTCAGACATGTTTATCAACAAATATAAACAAACTAAACTCTCAGTTGTTAGGACATGTTATCGAAAACCGTATGGCCGGAATAACAAGCCGTTCGTCTGTGAAAAACCATAATTTGGAAAAAAGGTGGGGCAATATCATTGTATTCACGAATTATTGCAGAACTTGACAATATTTAGTACGGAATAATGCGAAGCCAATTTCTTTTTTTAGTAACGATTTTATGTTACTCCGTTAAAGGTTTTACTCAATCTTCTCAAAACGACAGTTTGCCCAATGCTACTTTGCCTGCCTGTATTCAATATGCACTGACACATCAACCACATCTTCAGCAGTCGCTGATAGATGAAAAAATCGCACATGCCACTATCAGGACAAAACTGGCTGATTGGTTTCCACAGATCAGTCTTGACGCATATTATCAGCATAATATCAAATTGCCGACGAATTTTTTTAACGGGGCTTTTATAGCGAATGGAACGAGCAATATTTCCAGCATCGGTGTCTCAGGAACACAAAATATTTTCAATCCTGATGTGCTGCTAGCAGCGAGAACATCCGGGGAAATTAAAAAAGTTTATAGTCAAATAACAGACAGCGCCCGAATCGGCATTATTGCAGGAGTCAGCAAAGCTTTTTATGATGTGTTACTGACGCAGAAACAAATCTCAGTACTTGACGAGGATATTGTGAGGTTGGATCGAAGTTTACAGGATGCATATAACCAATACCAGGGTGGCATCGTTGATAAAACAGATTACAAACGCGCCACGATCTCTTTGAACAATGCAAAAGCTCAGCGGAAACAGCAACAAGATCTTGTAACAGCCAAATATTCTTATTTAAAGCAACTGATGGGCTACCCGGACAGTACCCGACTTCAATTGCGATACGACAGCACAGAGCTGGAAAGAGAAATACAATTTGATACTTTACAGGAAATAAATTATGACACTCGAATTGAATACCAGTTATTGCAAACAGAGAAGAGGCTCCAGCAATATAACCTGAAATATTATAAATGGGGTTATCTTCCCTCCGCTTACATTTATGGCGTTTACAATTTTGGTTATCTCAATAGTGATTTTGGCAAATTATATGAAAGAGTATTTCCTAACTCGAATGTTGGGGTACAATTGAATTTTCCAATTTTCCAGGGGACAAAGAGGACCTACCAGGTGAAGGCAGCCAGATGGCAGGTTGAGCGCCTGGATTGGGATATTGCTTCATTGCGAAGTATCATAAGTACAGAGTACGCGCAGGCCCTTGCGCAGTATAAAGGAAACCTTGCCAATTATGATGCGTTAAAAGAAAACGTGCAATTAGCAACGGAGGTTTACAATGTCATCAGGTTGCAGTACCAGCAGGGTATTAAAGCATACCTTGATGTAATTATTGCGGAAGGTGATCTGCGAACATCCCAATTAAACCTTTACACTGCATTATACCAGTTATTGCAAAGTAAGATCGACGTACAAAAAGCATTAGGTACCCTGCAGTGAAGTTAATAGTGAATTGAGCGTAAACAAATGTTAGACGATGGTATGAAAAACAAAACTTTGATCATCTTTTTTTCTTTGGGCATGACCGTTTTATTTTTTTCATGTGCGAGCAGAAAGAAAGATGATCCAATGAAAGCCCCTCCGCCACCGGCTGTAAGTGCGGAAATAGTGGAAAGGGGTAAGGCGGTTTATTATGATGAATATCCGGCTACCGTTGCTGCATTAAATCAAAACGACCTGCGTGCGCAGGTTACTGGTTACATTACCGGCATTCATTTTAAAGACGGGCAGCATGTTGTGCAGGGACAAAAATTATACGATATCGATAAGCAGCAATACCAGGCCAGTTTGGACCAGGCCATCGCGAACCTGAATGTTACAAAAGCAAATCTTGCAAGAGCGCAACAGGATGCTGATCGGTATGCAGGCCTTTTGAAACAAGATGCCGTAGCGAGACAAGTATATGATCATGCGGTAGCCGATCTTGAAAGCGCTAAAATGCAAATGGAGGCAGCCAACTCGAGTGTTCGTAATGCACAGACAACGGTAAAGTATTCTACCATCTATGCGCCGTTTACCGGAACAGTAGGTATATCGCAGGTGAAAATTGGGACCCTGGTAACCGCTAACCAAACTTTACTCAATACAATCTCTTCGAATGATCCAATGGCAGTTGATATAGCGGTGGACCAAAGAGAAATTTCCCGTTTCGTTGAATTGCAAAATAATTTGTCCGCAAAAGGTGACTCAGTATTTGTTTTACAATTGCCCGGGAACTTTACTTATCCACAGCCAGGCAAAGTGAGTCTTATTGATCGTGCTGTCGATCCTCAAACAGGCACCATTAAAATGAGACTTGTGTTTTCCAATTCACAGAACATACTAAGGCCGGGGATGAATGTCAATGTGAGGATAAAGAATAACGCAGCAGACAGTTCAATGGTGTTGATTCCTTTTAAAGCGGTAACTGAACAAATGGGAGAATATTTTGTGTTTGTCGTAAATGACAGCAACCAGGCCATTGAGCAAAAACTTTCTCTTGGCCCAAGGATCAACGATAAAGTAGTTGTTCGGCAGGGATTGAATGCAGGTGACAAAATTATAACTGAAGGATTTCAGAGACTAAGAGATAGTTCAAAAGTGAATGTAACAATGTCAAAGCAATTATGATCGCTGATACTTTTATTAGAAGGCCCGTTACGGCTATTGTTATTTCCATTGTGATCGTGATAATAGGCGTTTTATCCATTTTAAATTTACCGATCAGCCAATACCCGGAAATCAGCCCCCCAACTGTGAATATTACCACGACCTATAATGGGGCAGATGCACAAACTGTTGAGCAAACGATCACCACTCCAATTGAAACGCAGGTGAATGGCACCCCGGGAATGGCATACATGCAAAGCAACAGTACATCAAGCGGTCAAAGTACGATCACTGTTACTTACAATGTAGGTGCTGACGTTACTTCAGGAGCGCTGGATGTTCAGAACCGCGTCGGTATTGCCACGCCGGCACTACCTGTTGATGTAAAAAATTTAGGGATCGTTACAAGAAAACGCAATCCAAGTATTTTGATGCTGGTAGCCATGTACTCACCGAATGGAACTCATGCAGTAACTTTTTTGGATAACTACACAAATATTTTTGTTAAGAATGCTTTGCTCCGCTTAAAAGGAATTGGAGATGTTTTTACAAGAGCTGATGATTTTAGCATGCGCATTTGGTTACAAACAGATAAGCTGGCGCAAAAGGGGCTTACCGCAAATGATGTAACAAATGCTTTACAGGAACAGAATTTACAGGTCGCAGCGGGTACAATTGGAGCACCGCCTCAACAAAATATGCAGGCATTTGAATACTCGGTTCTCACCAACAGCCGGTTGAGTTCACCGCAGCAATTTGACAGCATCGTTGTCAGATCAAATCCCGAAAACGGCTCTATCGTTTACCTGAAAGATGTAGCGCGCGTGCAACTTGGTAAATTTAGTTATGCCAGTAATTCTTTCGTTGATGGGAAGAGAGCCTCCTATTTGCTCGTTTACCAGGCTCCTGGAAGCAACGCATTGGAAACAGCTGACGAGGTATATAAAGAGATGGCTCTGCTGAAGAAATCGTTTCCCGCAGATGTCGATTATCTTGTGCCCTTCGAGTCTGTTTCTGTTGTAAGAGTTTCTATTGATGAAGTAGTAAAAACTTTATTGATCGCCTTAGGCCTGGTCACGCTCGTTGTATTTTTCTTTCTGCAAAACTGGAGGTCAACACTGATCCCGGTTCTTGCAATCCCCGTTTCTATCATCGGCACCTTTGGACTTTTTTCAGTTCTGGGTTTTACCATCAACACGTTGACGATGTTTGGCTTTGTGCTCGCTATTGGCATTGTGGTGGACGATGCTATTATTGTCGTGGAGGCTGTTCAGCATTATATTGATGATAAAAAGCTAACGCCAAAAGAAGCCACCATTGCAGCAATGAAAGAAATCTCGGGACCTGTTGTTGCCATTGCACTGATCCTGGCAGCAGTGTTTGTGCCGGTCGGTTTTATTCCGGGTATTTTGGGACGACTGTATCAGCAGTTTGCGATCACCATCGCCATTTCAGTTCTGATTTCAGCATTCGTTGCTCTCTCACTTACACCAGCGTTATGCACGCTGATGCTGAGCCCGCATCATTTAGATAAAAAATCAAAAGGTTTAAATAAATTTTTCTACTACTTTGATTCGTGGTTCGAGAGAGTTACGCACCAATACACCAATACTGTCAGAAAAGTTATCAAGGGTAGCAGGTATGCGCTCATACTACTGCTCTGCATTTTGGTAGGCACCTATCTTTTATTCAAAGCAAAGCCGACGAGTTTTATTCCTACTGAAGACGAAGGGCGATTATATATTACCTACGAATTGCCTGAGGCATCTTCCACATCACGAAGCCTGGTGACGCTGAACAGAATAATGGATAGCATCAGAACCATCCCAGGGGTGAATCACTATGCAGCCCTGGGCGGATTGAATGTAATAACATTTGCCTCCAAATCGAATGGGGGAACTATTTTTTGTCAGCTAAAACCCTGGAGTACCCGAACCAGCAAGAAACAGCAGATCCAGGGAATTATTTCAGAAATGCAAAAACGCTTTTCTTCTATTAAAGAAGCTAACATTCTGGTAATTCAGCCTCCCGCCATCCCGGGACTAGGACAAACCGCTGGATTTACTTTTGAATTGGAACAACAGGAAAGTAATGATGATATAAAAACATTTGAAAAAGTAGTGAACACTTTTGTAGGCCAATTGAACAAACGCCCTGAAATAGCAAGAGCATTCTCCTATTTCACTGCCAGAACCCCCGCCTACCAGGTAGACGTTGACAGGGACAAATGTAAAAAACTGGGTGTGTCTCTCGCAGATGTTTATAGTACCATGCAAACTTTCCTAGGTAGTCGCTATGTAAATGATTTTACGATTTACGGGAGAAATTTCCATGTCGTGGCGCAGGCAGATACTTTATTCCGGGGCGATATTAAAGACATGGACCAATATTATGTAAGGAATCAATCCGGGCAATTATTACCCCTGAGTGTTCTGACAAGTTATAAGGTGATTGAGAATGCGCCGGTGATTTCACATTTTAATTTATTTCGTTCTGCGGAGATCAACGGTACTCCTAAACAAGGCTATAGCAGCGGGCAAGCTATTGAGGCGCTTCAGGAGGCGGCAAAATCTTTGCCGGAGGGCTATGGATATGAGTTTGCAGGTTTAAGCAAACAGGAGATTGAGGCGGGTTCCAGTACGATCTACATTTTTGCTTTATCAATTGTTTTTGTGTTTTTGTTTTTGACAGCGCTTTATGAGAGTTGGTCTGTTCCTTTTTCTGTCATTCTTGCTGTGCCTCTTGCCGCCTTTGGAGCGATACTCACCTTAATTTTTATTCCAAGGTTAAGCAACAGTGTCTATTCGCAAATTGGTTTGATAACACTGATAGGTCTTTCTGCAAAAAATGCTATTCTTATTGTTGAGTTTGCAAAATTGCGCGTTGATGGTGGAATGGAGTTATTGCAGGCTACACTCGAAGCTGTGAGATTGCGGTTGCGACCAATATTGATGACGTCCTTTGCTTTTATTTTAGGTGTGTTACCGTTGGCATTTGCAACAGGCGCGGGAGCTATCGCACGTTCAACAATAGGCTGGACCGTTTTTGGCGGCATGCTGGCGGCCACTTCGCTTGCTATTTTCATTGTACCAGTTTTGTTTGTTGTAATCATAAGAATAGCGTATGGCAAAAAGAAGCTGGAAGAATTAAGAGAATTGGGTGAATTTAAAGAACAAGGCAAGCCAGCTATATAAGATCGGGGATCTTTTATTCACCCGGATGATATTTTCTTTCAATATGCTTTAACACATCTTCCTTATAAAAGAGCGCATCCTTAAAGTTGCCATCAATATACATTTGTGCCTGGTCGGTGAAATGCTGTGATGAAGGATCAAAAGATTGCCCACCTGTAATGATCGATTTGGCTTTTACTTTCTTTCCGAATTCGACACAGGCAATAAAACTGTTTCCTGAGAATCCATAACGTTTGTTCGAATTGGCAACCCGACGTGATGATTGATATGACGGTATTGAACCCCACGTCGCAGAAGCTAATCCCACCGCCAGGCTTGGTTTCTCATCGTCAAAATTTTCATCATTGCCAACGCGTTGATACCTGTTAACGTCACCCCATTGAACTTTCCACGACCCAAATCTTTTTTCAAGATCTTTTATTGTTTCGTAAAGCAAATTCAATTTTTCCGCCGGCGAGACATTTCTCATTATGCGTGAAGCCCATTCAATAGCTAATGTGGTTGCCGCAGAGGAAGCCGAGGAATTTTTATCCCATGCCTTCAAAAGATCAATAGGCTCTGACAAAACTTGTCTTAAGGAATCTGTTCCTGGTAATTCATCAAACGCAATAAAAAGCTGCGGTAACAAAACTTCAAACGCAGAAAGATAATGACTATAACCAACTTCGTTAATTAACCTATCAATTGTCAAATCAGTTTTTTCATCCAATAAACGTTCCGCATTGATCGCACGATAATTTTCCAGATCAGGTGCCATGTAAGATGGATAATTTTCTTTTTTGGGACTACTGTTTCCAGAAACAGTGAAGGGAGTGGAGTTACAATTCTGGATCCATCCACTTGGAGGATTGTATGTATGCACCATTTCATCCAATGAATGCAGACCCTTCCATTCCGTAGCAGATGTAGTGCCATCCACAGGCTGACTCCAATCCAATTTCGGATCACGCTTTGGTATGAAGTTGCCATGCCAGTATGCGATATTCCCTTTATCATCTGCAAACACGGTATTGTCAGAACTATTGGATCGCATATTCATGATCTTTTTGAAATCCTCAAAACCCTTTGCTTTAGTTCGTAACCATGATTGCATTAAAGCGTCGAGCGAGCGATTGTTTTCTTTAAGACTTAACCATTCTCCGTCACGACTACCCATTACGGGCCCATGGCCGGTAGCATATACAGTAAATGCCCTGTGCTTAACAGCGTTTTTATCTTTATAATGAATGGCTATTTGTTTTGTTTTTACGGGTAACCACTTTCCGTCATACAGGTAGTAAACCGAATTACCGTCTTTTTTTATTTTTTCTTTGTACAGGTCGGCTACATCTGCGTCGCTCGATGTGTGCATCCACCCGCAATGTTCATTAAAGCCCTGAAATACGAAAAACGTTCCCCACGTCACTGCCCCGTAAGCGTTCAATCCTTCTTCACTTACCATTTGCGCCTCGGTGCGGAAATAGAAAGTAACATGCGGGTTGATGTAAATGATCGCATCTCTCGATCTTGTTCTTGAGGGGGCCACAGCAAAACCATTCGAACCAATTTCGTCGACTTCATCTTTACTAAACCTTTTCTCAGGAGAAAAGGTCGATGGATCATCACTGGGATAAAGATTTTTCATATCCTCCGGGGTTAGATCGGCGGTTTGTGTCGCCGAGATACTTCCGTTTGTTCTCATCAAAGCAAACCAGGGTTCAAAATGCTTTAGTATGGCGGGTTTTACTTCACTGTGTTTGTAAAGAAAGTAATTCACCCCATCAGCAGCTGCATCCAATAATTTTTTGAACCATTGAGGAGAATTTTTATAATCTTTTATTGCTGCGCTGCTATCATAAATGAGTCGCATTTGGAGATCGTCGTACAAGCTTGCTTTACCTATTTCGGATAATTTTCCCATCATTTCAAGATTATTCTCTTCCACCTTTTGAAAATTTTCTTCACATTGAGCATACAATAAGCCAAATACAGCGTCCGCATCTGTTTTACCGTAGATATGAGGGATGCCCCAATTGTCGCGTATGATAGTGACACGTTGAGCTTCTGTTGTGTACCTGCTTATTTCCTGCGAAGTAAATGTTTGAGAAAAAACGAATGATGGAATAAAGAATGACAGCAATAATTGTTTCATCCTCCAAAAATAAGGGAGATAGAAGATAATACTTGCCTGCCGACAGGCAGGATGAATAGATAAAAGGGTGAAGACAGCAGCTGGATGTACAAGTGTGCGTCCGAGGAATCGGGCGATGGGCCAAGAGGCAGAAGCCGGTGACACAAAATACATTTGTTCGAAATTTTTTTGCAGTAAATTGCTCTTTCTATGGCAAGGAAAACGATCATCGCCGTAAAAGATCTCGTAAAGAATTACGGAAATTTTGAAGCAGTGAAAGGAATTAGTTTCGATGTGTACGAAAATGAAATCTTCGGAATGCTGGGGCCTAATGGGGCAGGAAAATCAACAACACTGGAAATCATTGAAACATTACGGGAGAAAACAAGCGGTCAAGTAACCGTTGACGGGCATGATCTTAATAAGGAGCCAGGCGAGATAAAAAAGATCATCGGTGTACAGTTGCAGACAAGTGGATACTATCCTGGTCTTAATTTGGTTGACCTGATCGAACTTTTTTGCGGTTTGTATAATAAAGACGTGGAACCAATGGAGCTGTTGCAAATGGTAAATCTCACGGAAAAAGCAAAATCAAAATTCAAAGAACTAAGTGGCGGCCAAAAGCAGAGATTTTCCGTTGCAACCACGCTTATCAATGATCCTAAAATTATTTTTCTGGATGAACCAACTACTGGCCTTGACCCGCAGGCAAGAAGAAGTTTGTGGGAATTGGTCAGGACCATTCGCAGTCGCGGAACAACCGTGATCATTACCACGCATTATATGGATGAAGCAGAGTACTTATGCGATAGAGTGGCGGTAATCGATTCGGGCAAGATCGTTGCCCTGAATAGCCCCGACCAGATGATCGACGATCTTGTGGCTTCTGGTTTTGAGAGACCCCGAGAAGTAAAGAAGGCCAACCTGGAAGATGTGTTTATTCATCTGACAGGTCATTCGTTGAGAGAAGAATGAGCTTTTATTTTTTGAATCACGGGCAGAATCTAAAATTGAAAAGAATATGTCACTGACAGCAATTGACCCCCAATACCCGATTGGGAAGTATGAGCAGCAACCATTTTCGATTGAGCGAAAGGTAGAATGGCTGGCCGATCTGAAGTTCCTTCCGAATTTAATGGAAAATGCAGTTTTGAACCTGGACGAGGCACAATTGCATACGCCATATCGTGAAGGCGGATGGACAGTTCATCAGTTGGTACATCATGTGGCAGATAGCCACATCAATGCGTATTGCAGGATGAAACTGGCACTTACGGAAGATAATCCTACGATCAAGCCTTACGACGAAAAACTTTGGGCTGAGATGAATGACGTGCAAAAACTGCCGATCAATATTTCGCTCACCTTGTTACATGCATTACACGCACGTTGGTTTGAAGCGCTCAAATATGTGTCTGATGATGAGTGGAATAATAGAACCCTTTTTCACCCTGAGCATAAAAAAACGATGCGGCTTTGGAATGTTCTTGGGAACTATGCCTGGCATGGAAAGCATCACGTGGCACAGATCACTGCATTGAGGGAGAGAATGGGATGGTAGGATAATTTTTCAAAATCAATGTTCAACTAGCAATGCTCAATTGAATATTTGAAATTGAAAATTGAGCATTGATTATTTTCTTTATGAAATGGAAAATTCTTTCTTCAGTATACCTGTTTAGAGACACCTGGTTTTCTGTTCGTAAGGATCGGTGTGAAACTCCTGATGGAGAGATCGTTGATCCCTATTATGTGTATGAGTTTCCAACATGGGTAGCTGCTCTTTCGATTACAGAAGATAACAAAGTGATAATGGCGGAGCAATACCGCCACGCTGTGGAGCAAATTTCTCTTGAAATCCCCGGCGGATGCGTTGATGATACTGATAAAAGCCTTGAAGAGGCTATAGCCAGAGAACTGCTGGAAGAAACCGGCTATTCTTTCAAAAAATTTGATTATCTCGGAAAGACCTCATCTAACCCGTCAACAAATAACAATTGGATGCATATGTTCCTGGCGACAGGTGGTGTAAAAACTCATGAGCAAAATTTAGATTACAATGAGAAAATAGAAGTTCAGCTGTATAGTATTGATGAGCTGAAAGGCTTTTTAAGAGAAAATAAACTATTGCAGTCTATGCACGTAACCTGTATACTATTGGGGCTGCAGAAAATGGGGCTATTGAAAATTTAGGTAAGGTCAGTAGCGATTACGATTGTTGTTATTGAATTTGTTATATCCTCCGCCTCTGTTGCCACCGCCACCTCCACGGTACCCACCACCACCACTGCTGCGATGACCGCCACCTCCGCTGCCGGAGCCACCCGGGCGATCTTCCGCCGCTTTGACAACAAGAGGTTTTTTGCCAAGCGAAATATTATTAAGTCCTTCGATTGCCTCTTTTGCTTCCGCTTCTACTGGCATTTCAACAAAGCCAAAACCACGGCTTTTTCCCGTTTCCTTATCCATCGCTACTTTCGCGGAATTCACTTTGCCGAACTTTTCAAATATTTCTTCCAACTCGGCATCGTCGAGATCATAAGGTAAGCCAGCAACAAAAATATTCATGGCGACTTTTTTTGTGAAGTTACAGAACTTATATTGGTATGCGTTAATGATTTTTACTTATTAACCCGCTCTTCGTGTAAATGTTGAAAAGTAAATACCGTTCAGTGTCATGACAGAGTAAATAAATCAGTGTTTACCTTTATTCCATGAAACAAGCCCTGCTGTCTTTTTTTGGAGCCCTGATTTTTCTTAGCAGCTTTTCACAGCATTGTCCCTGGGATTGTAGCGGAATGATTATCGTAGAAACCCCGGTTGCGAAAGGCATCGTCTATAAATTAGAACCGGTATTGGTTAATGAAGAAAAAAGGGTGATCGTTGATACGATGTATGGCACCGACAAGCCAACTTATGATCGTTGTGATCTTTTATCTTATGATGATTTTACAAAACAGCGTATAAAAAAAATTGCCATTCATCATTGGTACGAATACGATACATTTTATCATTTCGCCGCCGGTCATTATATCGTTAAATTTAATTTTTGTGAATACCAGGATAAAAGACTGTACTTAAGATATTCGGACCCTTCCTCTAAATCAAAAGCTTATCAGTACATAGAAATACCCGCTGTCAATCGGGTTCATTTACACGATTACAACAGTCAATTGCGGGAACGAAAGACAGAAGAAATCAAAAATGACCTGAAAGCCTCCGTTTTGGTATTGAATTGCGCGGAATGGAACTTGAAGAAACAAGATTGCAAATAAATATTTTAATCAACTTCCCTTTCCACTGAGAGGGTGCATTCACCGACCAAAGCCGCCAGCGCTCCAACAGCCGCCAGTACCGGAGCCAGCATGGCGCCTACCACTCCAATAGTCAGCGGAAAGGTCATCAGCTCTTTACCATGTTTGTCTTTAATTGTAATCTTCCTGACATTGCCTTCAGCAATTAATTCTTTTATCTTTTTTAACAATTGTTCACCCGTTGTGGTAAAAGTCTCCCATGTAGTCTTTGCCATATGCACAATTTTTTAAGTTTTTTTATTCAGTTGCCAATTTGATTTCCTCTTTTATTATTGGAGTAAATGACATTGCATGTTTATTTTGTACATACCTGTTCAAAAAATACATCATAATAAGGGTAACCGTCATTGTCCCGATTACTACATACCCCAGCTTGTTGTAGTTTTTCAATGCGCCGGTGTTTGTCTGAACAACGATAAATCCTGCAATGGCCGAAGCAATTCCCCCTGCAATTTGCTGGACGGAAGCATTAATACTCATAAAAGCTCCGCGGTCCTGGGGTTCTGGAACAGCAGTCATTAGAGCAGATGACGAGATCATCCTTGATGAAATCCCAACAAACAATATCACGTTTAGCGTGATGATCAACCAAAGAGGTGTAACACCGAGATTTGTATAAATGGAAACCATTACCATACTGATCAAAGAACCGGCAACAAATATTTTATACTTCCCCAGTTTGTCACTTAGTTTTCCAATAAGAGGGCCGAACGCTATCGCGAAAATCCCCGTGATCCCATAGAGTATTGGCAGTTGAGCTTGTGTAAGACCAAGATTGAAGATTCCAAAAGCGCTGCCAAAAGGCATTAACATAAAACCGCCTGTCGCCAGTAATGTGGTTGCTAAGAATGCCCTGACGTAGTGCGATTGCGAGATCGTGTTTATAAGATGGTGAAAGGGATTTTTATGATCAGACTTTATTTTCAGATGATCGGTGACCGGTCTCATATATATAATGATAACAAGGCCCACAACAGAGCCAAAACCTGCTATCATCCAGAAGGGGGCGTGCCAACCAAAATGATTCGCCAGCACAAGGCCAACTGGCAGGCCAAGAACCTGGCTGGCTGCAAATGCCATTTGTACAAAGCCCATGACCCTACCACGCACTTCCATTTTAAAAAGATCACTAATGATGGCAAAGCTGACAGAACCGATCACGCCCCCAAATAAACCTGTGACTATTCTTGCAATCAACAAGAAGTGGTAATTGGGAGCTATAGCACAAAGGAAAGTTCCAATAAGAAAGCCGGCATAAAAGAACAATAGAAATTTCTTCCGGTCAAACTTGTCCGCGAAGCCCGCAGCCAATAACCCCGATGCCCCTGCACTAAATGCATATACCGATACGACCAGCCCAAACTGCGAAGTTTTTATGTGCAGTTTTTCAATCAGCAAAGCGCCCAATGGCGAAAGCACCATAAAGTCCAATATGATAGAAAACTGCAGTATGGCCAGTATCGCGATGATAAAAACCTGGTAACGTGTAAATATCCCCTGCTTCGTTGGTTTCTGAGCGTTTGTCATATTGATGTGAAGTTAACAATAGCGATATGGTCCTTTCTACTGTATTTCGGTAAAGAATTATTCCGGGCCGGTTAAATTATTTTTTGGGGCGGTGAAAGTAGCATTTTTAGATCAGGAATTGATCACATTTTGAATTTCTTCATTTTTGTTTCGAAGATCTATGCCGCCTTCGAGAATGGATTTTAAGTTGGTCATATAAAATGTCCAGCCTTTCCCACATTCGATGAAAAAGTATCGTTGTTCGACTTCGTCATCCATAGTCATAGTCTGCTGTAATTCACAAATTGTCTCACCTTTTTCCTGTTTAATTGTCACCTTGACGACGCATCCGCCTGAAAAACTGAATTCCAATTCATCCCTTTCATTCGTAAAGAGAATTTCCTTTTCTTCTGCAATAGCATCTGAATAGCCGAACCAAAGCCATTTATAATGATCACCTTTTTGGACAACTTCATCTTTTCTTCTCAAAGACCCATCTGGTTTTTTGAATTCAGCCAGTCGCAAAAACCAGCTTTCAAGACCTTGCTGCGTTGACCAGGCATTAAAAATCGCCCTTGATTCGGCATCAATGGTTATCCTTTTTGTGAATTGCTTCCAGTTATAGGTTGTCACGGGAAAATAAAATGCTGTTAAATAAATTTACAATTTATATTCTGATCCGCAATTGGTGACAGAGTCATCCCGACAATCTCTTATCTTCGCGGACTTTCATGAAAGAGATCAACGAAATATTTTCTTTGCTGGACAAGCCAAAGAAGATTGCAATCACCACTCACCAAAAGCCAGATGCAGACGCCATGGGTTCTTCGCTGGGCCTTTACAATTTCCTGATCCAGTTTGGCCACGAGGTTACTGTTGTTTCACCAACAAATTGGGCAAATTGGGTAAACTGGATGCCAGGCAGCAAGAAAGTGCTCGATTTTGAGATGCAAAGGCAAAAAGCGGAAGCTGCACTTGATGAAGCTGAATGGCTGTTTTGTCTTGATTTTAATCATTATGTCCGCACAAAAAACATGGCTCCGAAGTTAGCTTCCCTAACGTGTACAAAGATCCTGATCGATCATCACGAGGAACCTGATGAGCAAAGTTTTGATTATGGTATCAGCGACGCCTCGAGGAGCTCAACATGTGAATTGATATATGATTTTATCCTTGCCTCAGGTTATAAGGACAAAATAACGGCGGAGGTGGCGGAGTGTATCTATGCCGGTGTTGTTGCAGATACCGGGTCATTTCGCTTTCCCAGCGTGTCGGCAAACGTTCATAGATTAGTGGCTGATCTGAAAGACAAAGGCTTGCTGCATACTCCTGTTCATGAAGCACTATATGATAATTTTTTGGAAAACCGCCTTCGTTTCATAGGCAATGTGCTGCTGAATAGAATGGAAATTTTCTATGAATATAATACTGCATTGATCGCTATCCCCAAATCTGATCTCCTGAAATACAATATGAAAACCGGCGACACCGAAGGACTGGTCAACTATCCAATGTCAATACAAGGGATGAAATTAGTAGCGCTGGTTATTGACCGGGACGAAGAAAGAAAATGGAGTTTTCGGAGCAAAGGCGATTTCGATTGCAATGCGTTTGCTCGAAAGTATTTTGAGGGCGGTGGGCATTTTAATGCAGCAGGAGGCAGGAGCAGTGATTCCCTGGCCGACACGGTAAAAAAATTTAAGCTGGTGCTGAAAGAAAATGAATCTCAATTACAATAAATAATAATTAAATGAAGTACATTTTTTTCCTGTTTCCATTTTTGGCAGTGATGATTTTTATGATTGCAGGTTGTGGCAATTTAGACTACAAGAAGACAAAAAGTGGCTTATTATATAAGATCATCTCTTCAGGGAATTCGAAGAACCCTGTTGCAAAAGAAAATAATTATTTAAAGTTCAATGTAGTTACCAAGATCAATGACTCAGTAATTTATAGCAGCTATGGGAAGATGCCGGGATACTCAAAAGTTGTTTCTGCGAAAGAGGCGGATTACTCTCCTGCAGAAATATTCGGAATGTTGAAAAAAGGAGACAGCGCCATTACAGTATCGATGATCGATACTTTTCTGAAAAGAGGAGTGGCCAATCAATTACCCCCGGGGGCGAAAAAGGGTGATAGAATGGTGATCACTTTTAAAGTACTTGACGTTTTTACAAATGACAGTGCTATACAAAAGGATTATAATGCCGAAATGGAGAAAGACAGGCCACGTCAGCAAAAGGAAATGGCGGCGCAAATGGCATTACAAAAAAACCAAATGAAAGAAATGCGCGCAAAGCAACTGGACGAATTGCGTAAATCAGGTGAAATCGATAAGGAGTTAAAAGATATGGAAAGCTATCTCGCTTCTAAGAAAATTACAGCACAGCAAACCGGCGCTGGAACTTTCGTTGTGATCAAAGAACAGGGAACGGGCTCTTCCGTTAGCGATGGAGATACAGTGGCGGTAAAATATACGGGTAGAATACTCGCAACAGACAGCGTTTTTGAATCAAATACTTATACTTTTCCTCTTGGTGATGGATCAGTTATACAGGGATGGGATGAAGGAATTAAGTTATTCAAAGTAGGAGGCAAGGGTACACTATACATACCGGGTTTTCTTGCTTACGGAGCAAATGCCAGGCCGCCGTTCAGGGCATTCGAGGCTTTGATCTTTGATGTAGAACTTACGAAGGCGAGGCCAGCGTCGTCGGTCGCAAAATAATTTTCGAAGTTTTTTTTAAAAAAACTAAATAATAATTGTTATTTAAACAATTAAAACCCTGACCTTCGCTCAGCTTTTTATTTGGCCCTTATTATTAACTGACACGATCATTAGATCGGCTCCGTTTTTAATCCAAGAATCCTTGCCGTTCTGTGCCTTTGAAAAAAACCTTTATCCTTGTAATTTTTTCGCTACAATATATTGTCTCTGTGAATGCGATAAATATAGCATGGTGCATTCAAGCAATCGCCATGATTTTTGATTAGAGCAATCTGTTCAGGTTGCTTTTTATTTTTTGTACGGTTCAGTCCGGCTGTGACCCGGCGCTTACAGCTTCATACAGCTTTATGGCTTCCCTGGCTTCTTTTACGTCATGTACTCTTAAAATATTTGCACCATTCATCAATGCAATAGTATTCATCACGGTTGTGCCATTCAATGCTTCTTCGGCCGAAATCCCCAACGTTTTATACACGGATGACTTTCGCGAAAGCCCCACCAGCAGGGGGGCGTCAAGCATCTTAAACACGGACAGGTTTTTAAGCAGTTGGAAATTGTGAGCGATGGTTTTCGCAAAGCCAAAACCAGGGTCAATGATCACGTCAGCAATACCAGCGATTTTACATTCATCTTTTTTCCGGATAAAAAAATCGAGCACTTCCCCGGTTACATTTTCATAGTTCGCCTGCTGCTGCATCGTCTGAGGTGTGCCTTTCATATGCATCGAGATGTAAGGCACTTGCAATGCACCTACTATTGGCAGCATTTCTTTGTCCATTGTGCCA
>Ga0163163_10000805_pt1 | contig 26618 bp, 19 predicted proteins | sample S65metaG_FD_119766 | JGI IMG/M metagenome (GOLD analysis project Ga0163163, IMG submission 119766) | Switchgrass rhizosphere microbial communities from Kellogg Biological Station, Michigan, USA - S6-5 metaG | ecosystem: Host-associated > Plants > Roots > Rhizosphere > Soil | place: USA...
GACGAGGACGAAACGTGGGCGCGAGAATCGCCCACTGCGCATCAGTCAGGTCCATGCCGCGACGTACGACGCGTCGCTCCAGACCGTAACACTACTGGTGCCTATTTATGAGATGGGTTCTAGCACTACCGAAAGGCACTGGGCAAGACGGCAAAGGCACCAGGCCCCGGCGTTGCCCGCGTACACTCGCCAGTGCCTGATGCCTTGTCCTTCTCGCCTAGTGCCTGATCTCTACCGTCGTCCGACTCCCAAGTTGTCGAAGTTGAGGATCGCGTTGAAGACCATGAAGTAGCTCCCGATGGTCTCGCCGCGGTAGATCGGGTTGTTCGCGAATAGCACGTAGTGGCCCTTCTCGACCGGTACGTCGACGACCACCGCTTGATTCGCGATGTCGGCGCCGCCGGCAAGCAGCCCGGAGACGAGGAGCTGGTTTTGCTCGGCCGCGAAGCGCAGCGTCACGCGCGGCCGCAGCTCGGGCGGCGCGGTGATCGCATTGCCGCGCCCGCCGCCGGCAGCCGGGGTCGCACCGTCGGGCGGTGTGGACGGAGGATCGGTGCCTTCGTTCGCCGGCCGGCCCTGCACGACGTCCGGATCGTCCGGCGTGCCGCGTCCCGTGGCGCGCGCGCCGGGCCCCCCGCCGCGTCCACCGCCGCCAGGCGCGGCGGCGCCGCCGCCGGGACCGCCACGGCCGCCGCCGCCGATGTTGAAGCTGTCACCTCGGTCGCTGTAGACCGCGAGGTTATCTGGCACGCCGTACATGATCGGGCTGGCGTCATCCGCGATCTTCGTCCGCAACAGCGAGCCAACGACGCGCGAGTCCGTGCCGGTGCGCGCCGTCGTGATGCTGCGAATCAAGCCGTTGGTGAGTACGAAGTCCGCGCTCGACGTCGCGCCGATGTAGACGCCGCCCTTGGTGACGAAGTCCCGCAGGTGGATGAGCCCCTCGAGCTGCATCCCGGGCCGGATGTCGTCGGTCTGCGCGAACGTTCCGATGTTCGGCGTGTCGGACGAGTTCTTCCACGGCTCGGCGTTGCGATACATCGCGATCCCGTCGACCGCCTGCGTGTTGAGACCGGGGCCCGCGACGATCACGTCCCACTTGGATCGCAGGTCCGCGGTTTTCCCGATGTCCTCGGGCCCGATGTAGTCGAACGGAATGCCGTACACATCGAAGGCCTGGCGCCACCAGCCCTCCGTCTGCGTGTTGCCCCACGTGTGGAGAATCGCGACGCGCGCCGCCCGAGCCGGATGCATCTTGACGCTTGGCGCCTCCGTGATCGCGTAGGCCTTGAGACCGAGCTCCGACGTCGTGCGATCGAGCTCGGACTGGCTCACGCCTTTGATCACGAATGAACCGCGCGCGAACTTCTGGCCGGCCGCGTCAAACGGCTCTTCTGCGAGCTGGATGTCCGCGTCCTTGAGGCGGTACCGCAGCGTGATCAGCGCGCTGTCCGCGTTGTGATTGATCGCGAACATCGACCCGCTGCCCTGCACGCCCGCCGGCGCCTTGACGTCGCCCTTGACCATTTCCATCGGCGCGTCGAGCACCTTCGTGTCGATGATGCGCACGGCCTGCACGCCGAAGCCCTCGGGGAACGTCCAGCCGGTGTCGTCGTACGGATTGCGCTGCGGATCGTTCGGCGCCCAGTACTGATAGTCGAGCAGTGCGTCGGCGATGCGGGAGTACGGTTGATCCATCCGGACGATGTAGCTGCCCGCGGGGAACTCGCGCTGCGTCGGCACGGCGGGGGCGGGCGCCGCGGCCGGCTGTTCAGCTCCGCCGCCCGCGCCTCCGCGGCCACCACCACCGCCGCGTCCGCCGCCGCCACCCGCGGCGCCGCGTCCGCCCGCACCCGCGCCGCCGCCAGCCGCCGGGCGACGCACGGGCAGATTGACCGTGAACGCCGAGGTCGCGCGCGAGATCTCGACGCCCTGCTTCTGCATGACGCGCAGCAATTCAGCCTGCGATCCGAGACGCGGATCGCTCGCCGGCAGCACGTACGCCGCCGGACCTTCGGTCTTCGCCTTCAGGATCGAGCGCTTGCTCTTGTCGTAGAAGTTGCGCAGGAAGTACAGGCGGTTGGACGCGATGTAGTTCTCCGAGATGAGGATGCCCGTCATCTCGTAGTTGTTGTTGTTCCGCAGCGACCACCGCACGCGCGGCAGCGGCGGATTCTGCCGGTACCAGGTGCGCGACGTCTCGTTGGGCGAGAGCGTGCGGTCCTGCGTGTCCGCGTTGCCGCCGTTGCCGAACGTCTCGTACAGGCGGCTGATGCCGTTGTGCGTCGCGGCCATGAACATCAGGTAGCCCGGCGACCACGTGTCGAACGTCCCGAACGCGAAGACGCCCGGCATGCCCATCCGCGTCATCTCATTGACGTTGTTCCAGCCGATCAACTGCCACTCGTTGGTCAGGATCGGATCGAGCCACGCGTTGTACGGCCCGTCGCCGATCGTGTTGTCATAGAGGAACGAGCCAGACTCGTGCAGATCGTGCAGCACCTGCGCGTGGCCGACCGCGGTCGTCTTGCCGAGGTAGGTGTCGAGCACGTTCTGCGAGAGCTTGAGCGTGAGCGCCATCGCGTCGCGGTTGTTGTCGTGCCGCACGTAGTGGCCCCAGTAGATCGCGTCCGCCACGACGTCGTTCGGGTGCTTCTTGCGGTACTCGTAGAGATCGACCACGCGATCGCGCCCGTCGACTTCGACGATCGGCGTGATGAGCGTGATGACGTGCTCGCGGATGTTGCGGATGTACGGGCTCTCGTCCGCCGCGAGCCGGTACGCCAGCTCCATGAGCGCTGTCGGCGCGCCGGCTTCGGTCGAGTGAATCGTGCCCGTGATGTAGTAGATCGGCGCCGCGCGCTTGGCGATCTCGTCCGCCATCGCGTCGTTCATCTGAATCGTCCGCGGGTCGGCCAGCTTCGCGAGGTCGGCCTTGTTTTGGTCGAGCTTCGCCATCAGCGCGTCGGACGCGACGGCGACCGCCAGCATCTCGCGGCCCTCTTCGGTCTTCCCGATCGAGAACACCTTCACGCGCGGCGTGGACTTCTCGAGCAGCCGCATGTACTCGTAGACCTCTTTCGAGTACGGCAGCTTCCCGGCCGCGCCGGCGATGTCGCCGAGCACCGCTTTTGGCGTCGGAATGCCCTTCGCAGCGGGCATGTAGTCGACCAGCGGCGAGAGGAAGAAGGTCTCGGTCGTGTACTCCTTGATCTTCTTGGTGTATTCCTCGTCGATCGGCTGATTGGGATCGCGTCCCGGCTTGGCCGCCGCGAGCTCCGCGTCGGTCATGGGCTTGCCTGGGGCGGCGGACGGCTTGCTTTTCTGTTCCGCGCCGGCGGCCAGGAGCAAGGTGGGCATTGCGGCGAGCGCGATCGCCCAAGTAAGTCGTTTCATCACGGAATCACACCTCATGGAAGACCTCGAGGACGACCTCGAGTTGGCGGAGGCATTCTATCGCGGAGTGCCGAAACGCCGGGGTTTGCGGCCGGCTTCAATCACCGCCGCTACTTCAATCCGCACACCGCGCTAGTTCGGGCGGGAAAAAGCGGCCACAAATCGTCGAATCGACGGATTGTCAGGGTCGGCGACGTCGTCGAACGACGCGACGCGCAGCCCGGCCGCAACGAGCGCGTCGAGCTCCTCGCGGACCAGCGGCCATGGCGGACCGTCGGCCGGTTGGGAAGCCTCGCGGGCACGACAGATCACGAGCAACGTGCCACCGGGCGCGACGAACTCCGCGAGGCGGGCCATCCCCTCCGGCCGGAGGTCCGCCGGGAGCGCCTGCAGCGTGTAGATCTCGAGCACGAAACCAAACGCGTGGCGCCACTCGGGCGGAGGCTGAAGAAGATCGGCCGTCACATAGCGGACGAGCGACGCCGGAAACCGCCGGTGGCACCACTCGATGGCGGTCGGCGACAGATCGAACGCCGTCACTGCCCCGCCCGATGCGGCGATGGTCTCGGAATCGTCGCCCAGCCCGCACCCGACGACGAGCGACGAGCGCGATCGCAGATCGATGCCGGTGCGATCGCGCCAGGCGATAAACAAGGGATTGTCTTTGAGATCGGCCCAAGGAATCGCCGCTGGATCCCCGCCAGCTTCGCGATACAGCGCGTCGAACCAGCCTTGCGCATCCCCCCGCGAGGTGAATTCGGAGTGGAGTTGACGATGACGTTCGCTGGCCATATTGCCTTTTGCGCTTTGTCCCTACGGCAGTGTCACCGCCGGCAACCCGCGCTCGATCTCCGTGCGGTACGGCTCCTCCCACGGCGGGAGTTTCAGATCGTGCCCGAGCGTCGGCAGCGGCTCATCGATGAGAAAGCCGGGATCGACCGTCGCGACCTCGAAGAGCACGCCGCCCGGCTCGCGGAAGTAAATCGACTCGAAGTAGCAGCGATCGCGGATGTCCGTGACCTGCAGGCCGAGGCGCATGAGCTCCTGGCGCAGCTTGCGTTGCTCCTCGCCGGTCGCCACGCCCATCGCGACGTGATGGACCGTGCCTAGGCCGTTGACCGCCTGCGGCATGTCCCAGTCGGACACGATGTCGATCACGCGCCCGGGGGCGTCGGAGCCAATCGCGACGCGAATGCGGCCGTCCGTCTCGTTCACCTTCGTGAATCCGAGCAGACCGGTGACGAGCTCGAGCGTGCGCGCCGGCGATCGCACGACCATCGTCACGCTGTGCAACCCGCGCACGGCGGCGTCCGGCCCGACGCCGCCCGCCGTCCACGGCGCCCGCTCGTCGCGCGCGGCGCCGACGAGCTCGAACTCGAGGCCGGACGAGTCCTTGCACGCGATCGCCGCGTCGCCGAATCGCGCCGGCAGGTCGCGGACCGCGATGCCGCGCCCGCTGAGCCGCAATCGCCACCATTCAATCGAGCCCGCCGGGACCGAGAACGACGTCGTCGTGATTTGTCCGGCGCCATGCGTGCCGACACGCACGCCGTGTCCTTTGTACGGGAACGTCGTCCAGAGCGTGCCGGGCAGCCCGCGCTCGTTCCCGTAATAGAAATGAAAGACGTGATGGTTGTCGAAGTTGACCGTCTTCTTGACGAGCCGCAGGCCGAGGGCGCCGGCGCAGAAGTCGAGGTCGGCTTGCGCGTCGTTGACGGTCGCGGTCACGTGGTGCAGACCGAGGATGGGCGACGTCACCCGTCCATCTTATGATGGCGCCGTGACAACCGACGAATTTCGCAAACGCGGACATCAACTGATCGACTGGATCGCCGACTACCGGGAGGGAGTGGCCGCGCTGCCGGTGATGGCGCGCACCGAGCCGGGAGCCGTGAAAGCGGCGCTGCCGCGCACGCCTCCGCTCGAGCCGGAGTCGTTCGACGACGTTCTGCGCGATCTCGACCTCGTCGTGGTCCCCGGTCTCTCGCACTGGACGCACCCGCAGTTTTTCGGCTACTTCCCATCGAACGGCGAGCTCTCGAGCGTGCTCGGCGACTACGCGAGCACCGGCCTCGGCGTGCTCGGCCTCGCGTGGCAGTCGAGCCCGGCGCTGACCGAGGTCGAGGAGGTCGCGACCGACTGGCTGCGCCAGATGCTCGGCCTCTCGGACGCGTGGAGCGGCGTGATCCAGGACACCGCGTCGACGTCCACGCTCATCGCGCTGCTCTGCGCGCGTGAAAAGGCCACCGCGTACAGCCTCGCCGCCGGCGGCCTCCAGGCCGAGACCGCCCCGCTCGTCGTCTACGCGTCCTCGCACGCGCACAGCTCGGTGGACAAGGCGGCACTGCTCGCCGGCTTTGGGCGCGACAACGTCCGCCACATCGAGCACGACGAGACGTTCGCGATGCGCGCCGACCTGCTCGAGCGCTCGATCGCCGACGATCGCGCGGCCGGGCGGGTGCCCTGCGCGATCGTCGCGACCACGGGCACGACGACGACCACGGCGATCGATCCGATCGCGGACATCGCCGCGATCGCGGCGCGGCACGGGCTGTGGCTGCACGTGGACGCGGCGATGGCCGGCTCCGCCATGATCCTGCCGGAGTGCCGCTCGATGTGGGACGGCATCGAGGGCGCGCACTCGCTCGTCGTGAACCCGCACAAGTGGATGGGCGCCGCGTTCGACTGCTCGGTGTATTTTGTGCGCGAGCCGAACGACCTGATTCGCGTCATGTCGACCAACCCCAGCTACCTGCAGTCGGCCGCCGATCGTGTCGTGAAGAACTTCCGCGACTGGGGGCTGCCGCTCGGACGCCGGTTCCGCGCGCTGAAGCTCTGGTTTCTCATTCGCGAGCAGGGCGTCTCGGGCCTGCAAGCACGGTTGCGGCGCGACATGGCCAATGCGCAGTGGCTGGCCGATCAGGTGCGCGGCGCGGCGAACTGGCGGGTCCTCAATCCCGTCGTGCTCCAGACCGTGTGCGTGCGACACGAACCGGCGGGGATGAACGGCGAGGTGCTCGACCGGCACACGCAGGCGTGGGTCGACCGCGTGAACCGGTCCGGCGACGCGTATCTCACGCCCGCGGTGCTCGATGGCCGCTGGATGGCGCGCGTGTCGATTGGAGCGCTCTCGACCGAGCGCGTGCACGTCGAGCACGCCTGGGCGGCGATGCGGCGGGAGGTGCAGCCATCGTGAACCCGACGGAAGCGGCCGCGCTCTCGCAGCCCGCCTGGCTCGATACCCAGGCCTATCCCTTCGCGCCCCGTTACGTCGATCTCGCCGGCGGGTGGATGCATTACATCGACGAGGGCCGCGGCGCGCCGGTCCTCTTCGTCCACGGCACGCCAACGTGGTCGTTCGAGTACCGACAAGTGATCAAGACGCTCTCGCCGCACGTGCGCTGCATCGCGCCCGATCATCTCGGGTTCGGCCTGTCGGAGCGCCCCGTGCGGTTTGCGTACACGCCCGAGGCTCACGCCGGCGCGCTCAAGGAGTTCGTGACGCGGCTCGGCCTCGACGACCTCACGCTCGTCGTCCACGACTTTGGCGGACCGATCGGCCTGCCGCTGTGTTTCGACCGCGCTGTTCGCGTGAAGCGGCTCGTGCTGATGAACACATGGATGTGGCCATTCGATGGCGATCCCGACATGCAGCGCAAGGCCACGATCGCCGGCGGCGCCCTCGGCAAATTGCTCTACGAGTACGCCAACTTCTCGCTGAAGGTGCTGATGCCGTCGGCCTACGGCGACAAGAAGAAGCTCACGCCGGCGATTCACCGGCAGTATCTCGAGGTGTTTCGCGACCGCAAGGCGCGGGTGCGCGTGCTGCACGCGCTGGCGCGCGCGCTCACCGGCTCGCGCGACTACTACGCCTCCCTGCTCGCGCAGGTCGGCAAGCTCAAACCGCTGCCGACCCTGATCATCTGGGGAATGAAGGACAGCGCGTTTCAGCCCGCGCAGCTCGCGCGCTGGCGCGATCTGCTTCCCTACGCGAAAGTGGTGGAACTCCCCGACGCCGGCCACTGGCCGCACGAGGAGGAGCCGGACGAGGTGGCTCGCACCATGCTGGATTGGATCGTGAGTGCGCGCTAGACAAGTTTGAAGTTCGAAGTACGAAGTTCGAAGTTCCAGAGTGACCCGCGTGATCCTCTGAAACTTCGAACTTCTGACTTCACACTTCGAACTTGATCAATCTCCGCCCTTGATCGCCGGCAGCTTCCCCGCCATGGCCTTGTTGAAGGCCGGGATCTCTTTCTCGTTGATGTTGGCGAACCCGGTCTTCGCGTCGTTCATCTGTTTTTCGATGTTCGCCAGGATCTCGTACGCCGCGTCGCGCGGCTTCCACTCCGCGCCGCCGGCCTCGTCGCTCGCGCCCGTGCCGACCGCGCCGCCGAGCCACAGCAGGTTCATGTAGACCGCGTAGGCCTCGGGGAAGTACTTGTCGTCGCTCAGCATGTCGGACTTGGTCACGAGCGCCAGCTCGACGTTGAGAATCTTCTGGTTGAGATCGTTCAATGGCTTCTCGAGCTCGTCCTTGCCGCGATTCGCCTTCAGCAAGTCCTCGATCTGACGCCGCGTCACTTCCATGCGGTTCACCATGTCGGATGTCGCCGTGATGTCGTCACGAATCTGCACCTGCATCTTCGTCGACTCCACCAGGTCGGCGTCCGACGACGCGATCGCCGGATCCTTGATGACGGTGAACGGCTGCGTGAAGTCCTTGCCATCGACGGTGAACTTCACGGTGTACTTACCCGGCGCCGCGATGGGAATGGCCGTGCCGCCGCCGACGCCCCAGTGCGTGATCGGGCGGGTGTCCCGGCCGTTGAACCGCGGCTCGTCCCAGATGTGCGGATTCTGCGTCGGCGTGGTGCGCAGCCCGACCAGCGTTGGCGGATCGTAGCGCAGGTCCCACGTGATCTTGTTCAGCCCCGCACGTCCTTGCACGGTCTGCGAGCGCGCGACCTTGCCGGTTGAGTCGAGCACCTGCATCGCGATCGGCGAGCTCGGCGCGGCAGCAAGCGACAGGAGGAACTCCGCCGTGCCGTTACGCGCCTGACGGATGCCCGGACGCGGCGCGAACAGCTGCGTCGTCGGCGGCGCCGCCGGCCGGCCCGTCTGCTCGAGGATCGTGATGTCCGGCAGGATGTACAGCCCGCGCCCGTAGGTCGACACGACCACGTCGTGGTAGCGCGGCTCGACGACGATCCACGTCACCGGCGATGGCGGCAGGCCGTCGCGGAACTGCGACCAATGCGCGCCGTCATCCATCGAGTAGAAGAACCCGTGTCCGGTGCCCGCGAACAACATGCCCTTCTTGTTCGGGTTTTCCGTCACGGCCTTCACGTAGTCGAGCGTATGGCCCGACGGCAGATCGCCCGTCACCTTCTTCCACGTCGCGCCGAAGTCCGTCGTCTTGAAGATGTACGGCTTCATGTCGTCCATCAGGTGCGCGTCGACGGCGATGTACGCGCTGCCCGCCTCGAACGTCGACGCGTCGATCTTCGAGATCGTGCCGAACTCCGGCATGCCCGTGATGTTCTTCGAGACGTCGGTCCAGTTGCCGCTCGCGCCGCCGTCCTTCGTGTACCAGAGCTTGCCGTCGTTGGTGCCGGCCCACACGAGGCCTTCCGACACCGGCGACGGTGTGATCGCGAAAACGACTTCCGGCGCGAACTGGCCGAGGTTGTCGCCGACGATCCCGCCCGACGACACGATCTTCGACGGATCCTGATGCGAAAGATCGGGGCTGATCACTTTCCACGACTGCCCCGCGTTCGTCGTTTTGAACACGACCTGACAGCCGTAGTAGACGCTGTTGTGCTCGAGCGGATCGATCGCGAGCGGCGCCGTCCAGTGGCAGCGATACTTCGATTTGTTGGGCTCGGAGTCGAGCGTGATCATCCACGGGCTGACCGATCGCGCCGTGCGCGTGCGGGCGTCCCACCGCGTAAGCTTGTTGCCGTAGCACGTCGCCCAGACGATGTCCGCGTCGGTCGGATCGGGAATCGTGAAGCCGGACTCGCAGCCGCCGAGATTCGGCTCCCACGCCGGGCCGCCGCCACCGCCGCGTCCGCCGCCACCTCCGCCGCCGCGCCCGCCGCGTCCGCCGGCGCCGGCCGCCGCCGGCGTCGTATCAGGCAGCCGGCCGTTGCCGAGATCCGCCGTCACCGTGCTCGGACCGCGCATCGTGCCGTCGTCCTGTCGATTGCTGTAGAGCCAGTACGGCACGCGGTTGTCGATCGCGACGTGGTAGTTCTGCGCGTTGGGCAGCGACACGCTGATCGAGCCGCCTTGCCCGGTCGCAATGTTCGCGCCGCCGTCATCGGTCAGCACATAGCGCGCGGGGTTGGTCGGGTCCATCCAGATGTCGTGGCAGTCGCCGCAGCTCGCGCCGCCCCCACCGCCGAATCCGCCGCCGCCGGCAGGCGCGCCTGGGGCGCCGGCCGCACCGGCCGCTCCCGCGCCACGTGCAGCACCACCGCCGCGTCCACCCCCGGCGGCACCCGCCGCCCCGGCCGCACCCGGCGCTGCCGCGGCTGCTCCACCACCACCGCCGCGGCCGCCAAACGTCACGCCGCCATCGTACGATCTGTGGAATCCGCTGTTCGCGATCAGCACGTCGTCAGGATTCTGCGGATTGACCGCGATGCGGATGTAGTAGCCCGCGCGGCCGACGAGCGACCGATCCCAGCTCACCACCTTGAACGTCGTGCCGCCGTCGTCCGATCGCCAGAGCGAACCCTGATCGGCGGTCTGAATGAGCGCGAAGACGCGCTGCGAATTCGACGCGGCGACCGCGACGTCCACCTTGCCGTACGGCGGGCGCGGCAACCCGGATTCGATCTTCTTCCACGTCTCGCCGCCGTCGGTCGACTTGTAGACGCCGCTGCCGGGGCCGCCGCTGAACTCACCGTAGGTGTGCATCACGACTTGCCACGTGCCGGCGAACAGCACGTTCGGATCCTTCGCGTCCATCGACAGGCCGGAGCACCCGGCATCCTGACTCACGAACAGCACGCGCTTCCACGTCGTGCCGCCGTCGGTCGTCTTGAACACGCCGCGCTCCTGCTGCGGCCCGGTCACGCGGCCGATTGCGCACACGAAGACGACGTTGGGATTCGTGGGATGCACGACGATGCGGCCGATGCGCCCCGTCTCCGGCAATCCCATGTGCTTCCACGTCGCGCCCGCGTCGGTGGACTTGTAGACGCCGTCGCCCATCACGTCGCTGTCGCGAATGACCCACGCCTCGCCGGTGCCCGCCCACACTTGCTTCGGGTCGGACGGGGCGATCGCCAACGCGCCAATCGCGGCGACGGCCTGGTCGTCGAAGATGGGCACGAACGTCTGGGCGCTGTCGGTGGATTTCCAGATCCCGCCCGACGCGTTGCCCAGGTAGTAGGTGGTCGGGTCGCCGGGGATGCCGACGACCGACGCGATGCGGCCGCCGGTCGGCGGCCCCATGTAGCGGAACTTCAGCGGCTCGACGGGCAGATTCTGCGCGCCGCCCGCGCCGCCGCCGCGCTGGGCGAGAACGCCCGCCGACAGCATGAGGGCGATGAGCACACCCTGGGTCAATCGGATCAACGACTTACGGATCGCAAACATGGTGGGGGCCCTCCGGCAGCTACTCTGTCGGAAGGATTCTACACGCGCGGCCGGCGAGGCGCGTATACTGACGGGAACCATCCTCAGCGCCGACGCAGGTGTCCGTCAGGGTTTGTTGGAGGCACACATGTCCGCGACGCATCGGCTCACTTTCGTCATGACCGTGGCTCTGGTGTTGATCGCCGGAATCCTGGGCGCTGCCCTCATGGGAACAGTGACCTGGTCGACGGCAATCTGGTTCGCTGTGGCCGTCGGTGTGCTTGCGGCGGTGGCCGCGAAGTTCCATCGGCACGCCGAGCTGCCGGACTCAGTCAGGCTGCACTAGGATCAAGTTCAAAGTTTGGAGTTCGAAGTTTGAAGCTTCAGAGGGGACGCTGTCGTTCCGAAACTTAGAACTTTGAACTTCGAACTTCATACTTGATCCACTTCACGCGGTCCTCCACCGATCCAACGACGCCGCAGCAAGGAGCACGGCACCTTTCACGATCATCTGATCGTAGGGGCTGACGTTGTAGAGGTTGAGGCCGTTGTTGAGGATGCCGATGAAGAAGGCGCCGGCGAGCGTGCCCCAGATCGAGCCGCGGCCGCCGAAGAGGCTGGTCCCGCCGACGACGACGGCCGCGACCGCATCGAGCTCGTACAGCTCGCCCGCGCGGGGATAACCGGCGTTGAGCCGCGAGGCGACGAGCACGCCAGCGAGGCCCGCGCTGAGGCCGCACAGCACGTAGACCGCCATCAGCACGCGATTGACGCGCACGCCGGAGAGCCACGCCGCGTCGCGATTCCCGCCCGTCGCGTAGACGTGCCGCCCGAACGGCGTGCGCATGAGCAGCACCCACGCGATCGCGAACACCAGGACCATCACGGCGGCCATCGAGCCGCGCTGGCTCAGCAACGCAAATGACGACGGCAGTCCGGAGATCGTGTTCGCGTTGGTGTACTTGTAGGCCGCGCCGCGGACGACGAGCATCATCGCGAGCGTGACGACGAACGGCGGCACGCGGATGCGCGTCACGATGAGCCCGTTCATCGCGCCGACGACGAGACCGACGAGCAGCCCGACGCCCGCGCCCGCCCACAGGCTCCAGCCGTGCACGAGCGCGTCCGCGCACAGCACGCCTGAGAGCCCGACCACCGATCCGACGGACAGATCGATGCCCGCGGTGAGGATGACGAACGTCATGCCCGCGGCAATCACCGCGGGAAACGCATTCTGTCTCAGCACATTCGTCAGGTTGTCGACGGTGAAGAACGCGTCGGTGGCGAGCGCCAGGATCACGCACTCGACGCCGAGGGCGATGAAGATCGCGTATCGCGAGAGGGCGCGGCGGATCGTCATGCGGGCATCGCCAACGCCATCACGACTTCGGGCGTGAGCGCGGATCGCTCGATCTCTCCGGTCACACGCCCCTCACGCATGACGACGACGCGGTCGGCCATGCCGATGAGCTCCGGCAGGTCCGACGAGATCATCAGAATCGCCAGCCCGGCCGACGTGAGCCGATTCATGAGCGCGTAGATTTCCGCCCGCGCGCCGACGTCCACACCGCGCGTCGGCTCGTCGAGGATCACGACGGTCCGCGGCTCGAGCAGATACCGCGCGAGCAGCATCTTTTGCTGATTGCCGCCCGACAACGTGCCCGCAGGCTGCTCGAGCGTGGCTGCGCGGACATCGAAGTCGCGCGCCGCGCGCGCGGCGGCGTCGCGCTCGCGCGTGTCGGAGATGAACCCGGAACGCACGAACGCCCGCAGGAACGCGATCGTGATGTTGGTCGAGGTCGAGAGCTCCGCGAAAATACCGCGGCCCTTGCGGTCTTCCGTGAGATACGCGAGCCCGCGGTCGATCGCATCCGCCGGCGTGCGCACCCGCACGTGTTCGCCGCGAACCCGCACGTCTCCGACCGAGTCGATGGCACCGACGATCGCGAGCGCCGTCGACGTCCGCCCGGCGCCGACCAACCCGGCCAGCCCGACGATCTCGCCCTCGCGCACCGTGAAGGAGACATCGCGAAAGCGCCCGGCCGCCGAGAGGCCGCGCACCTCGAGCGCCGGCGCGCCCGGCTTCGGCTCGCGCGCCGGAAATTCCTCGGACACCTCGCGGCCCACCATCCACTTGATGAGCTGCGAGCGATCGAGGCCCGCGGCCGCCGCGGTCGCGACGTGGCGGCCGTCCCTCAACACCGTCACCCGATCGGCGACGGCGAAGATCTCGTCGAACCGGTGAGAAATGTAGATGATGCCGAGCCCGCGGTCGCGGAGCTGGCGCACGACCGTCAAGAGGCGCGCGACTTCCCGCGCCGAGAGGCTCGCCGACGGCTCGTCCAGCACGAGCACGGCCGCGTCGAGCTCGAGCGCGCGCGCGATCTCGACGAGCTGCTGCTGCGCGACGCTCAGTTGGCCGACCGGCACGCGCACATCGACGTCCACGCCCAGCTCGTCCAACCGCGCGCGAACCGCGCGCGCCATCTCCGCGCGCCGGAGAAACGGCCGGCCGCGCTCGCGCCCGAGAAACACGTTGTCGACGACGTCGAGCTCGGGAACGAGCGTGAACTCCTGATGCACGACGCTCACGCCGAGCCGCCGGACCGCCAGCGGATCGCCGGCCGGGAGCGGCGCGCCGCGAAGCGCCACGCCACCGGACTCGGCGCGCACCGCGCCCGCGAGAATCTTGACGAAGGTCGATTTGCCCGCGCCGTTCTCGCCGACGAGCGCGTGCACCTCGCCCGCGTGAAGCTCGAAGTCCACGCCGTCGAGCACGCGCACGCCACCGTACGATTTGGACAAACCGCGCGCGGTGAGCAGTGCGGTCACTTCACGATGCTGACATCAACTGCGACGCTCGACGGAACGGCCTTGCCGCTCAGCTTGTCCGCGATGAGATCGATCACCGTCTGGCCAATCTTGCTCGGCGACTGCACGACGGTGGCTTTGAGCGGCCCGCCGGACTTGACGGCGGCCTGCACTTCGTCGTCAGCGTCAAAGCCGACGACGGCAATGTCCTTTCGGCCGGCGGTGCTGATCACGCCTGCCGCCGCGAGCGCAGTCGGCCCGTTGATGCCAAAGACGCCAGTGATGTCCCGGTGCGCCTGCAACATGTCCTCCATCACCTGTGCGGCCTTCGCCCGCTGGCCGTCGGCCGATGGCTTGCCGATGATCGAGATGCCCGGGTATTTCTTCATCGCGTCTTCGAAGCCTTTGACGCGTTCCTGCACGGACGCCACGGTCGGGTGATCGATGATGATGATCTTGCCCTTGCTGCCCATGAAGCCCGCGAGCGCGTCGGCGGCCAGCCCGCCGCCCTGTACGTTGTCGCTCGCGACGTGCGACTCGATCTTGCCGCCGTGCGCGGCGATGTCCGCCGTGAAGACGGGAATTCCAGCCTGCTCCGGCCCCGCGAGCGCCGGGACGATCGCGTTCGAATCACACGGCGCCGCCAGAATCGCCGCCACGTGCTGCGCCACGAAATCCTCGATCTGTGACGCCTGCTTCGTGGGGTCGTACTCACACGCGACCAGGACGACGTCGAGGCCCTTGGCGGCGGCTTCCTGCCGAATGCCGGCCTCGAGCGCCTTGTAGAACGCGTCGGTTTGCGTGAGCAGCGTCACGCCAACGACCTTGCGCTTGGTCGTCGCGGGCGTGGACGTCGTCGTGCCGCTGCCGCCGCCGCACGACACGGCCAGAAGACTCGTCGCGACGACCAAACAAAGCATCTGCTTCATCAGGCTCTCTCTCTCAATCAACCGATCACATCGAACTCACCAGAGGGGGTCGGGTCTGGCTCACGCCAACCAAGACCCGACCCCATCTCATCTCAGCGTTTCTGTTGGCTCTTCCGGATCATCGGCAGCGCTTCCGTGGAGACGACGGTCTCCGGAAAGTCCGGCAGGTAAAGCGGCCAGGCCGGCGCGACCGCATTGGCTTCGTCCACGACGCTAATCGCGAAGATGCGGACGCGATTGTCGTTCGGCAGTTTGATCTCGCGCGTGCCGGCCGGCAGGTCGAAGCCGTACTTGAACACGTAGGCGGAAACGTAGGGCTCGTTGCCGTTCGGATCGTGGCGATGCGTCGCGATCCAGGCGACTTCGTCGCGCTTGACGAACGCCGGATGGATCTTGTCGATGCCCGTGATGACCCCGGTCCGTGGATCCCAGTCGACTTCGAGGCCGCTGTTGCCGTTCTGCACGGCAAACGGCTCGTGCAGCGACGGCGCGACGTCCTTGAGCCGGCTCCACCATTGGCCGATCGGTCCCTGCCACTCACGCACGACCCAGTTCTTGTTGACGCCGCCCACCGCGATCGTCGAGGCGAGATCGCCGCCAATCGCATTGGCGAGCACGTAGACGCGGGTGAACTTGCCCGGCGGCAGCGTGATCGTCTGCCCGCTCGGCACGAGGATGTTCTTTGCGCCCGGCTGCGGCGGTCCGAAAGCGAACGGCACGCCGTCGACGTCGAGCTGTTTCGGGAAGAGCTCACCGGGAATCGTGTGCTTCTTGCCGTCGAAGTCGCCGTCGGCGCGCAAGGCGTCCGTCGACACGCCGTCGAGGTTGTACGGCAGCGTGATCGTCGCGTTCGCGGCCGGCGCCGGCTTCGCGATGTTCGGCGGTGGCGTGCCGCCTCGGCCGCCGCCCCCTCGTCCACCACCCCGACCCGCCGCCGCGGCAGCCGCCGCCTGCGCGGCGCTGAAGGCCTGGAACGATGTCGAGGCCTCCCAGGCGGATTGCAGGGACAGCGCGAGCGAACGAGGCTGATACGACCCAAGGCTGACCTGGATCGTCGTCGGTGCCGGTGGCGGCACGTTGGGCGCGTTGGCGGCGCCGCGCGCGCCCGCGCCTCCGCCGCCTCCGCGGTTCGCGCCACCGCCGCCGCCAATCGCAAACGGCCCGACTTCTTCTTCCGCCGCGTTGATCTCGCGGCCGCCGAGCACTGGCACGCCGAGGCGCACGGTGACGTTCGGCGCGGCCTGGCCGTACCGCTCCTGCAGGCGCAACACCACTTCGTCGCTGTCCTCGGCCTTCTTCATCGCGACGATCGCGACTTGTCCGGTCGTGTCGGGCAACCCGTTGTTGAGAATCGTCGCCATCGAGTACGCGCGGCCAAGCGCGCCCGGGTGCGCCGTCGTCTTGAACGCCACGAGCGGCTGATTCACCGCGGTGGCTCGCACCGGCATCCGGCCCTGGCGCCAGTCGCCAGCGTGTCCCGCGATCGCGTAGACGAAGCGGTGATGGCCGAGGTCGTTGCTGCTCTGGTAGGTGTAGCCGGTGTTCGGACGCGGTGTGTGCAGCAGCGTCAGGCGAATCGTGTTGTCGGCGGGCTTGTCCCAGCCGTATTTGCTGTCGTTGATGATGCCGACACCGAACGTGCCGCTGAGGTCATCGATGTTCGCCCACTTCTGCGCGGGCACTTCGTACTTGTCCGGCTCGTTGTTCGTGCGCGCGATCGTGCCGAGGCCGAGGTCATAGATCGCCTTCGGGCTCGACGCGGTGAGCGGGAACGACGCCTTGAGCTCGGAGTTCGGCGAGCGCCAGTCGACGAGATTCTCGACCTCCACGCGATCGCCGCCTTCGGCCAGCCGGATGCGCTGCACGAACGTCGAGCCGGACGCCTTGCGCGTAATCTCCAGTCCGGCACGGACGGGGCCGCGCTCGAGGATCTTGATCGTCGGGTTCGACACGTACTCACGCGCGGGCGACTGCACGGTGTCGTACAGCACTTCCCACGCGGGCCACGACGGCGACGGATTGTCACGCAGCTCGAGCATGATCGGCGCGGACAGGAGCTCGTGCTTCGCGTCCTTGTCGTAGATCGACGCGATGTCCCCGTTCTCGTCGATCTTCACGCGGATGCGGTTGTTCTCGAGCGACGACGCCGTCACCTTGAGCGACGAGGGCGTCGCCGCGGCGGCCGCCACCGGCCGCACGTGATACACCGCGAAGCCCATCGACGGCACGTCGGCCTGGAACGCGATGCTCGTCCCGCCCGCCGATGAGGTCAGCACCTGCGACGGCACCGTCGCGCCCGTGCTCGCGTCGACGACGGTCACCGCGGTCGCCGGCGGAATGAGATTCAACGTCGCCTCGACCGGCTCACGCCGATTCATCGACACCGGGTTGTAGACGACGATCGGCGTGCCGGTGCCGGACGTGTCGAGGAGCGACGACACGGCGCTCGTCGAGCTCGTCAGCACACCCGCAAACTGGTTGAGCGATGCGATCTCGTCGTTCCACGAGAACTGATACGCCTGCGGAATGCACGTGCCCGTCAGGTCGTCGTGAAACTGGTGCCAGAGGAAGCGAATCCACGCATCGCGCAGCCGCTCGGTTGGATATGGCTGGCCCGTGAGCACCATCGCCGACACGCCGGCCTTTTCGGCCGCGTCGGCCAGGAGCTCGTTCGCGCGGTTGAAGCGTTTCATTGCGGCCTGCGACGTGTAGCAGCCCGTGCCGTGCGTCTTGAGGATCAGCTCGTCGTTGTAGACCGGCAGCGCCGCGCGCTGCTCCGATGTCAGGTCCTTCGCCAGCTGGTCCGGCGAGGTGTTCTTGACGACGAGCCCTTCCGGCGGCGCGGTCAGCGCCTTCTGGACGATCTGCACCGACTGCTCGGTCGGCCCGCCGCCCGTGTCGCCCGTGCCGAAGTACCGGAACTCGATCGCCTGGCCGCCGCCGATGTTCGTCGGATCATTGAGCCACGGCGTGTTGCCGCGTCCACCGTTCGTGGACTGGAAGCTGATGTCCTCCGTCATTCGCGTGCCGTAGCTGCCCGGATTGAGCTCGGCGATGATCTCGCTGCCGTCAACGCCCTTCCAGCGCCCGATCGGGAACGGAATCGGCCGGCCCCACGTGAGCTTCTGCGTCGAGAACGAGATCAGCCCCGAATGCGCCGCGATCGACGGCAGCGCGAAGCCGAAGCCGAAGCAGTCCGGCAGGTACACATCCTTCGGTTCCTTCTTGAACTCCTGCCGGAAGAATCGCTGCGCGTAGAGCGCCTGCCGGAAGAGCGACTCGGGCGACGGCATGTTCGTATCGACCGCGTCAATCCACGAGCCGGCGAGCCGCCAGCGATCGGCCGCGACGTACTGCTGCACCTTCGCCCACTCGTCCGGGTGGTACTCCTTGAACCACATGTAGTGGATCGCGCCTTCCCACGTGAACTTGTAGTCGGGGTACTTCTCGAAGAAGTCGAAGTTGGTGTGGAACGTCTTGGGAATGTGGTCGCGAATCGAATCCTGGACCGTCCAGTTCCACTGCGAGTCCAGGTGCGCGGTCGCCACCATATATAAGGTGGTGCGCGTCGCCTGGCCTTGCGTGCCGACTGGCGTCAGACCGACCGTGAGCGCGAGAAGCAGCGTCGCCCCAACCCACCAACGTCTCATGTCAGAAGCTCCTGGGCCGTGATGCTACGGCGGCTCGGCGCGGGATTCAAGGCCGAGAGCCCCCGGCGCCCCTGCCCCTTGCCACACGCGGGTCAGGATCGGGCACAATCGTGCAGAGGACTTGATGTCACCGACACCTGCCGGTCCCGATGCGAGCGACCGGATCCTTGTCGTCGAAGACGACGCGGCGCAGCGCGTAGTGCTGCAGCAGCTGCTGCGCAGCTGGGGCTACACCGTCGACGTCGCCATGAACGGCCGCGAGGCCCTGGAGAGAATCGCCCACGAGCGTCCGACGATCGTGCTGTCGGATCTCGTCATGCCGACGATGGACGGCCTGGAGCTGCTGCGCGCGCTCAAGCAACAGCCGGACCCGGAGGTCACGGTCGTCCTCATGACCGCGCAGGGCTCGGTGGAGACCGCCGTCGAGGCGATCAAGCAGGGCGCCTACGACTACGTCTCGAAGCCCGTCGATCCGCAGCGGCTCAAGATCCTGCTCGACCAGATCGTCGAGCGGAACGGGATGTCGCGCGAGATGCGCGTCCTCCGTCGCCAGCTGCGCGAGCACGGCACGTTCGGCAAGATGATCGGCGGCAGCGACGAGATGCGCCGGATCTACCAGGTGATCGAGCAGGCCGCGCCGACGAGCGCGTCGGTGCTCGTGACGGGCGAATCCGGCACGGGCAAGGAGCTCGTCGCGCAGACGATTCATCACCTGAGCCCGCGGACGTCGCATCCCTTCGTCGCGCTCAACTGCGCGGCGATCCCGGACACGCTGCTCGAGTCCGAGCTCTTCGGTCACGAGAAGGGCGCGTTCACGGGCGCCATCGCGCGCCGCGCGGGCTGCTTCGAGCTCGCCAATCGCGGCACGCTCTTCCTCGACGAGATCGCGGAGATGACGCCGGTCACGCAGGCCAAGCTCCTGCGCGTGCTGCAGGAGCGCACATTCCGGACGCTCGGCGGCTCGCGCGAGCAGGCCGTGGACATCCGCGTCGTCGCCGCGACGAACGCGGAGCCGACCGAGGCGGTGCGGCAGGGCAAACTGCGCGAAGATCTCTACTATCGCTTGAACGTCTTCGCGATCCGCCTGCCGCCGCTGCGCGAGCGCAAGGACGATATTCCTCTGCTCGCGGAAGCGTTCATCCGCGAGTTCAACGCGCGGAACAACCGGTCGGTGACCGGCGTGAACGATCGCGTGGCGCAGATGTTCCAGCGGCACGACTGGCCGGGCAACGTGCGCGAGCTGCGCAACGTCATCGAGCGCGCGACGATCGTCGCGCGCGGCTCGGCCATCGACGTCCAGGATCTGCCGCCCCTCGCGAGCGGCACGGCGCCCGCCCCCGTGGCCGGCGTGGGCCTCGCGGCCGGCACCACCGTCGACGAAGCCGAGCGCAAGCTGATCGAGCTGACGCTCGAGCACACGGGCGGCAACAAGACGCGCGCGGCGGACCTGCTCGGGATCAGCCTGAAGACGCTTCACAACAAGCTGAACCGGATGAAAGAAAAGACGTCGGCCGAGTAATTCATGCGTCTCAGCCTCAAGACGAAGCAGGTCGCCGGCGTCACGGTCATCGCCGGCCTGACGTCGATTCTTCTCGGCGGCTGGTACCTGTCTTCTCTTGCCCGGATTCTGCTCGAGGAGAGTCACTCCCGCGCCGAGCTCCTCGCGACGGCGATCTATCACCGCGCGCGCGACGTCGTCGCCACCAGCGCGCCCGACGCGGATCTCGTGGCCAACCTCCAGAATGACGGCGGGCTCACGTCGCTGCTCCAGACGAGCGCGTACTACCCGAGCGTCCTGTACGCGGCCATCGTCAATCCTGGCGGCTTCATCATTACGCACAGTGATTTGTCGATGGTCAACCTGCCCCTGCAGGCGGCGGACGACTTCGACGAGCTGATCAAGGCCGGACCGATCGCGCAGGCGCGCGCCATCTACACGCGCGGCGGCCGCGCGTACGAGTTCCGCATCCCGCTGCTGCTCGGCACGACGGAGTTCGGATCGATTCGCGTCGGCGTATCCACGCTGTTCATCCAGAAAGAGTTCGAAAAGACCTTCACCACGCCGCTCACGACGGTGGCGGCCGTGCTCGTCGGCGCGACGCTCGTCGCGATGCTGCTCGCGCAGCTGGTGCTGCGCCCGATCCACGTCATCCGCAGCGGACTCGCCAAGCTCGGACGCGGCGAGCTCGACGTGGACGTCGACTTGCCGAAGGACAGCGAGTTCGGCGACCTCGGCGATTCCTTCAAGGCCGTCACCGCCAGACTCGCGGCGGACCGCATGCAGCTCGCCGGCCAGCGCGCGACGCTCGAGTCGGTCGTCGAGCACCTGGAGGACGCCGTCGCCCTGTTCGGGCCCGACGGCACGCTGCTCTTTGCGAATCCCGCGATGCGCGCGTCGTTCGACGGCGCCGGCACGACCCTCGGCGCGGTGCTGTCCGACGCCCATCCGTACCGCGCCCTCGTGGACGCCACGACGAAGGATCGCGCCGCGCGAGGCCCGCAAACGGTGCTGGCGCCGGCCGGCGGGGAGCGGCTGGTGCTCACCGACGTCGTCACGGACGCCGACCACGGGCTGGTCGGCGTGATGCTCGTCGCGCGCAACCTCTCGTACCTGAGCCAGGTCGAGTCGACGATCAGCTACTCGCGCAAGCTCGCCGCGCTCGGCCGCCTCTCGGCTGGCATCGCGCACGAGGTCAAGAACCCACTCAACGCGACGATGATCCACCTCGAGCTGCTGAAGATGCAGCTCGCCGACCAGCCCACCGCGAAAGAGCACCTCGCGATCATCGCGGCGCAGATGCGCCGCCTGGACGAGGTCGTGCAGGGCTTCCTGCGATTCACCCGGCCCGAGGACCTGAAGCTTCAAAAGGTGCGCGTGGGCGCGATCATCGACGACCTGCTCCCGGTGATTCGCGCGGAGGCCAGCAGCCACAACATCGAGCTGCGCCTGGAGTGCCCGCCGGACCTGCCTCCGATCAGCGCAGATCCCGGACTCCTCGAACAGGCGTTCCTCAACCTCGCGATCAACGCCTGCCAGGCCATGCCCCAGGGCGGGCGGCTGCGCATCGCGGCGACCGCGCGGCCCGGGCGCCGGCTCGAGGTCGTGTTCGAGGACACGGGCGTCGGCATTCCGCCCGAGCACCTCGCGCGGATTTTCGATTTGTATTTCACGACCAAGCAGCACGGCAGCGGCATCGGGCTCTCGCTCGTTTACCGCGCCGTGCAACTCCATGACGGCGAGATCGAAGTGCAGTCGGTGCCCGGCCGCGGGACGACGTTCCGGCTGTTATTGCGCCAGGACGTCACAACTTCGACGCCCGCCGCCGCGGTCTCTGCGTCATAATCAGGATGGTGACGCTCCTCCCCGCGCGTGCGGCCTTGGCGATCCTGCTGGTCGCCAGTGTGTCGGCCTGCGGCAAGGTGAAGGCGAGCGTGCCGCAGCCGATGCCGGCGCTCGAGATGCCGGCGCCGCCGGGACGGTTGATCATCCCCGCCACGATTCCCGAACCATCGCCCGAGCCGGTCGCACCCGTCGCCGTGCAGACGCCGGTGCGCCAGAACAATCCGCAGACGACGCGGCCGGCCGAGCGCTCGGCGCCGCCGCCCCCCGAGCCGACGCCGCCCGCGCCGACGCCGCCCGCGCAGCCTCCGGTGCTGCTCACGACGCCGAACGCCGGCGACCTCGAGCAGAAAGCGCAGAGCAACATCGCTGCGGCGCAACGCGATCTCCAGAAGGTGAACTACAAGGCGCTGAGCCCGGACGCGAAGCTGCAGTTCGACACGGCCCAGCAGTACATCGGGCAGGCCGAAACCGCGCTCAAGATGAGGAACTACGTGTTCGCAGGACAGCTTGCCGAGAAAGCCGCGACCCTCGCGAGCCTGCTCGTCAAAAGTCAGGGTAAGAATCCCGCTGCCACTTCTTTTTGAGCTCTTCCCACTGCGCCTTGAGGATGGTGAGCGCGGATTGCGCGTCGCCGCCCGGCGCGAGCTGCTGCGCCCGCTCGGGCAGAATGACGTTGACGACGAGCCGATCGAGATCGTCGCGGAGCGTCACGCCACGCGGACCGAGCGAGCCGGCCCGCACCCAGCCGGCGACGGCCGCCCCCCACGCGCGCTCGAGATCATCGGCGCCACGCGAAGCCGCCGCGATCCAATAGACGGCGACTGACGACTGCGGATCGCGCGCGAGCTCGGTTTCCGCGCGGCGAAGAATCCGCATGTAAAGCGGTTTGCGCTCGGCGGCCGGCACGAACTGCGCGTTGCGGTCCAACGCCTCGGCCCACCACTCGAACAGGCTCTCCCGCGCGGGGCTGGGCGCCGCCTCCGCGCGCGCGAGCGCGGACTCGAACATCTCGGCCGCGGCGCTGTATCGCGGCGGCTGATCGAAAAACAGCGACTCGCCCAGTCCGACCAGGAACTCAATGTGGTCGCTCGCTGACAACTTGGCGGCATCGATGCCCTTCAGGGCCTCGCGCGCGCGCTCGAGGTCGCTCGTGTCGCGGTGCTCGCTGTCGCTGACGTGGTAGCGCTCGAGGTGAGCGCGCGCCAGCACGACGGCCGCCGAATCCGCCAGCTCCGGCGATTTTCCTGCGTCAGCGGCCTCGGCAATCGCGTCGTCGAACCGGCCCTCGTTGTAGGCGAGCCGGGCGTGAGCCAGCGCGTCGCGCGGCGTCACTGCCGCCTGCGGCGGCGCCGAAAGAGAGAGGACGAGTACGAGCCCGAGAGTCATCACCCTCGGCACTCTACCGCCCACGCCGGACGCCGCGCAACGTGCCGTCCGGGGCCTTCGGGACGGCGGCCGTCTCGGTAACTCTTACATACCCAAGCGGATCGGCCGATAAACACTCGCAGGAATTGGGGCCGATTCCGGCCCCAGGAGTTGGCAAGGAAGTTGATATGGAGGTAACCGTGCGACTGAGCGTCCTCGTCACACTCGTTGGCTTGCTCACCGGCGGCGGTCTGGCGCACGCGCGGCCGGCGTCCGGACAGCAGCCGGTCTTTCGCGCCAGCGTCGACCGCGTCGCGGTCGCGACGATCGTCCGAACGAAGAACGGCCGGCCCGTGACCGATCTCAAGCAGGAAGATTTTCAGATTTTCGACAGCGGCGTGCGCCGGCCGATCGCGGAGTTCCGTGCGGAGCAGACGCCGGTCAGCCTGGCGATGCTCGTGGACTTCAGCGGCAGCATGGACGTCGCCGACAAGCGCGAGACCGCGCAACAGATCGCCGGCCACATCGTGAGCTGGCTGACACCGGGCGAAGACCGGATCGGTCTCTATTCGTTCGACCGCGATCTGCAGGAGGTGTCACCCCTGCGTGCCGCGCCGAGCGATGTTCTTCAGAAGCTTCAGACCATCAAGCCGTACGGCGTCACGTCGCTCTTCGACGCGATCGCCAAGACCGGCCGCATGTTAGCTGAGCACGAGGGACCGCGCCGCGCGGTCGTCGTGCTGACCGACGGCGTGGACAACGCAAGCGCGCTCACTGCCGCCGAAGTGTCGGGCATCGCCAGCTCGATCGACGTGCCCGTCTACATCGTCATCGTCGTCTCGCCGCTCGATCGTTCGGGGAAAACCACGATCGATGACACCCGGCTCGACGCGATGCTCGAAGGCCGCCTGGCCGACCTCGCGCACTGGACGGGCGGTGAAATCTTCGCGGGAATGGGCCCGGCGCAAGACAGCCTGGCTGCGCGGCAAATCGTCACTGAACTCCGTCAGCAGTACATGCTCGTTTTTCAGCCGGACATCAAGCCGGGCTGGCATCCGATTGACATCCGGACACGCCAGAAAGATCTCGTCGTTCGCGCTCGCAGTGGGTACCTGGTTCAGGGCCAGCCCGAGCGGCGCTAGGTCAGGAGGAGAGACCGCCATGCGTAAGTCCCTATATACGTTGACAGTGCTTGCGTTCGCATTCGGAGGCTCCACAGCTTGCGCGACCAAGGGCTTCGTCAAGAACGAAGTCTCACAGGTGAGCAGCAAGGTGGACACGCTGAGTCAGTCCCTCGAGGAAACCCAGCAGCGAACGAAGCAGAACGAAGCCAAGATCAATGACGTCGACGGCAAGGCCGGCGCGGCGCAGGGTGCTGCGGATCACGCGCAGTCATCGGCGAACGAGGCCGACTCGAAGGCCGTCGCCGCGAACGACGCGGCCAAGGCCGCGTCCGCGAAGGCCGACGAAGTGGACAAGAACTCGAAGCGCCTCGTCTACACCGTCGTGTTGAGCGAGGATGAGGGCGGCTTCAAGTTCAACAAGGTCGAGCTGCCCGATGATGCGAAGGCGAAGATCGACCAGCTCGTCAGCCAGATCAAAGCGGATCCGAAGGGCGCGTACTTCGAGATCGAAGGCCACACCGACAACGTTGGCGACAAGGCCGTCAACGAGAAGATCGGGATGGAGCGTGCCCAGGCCGTCGCGCGGTATCTCTACGAGCAGCACCAGATTCCGCTGCACCGCATCAACGTGATCAGCTACGGCGAAGACAAGCCCGTTGCCCCGAACAACACGAAGGACGGGCGCGCGCAGAACCGCCGCATCGTGATCAAGGTGCTCGTCTAGCTCAGACGTTTGTCAGTTGTCTGCCTGGCCGTATTCTCGGCCACACGGCGGCGGATCCACCTGCCCGGATCCGCCGCCGTGATCTTTTTAAGATCTGGGGGCTTTGCCCCCAGACCCCCTACACGCTCACTCGCGCGACTCGCCTCCAGAAGGCAAGCACGTAGGCAAGTCGCGCTCCGTTCGCGTGGCTCACTCGCTGTCGCTCGTTCGCTCGTGATTTAGATCTGGGGGCTTCCGCCTTCGCCAAGGCTATGGCGGACCACCGAAGCCTTCGGCGAAGGTGGTCGCCCCCAGACCCCCCTACACGCCCTGCCCCGCCGAAGCTGCGCGCGAAGCGCGCGTTAGCGAAGGCGGGCAAATCGTATGATTCCGTAATGCAACGTCGCTTGTTCGTGCTTGCGCTGACTTTCCTCGCCCTCTCCTCTCCCGCGCTCGCGCAACCGGCCGATCAACACAAAGGACAGTTCCTCTACGGCCTCTCGGCCGGTGTCGGGCGGCGGACGACGAGCGGCACGCTGATGGCGCCGGAGCTTCCGGTCAACTCCGGTCAGCCGCCGAGTGAACAGACGATGGGCGTGTTCGACTTGAGCGGCGGCGTCACGCTCGCACGTCGCGTCGGCGCGCTCGTGATCTTCGAGCAAGCCGGTGGAGCGACCACGAGCACCGGTAAATGGGGCACGCTGGCGTTTCACGGCGTCGTGCGCGGGTGGGTTGCGCCGCGCGTGTCGATCGAAGGCGGCGCCGGAACGTTCGATCTCGCCTATCGCCTGCCGGGCCAATCCGGCAACAACGGCGTCACGCGCCTGTGGGCCGTGAGCCCGGAAGCTGCGGCTGGCGTCGATATCTTCCGCGGCGCTCACGTCACGATTGGCGCCTTGGGACGATATTCAACCGCGACATTCGGGGACTTCCGGGTCAGCCACTTCTCGGTGCAGGTCGAGCTGTTGGGGAGACGGTAGGAATTGAGTAATTGGGCTATTGGGTTATTGGGTTATTGAGGTGCCCGCTGAATTCGGCCAATCGCCACGCGGGGGCACGACGTTCGTCGAGGGGCGTGCCCCACTGACCCAATTGCCCATCCGCTGCTCAGTCCTTCGCCGGTCTCGGCCTCAGGACGCCGATCTGAATCAACAGCCCGGTGAAATCGTAGATGCGCCGCTCGTGGATGATGTGGCCCGCTTCGAATTTGTAGACTTGCGCGCCCTGGATCGTGAACTGCCGACCGGACGCCGGCAGGCCGAACATCTCCTCCGAGTGCGTCGCGTGCCACTTGAAGAGTTGCACGGCCTGGTCGCCATCGACGAGCAGCCCCTGGATGTCAATCGCCGAGTCAGGAAACGCGCGGAAGAGCTCGGCGTACGACCGCTCGATCGCGGGACGGCCTCGGATGACGCCAAACATGGGGCTTTCGACGACGCCGCCCTCGGCATGGCCCTTGGCGAGACCGGCGGAGTCACGCCGGCGCCACAGCACGTCGCGCTGCGCAAGCAGCGTCTCGATTGCCTCTCGCGTCATCACGGCCTCCGGCACGCCGCCTCCAGGGAGAGGGCCAGCATAGCAAAGGACAGCTAACGGTGTTGTGAGTCAAGCGTGGGCGCCCAGGGTTGTTGTGTCCGGACGATCGCGTTGAGGATGCTCAGGAGTTGGCGTGCGATCGCGATGAGCGCGACTTTGGCTGGCTTGCCC
>Ga0163163_10000807_pt1 | contig 26610 bp, 20 predicted proteins | sample S65metaG_FD_119766 | JGI IMG/M metagenome (GOLD analysis project Ga0163163, IMG submission 119766) | Switchgrass rhizosphere microbial communities from Kellogg Biological Station, Michigan, USA - S6-5 metaG | ecosystem: Host-associated > Plants > Roots > Rhizosphere > Soil | place: USA...
CGGCGTGCTGATGGGTGCGGCGCTGCTGTTGTTGCTGGAGCCGGATTTCGGCGCAGCGACCGTCATCATGGCGACCGGCCTCGGCATCCTGTTCCTCGCGGGCGTGAAGCTGCGTCACTTCCTGGCGCTCGTGCTGCTTGCTGCCGGCGGCATGGCGATCATCGCCGTCACGTCCGCGTATCGGCTCAAGCGACTCACGGCTTTCATGGATCCGTGGGCGGATCCGTTCAATTCCGGCTTCCAGCTCACGCAATCGCTGATCGCCATCGGTCGCGGCGAGATGTTCGGCGTCGGGCTCGGATCGAGCGTGCAGAAGCTGTTCTATCTGCCCGAGGCACACACGGACTTCGTGTTCGCAGTGCTCGCGGAAGAGCTCGGTCTCGCCGGCGTCGTCGTCACGCTCGGCTTGTTCGTCGTGCTGGCCTGGCGTGCATTCCACATTGCACGCGAGGCAGCCGAAGCGGGGCTGCCGTTCCAGGCTTACTTCGCCGCGGGCTTCGGCCTCTGGCTCGGCTTGCAGACGTTCATCAACGTCGGCGTCAACCTCGGCCTGCTGCCGACCAAGGGACTGACGCTGCCGCTCATGTCCTACGGCGCGTCCAGCATCATGGTCACGCTCGGCTGGCTTGGCGTATTGCTGCGCATTCATCACGAAGCCAGCGCCGCCGGCCGGCTCGCCGTGCGACGGGAGCGGCCGTCATGAAGCGCACCGTCCTCATCATGGCGGGCGGCACGGGCGGTCACGTATTTCCGGCGCTCGCGGCTGCGCGCGTGCTGCGCGAACGCGGCTACGAGCCGGTGTGGCTCGGCACGCAGCGCGGGCTCGAAGCGAAGCTGGTACCCCCGCAGCACATCGAGATCGAATGGATCAGCGTCAGCGGGCTGCGCGGCAAAGGATTCGCGACCTGGCTCGCGGCGCCGTTCAAGTTGTCGCTGGCGATCTGGCAGAGCCTGCAGGTGATGCGTCGTCGGCGACCGAACGTCGTGCTGGGTGCCGGCGGCTTCGTATCGGGTCCGGGCGGTGTCGCTGCGTGGCTCACGCGTCGGCCGCTCGTGATCCACGAACAGAATGCAGTCGCTGGCATGACCAATCGCATGCTCGCGCGCTTCGCGCGTCGCGTGCTCGAAGCGTTCCCCGCAAGCTTCCCGCCGGCTGTGCACGCTGAGCGCGTTGGCAATCCGGTGCGGCGGGAGATTGCTTCACTCGCAGCGCCTGCCGAGCGATTCGGCAGCCGAACTGGCCCGCTGCGCTTGCTCGTATTCGGGGGCAGCCAAGGCGCGGCGCGTCTCAATGCTGCCGTGCCCGCAGCGCTGGCGACGATCGACGCAGCCTCGCGCCCGATCGTGATTCATCAAGCGGGCGAGCGACATCTCGCACAAGCGCAGGAGCTGTACGCGAAGCACGGCGTGCAAGCCGACGTGCGTGCCTTCATCGACGACATGGCGGAAGCGTATGCGTGGGCGGACCTCGTGGTCTGCCGCTCCGGTGCGCTCACGGTTTCCGAGCTCGCGGCAGCGGGGCTGCCCGCGATCTTCGTGCCGTTTGCCGCTGCGGTCGACGATCACCAGACGCTCAACGCGAAGTTCCTCGTCGATACGCAAGCGGCTGTCGCGATCGCCGAAGCGCAATTGACGCCGGCGAGTCTGGCGGAAGAGCTGCAGAAACTGCTGCGCGCCGGTCGCGCGAAACTCGCGGACATGGCGGCGCGTGCGCGCTCTGTCGCGATCGTCGACGCCGACGTGCGACTCGCCGACGCATGCGACGCGGTCGCGGGAGGTGCGCGATGAGCGAATCCGCACGCATGCGCCGCATCAACCGCATCCACTTCGTCGGCATCGGTGGCAGTGGCATGGGCGGCATTGCCGAAGTGCTGCTGAACCTCGGCTATCAAGTGCAAGGCAGCGATCTCAAGCCGAACGCCGTGACGCAGCGGCTCGCGCAGTTGGGTGCCGACATCAAGTTCGGTCACGCAGCCGCCAACGTCGGCAAGGCCGACGTGCTGGTCGTGTCGACCGCCGTGCAGCCCGACAACCCGGAAGTGCTGGAAGCAAAGGAACGGCGCGTGCCGGTCGTGCAGCGCGCGCAGATGCTCGGGGAGCTGATGCGCTTCCGTTACGCGATCGCTGTCGCCGGCACGCACGGCAAGACCACGACGACCAGCATGGTCGCGTCGATCCTCGCCGAGGGCGGTCTCGATCCGACGTTCGTGATCGGCGGCCGGCTCAGGAGCGCAGGCAGCAACGCGCGGCTCGGCGCAGGCAACTATCTCGTGGCGGAAGCCGACGAGAGCGACGCGTCGTTCATGCATCTGCATCCGATGATGGCGATCGTCACCAACGTCGACAACGATCATCTCGCTACGCACGATGGCGACTTCGAGCGGCTGAAGCAGAGCTTCATCGACTTCCTGCACAACATGCCGTTCTACGGAGTCGCGATCGTGTGCGCCGACGATCCGATGGCAGCGAGCCTGCTGCCGCGCATCGCTCGCCCGGTCGTGACGTATGGCATCGAAGCAGACGCCGACATTCGCGCGATCAACATCACGCGTCAGGGCACGCAAACCCGTTACGACTTACAACGGCGCGGCTCGCAGACGCTGCTGCCCGTGCAGTTGAGTCTGCCGGGCACGCACAACGTGCTCAATTCGCTCGCTGCGATCGCGGTCGGGCTCGAGCTGAACGTCGCGTTCGAAGCGATCCAGGCCGCGCTCGCGAACTTCCACGGCGTCGATCGCCGGCTGCAACAGTACGGCGACGTGCAGACCGCAGTCGGCCGCGTGACGCTGATCGACGATTACGGTCATCACCCGACGGAGCTGGCCGCGACGCTCGAAGCGATCCGCCAGGGCTGGCCGGGGCGGCGCGTCCTGCTGGCGTTCCAGCCGCACCGTTACACGCGCACGCGCGATCTCCTCGACGACTTCGCGCGCGTGCTTGCGACTGTCGATGCGCTGATCGTCACCGAGGTGTATCCGGCCGGCGAAGCGCCGATCGCGGGTGCAGACGGCAAAGCGATCTGCCGCGCGATTCGCTCGCACGGTCGCGTCGAGCCGCTGTTGCTCGAGAAGATCGAAGACCTGCCGCGCGCGCTGATCCAGATCGCTCGCGACGGCGACGTGATCGTGACGATGGGCGCGGGCAGCATCGGCGCTGCGGCAGCAGAACTGCCGACCGCGCTTGCTTCGGTTCAGCCGGCTCCCTTCGTCGACCGGAGGCGGCCATGAACGCGCTGGCACTGCCTCCGGACATCGCTTCGCGCGTGCGTCGCGGCGAGCCCATGTCGAAGCACACGTCCTGGCACGTGGGCGGCCCCGCCGATATTTATTTCCGTCCGCTCGACGTTGCCGACGTCGCTGCGTTCCTGCGCAGCCTCGAACCGGACACGAGCGTGATGTGGATCGGGCTCGGCAGCAATCTGCTCGTGCGCGACGCCGGCATTCGCGGCGCAGTGATCGAGACGCACGGCGTCTTCGACGAGCTGGAGCGGCACGGCGACAACGAGATCTGGTGCGGCAGCGGCGTCGCGTGCGCGAAGCTCGCCAAGCAGTGCATCAAGTGGGGCCTCGGCCCCGCCGAGTTCTTCGCGGGCATTCCGGGAACGCTCGGCGGTGCGCTCGCCATGAACGCCGGTGCGTTCGGCGGCGAGACCTGGCGGCACGTGATCGGTGTAGCAACAATCGATCGCGCCGGCGTGCGCCGCGAGCGGCCCGCGAGCGATTACGTCGCGAGCTATCGCCACGTCGCAGGTCCGTCGAACGAGTGGTTCCTCGGCGCACGCCTCACGTTCGAACAGCGTCCCGGCGTGAGCAACGAAGACATCCGTCTGCTGCTCGCGCGTCGCAAGGCGACGCAGCCAATCGGCGAATGGTCGTGCGGCTCGGTGTTCACGAATCCGCCGGGCGATCACGCGGCGCGCTTGATCGACAGCGCCGGGCTCAAAGGTCATCGCATCGGCGGCGCTCGCGTGTCGGAGATGCACGCGAACTTCATCGTGAACGACGGTACTGCCAGCGCGGCGGACATCGAACAGTTGATTCAGTACGTGATGGCGACAGTCCAGCGCGTACACGGCGTGCAGCTCAGGCCTGAGGTGCGCATCGTGGGAGAAGGACGATGAGTGTACAGGTCACGGATCCGCGCGAATTCGGCCGCGTCGCGGTGTTGCTCGGCGGCCCTTCGTCCGAGCGCGAAGTGTCGCTGAATTCCGGCAAGAACTGCCTCGACGCGTTGCTCCGCCGCGGCGTCGACGCACATCCGGTCGACGGAGTTCCGGCGTTGCTCGCCGACATCTCGGCAAAGCGCTGCGACCGCGTGTTCAACATCATGCACGGCGGCGACGGCGAGAATGGCGTCGTGCAAGGTCTGCTCGATGCCCTGCACGTGCCGTACACCGGCTCCGGCGTGCTCGGCTCAGCGTTGACGCTCGACAAGATCCGCACGAAGCAAGTGTGGCTGTCGCTGAATATGTCGACGCCTCGCTATGCGCGGCTGTCTCGCACCGACGACGTCACCGCTGCTGCGCGCTGGCTCGGCTTGCCGGTGATCGTGAAGCCGGCTTGCGAAGGATCCAGCGTCGGCGTGAGTCGCGTCTTCAAAGAGACCGATCTGGCACAGGCCGTGGCGCTCGCCGCGCGCTACCAAGGCGAGCTGCTGATGGAGCAGCTGATCGAAGGCGAGGAATTCACCGTCGGCATCCTCAACGACGAAGCGTTACCGACGATCCGCATCGTGCCGCCCGGCGAGTACTACGACTATCACGCGAAGTACGTCTCCGACGACACGCAATACATCTGTCCCGGTCTGCACGGCTCGGCGGAGACGGAGATGCGCGCGCTGGCGCTCGAAGCTTTCCGCACGTCGGCGTGCAGCGGCTGGGGCCGCGTCGACCTGATGCGCGATCGCGATGGCCAGAACTATCTGCTGGAAGTGAACACCACGCCCGGCATGACCAGTCACTCGCTGGTGCCGAAAGGCGCCAAGGCGTTCGGCATCGAATTCGACGAGCTGGTCTGGCGGATTCTCGAAACGAGCCTGGGTCGCGCGGGACGCGCGCCATGAAACTAGGAGGGAAGCCATGATCTTCGGCCAACGTAAGCGCAATCGCCGCAAGGCGGAGCGCAGCGGCGGCAGCCGCTACTCGCTTGCCTGGCTCAAGCCGATCGTCGCCGGCGGATTGCAGTCCGTGCTCGGCATCACCGGCATGCTGATCGGCATCGGCATCATGCTGTGGGGTCTGGCGCTCGCGTTCGATCGCCCGATCGGCAAGGTCGAAGTCGGCGGCCGCTTCCAGCGAGTCGCGCCGGTGCAGATCGAAGAAGTGGTCGCGCCGTTCCGCGGCGCTGGATTCCTCTCGGTCGATCTCGACGCGCTGCGCGCTGCACTCGAAAGCATTCCGTGGGTCGACCGTGCGCGCGTCGAGCGCAGCTGGCCGAACGGCGTCCGCGTGTTCATCACCGAGCACGTCGCAGTCGCGCGTTGGGGCGAGGACGGCTTGATGAACACGCGTGGCGAATTGTTCCTGCCGCACGCGCGACACATTCCTCCGGAGCTGCCGCAACTGATCGGGCCGACTGGCACCGAGGCGGAAGTCGCGCAGCTCTATCTCAAGACTTATCCGCGGCTGCTTGCGGTCGGTATGCGCCTGTCGAAGGTCGAGCTCGATGCACGCGGTGCGTGGGAGCTGACGCTCGGCAACGGTGCGCAAGTACGCCTCGGCAGGCAGGACGTCGCGGCCCGGCTCGAACGCTTCATCGCGATCGCCAGCCCGGTGGTCGCGTCGCGCGGCTCGGACGTGAACTACGTCGACCTGCGCTACAGCAACGGTTTCTCGATCGGTTGGAACGCGCCTACCCGCGTCGCCCATGACGCACAGGATGCCAAACCAGATGCTTAAGAAAAATGTACGAAATCTGATCGTCGGCCTCGACATCGGGACTTCGAAAGTCGTCGCGATCGTCGGCGAGATGACCTATGACGGGCGCATCGAGGTCATCGGCCTCGGTTCGCATCCATCGCGCGGCCTGAAACGCGGTGTCGTCGTCAACATCGAGTCGACGGTGCAGTCGATCCAGCGCGCGGTCGAAGAAGCGGAGCTGATGGCCGGCTGCGAGATCCACTCGGTGTACGCCGGCATCGCCGGCAGTCACGTGCGCAGTCTCAACTCGCACGGCATCGTCGCGATCCGCAACAAGGAAGTGACCGCCGAGGATGTCGACCGCGTCATCGACGCGGCACGCGCTGTGGCCATCCCCGCGGATCAGAAGATCCTGCACATCCTGCCGCAGGAATTCCTGATCGACAGCCAGGAAGGCATTCGCGAGCCGATCGGCATGTCGGGCGTGCGCCTCGAAGCGAAGGTGCACATCGTCACTGGCGCCGAGAGCGCCGCACAGAACATCGTGAAGTGCGTGCAGCGCTGCGGGCTCGCAGTCGAAGACGTGGTGCTCGAGCAGCTCGCTTCCAGCTACGCCGTGCTCGCGGATGACGAGAAAGAACTCGGCGTGTGCCTGGTCGACGTCGGCGGCGGCACGACCGACATCGCCGTGTTCTCCGGCGGCGCGATCCGCCACACCGCAGTGATTCCGATCGCCGGCGACCAGGTGACCAACGACATCGCGGTCAGCCTGCGCACGCCGACGCATCACGCGGAAGAGATCAAGTTGAAGTTCGCCTGCGCGCTGTCGCAGCTCGCGAACTCGGACGAGACCATCGAAGTGCCGAGCGTGGGCGATCGTCCGCCGCGCCGGCTCGCGCGCCAGACGCTCGCCGAAGTGGTCGAGCCGCGCTACGAGGAATTGTTCGGACTGATCCGCGAGGAGCTGCGTCGCTCCGGCTTCGAGGAAGTGATCGCCGCGGGCGTCGTGCTCACGGGCGGCAGCTCGAAGATGGAAGGCGCCGTGGAGCTCGCCGAAGAAGTCTTCCACATGCCGGTGCGGCTCGGCATTCCGCAGCACATCACCGGGCTGGTCGACGTCGTGAGCAATCCGATTCATTCGACCGGCGTCGGCCTGCTGCTGTACGGCCGCGAGAACTATCTGCGCGGCCGCCGCGGCGAGCCGCTCGGCGCGGCCAAGGGCGTGTGGGATCGAATGAACGCATGGTTCAAAGGAAATTTCTGATGGGAGTGACGAGGGTCACGAGAGTCACGAGGGTCACGAGGGCCAGAAGCGACGCTGCCTTCGTGACCCACGTGACTCGCGTGACTCCCGTCACTTTGTTTTGGGCTGCGACCTCGATTGCGTCCTCTGAGCGCAACCGAAGCCGCAGCGAGTTGATAGGTGGGCTTGACCAGATGTCTCGCAGACATCGAGGGGACTAACGATGTTCGTACTCGCTGATACAGAAAACCAAGGTGCCGTAATCAAAGTAATCGGAGTCGGTGGCGGCGGCGGCAACGCGGTCGCACACATGATCTCTGCCGGGATCGAAGGCGTAGATTTCATTTGCATCAACACCGATGCGCAGGCGCTCAAGCACTCGAAGGTGAAAGTGGGCCTGCAGATCGGCTGCAACATCACCAAGGGCCTCGGCGCGGGTGCCGATCCCGAGGTCGGCCGTCAGGCAGCGATGGAAGACCGCGATCGCATCATCGAGATGATCGAAGGCTCCGACATGCTGTTCATCACGGCTGGCATGGGCGGCGGCACCGGGACGGGCGCAGCACCGATCGTCGCGCAAGTGGCGAAGGAGCTGGGCATCCTCACGGTCGCGGTCGTGACCAAGCCGTTCGACATGGAAGGCCGCAAGCGTCTCAGCTCTGCCGACACGGGCATCAGCGAGCTTGCCAAGCACTGCGACTCCCTGATCACGATCCCGAACCAGAAGCTGCTGACGGTGCTCGGCGGCGACGTGACCCTGCTCGACGCCTTCAAAGCGGCGAACCAGGTGCTGCAAGGCGCTGTCCAAGGTATTGCCGAGTTGATCACCCGGCCGGGCATGATCAACGTCGACTTTGCCGACGTCCGCACGGTCATGGCGGAAACCGGCATGGCGATGATGGGCTCGGGCTCGGCGCGCGGCGACAACCGGGCGCGCGAGGCTGCGGAAGCCGCCGTTTCCAGCCCGCTGCTGGAAGACGTGAACCTGCAGGGCGCGCATGGCCTGCTGATCAACGTCACGGCCGGCATGGACTTGCGGACCAGCGAGTTCAGCATGGTCGGCGACACCGTGAAGCAGTACGCCTCGGAAGACGCCAACGTGGTCGTGGGCTGCGTGATCGATCCGGAGATGCGCGAGGAAATCCGCGTCACCGTGGTCGCGACGGGAATCGGCCGACCGGTTGCCGGGCAAATGCCTCAGCATGATGGCCGCCGCATGACGGCGATCCCGGGCGGACGCAACAGCCACCGCGTGCCGACGCTGGACGATCTGCACGTGCCGACGTACATCCGCAACCAACGGGACCCGCAGGCGGTTACGCCGAGACGGGCCGTGGGCGACGGATTGAGCGCCGAGGACACGTCTATGTTGGACATCCCGGCGTTTCTGCGGCGGCAGGCGGACTGACAGGTTCACGACGGCGCGTCGCTGCGACGGCGCGCTGGCGGAAGCGGGCCGGCGCCCGGAAGGGGCGCCGCCGCAAAACTGGCGGCAAGTCAGAGGCTTGCCGCTGTCGTGCGGCGATGGTAGGGTCTGCGCCCGCTTAACCTAAGTCCGGGCTTGAAGGAGGACGGCTTCTCAACGAGGTTCCGACGCGAATGCTGCGACAAAGAACGCTCAAGAACACGATCCGCGCCACCGGCGTGGGGCTGCATTCAGGCAAGAAAGTGCTGATGGTGCTGCGTCCCGCGCCCGTCGACACGGGCGTGGTGTTTCGCCGCACCGATCTCGACGAGCCCGTGGACATCCGCGCTTACGCCGAAAATGTCGGCGACACGATGCTGGGCACGACGCTCATCCGCGACAACATCCGCGTCTCCACCATCGAGCATCTGCTCTCGGCATTCGCGGGGCTCGGCCTCGATAACGCCTACGTCGATCTGTCGGCGGAAGAAGTGCCGATCATGGACGGCAGCGCGGGCCCGTTCGTATTTCTAGTGCAGTCGGCCGGCATCGAAGAGCAGCCGGCGCCGAAGCGCTTCGTACGCGTGCTCGAGCCGATCCTGGTGCAGGACGACGACAAGTGGGCGCGCTTCGATCCGTACAACGGCTTCAAGGTGAATTTCGAGATCGAGTTCAATCACCCGATCTTCAAGAAGCGGGCGCAGAGCGCTTCGATGGATTTCTCGACGACCTCGTTCCTGAAAGAGATCAGCCGCGCGCGCACTTTCGGCTTCATGCGCGACCTGGAATTCCTGCGTTCGAAGAATCTCGCGCTCGGCGGCACCATGGACAACGCAATCGTGCTCGACGACTACCGCGTGCTGAACGAGGACGGGTTGCGGTACGAGGACGAATTCGTCAAGCACAAGATCCTCGATGCGATCGGCGATCTGTATCTGCTGGGTCGCAGCCTCATCGGCGAGTTCAGCGGCCACAAATCGGGACACGCGCTGAATAACAAGCTCCTACGCACCCTAATCAATACACCGACTGCGTGGGAAGAAGTGACGTTCGCGGACGTCAAGGATGCCCCGATTTCCTATATCCCCGCGGCCGCAATGGTGCCAGCGTAGCGTCGCTGTACTAACCGCTTTTTCTTCCGACCTTGACCTTCAATTTTGTGAACCGCGTCTCACCGCTCGCGCGGAGCGCCTCGAGCACCTGCTGCTGGGCATATCGAATTCGCGGGCACCAGGCGGCGGAATCCGCCATGACGACCAGGGTGTCGTCGCGGCAACTGACTGAAACTACGTGGTCTTTCTCGGCGCCCTGCAGAGCGGTACGTACCTGCGCGGTTAAATCGAGCGTGGTCTGCACGCGCCGTTCCAGGTCCGAGAACAGCCCGCCGAGGTTTTCTGCGACTTGCTTGAAGCGGTCAGACATAAACTGAAAGCATCGTTATGTGAGGGCTGTCTGCTTGATCTTTCGTCAGGTGATTCTGCATATTCCCGCCGTAAAGACGCACTGCTCAGGGCAAACCCGTCGAAAGGCGGGGACGCAAAGCCACCGGTCTAAGGATCGTTCGCTCGATCACGATAGCGGGGTTGCCAGGATGTACAACACGAACTTGTCGGTTCTACGTCCAACGCTCGTGGTGAATGAACTCGGTATGGTTGCCGGTCGTTGCTAGATCGGCCCAATCGATTGATGGCGCTGTGATGTACAGAGTTTATCGACGGCCGACAAGAGGCTCGAAAGCATGAATGTCATCGTCTTCTCCAAGAGGCATGGGCGGGCCCGCCAGATCGAGCTCGGCCGTCCTCTTGCTTTGACGGTGATGATCGCCGCGGTGCTCGCAGTTCTTTCCGGTGTGTTGTTCGCGGGCGTGCAGCTCGGTCGCAGCGGCAAACTCAACGATCCTGGCCAGCAAGTAGTGGAGTGGGGCGCGAAGCTCGAAGAGCAGCGCGCGCAAGTGCTCGCTACGCGTCGCGAGCTGCAGGATCGCCTCGATGCGCTCGCTGGCCGCGTCGGCCAGATGAACGCGCACGTGATCCGCCTCGACGCGCTCGGCCGCCGCATCACCGAGATGGCTAAGCTGGACAAGGGCGAATTCGATTTCGAAACCGAGCCGGCAGTGGGCGGTCCCGAAGGCGCGGTCGAAGGCGCAGTCGCGGCGGCGCCGGAGCTGACGCAGATGCTGGATGACCTCGCGAACCAGATCAAAGATCGCGAGCGTCAGCTCGCGGTGCTCGAGAGCCTGATCTCGACGCGCAACCTGAGCCGGCAGATCGTGCCGGGCGGCCGCCCGGTGATGCAGGGCTGGATCTCCTCTTATTTCGGCCATCGCGCCGATCCGTTCACCGGCCGCAGCGCTTTCCATCGCGGCCTCGATTTCGCCGGACCGGCGGGCTCGGAAGTGGTCGCGGTCGCCTCGGGCGTCGTGACCTACTCGCGGGAGCGCTTCGGCTACGGCAAGTGTGTCGAGATCAACCACGGCAACGGCTACGTGACGCGTTACGCGCACAACCAGCGCCTGCTGGTACAGCTCGGCGACACCGTCCAGAAGGGCCAGCCGATTGCGCAGATCGGCTCGACCGGCCGCTCGACCGGCCCGCACCTGCACTTCGAAGTGCTGAAGCAGGGTCGGGCGGTGGATCCGATGAGCTTCGTGCAGCGATAAAGAAGAGTCGGGCTAAGCCCCGACCTGCAGCTTTTTTCCTCTTCGGCGGTTGAAAACCGCCCCACGTGTACAATAACCGGCTCTATTTCCCGGTCCATTCGGAGTTTCGGTCGTGGCCAATTGGTTTGCCCAGCTGTTCGGCAGCCGCAATCAGCGGCTCTTGAGCGGCTACAACAGGAGCGTCGCCCGCACCAATGCGCTCGAGGAATCGTACAAGGCGCTGAGCGACGACCAGCTCCAGGGCAAGACCGCCGAGTTCCGCCAGCGGCTGGCCGGCGGTGAGGACCTGCAGGACCTGCTCCCCGACGCATTCGCGGCGGTGCGCGAGGCTTCGCGCCGTACGCTCGGGCTGCGGCACTTCGACGTCCAGCTCATCGGCGGCATGGTGCTGCACCAGGGCAAGATCTCCGAGATGCGCACCGGCGAAGGCAAGACGCTGGTCGCGACCCTGCCGGCCTACCTGAATGCGTTGCCCGCCAAGGGCGTGCACGTCGTCACGGTCAACGAGTACCTGGCGCAGCGTGACGCGGACTGGATGGGCCCGGTCTATCGTTTCCTCGGCCTGACGGTCGGCGTGATCAAGAGCGGCCAGACTCCCGACGAGAAACGCGCGGCCTATGGCTGCGACATCACGTACGGCACCAACAACGAATTCGGTTTCGACTACCTGCGCGACAATCTCGCGTTCCGGCTCGCCGACCGCGCGCAGCGCGGCCTCGCCTACGCGATCGTCGACGAGGTCGACTCGATCCTCATCGATGAAGCACGCACGCCGCTGATCATCTCCGGCCCGGCGGAGGAGAGCACCGAGCTGTACGTGCGCATCAATCAGCTCGCGCCGCGACTGAAGCGGCAGGAGAACGAAGAAGCCGAGGGCGATTACTGGGCCGACGAGAAGACGCGCCAGGTGCATCTGTCGGACGCCGGTCACGAGCACGCCGAAGAGCTGATCGTCGAGGCGGGGCTGTTGCAGCCGGGCGAGAGTCTGTACGACGCCGCCAACATCCGCCTCATGCATCACTTGAACGCGGCGCTACGCTCGCACGCGCTCTATCACCGCGACGTCGAGTACATCGTCCGCAACGGCGAAGTGATCATCGTCGACGAGTTCACCGGTCGCACGATGCCTGGCCGGCGCTGGTCGGACGGCCTGCACCAGGCAGTCGAGGCGAAGGAAGGCGTGCGCGTGCGCGAGGAGAACCAGACGGTTGCCTCGATCACGTTCCAGAATTACTTCCGCATGTACTCGAAGCTGTCGGGCATGACCGGCACCGCCGACACCGAGGCGTTCGAGTTCCAGCAGATCTACGGCCTCGAAGTCGTCGTGATTCCGACGCATCGGCCGATGGTCCGCCAGGATCACGCGGACTTCGTGTACCTGTCGGCCAAGGACAAGTTCGACGCGATCATCGAAGACATCAACGACTGCGTGAAGCGCGGTCAGCCGGCGCTGGTCGGCACGACCTCGGTCGAAACCTCCGAGTTCCTGTCGGGCCTGCTGCAGAAACAGAAGATCGATCACCAGGTGCTGAACGCCAAGCAGCACGAGCGCGAGGCGCACATCGTCGCGCAGGCCGGTCGTCCCGGCGCCGTGACGATCGCCACCAACATGGCAGGCCGCGGCACGGACATCGTGCTCGGCGGCAACCTCGAGGTGGAGCTGCATCAGATCGATCCGGCCGACGAGGCCGCTCGCAGTAAGGCGCGCGAGGAATGGAAGATCCGTCACGACGCAGTGCTGGCCTCGGGCGGCCTGCACATCGTCGGCACTGAACGTCACGAGTCGCGCCGCATCGACAATCAGCTGCGCGGCCGCTCCGGTCGCCAGGGCGACGCGGGCTCGAGCCGCTTCTATCTCTCGCTCGAAGATAATTTGATGCGCATCTTCGGCGATCCGGAGCGCACCAAGCGCTGGCTGCAAACGGCCGGCATGAAGGAAGGCGAGGTCATCGAGAGCCGCATGCTCTCGAAGCAGATCGAGCGCGCGCAGCGCAAGGTCGAAGCGCACAACTTCGACGCCCGCAAAAACCTGCTCGAATACGACGACGTCGCCAACGATCAGCGCAAGGTCATCTATCAGCAGCGCACCGAGGTGATGGGTGCGGATGACGTCGCCGACGCAGTCGCCGGCATCCGTCACGAAGTCGTGAACGCCATCATCGATCGCTTCGTGCCGCCGAAGAGTCCCGAAGACATGTGGGACATCGAAAGCCTGAACCAGGCGATCGAGCGCGACTTCGCGGTGCACATGGATGCCAAGAGCTGGCTTGCGGCCGACGAAAACATGGCCGAGGACGGCCTGCGGCAGAAGATCTTCGAGGAAGTCGATCGCGCGTACGAGGCCAAGGTGCAGCAGTACGGCGCCGAGGTGGTGCGGCCGATCGAGAAGTCGATCATGTTGCATCAGCTCGACTCGCATTGGCGCGAGCACCTGGCCGCGATGGATTACCTGCGCCAGGGCATCCATCTGCGCAGCTACGCGCAGAAGAATCCCAAGCAGGAATACAAGCGCGAAGCGTTCGAGCTGTTCACTGCGATGCTCGATCGCATCAAGCACGACACGGTTTCGGTGCTGTCGCGCATGCAGCTGCGCACGCAAGCTGAGATCGACGCCGAAGAGGAAGAGCGTCAGCGTCGCCTCGCGCGTGCGATGCAGTTCCAGCACGCAGCGCCGGAGCAGATCACAGCACCGCCGCCGCAAGGACCCGTGGCGGAGCCGCAGCAGCGTGCGGCGCCCGAGCCGGTCGCGCAGTTCGTGCGCGAGACCAAGAAGGTCGGCCGCAACGAGCCGTGTCCGTGCGGCTCAGGCAAGAAGTACAAGCACTGCCACGGCGCTTTGGCGACAGAAGGATAAGAAGGCCTGATCCACGTCGTCGCCGGCGCCTTGTTCGACTCCGCGGGTCGCGTGCTGATTGCACAGCGTCCCGCGGGCAAGCACATGGCTGGCGGTTGGGAATTTCCCGGTGGTAAGCGCGAACCGGGCGAGGAGCCGCGCGAGACGCTGATTCGCGAGTTGCACGAAGAACTCGGGATCGAAGTCCACGACGCCGCGCCGCTCATCGCCTACGAGCACGAATATCCCCATCGTCGCGTCCTGCTCGACCTGTGGGTCGTCACTCGCTACAGCGGTGAGCCGCAGCCGCTCGATGCGCCGGCGCTGCAGTGGACAGCGATCGAAGACCTCGAACGCGCCGGCCTGCTCCCTGCAGATCTGCCGATGATCCCCGCGTTACGCGATTACAACTCGCGATCGAAGAAGCGCAGCACCATCTCGTAGAAGTGCTGGCCCTGCACGGGCATGCGCACCAGGCCGTGTTTGCTGCCGGGATACGTCATCACGTCGAACGGCTTCGCCTTCGCTTGCAGTGCCTGCATCATCATCGTGCTGTTCGTGAACAGCACGTTGTCATCCGCCATGCCGTGCACCAGCAGCAGCTTGGCCTGCAGCGTGCCGGCGTTCGGAATGACTCCGCTCGATTCGTAGCCGCTGGCATTGCTGCTCGGTAGGCCGAGGTAGCGTTCGGTGTAGTGCGTGTCGTAGAGCCGCCAGTCCGTCACCGGCGCGCCTGCGACACCGGCTTTGAACACGTCGGTGGTCGTGAGCGACTTCAACGTCATGAAGCCGCCGTAGCTCCAGCCCATGATGCCGATGCGCTGCGGATCGACGAAGTCCAACGTCTTCAGGAACTCGACCCCTCGGACCTGGTCCGCGACCTCGACCTTGCCGAGGCGCTGCGCGAGCGCCGTCTCGAACGCGTTGCCGCGGAAACCCGAGCCGCGATTGTCGAGCGTGAACACGACATAGCCGTGCTGCGCGAGGATTTCGCGGAAGAACCCGCCGCCCATCCATTCCTTCTTGATGTACTGGTTGTGCGGGCCGCCGTAGACGTCGACGACGACGGGATAACGCTTGCCGGGCTGCAGCCCCGCAGGTTTCGTCAGCCGGTAATTGAGCTGCTGGCCGTCTTCCGCCGCGATCGAGCCGAACTCTTCTTTGACGTGCGCGGCGAGAAACTCGTGGTACGGATGAGTTGCGTCGAGCGCATTGCGGATCAGCCAATGATCCAGCGAGCCGTCGAGCTTGTGCAGGCTCGCGTTCGGCGGATCGTCAGGCGACGAAAACAGATCAAGGTAGCCGCGCGCACCCGGCAGCAGCTTCACTTCGTGCCAGCCCGCTGCGCGCGAGATTCGCTTCGGAGCTTCCGGTGTCTTAGTGTCGAGCGAGCTGACGTAGAGCTGACGCTCGAGCGACGAGTCCTTGTTCGCCAGGAAGTAGACGTTGCCTTGCTTCTCGTCCACGCCGACGAGCCCGGTCTCGACGCCGGCGCCGACGACCATCCACTCGCCCGCGGTGAGTGGATGCAGCAGCTTGCCGTCGAAGTCGTACAAATAGAGATGCTTGTAGCCCGAGCGCCGCGAGCTCCACACGAATGCCGGGCGCTTCTTGAGGAACTGCAGGTCGTTGTTCAACTCGATCCAGTTCGGGCTCGTCTCCGTGAACAGCACCTGCGCGCCGCCGCTCGCAGCGTCCACCTTCAACAGGTCGAGCCGCTTCTGGTCGCGAGTCTGGCGCTGGGCCGCCAGATGCTTCGAGTCCGGAAACCAGTCGACGCGCGCCAGGTAGCCGTCGCCGAGCTGCAATTCGACCGGCGTGACCTTGCCCGACGCCAGCGCCATCACTTTCAACTCGACGTGCGTGTTCGGAGTGCCCGCCGCCGGGTAGCGCTGCCGATACATGCGAGCGCCGTCGGCGTTGATCTCGAAGCGTTCGACTTCCTGCACCGGCGCATCGTCGATGCGTGTAAACGCAACACGGGAATCGTCCGGCGACCACCAATAACCGGTATCGCGATCCATCTCCTCCTGCGCGACGAACTCCGCGACGCCGTTCTGCACCAGCCCGGCGCCGTCGGTGGTCAACGCGCGTTCCTGCTTCGTGCTCAGATCGATGACGTACAGGTTCTGGTCGCGAATGAAGCTCACATAGCGGCCGCCGGGCGAGAAGCGCGCGTCGGTGGCGCCGGCCTTGTTGGTCAGTCGCGTGACCGGATTCTCGCGTGCATTCAACTCGTACAAGTACAGATCGCCGCCCAGGGGAATCAGCAAGCGGTGGCCGTCAGCCGTGAACTGGTACTCGACGATTCCGCGCAGCGAAGCCGTGCGCTGCCGCTCGCGGCGAGCTTCTTCTTCCGCGGACAGTTTTTCTTCGCCGCTCAGCAACGCGCGCGAGTCGACCAGCAGCTGTGCCTTGCCCGTGCGAGTGTCGAAGGCCCAAAGATCCAGCTGGTCCTTGTTGTCCTGCTTCGCCTGCAGGTAGGTGACATAGCGTCCGTCCGGCGAGAATTTCGGCTCGCGCAGGCGCGGGCCGGTGAGGTCGGGTGCGCCGAAAATGCGCTCGACGGTCAGCGGCGCAGCGGTTGCATGAATTGCCACGAGGGTGAGGAGGAGTGCTGTTGTATACCGCATGATGAAGTGCTGCTGATTCTTTCGCCACCATGATGACACTAAACTACGCGCCTTGGTCTCACGCACCGCTTGAGGTTCTCATGAAGAAGGCCCTCGCGCTTGCTCCGCTGGTGTTGCTCGCCGCATGCGGCGCCGACTCGACGCGTCAAGCTGCCACGCCGTCTGCGTTGGCGTATCCACCCGCCGCGCGCGTCACGCAGGTCGACGATTACTACGGCACGAGCGTCGCCGATCCGTATCGCTGGTTCGAGCAGGTCAGCGATCCGAAAGTCCACGAATGGATCACGGCCGAGAACGCGCTTGCGCAGCCCTACCTCGAAGGAATCGCGGCGCGCGAGACGATCAAGAAGCGCATGACGGAGCTGTGGAACTACGAGCGCTACGAGTTGCCCGTGCGCCGCGGCGATCGCTATTTCTTTTCGCGCAACGACGGTCTGCAGAACCAGAGCGTGCTGTACGTGTCGGACAGCCTGCAGGGCCAGCCGCGCGTGCTGCTCGATCCGAACACTCTCAGCAAGGACGCGACGATCGCGCTCGCCGAGATCGTGCCGAGTCCCGACGGCAAAGTGCTCGCGTACAGCTTGTCCGATGGCGGCAGCGACTGGCGAACCTGGCATTTCCGCGATGTCGGCAGCGGCGCCGATCTGCCGGACGTGCTGCGCTTCATGAAGTTCGCGCTCGTCAGCTGGACTGCCGATTCGCGCATCGTCTATTACGCGCGCTATCCGCTGCGTGCCGATGGCTCCGGCGACGACACCAAGCAGCGCGAAGTCTATTTGCACCGGATGGGCACCGGGCAGGATGTCGACGAGCGTGTCTTCAAGGTCGTCGACCATCCGACGCGCAATCCGTACGTGCAGGTCACTGATGACTTCCGCTATCTGGTCCTCACTCTGTACGACGGCTCGCAATCCAGCGGCATCTACTATCGAGCGCTCGGCGCCGACGGCACGCCGGCCAGCGAAGTCGTGCGGCTGTTCGATACGTTCGAAGCTGCCTACGACTTCATCGGTGAAGTCGACGACACGTTCTACGTGCGCACCAACGCCGAGGCACCGAACTGGCAGATGATCGCCGTCCCGGCGGCGTCGGCAGCCCGCAAGAACTGGCGCGCAGTGATTCCGCAGAATCAGGACGCCATGACGGAGACGACGCTCGTCGGCGGTCGCTTCTTCGCGCAGTATCTGCAGGACGCGCACTCGGTCGTGCGTGCTCTCGACCTGAATGGCAAGCCGCTCTACGAGGTGAAGCTGCCGGGATTCGGCACCGCCGCCGGCTTTTTCGGCGACGTGAAGGACGGCGAGACATTCTTCTCCTACACCGATTACCTGACGCCGGCTTCGATCTCGCGGCTGGACGTTGCCACCGGCGAGGTCAGTTTGTTTCGCGAGCCGAAGGTTGCGTTCGACAAGAGCGGGTACGTCACCGAGCAGGTGTTCTATAGCAGCAAGGACGGCACGCGTGTGCCGATGTTCATCACCAGCAAGCGCGGCCTCGTCAAGAACGGGCAGACGCCGGTGATGCTGTACGGCTACGGCGGTTTCAACTCCGCACAACAGCCGGCCTTCAGCGTGCCGGTGCTCGTGTGGCTGGAGATGGGCGGCGCGTTCGCGGTCGCCAATCTGCGCGGCGGCTCCGAGTACGGCGAGGCGTGGCACCGCGCCGGCACCAAGCTGCAGAAACAGAACGTGTTCGACGACTTCATCGCCGCCGCGCAGTGGCTGATCGACGAGAAATACACTTCGACGCCGAAGCTCGCGATTCGCGGCCGCAGTAACGGCGGCTTGCTGGTCGGTGCAGTGCTCACGCAGCGGCCGGATCTGTTCGGCGCCGCGCTGCCGGCCGTTGGAGTGATGGACATGCTCCGCTATCACACGCCGAGCTCCAACGCGCGGCAGTGGTCGAGCGACTACGGCTTGAGCGAGAACGAAGCAGAGTTCCGCGCGCTGTATGCGTACTCGCCCGTGCACAACATCCATTCGGGAACATGCTATCCGCCGACGCTGGTCACGACAGCGGATCGCGACGATCGTGTGGTGCCGTGGCACAGCTATAAATTCGCGGCGCAGCTACAGCAAGCACAGAGTTGTCCGAATCCCGTGCTGCTGCGAGTCGAGACGCGCGCCGGTCATGGCCCCGGCAAGCCGGTGTGGATGCAGATCGAGGACTTCGCCGACCAGTGGGCCTTCCTCGTAAAGACACTGCACATGGAAGGGCAGAGCGGAGCTCGGGTAGCGGGGCTGTAGGTCGGGCTTTAGCCCGACTCTTCATCCCCTGTCTTGGGCTTCTCTTCCGCCTCCGACCCACTATCCGCAATCGACCGCTGCTCGGACGCCCACGCGCCGAGATCGATGAGCTTGCACCGCTCGCTGCAGAACGGCCGCCAGGGCGAGCTTGCGCTCCACTCGACGATCCGGTCGCAGGTTGGACATCGAACGATAGCGTTCACGTGCAGACTGTGAGCTGGAACTTCACGTCCTCGGTCGCCTGCGCAGGGCGTGCGGCGGGATCCGTCCAGCGCAGGAAACGGATGCTGCAGCGATGCTGGCCGCCGCTCACTTCCGGAAACAAGTCGGTGCCCGCCGGCAACGCGATGCGCAGCAGCTGACTCGGACTGTCGCGCTCGAACGCGAGCTGGAAGTTGCCACCGACAGCAGTCTCCGGCCGCGGACGCGCGGTCTCACGCGTCAGCCACAACAACTCGATGACGGCATCGCACAGCGGCCGGATCGTCGTCATCCACTCGCCGTAGTTGGCGGCGCGGACCGTGAACGGCTGGTCGAGCCAATGGCGATAGTCGGGCAGATCGAACTCGCAGGTGCCGCCCGGAATCGTGCTGCGATGTTTGATGGCGTTGAGGAACTCGGAATCGCGCAGCTTCTGCATGAACAGCGCCCCGGCCGAGTTCAGCTCGGTGCGCAGCCGTTCGAGATTCGACAGAACTGCGCGCAGCCGGCCGGTGTCGACACCTGGCCGCGCCTGGTAGTCGTTCATCACGGCCATCTGCCGCTCGAGCTCCTTGAGCACTTCGCTGCGTGCGTCGCCGCGCGCCGTGATTGCAAGAATTTCCAGCAACGAGCCGACGGCCGCACGCGTCGACCACGGGTCTTCGCGCTCCTCATGGAACAACGCTTGCTGGTAGAGGAAGTCCAGGCGCAGGAAGGTTCGCATCCGCTCGTTGAGCGGTTGCTCGTACACGGGGCCGGCCGCGGCGCCACGCGTCGCGGAAGTGCCGGGTTTGCTGTCACGCGAGGTCATTGCGCGAATTGTGAAGCACTCGCGCGCCGTTGAAAAACCCTTTTTTCGCCCAGCGGGACGGCCGCTGCGGGAGACGTCCCCGACACGTAGCGGAATTGACGGCATTCGACCGGGCGCGCACGCTCACGCGGGGTTCTGGAGGGGTCGCGGGTGGCGTAGATCTTCACGATTCGTGACGCCGGCAGCGGCCGGCGACGGCTACGCTATCGCGCCTCGGGAATGGAATCGATTGCAACGGGAAACCAAAACATGAAAAACCTGTTCTCGCTCGAGGGACGCGTCGCCCTCGTCACCGGCGGCTCGCGCGGCATCGGCAAGATGATCGCGAAGGGGTTCATCGCGCACGGTGCGCGCGTCTACATCTCGTCGCGCAAAGCAGACGCGTGCGAGGAGACCGCCAAGGAGCTGTCGCAAGATGGCGGCAAGTGCATCCCGTTGCCTGTTGACGTGTCGACTAACGAGGGCGTTGCCGCGCTCGCCGCGGCGTACGGTCGTCACGAGTCGAAGCTCGACATCCTGGTGAACAACGCCGGCGCCGCGTGGCTGGCGGAGTTCGATGCTTTTCCGGAGAAGGGCTGGGACAAGGTCGTCGACCTGAATCTCAAGGCGCCGTTCTTCCTCACGCAGGCGCTGCACGGCGCGTTGCGAGCTGCCGCGCGGCCGGACCGGGCGGCGAAGGTGATCAACATCGCGTCGATCGACGGCGTCTCAGTGAATCCGCAGGAGACGTATTCGTACGCTGCGAGCAAATCGGGACTGATCCACCTGACGAGGCGCATGGCGCTGCGGCTGGCTCAGGACAACATCGTGGTCTCGGCGATCGCGCCCGGCGCGTTCGCGTCGGACATGAACACGCTCGCGCGCGATCATGCAGACGAGGTCGCGAAGCGAATCCCGTTGAAGCGCATCGGTACGGATGAGGACATGGCCGGCGCGGCGATCTATCTCGCTTCGCGCGCCGGGGACTATGTCGTGGGGTCGACGCTGATCGTCGATGGCGGCGTGACGTACGCGCGCGGGTAGTCAGGCTCAAGCCTGACCCACAGCAGTGAGCAGCGTCTGATTCTCTTGTGGGTCAGGCTTCAGCCTGACTCCTACCGCTGCGCGACTTTCTTCTCTGCGGCCGCTTTGTCCACGAGCTGACGCGCGATCTTCAGCGTCTCCTCGTGCGTCTTGCCCATCGCGATGTATTTGCCGTCGACGACGACGGTCGGCACGCTGTTGACCTTGTAATCACGCGACAGCTGCTCCGCGCGCAGCGCTTTCGCTGACACGCCGGGTGATTCGTACGCAGCGTGGAACTTCGGCGAGTCGATGCCGTTCTCCGCCCCCCACGCCGCCAGTGCATCCTCGCTGAACAGCTGCTTGTGATCCTGGTGAATGCTCGAAAACACGGCGTCGTCGAGCCGCGCCAGATCGCCGGTTGCTTCGAGCGTGTAGTACGCACGGCTCAGCACGCCCCACTCGCGCCTGCCGAACGACACCGGTACGCGAACGAACGTCGTGGTCGCCGGCAGCCCCTTCACCCACTCCTCGATGCGCGGCGCCATCGCCGCGCAATGCGGGCAGGCGTACGAGAAGAACTCGACGACTTCCACCTTGTCCGGGCTCGACGTCGGCTGCGCCGGCGTCAGCAGCTGATAGTCCTGGCCTTGCACCTGCGCGAACGCAGGTGCAGCCAACAGGCACAACAGGGCAGCAAAGAGGCGGAAGCGCTTCATGGAATCAACCCTTCTTTTCCGGTGCAGCCGGCTTCACGATGTCGAGCAGCTCGACCTCGAAAATCAGCGGCGAGCCTGCCGGGATACCGCTGCCCGGCGGCGGGCGATCGCCGTAGGCGATATCGGCCGGGCAGGTGAGCTTGCTCTTGCCGCCGACCTTCATCGTCTGCACGGCTTCGGTCCAGCACGGGATCACGCCGTTCAGCGGGAACTCGGCCGGCTCGTTGCGCTCGCGCGAGCTGTCGAACACTTTGCCGTTCGGCAACGTGCCGTGATAGTGAACCTTGACGGTGTCCGTCGGCTTCGGCGAGGCGCCCGTGCCTTCCTTGATCGTCGTGATGATCAGGCCCGAAGCAGTGCGCTTCGCACCCTTCTCACCTGCCGCCTTGTCGAGCACCACTTTGCTGACAGCTGCCTGCCGCGTCTTCTGCATCTCCTGCAGCTTCGCGAAGTGGGGTTGCGGGTCGTAGCCCGGCGGTGTCTTGCCCTTGGCACCGTCGCTGAGGCCGGCCTTGACGAACTCCAGTTCGGCGTCGCTGAGATTGAACGACGTGATGTTCGTCGCCATCGCAACCCCGAGCGCATACAGCGCCTTCTGTTCGTCGGTTTGCGGCTCCGCCGCGTGTGCCAGCGAGGCGGCGGCGCAGAGTGCGATGGCCAAGGTCAAGGCAGGCAACGGGCGCATGACAGTTCCTTGCAGGAGGGAAGGGGCGGCAAGCATACCGAATCAGCGCCCGGAGGTCCCGGTGGAGGTCCCGGTAGATGTGCCGGCGCCGCCGCTCGTCAGGCCGCGTGCTTCGAGCAGAGGGCCGATTTCCGGGCCCTTGCCATAGAAGTCCCGGAACATCGTCAGTGCGTCCTCGCTGAAGCCGCGCGACAGGATTTTCTGGCGCAGCCGGTCGCCGTTCTCGCGCTTAAGCCCGCCGTGAGTATCGAACCAATGTTCGGTGTCGCGTGCGAGCACTTCGCTCCAGATGTAGGCGTAGTAGCCCGCGGAGTAGCCGATCGGGCTGGCGAAGATGTGCGAGAAGTAGGTCGAGCGGTAGCGCGGCGGCACCGGCGCGAAATCGATGCCGGCAGCCTTCAGCGCATCGCTCTCGAACTTCGCCACGTCGGCTTGCGCAGGCGTCTTGCCTGCAGGCAGCTGATGCCACGCCTGATCGAGGATCGCTGCGGACAGGTACTCGGTCGTCGCGTAGCCCTGATTGAACTTGCGTGCCGCGAGCACTTTGTCCATCAGCTCCTTCGGCATCGCGGCGCCGGTCTGATAGTGACGCGCGTAGTTGGCGAGCACGCGCGGATCCGTCATCCACATTTCATTGTACTGCGACGGATACTCGACGAAGTCGCGCGGCACGCTGGTGCCCGAGAACTGCGGATACTGAACGTTCGAGAACAGGCCGTGCAGCGCGTGGCCGAACTCGTGGAACGCAGTGTTCACTTCATCGGAGGTGAGCAGCGTGGGCTGACCGGCGGGCGGCTTCGGGATGTTGAGGTTGTTGACGACGACGGGCTTCGTCCCGAGTAGGCGCGCCTGCTCGACGAAGCTGTTCATCCACGCGCCACCGCGCTTGTTGCTGCGTGCGTACCAATCGACCAGGAAGAGGCCGTGCGGCGAGCCGTCGGTGTCGAACACTTCGAACACGCGCACGTCCGGCTGATACGTCGGCAGATCCTTGCGCTCTTTGAAGCTCAAACCGTAGAGCTCATGCGCAGCGAAGAGGACGCCGTCCACCAGTACGCGATTCATCTCGAAGTACGGCCGCACTTCGGACTCGTCGTAGGAATAGCGCGCCTTACGCACTTGCTCGGCGTAGAAGTCCCAATCCCACGGCGCCAATTTGAAGGACGCCGTGCCGTTCGCCTTGGCCTGCGAATCGATCAACGCCTGGATGTCTGCTGCCTCACGCTTCGCATTCGCGATAGCTGGCGGCGCGAGCTGGCTGAGCATCGAGTTCACCGCGGCGGCATTCAGTGCAGTCTCGTCCTCCAGCACGTAAGCGGCATGGCTGCTGTAACCGAGCAGCGCTGCGCGCTCGGCCCGCAACTTCACGATCTGCGCGATCTTGCCGGTGGTGTCGAACTCGCCGCTCCAGCCGCGCTCGCTCGATGCGCGATAGATGCGCTCGCGCAGCGCGCGATTCTTGAGCTGTGCAAGCGACGGCTGCGTCGTCGTGTTGAGCAGCGCGATGACCCATTTGCCATCGAGCTTGCGGTCTTTCGCAGCCTCGGCTGCGACCGCGATCTGTTCGTCTGTCATGCCGTCGAGTTCGGCACGGTTGTCGACGACGATCGCAGCGGCGTTCACGCCCTTCAGCACGGTTTGCCGGAAGTCAGTCGTGAGCGTGGAGATCTGCTCGTTGAGCTGCTTGAGCTGCGTCTTGTCGGCATCCGACAGGCGTGCACCGGCGCGTACGAAGTTCGTGTTGGTGCGCTCGAGCAGGCGCAGTGATTCGGGATCGAGCTTGAGCGACGCGCGCTGCTCGTAGAGCGTGCGCACGCGGGCGTACAGCGCCGGGTCGAGATAGATCGCGTCGTTATGCGCAGAGAGCTTCGGCGACATCTCCGTCTGCAGCTCTTCGAGCTGCGGATTCGTATTCGAAGACGTCAGGTTGCCGTACACGCTGCTGGCACGCGTCAACAGCTCGCCCGAGCGCTCCATCGCGACGATCGTGTTCTCGAAGGTCGGCGCCGCGGGATTCTTCGCGATCGCATCGATCTCCTTGCGCTGCGCGGCCATCCCGGCGAGCAGCGCCGGCTTGAAGTGCTCGTCCTTGATCTTGTCGAAGGGCGGCAGGCGATAGGGCAGGGTGCTCGCGCGCGCGAATGGATTGTCGGGCGCGAGTTGGGCAGTCGTATCGTTCACGGATTTTCCCGAAGCAGCAGTAGCCGCCAGCACGAGAGCGGCAGCGACAAATTTCGACGATCGCATTGCATGTACCTTGTGAAATCCAAACGGCGTTGGTTGGCAGGCTGTAGGTCGGGCTCAGCCGACAATCCGTGCCAATTCTAAGCGAGGAACTCCACCAGAGCCTGCGCCAGCTCTTGTGGACATTCTTCCGGCAACCAATGACCCGCCGGCAACGCTTTTCCCTGCGCTCCCGGCGAACGCGGCCGCCAGGTGTCCAGCACATCGAACAATCGATGCATCGCGCCGTGCACACCCCAGAGCACCAGCGTCGGACAGGCGAACTGGGCACCGAGATCCGCCTCGTCGTGCTGCAGATCGATGCTCGCGCCGGCGCGATAGTCCTCGCACATTGCGTGCAGCGTTTGCGGATTTGCAAAGCAGCGCACGTATTCGGCGAACACAGGCTCTTCGATCGCATGCGGGATCAGACCGCGGAACGCGAAGTTGCGCAGGAACGGCTCGGCGTGGCTGCCGAGCAGCATCTCCGGCAGCGGCTCCGGCTGGATCAGGAAGAACCAGTGGAAGTACCAGGTCGCGAGATTCTTGCTGACCTGCGTGTAGACCGTACGCGTCGGCACGATGTCGAGCAGTGCGAGCCGCGTGACCCGCTGCGGATGATCGAGTGCCATGCGGCACGCCACGCGACCGCCGCGATCGTGGCCCACGACCGCGAACTGCTCGAAGCCGAGCTGGCGCATGACCTCGACCTGGTCTTGCGCCATCGTGCGCTTGGAGTAGCCCGCATGGTTTTCGCCGCCGTGCGGCTTGCTGCTGTCGCCATAACCACGCAGGTCCGTAGCGACGACGGTGAAGCGCTGCGCCAGCACCGGCGCGACGTGGCGCCATTCGAGATGCGTTTGCGGCCAGCCTTGCAGCAACAGCACCGGTGGACCGCTGCCGCCGGTTACGCCGCTGATCTCGGCGCCGGACGTCGCGATGTGAATTCGCTTGAAGCCACGGAAGAAATCCATGAGCAGATCTTACTGCGCCGGCAATGTGTACGTCGCCTCGATCAGCTCGCGCATCCTGCGTCGTGAACTCCCGGCATCCAGCTTCTGATTGCGTTCGATCGCGGCGGCCCGCGCGGCCAGCGATTCGTCTTTGATGCCTTCTCGCAGCCAGCGCGACATCTCGCCGCGCTTGAGGTGATAGAGCCACGTGTCGTCGTCGACGCCGTCCCCCAGGTCCATAAACTGGATCAGGTTTTGCGCTCGCAGGTTAAGTTTTCCTGCAGGCCCGCGGAAATAGAAGCTGCGATCCTCGGGTAGCTCACCCTCCGCATATTTGCGCAGGTGGCGACGCCGCTCGGTGCGGCTCGGCTCCACGCGCACCAGTGTCGGCGGGGTGTTCGCCGTCTTGTTCCAGAGCAATGCCGTGCCCGCATCGAGCGCTTCCGGGACGTCGGCCATTGCGGGCATGCGACTCGCGTCAGTGAACTCGCGCAGCATGTCGCGCGGCTTGTCGCCGAGCACGATCAGCGTATCGAGCGCACGGAGCGCTGAAGGCGCGATCAGGTTCGGCGACACGCTGACCATCACCACGCCTTCCAACCGCTCCGGCAGATTCTGATCTGTGGGCCGCCAGCTCGCAGGGATGGCGTGATGCGCTTCGTCCACGATGAGCCAGTGCGGGCGACCGGTGCGCGCGCGCATTTCGCGAACGCGTGAGAACAGCGAGAGGAAGAACCACGGTCGATCTTCCAGCTTCACGCCGAGCAGATTGATCACCGCGTTCTGATCAGGCTTGTTCAGGAGCTGCAAGCACTCATCGATCGTCGGTGCGTGCTCCGTGTTGCCGAGCACGACCGCCGACTCGACGCTGTCGTAGTCGCCTTCGGGATCGATGATGCAGAAGTTGTACTTCGCCGCGCGCAGCCGCTCGACGAGTCCGGCGACCGCCGTGGATTTGCCGCTGCCCGAAGTGCCGACGGCAAGCGCGCTCACGCGGAACGGCGACAGTGCGATCGTTTTGCCCTCGGCGTTCTTACCGAGCGGGATATTGTGCCGAGCGAGCGGGCCGCTCTCGCGACTCGCGAGGTCGTCGGCCAGCATTTCCTCGATGAGCTCGGTGACCCCGGCGCCGTGATCGCC
>Ga0163163_10000808_pt1 | contig 26605 bp, 31 predicted proteins | sample S65metaG_FD_119766 | JGI IMG/M metagenome (GOLD analysis project Ga0163163, IMG submission 119766) | Switchgrass rhizosphere microbial communities from Kellogg Biological Station, Michigan, USA - S6-5 metaG | ecosystem: Host-associated > Plants > Roots > Rhizosphere > Soil | place: USA...
CAGCCGAAGCGATGGGGATCGACACGACGCGATTCAAGGTGATGTCCTTCGTCATCAGTTCGATGTTTGCCGGCATTGCCGGCGGCTTGTTCGCGCACTTCACGGCGTTCCTCAGTCCGAACACCTTCCAATTCACGACTTCGTTTTATCTGATCATCATGATTGTTGTCGGGGGGATGGGAAGCATCGAAGGCGCCATCCTTGGAGCGATTCTGATTACGGTGATCCTGGAAGCCTTCCGCGAGTTCGGCGCATTCCGCTTTGTAAACTTCGCCGTGCTGCTCGTGCTGATCATGCTCTATCGGCCGCAGGGCATTGTCGGTTCCTGGAGTTTCTTCCGGAAAGCCGGAGCGCGTTAGCAATGTCCATTCTCGGCATCCGCCAATGTACAAAACGATTCGGCGGACTCGTCGCGGTCAAAGACCTGAACATGACGCTCAATCCGGGCGACCTTTATGGATTGATCGGACCCAACGGCGCAGGCAAGACAACGGTTTTCAATCTGATCACGGGAGTCTACACGCCCGATGAAGGATCCATTGAGCTGGATGGCCGCGCGATTCAGGGACGTAAGCCGTCGGCGATAGCAAAGCAGGGCATGTCGCGGACGTTTCAAAACATCCGCCTCTTCAAAAGCATGACGGTGCTCGAAAACGTTCTGGCTTCCAGTCACATGCATCGGAAACAGGGCATGTTCGATGCGATCGTTCGGACACGACCGATGAAGAACGAGGAGGCGGAGATTCGGAACGCCGGAATGGAGCTGCTGAAGATCTTCGGACTCGACAAACGGGCGGACGAACTGGCGAGCAATCTTCCGTATGGCTCCCAGCGCCGTCTGGAGATCGTACGGGCACTGGCGACGAAGCCGAAAGTGTTGCTGCTGGATGAGCCGGCGGCGGGAATGAATCCTCAGGAAGCCATCGATCTCATGCACCTGATCCAGTTTTGCCGCGACAAATTTCAGCTGACGATACTTCTGGTGGAACACAACATGAAGGTCGTCATGGGAGTTTGCGAAAAGATCCAGGTGATCGATTACGGCGAAACGATCGCGCTCGGAAGTCCGAAGGAGATTCGTGATGATCCCAGGGTGATTGAAGCCTATCTCGGAGGCGCCTGATGGCCGTGATGCTGGAGTTGCAGAATGTGTCCAGTGGATATGGCGCGATTGAGGCGTTGAAGGCGATCAACCTGCGAATCGACCAGGGCGAGATCGTGACTTTGATCGGCGCGAATGGCGCAGGCAAATCAACGACGCTGCGAAACATCACGGGCCTCGTTCCGTTGACAGCGGGCGAAGTGTTGTACGAAGGACGGTCGCTGAAGGGCGTTCTCACGCACAAGATCACGGGAATGGGGATCTCCATGGTGCCGGAAGGCCGGGCAATTTTTGCGAATCTTTCGGTGATGGAGAATCTGGAGATGGGCGCGTACCTTCACTCCGACAAATCGCGGAATGCGAAGGAACTCGAGCGCGTGTTCGTGTTGTTTCCCCGATTGAAGGAGCGCCGCAAACAGGCCGGCGGGACGCTCAGTGGCGGCGAGCAACAGATGCTTGCCATCGGCCGCGCGCTGATGGCGCATCCGAGATTGCTGCTGCTCGATGAGCCATCGCTTGGACTGGCGCCTCTCCTGGTCCATACGATCTTTGAGGCGATCGATGCGATCAACAAGGAAGGCACGACTATCCTTCTCGTCGAACAAAACGCGAACGCCGCCCTCAAGCATTCCCACCGCGCCTACGTTCTTGAGACGGGCTCGATCGTGATGGAAGGATCTTCATCTCAGGTCGCCGCAGACCCAAGAGTGAAAGAAGCATATCTCGGGGAGTAGTCCAGGTCTTACCGCATTTCTCCACCGACTTAGCGATTTAAGTTCCGGGAAAATGTTGGAATTCCTTTGCCCTTTCGGGGCTTCTTACTTCACAACTGCTGTAGCTGGAGCGAGTCTGCGTTGTGGCGCCATGCGTGCGTGCGCTATTGGCATGGACGCCGTGGGGAAACCACATCTGCTCGACCGGGTCCGGCAGGCGATTCGCCCGCGTCACTACAGCTCGAGGACCGAAGAGGCATACGTCGGTTGGATTCGGCGATTCATTCTATTTCACAAAAAGTGGCATCCGGCGGATATGGGGGAGATGGAGACGAACGCCTTTCTTTCGGAACTGGCATCGGCAAAACACGTCAGCGCCTCGACTCAAATGCAGGCCTTATGTGCGCTGATGTTCCTTCATAAAGAGGTGCTGGGACGGAAAACAGAGTGGATCGAGGTTTCGGTAAGGCTGCAGCGGCCGGCGCGGCTTCCCGTCGTCCTGACGCGCGAAGAGGTTCGATCCTTGCTGGGAACATGGACGGCGTACCACGGTTAGCGGCGACGCTTCTCTACGGTACGGGACTGCGTCTATTGGAATGCCTGGAGCTGCGAATTAAGGACGTGGAATTCGCACGAGGAGAGATTTTGATTCGTGATGGCAAGGGCCGAAAGGACAGGATCACCATGCTACCCGGTTCGGTCAGGGAACAACTGTTGGAGCATATGAGCGTCGTTCACACTCTGCATCGACGGGATCTCGATCAAGGCGCTGGAGCGGTAGCTCTTCCAGACGCGCTGACCCGCAAGTATCCGAACGCGTGCCGTGACTGGAGATGGCAGTGGGTGTTTCCAGCATCGAGCTGTTACTTCGACCAGGAGGCGCGGATCAAGCGCCGGTTGTCGCCGCGGTTTCCGAGATATAAACTCGGCGACTGCAACGTATTAGAGCAACGCGCATGTGGCGTTTCACGGATCAGGAGGATTCGTATCAAGACCGGGATACGGAATATCCAACGCCAAAGGCCGCGGCTGAATACGATGTTAGGCCGACCAAGTTGAGATTCGCCCATGATCAAATACGGTTCCCTCGAGAGGGTCTATGTGGAGAACGAATGGTGGGACGGCCCACGGGCCGGCGTCGCGGATATCAACGGGATGCCGCATCGGTTCAACTCCCTCTTCGATAAAGCGGAAGGCGAGTACCTCGGAACGTTCATTGTGTGGCCAGTAGATAAACCTACGCTTGACCTTGAAATCGAGCAGTGGTGCATATTCGTCGAATGGAATACCTTGTACGAGTCCGGACAAGCCAATACAGACTCTCACCCTGGACTTGGGGGCCTTAACGCGAGATGGGATGAGATCGAATCTCTTCTCAAGCAAAGCCGGTCCAATGTTCCTGCGTCGGCTCTGCGGGCTACTGCCCAGATGAATCACATCGATAGAGAGATTCGATATGCAGCGTCTGGCCCTGATTATATGTTGAGGTGGAGCATCCTGTAATTGGGGCGCTTGGCCCGAAGCGGTCTAGCACGCGGCTGGAACGGGCCGCTGAAGAACGCGGCCGCTCAGCCGCAAACCGTTGGGCCGTCAGAGTAAATACCGATGAACGACACTATTCCAAAGGGAGCACGGCCTGTGGCCCGCGTTCTACTCCTCGATGCAAGGGACAGGTTATTGTTACTGAATGCGGAGCGCGCATCTGATGGTTACCGATTTTGGGTTACGCCGGGTGGCGGCCTGGAGTCGGGTGAGAGCTTTGAAGAGGCGGCTCGTCGGGAGCTACTGGAAGAAACTGGCTTGGATGTTCCCATTGGTCGCTGGGTCTGGACGCGGCGGCATGCTTATTCCTGGAATGGGCAGTGGCACGATCAGTACGAACGATTTTTTGTTGCGAGAACCGGCAATGATCGTATTCGGCCGAAAGCACAGGACGGCTATGTAATAGGTCACCGGTGGTGGGAGTTACATGCCATTCAAGTTTCATCGGAAAAATTTGCCCCACGGCGACTCGCAGAACTTGCAGTCGATATAGTCCGCGGCGAGTACCCGGGCCAGCCAGTTGACTGTGGAATTTGATAAGTTGACGACGTAGCGGCCCAACACGGCGCTGCAGACCGACGAGCGGCACAATGGTTTGCGATTTATTCAAAAATGGCTCGCGCGCCGCTCGCGGCTGAGCGTCAGAATCGTTGGGCGGACAGGGAGAGTGATGGCTTTTCGAATCGAAGCAATGGTTTCTGGGGACTGGCCGCACGTGCGCCGGATCTACGAAGAGGGTCTGGCAACCGGAGTGGGCAGCTTCGAGCTCACGGCGCCGTCCTGGGAGGAGTGGAACGCAGCCCGCTTGCCACATTCACGACTCGTAGCGCGCGAGCGGACAATCCTGGGTTGGGCGGCGCTTAGCCCCGTATCGCAGCGTTCGTGCTACGCGGGCGTGGCAGAAGTCGCCGTGTACGTGGCGGCTACCGCGCGCGGAGAGGGCGTCGGTCGTGCTTTGCTGGAGGCACTTGTTCTATCTGCCGAGACTCACGGGATTTGGACCCTTCAAGGTGCCACCATTGCAGAAAACGCCGCGAGCCTGGCGCTGCAAGTCCGATGTGGCTTTCGAGAGGTTGGACGACGCGAGCGCATCGCTAAACGCGGAGCCCGGTGGCACGACACGGTAATCACAGAACGTCGTAGTAAGAGCGTCGGAGCGGACTAGCATGCTGCGGCCCAACCCGACGTTGAAGCTGACGAACGCCTCGCTCCGTTCGTTCGGTCGGCTGTTCGCACCCTAACGTCAAGGTCGTTGGGCCGGGGTTAGCAACGAGTGCCGTACTGACTCGCATGTACTAGAGGAGTCTCATGCGCGAATGTGTTGGGGCGATCATTATTCAACAGGAGTCCGTCCTGCTAGGTAAGCGGTCAGCAAACCGAACGTTTTATCCAAAAGTCTGTGACGTGTTCGGGGGACATGTTGAATCTGGCGAGTCACCTCGGCAGGCGCTGGAACGTGAGCTCACAGAGGAGCTTGGAATTGTTCTCACCGACGCTCATTACTTAGAAACTTTGAGAATACCAAGTTCAACAGAAGGCGATCATATGGACTGCCATCTCTACGTCGTGACCGAATGGAGGGGGACGCCTGCGAATCAACAACCCCAAGAGCATTCGGAAATAAAATGGTTCCGACTCAATGAGACGGCGCACTTAGAATTGGCCGCTCCGGAATACGTTCGTATCATGGAAAATGCTTGGCAACACGTGAGAAGGACCAATGCGGGAACTTCAGGGTGTACGTCATTACCGCCGCTGCCCAACAAAACCTTGCAGCCGCCAATCCGCGCGTGAAGGCGATTCAAATTCGCAGTAGTATGCTCGCGCGACTTGCGGCTGAACGTTGAGGCGTTAGGCAAGCTTCTATGAAAATAATCGGCATAGTTCTTATCCTACTGACCGTCATGCATGGATACTCCGCATCACAAACTCCAATTCAACAAGTCGAGCCCACGGAACTTTATGAGCGGAAGGAAGGCAAGATTGTCCGTGCGTCAGCGGAAGACGTGGCTTTGGCACGAACCTATAGCTCGTTCAGCGAAAAGGGGCCTCTCAAAGACGGACAACGAATCACGATCCTTACAGCAAAGAATCTGTATAAGGTAGGGGAAGAAATAAGAATCCTACATATTCTGGAAGCGACAACGCCCGGTATCAAGGTTTGGGTCATGGGTCCGAAGATAATTTATGGCGAGTTCATAGATGGCGAGCTAGTTTCTGGAAGAGGTGCGAGCCCCTCGACTTATGACGGATTAGTGAGGGAGAGTCCCGTCGCGGATTTTAACTACGACATCACCAAATACACTTTCCAGCAACCCGGGAAACACATGATTCAATGGAAGGGTGGTGGTCACGAAATCCAAGGTTCATTGGGCTTAGAATCCAACGTGATCCGGTTAACTATCGTGAATTGATCAATGAGCAACTGGAAAATACGCAACGAATTTGCCTAACTCGGCAGACCGGCGAGCGGCGCTATCGGTTTCGGTTTATTCAAATGGTTCTCCCGCCGCTCGCGGCTGAGCGCCAGAATCATTAGCTGGATTGAAGTATCTCCGTCTTACGCTGCGCATTTGATAGGATTTCGCGTATGAAGAGAGATACAAGCAAAATTCTGGAGGAAGCGCTTAAGCTGCCGATTGAGGCGAGGGCTGCTCTGGCCGGCTCACTTCTGGAAAGTCTCGACGAAGTCGTTGACGAAAATGTCGAAGCGACGTGGGCAGATGAGATAGCTCGGCGTGTCGACGAACTAAACACAGGAAAAGTGAAGACGGTTCCGTGGTCAGAAGCGCGGCGGCGTATTCTTTCGCGGTAGATGCCCTCCAAACCGGTTGGCCTTCATGAAGAGGCATTGGCCGAAGCGCAGGCTGCATACGATTGGTATGTGACTCAAAATCCTGTGGCTGGTGAAGGCTTCATTAATGAACTTGACCAAGCCATCGAGCAGATCGGAAGGCAGCCAAATCTTGCAGGACCGCACGTCTCTGGAACTCGCCGTTACGTCATGCGTCGATTTCCCTTCACGGTAGTTTATCGGGAGCAGGAAAGAATCATTGAGGTCGTCGCAATTGCCCATGGTCGTCGTAAGCCAGGCTATTGGAAAGAGCGATTCAAGATTTGATGCGACCTTGATTGACCAGCTATCAAGGGCATGGAGCCGCCGACGCAAAAAACGTGCCGCGGCTCATGCCCATGCCGTTAGCCGTACTTATTAAAGATGGAAGTTTCATTGACAATACGCAAAGGGGAATCGCGTGATATCGATGCAATCAAGGCCTGCATCGACGAAGCCTACGTCTCGTACATTCCTCGAATCGGAAAGAGGCCAGCGTCAATGGACACTGACTTCAGACCACTATTACGCGAGGGCCGCGTGTGGGTACTCGAACTCGACAGAGCTGTCGTTGGATTGATGGTTTTGATGGAGGAGCCTGGCGGTTTCGAAATTCGGTCTGTTGCGGTGCGTCCGGCGCACCAGCGCCAAGGTCTAGGCGAAAGGCTTATGTTGCATGCAGAACTCCTGGCGCGGCAGGCTGGACGTTCGACGCTACGCCTCTACACCAATGCGAAAATTTCTGAACTCGTTACTTACTATTCGAAATTGGGATATCACGAAGAAAATCGCAAGCAGGATCAAGGCTACGAGCGTGTATTCATGGTTAAAACGCTCACCTAAGACGCCCAACATGCCGCTGCAGCCGTCGAGCGGCGCGTGCGTGTATGGCAAATTCGAAAGGTAGTGTTTCGCGCCGCTCGCGGATGAGCGGCAAGCCGTTAGGCGGCCCTGTGCGTTGTTGGTCCGTCAAGGCCAGTATCAAGACCTCCTGGCGTAGCCCAGCGACGATCACGAGGTTCGGTCACCTAGAGGAGCGCCACTTTCTGCGCTCTGGCGGCAGATTCGCACCATTGTCGCAGACGCGCGCTGAGCGCCTGAGGCTCGACACAACGATGGGAACCACGTCACCGCGCTGGAGTGCGTAGCTCAGAACTAAGAAGGCGAATCAGAAGGAATGTGGTAGCGCAGATAGACCGATCCAGTGTCGAATCGACGGCTTTCAATGAGGCTGAAGTTGCGGCGCAACGAAGTCTTAAATGCTGACTTGCCGCCGCCAACTATCACGGGATGAACGACAACATGAAACTCATCGACCAGATTTGCCTGAAGTGCAGCGGTTGCAAGCTCGGCGCCACCAATGCTGATGTCCTGGATCGATGTCCGCTTGAGGTCTCGAAGCGGTTCGACTTCAAACTCACGATTTAGCCGCGTATTTGGAGACGTGGCCATGGACAAGGTCCGAGAGTAGACCCATTTGCTGGGTCGCTGCCAAACCTCAGCGAAGGCGCGGTGTTCTTGGGGATAGCTTTCTACTGGAGAACCCCAGTAGGCCATCTTCTCATAAAGCCGTCGCCCATAGATGAGCGTGCCCATCTGGCGTAGCAACTCGGTGAAGAACATGTACGTCTCTGCGGACGAAGTCCAATCAAAGTTGCCAGCTGCGTCCTCGATATATCCGTCGAGCGAAGTATTGGTAATGTAGATGAGCTTTGACATGACCGGAACTCCCTCCGTAGGCGCTCCGATCGTACCACGGTCCGGGAAGCGATCAGCACTCCTCCACACCGCGAAGAGGCACCAACCAGACCGATGTCGTCTAACGCGCATTCGAACGACCGCCGAGCCGGCATAAGACCACAATGAATGGCGGCCGGACGGACGCTCGCCGGGATTCCGGACGAAGTCCCACTGCTGACCCGGGCCGCATCAAGGCGTTGCTGCGGACAACCGCCACGGTCGGCCTTCGGCCTCCATCTGGCGTTTGCCGCAGAACGCCGATACGTTGGGCGGGCCGGGGCTGTGGTTAGCCGCCGCATCCAAAATCCTTGCCGCGAGAAAAGGAGCTGTCGCATGGGAGCCTGGGGTGAACTGGCCTTCGACAATGACACCTCGAACGATTGGGCTTATGGACTGGAGGAGGTGAACAACCTTACTCTTGTCGAATCGGCGCTTGCTGAACTGGAGGCAATTGGTGCCGAGTACCTGGATTCGAATGTTGCGTGCAATGCGCTCGCTGCATGTGAGGTGCTGGCCCGGCTGCGAGGTAATTTCGGATACCGAAACGAGTACACGGAGAAAGTTGACGATTGGGTAACGGAACATCCAACGCAATCGGAGAAAGCTCTCTTGCAACGTGCTCAGCAGGCGATTCAGAGAATTCTGAGTCAAAACTCGGAGCTTCGTGATCTTTGGGAAGAGGGCGACGACGACTCTTGGCGGAAATCTGTCGAGGACCTGCGGCAGCGGTTGACATCATGAACAGGCACCGCCCGAGCCGTTGGGTGGACAAAGAGCGAGTAGCCGTGGCGGAATCGAATGCACCAAAGCAAAAGGCAGATTAGGAATCTGGGTTCCGTAGACATGACGGTCATTATTGAACCGCATGGGGATGTGCTGAGTTTTGTGCCGGGAGGATCGCTCGAAATAGTTGCTGAAAGCCCCACAGAGGGAGAAATCGAGTTGGTCTCAACTTCGCCGCAAAGTATCACGATTTATACTTGGCCGAGTTCAACATGTAAGGTTTACCAAGGAAGCACGGTAGTCAGAGATTATCCTTTCCCAGTCCCTGGCGTCCCTGATGGAGTGACGACCCGTGCCTTTGTGGACCGAATGTTTAACCGAGGGACCCAAGGCTTTGTTTCGGATTCTGAAGACGAGTAGCCATTTCGGTGCTCTCATTAGATCGCTCATTCACTGGCCGCCCAACACGCGGCTGGAGCGGGCCGCTGAAAAGCGCGGCCGCTCAACCGCAGGCCGTTAGACGGACAACCTCGGAGGAAAGGATGAATGACAGTAATCTGGTGAATCGTATATCTCAATTGGATGACGTTGAACTCGTTCGCATGCTCACGCTAAATGCAAAGGAGTACACCCCCGAAGCCATTTCCATCGCGACGGCAGAAGCAGGTCGCCGCGGTCTACCGATCGATGCGGCGTTTATTCCATCGGTCGACGATGAAGCTGAAAACGTATCCGTATCCCGCTGTTTTGAGGCCGGAGGCGTGCCGATCCTCTGCCCGCACTGCAGCAGCGATCAGTTTAGCGGGCGCGAAATCCTGCTCAACACGCGCGGCCTCACATTTCTGAAGCTCGACTGGCTGAACCGATCAGCAACAGCACTGGCGTGTGCCAAGTGTGGACACATTCAGCTGTTTGCGGTGGCTCCGACGGCGCGCGACGGCAACGCATGAGCTATACAAGCTGAAGCGCGGGAAGCTGCCAGACCGGCTAACGAGCGGCTGCACCAGACAGCTGCCATTTTGATTTCTTAAATACTTTCGGAAGTGGTTGCAGCTGGTGAGCCACAAACGGTTAGCTTGGATAAGATCGATGCCCAAACAATTCAAACCGAAAGTCTGTTACCTCTGTGGACTGGAGCTCGTGGGCGATATCAATGACGATCATGTTCCACCACGTCAATTCTATGCCCAAGAGTTACGACGAACTCACAGTCCCAATCTCTTGACGATCCCAACCCACAAATCCTGCAATGCCAGCTTTCAGAAAGATGAGTACTTCGTTCATACGATGATCCCGCTTGCCAGAGATTCATATTCTGGCTAACCGCTTTACAGGGGTGTCTTGGATGCATACGCGCAGAGAGAGAAGTGGGGCTTGGGCACGCGCGAGTTTCGAGAGTTTGAGCCACATCCAAGCGGGTTGCATTTGCTAGACTACCGAGCCTGGGGGCCGCAGATGACTGCACTGTCGCCGCACTCCAGGGGTCATCTCGTACAGTCGCCGCTAGCACTCCGGGGAGGTAATCAACATGGCAGGAAGAGATCACATTCATCACGCCATCGACTACATCGAGTTTTCTGTTACCGATATGGACAAATCCAAGCGCTTCTATGAGGCAGCGTTTGACTGGCGTTTCAACGACTACGGGCCCGCTTATGCCGGTATTCAGAAAAAGGGTGGTGAGGCCGGGGGACTGCGCCTCGACCCCAAGGTGTCGCCGGGCGGGCCGTTAGTCATCCTGTACTCCGATGATCTCGAGTCGACGATCATGAAGGTCCGTCAGGCGGGTGGGCGGATCACGAAAGATCCGTTCGACTTTCCTGGTGGTCGCCGGTTCCACTTTGCGGACCCGAGCGGTAACGAACTCGGTGTCTGGTCCGACAAGTGAGCGCGACGCTCGAAATGAATGGCAGTCCTTACTGCAATCCTGCTGCCCGGTCTTGATGGAACCGGCGATCTCTTCGCACCGTTCGTCGAAGCTGCCCCGATTGGGACTCGAACGATTGTTGTGAACTATCCCGCGACCCAGGCTTCGATTGAAGTTCTGGAGCGGCGCGTCCGAGAGAACCTGACGGATCGTTGCATCGTCGTCGCGGAATCGTTTTCCGGGCCGATCGGGGTTCGAGTTGCTGCGGACGATCGGGTGCAGGCGCTGATACTGTGCAACTCGTTCATCGACCGCCCCGTCTCGCCGGTGCTGCGATATCTTGCCATCGCGCCGCTGTTCGCAATCCCGCACCCGGACTTCATGCTCCGTTTCTTCCTCCTTGGCCCACATGCCAGTCCTCGGCTTTTGAAGAGCAGGCGTGATGTACTCCTCAGTGTGCTCGCGAGCGTTGTTGCGCACCGCGTCCGACAGGTCCTCCAGACGGACGAACAGGGAATGCTTCGCAGTCTTCATAAGCCGGTTCTCTATCTGCGGGGTCTCAGCGATAATCTGATGTCCGAGCGCAGCTGGAGAAACATTCAAGTCGTTTGTCCGGATGCCGAGATCAACAGAATTCGCGGCCCTCACATGCTGCTTCAAGTGTCTCCTGCAGAATGCTGGGTCGCCATTCAGAGATTTCTGGAGAAATCCGCTTTGGGTGGATCCTCCACGCCAGACGGTTAGGACCCGTCGCAGGAAGACAATATGCCAATGCGAATTGTCGTCGTCGAACATGACCCGGCATGGAGAACCGAGTTCGAGGAAGAATCGCAGCTCATCTCAAAAGTTCTTCGAGACCGGGTTTTGCGGCTCCACCATATTGGTAGCACGGCGATTCCTGGCATCTTTGCCAAGCCGGTTATCGACCTCCTGATGGAGGTGGATAATATCGTTGAGCTGGACGCAAGCGGTTGTGCAATGGAGGGACTTGGCTATGAATCCATGGGAGAATTCGGTATTCCCGGCCGCCGCTATTTTCGCAGGAACAATGCCCTTGGCGTCCGAACACACCAGGTGCACGCTTTTGAGGCAAAGAGCCCGGAAATTGCCAGGCATCTCGCATTTCGCGACTACATGATTGCGCACCGGGCGGAAGCACGGGCTTATGGGGAACTGAAGCGAAACCTGGCGCGAGAGTTTCCGGAGGATATCCAGGGATATATGAACGGTAAGGATCCATTTATAAAGGAGCACGAGGCCAGGGCGCTTGTCTGGTGGATGACACGCAAAACGAAGTACTGATGCGGTTCGTTGCAAGCCCTGGCGGCGGGCAGTTGCGGGCGTTCGGATGCTCAAGACGGGAGAAAAATCATGTCAGAACAAGTTATTTCGGCTGCACAGTTCGAAGAACGGCTTGCGGCAATTTGCCTGGGCGGCGCAGGGTCCGCGTTTCCGAGGCGGTTGCGCGATCGGCACATCCTTTATCACAGCATCATTCAGAGGCTGGACCACGCCAGGAAATATCCGGAGGCCGAGCTGAATGACGCCCTGCAGCGGTGGTTGCTCGATATCGGAACGTGCCTGGATATCGACCATGTTACATTGCGCCGATATCTGATTGACGAACACTATCTTTCCCGCGATGCGAACGGCAATTCGTATGAAGTGAATCCGACGGGCAGCGCTACCATCGAATTCGAACCTTCGATCGCTGCCATCGATCCGTTCATGGTGATCCAGGCTGCGAAAGACCGGGTGGCGGAACGTAAAAGGCAACAGTCGTTGCGCGCGCAAACCTGATCCCGAGAGGAAAGCGATGAACAGGAACGCTGTTCCAATGATTCATGTGCCGGATGTGCGGGCGGCCGTTGAATGGTATCAATCCATCGGATTCACGGTGATCAACACCTACGGCGATGACGGGGACGGTCTGAGCTTTGCGTTGTTATCGTTTGGAAGAAGCCTGGTGATGTTTAACGAGGGAGGCAAATCCAGCACGAACGATCGTCGTGAAGTGGACTTGTACATTTACTCGGACCGCGTCGATGAAATGTACAAGAGCCTGAAAGATCGGACGGATGTTGTGGAAGGGCTTCACGACATGTTTTACGGAATGCGGGAGTTCATCATTCGGGATCTCAATCGGTTCTGGATCACGTTCGGTCAATCCATCGGCGAATCCAGTCTCGCCAGCCGCATCAATATCGTATCGCGGCTGCAGGGAACGTTTCGATTGCGGTCCGGAGTCGTGTCGCACGAATACTTCGACAAGTACCGGTTCGAGTCGGACCCCGCACTCCTGATGGAGATTGCAGATGGTTTGGCGGCGCGGATTCCGGAGCATACTGAAATTCTGGCGGGTCTTGAGCTGGGCGGCATTCCTGTAGCGACGGCGCTTTCGATTCGAACCGGGCTGCCGGCAGTGTTCGTTCGCAAGCATGCGAAGGACTATGGAACGTGCAGGCTCGCGGAAGGCATCGAGATCTCGGGACGGCGACTTCTGATTGTGGAGGATGTCGTCACGACGGGCGGCCAGATCCTCGCGTCCTGTGAAGAGCTGCGGCGGGGCGGCGCTATCGTCGAGCATGTGGTTTGAGTTATCGACCGACAGGCGGGCGGGACGGAAGCGCTGGCCGCGGCCGGTCTCGAGCTTCGCTCTCTTTTCACGAAGAAGGATCTGGATGAGTCGTGACAGTGAACACGGCGTATGCCACAGAGAATGAAATCGCGCGGCAGAGGCTGTCGAGGAATACGGCGAGGCTGACCGCGGAAGATTTCAACCGACTCCTGCCGAATGGCTGGACAATCGCCACGAAGCTCACTCACCTGGCGTTCTGGGACATGTACAACCTGTCGTGTATCGAAGAATGGGAACGCAGCGGTTTTGTCGCGTCTCGCGTCAATATCGATGCCATCAATGAAGCTGTTCGTACTCTGAGCCGCGCAATCCCAAATGACTCTGTTATTCAGATGGTGCGCGACGCTGCTGAGGCCATCGATCGGAAAGTGGCGTCAATGCCGCCGGAACTCGCGACCGCAATCGAAGCGGGCGGCTACTCACGAATTCTCCATCGCGCACTTCATCGCAGTGAGCATCTCGATCAGATTGAGAAGGCATTGAGACCGTCGCCATAGCAGCCGGTTGGATCGAAGGGCAAAGTAGCACGCACATCGAAAGCGCGGAATCGTCATCGCGCAAAGGGCGGCTGATCGCGACAAAGCGCGACAGATTTATCCGTATTCCGCCGACTTTTCATTTTCGCGGGTCGTTTCCCTTTACAACATGGCGCATTGGATTTCGGAGACCCACGTGCACTGGCCTGTCGGTGCGCGCCATCGAGCTTCAATCCGGAAACACATGGAAAGCAGCGCCGGGGTGCCGCATTCTTCTCATCGATGGCGGGGCTGTCCGATTCGATTATCCAGCGGAGTGGGTGGTTCGGCCAACGACGAAGTACGTGTTCGTGATCGATCGGCATCCGCCGGACGATCGGTGTCTGCTGGCGGTGTCGTGGCGGAGGATTCCGATCCGCGCGCTGTCTATTTCGACAGCGGCACTGCTGGATCGGCTGGCTCCTCTTGAAACCCGTCCTTCGGATCATCGAGGGGACACGCTGCAGGTGCTTCGTCCGCCGCTGGAAGCGGCGTGGACAGAGACGCGCTTCATCGAGCCGATCTATGGAAACGATGTGTGTACGCGCATGTGTGTGGCGCGCGCAGACTGCACTCAGGCGGTGTTGCTTCTGGATTACCGGGAGGGGAATGAAACGGTGATCGATGCCGCATGGAAGACGCTTCTCGGCACGCTTGTGATTGGCGAGTATATCGAGGACATCCGGACCGGCCGCAAGCATGCGAAGCGGGGATAGTGCCGTTAGTTCACAGGTGTGCGTTAATTCACACCCGGACGATGTTGCGCTATGCTATTGCCGAATAATCCTAAGCGTTTTTGGCCCGTCAACGTCTCAATCCCGGATGCAAAAGAAGGGGAGCGGTGTGCACCAGTTCAAAATTACGTTGCAGGACGTGAAGCCCGCCGTATGGCGGCGAATCCAGACTCCGTGGGGCTATTCGTTCTGGGACCTGCATGTCGCGATACAGGACGCGATGGGCTGGAAGGACATGCATCTTCATGAGTTCCAGATCCTGGATCCGAACAATCGAAAACTGGAGGCCATCGGAATTCCCGATGACGATGATTTCGGCCCCGCGGAGGTGGTTCCCGGCTGGGAGCGATCAGTGGCGAGCTATTTTTCCGGAGAGAATCCGGCTGCAACGTACGTGTACGATTTCGGCGACGACTGGAAGCACGAGGTGATTCTCGAGGAAGCCGTGCCGGCGGTGCCGCGTGTTGGGTGCCCGGTGTGCCTGGATGGAGGCGGAGCGTGTCCACCCGAAGACTGCGGCGGTCCCAACGGTTATGCGGAGTTTCTTCGGGCGATCAAGAAACCGGGAAGCCCGCGTGGCGGTGAACTGCTGGAGTGGGTGGGTGGCTCATTCGATCCGCGCTGCTTTGATGTGAAAGACGTCGCGTTCGACGATCCCGGAGCGCGATGGGAATGGTCTTTCAATGAATCGGTGGCGCTGGATAACGACCTCAACGTCATGCAGTCGTCGCCCCGCAAGGCCGACCGCAACGGCCGATTCGCTTTTCAGATCCCGCCCTCACAATATCGAATGATGGTGCAGCATCCTGCGGCGCTGAGTGTCGAACTGCTCGAACAGTTTGGCGCCGCGGTGGAGAAGAACGGTCTCTACTCGGTGAAACTCGATGTCGACGAACTCAAGGCGCTTGGCGGATTCCTCGTGTCGACGGCCAAGAAGACGCAGCGCCGTCTGGATCGACGGATCATGATGTCCATGTACGAGCACTTCAAGACGATGGAGTCGTTAGTGCGGGAGCTGTGAGGCCCATCGAAAGAATGTCGCGCGAAACGCGACAGGCATAGTCGCGAAATCCCGAACCTCCGCCGGACGAATCCCTTCCTGGTAAGCATTTCCTGTGGCCATTCCATTGCACTCCAAAAGCTGCGATGGACCTGGATGAGGAAATGCGGCTTGTCACACGTTTGCTGTCGGGAGATGCTCGCGCGCTGGAGCAGTTTGTCGAGACCTACCGCCGCTTCATTACTTCGATATTGAGCCGCCAGCCGAATCTGTACTCTCAGGACGTGGACGAGGTGTATCAGCGCTTCCTGCTTCATATCTGGGAGGACGGATACCGACGGCTCCGGCCATGGCGCGGCACAAGAAGTCTTGGATCTTACCTGGGCGCCATTGCGCGTAACCTCGCGAGGGACTATCGCAGAGAGCGGCATAGGAATCCTGACAATGCGACCGATTGCGAAGTGGTTGTTATCCCCGCAGCGGAGACGCGCAGTGATTGGAGCAGGGTTGGAGTGTTGAAGACCGCTATGGAGAAACTGTCCGAGCGCGACCGGGGTTTGATCCACCGAAGGTATTACCTGGAAGAGAGTTATCGAGAGATTGCCGATGCACTGGGACTTACGGTGAATCACGTCGGGGTTGCGTTGTTTCGTGCCGAGTCCCGCCTGAAACTCATTTTGAAAAAACAGCAGGGTTACCTGTAAGAACACGCCGTTTGAATTCGTCTTGTGAAGCATGACGAGGAGAAACGAATGACGATCACACGATATCGAACGGCGGCTGGAACAGGTAGCGGCAATCACAGGTTTGCGGCGAATCGCAAGCGGACTGGACTGGTTTTGGTGCTTTGCTTCTGCGCGTCTAATGTGCTCGGCGCGCAGCGACCAGACGCCTGGGATCCGAAAAACCCGAACGTGAAATCCGATGAAAGCTTCGAAAGGCTCGTGCCACTCGATCAGGAAACCAATCAGCAACGACTGACGCCACTCGGCGTACAGGTGCCAGTTGTACCCGCATTGCGGAAACAGCACCGTGAAGGTGCTGTGGAACCTACGAGCGACGCGCTTCGGCGAGTAGGAATTTCGAATGGAAAGCCAGACCAATCGCGCAGCGACCTGGTGGCCGACGGTACAGTGAAAGTTTATACCGCCAGCGGAGCAATTGCATTTGGAGTGACGTTGATTCAGAACGGCGAGCAGGGAAGCCAGCGCGTTCTGCTTCGACAACCGGACGGGAACTTATGGGACGGCAGGCCCGACCATCTTGCGTCCGGCGCAGGTCTGGCACTGGAGTTTCTGGAGACGCAGTACAGACACGGCCTTCAGCAGTTGTTGAAATCTTCGGGGCGTGACGCCAGCGTTGAAGATAACGGGATTGAAGACTCCCTGCGAGTGGTAACCGTACAGGAAGATAACGGCCAGTCTACAAAGTACAGTCTCGATCCGGTTACATCTCGAATCGCCCGCTTTGAGTTTGTTCGTGGACAGTCTCCGGTCTCGATTGGCAGGACGGCTCCCATCGTTCATTCCTATTCCTTTGCCGATTTTCGCGTCGCTGATGGTGTTGCAACGGCATTTCATATCGAGCACTTCGTCAATGGCGTGAAGCAGGAAGAGTTGCAGCTGACAAAGGTTCGATACAACTCTGCCGCAATCAGCGTACCCGTTGTGCGTCCGACAGGGAAGTAGGAAAGGAAGGACATCATGGCATTGAAACGAATTGTTTTTATAACCTTCCTGCTCTGTCTGGTAATTCCGGAGGCTGCCTTCGGACAGGTTCCTTACTGGTTTGATATTTCACCGGGCGCGGTATACCAGGCTCCGGGGTCCCCATCCTGCTTCACGATCACCGTAGGTGGCGGTGCGTACATGATCGTCGATCTGGAGTACTACTTCGAGTATAGCGGACCCAATTATTTCGCTGTAGGGTTGGATAGTAATGGTCAGGCGCAGATCTGCGTCGACGCGTCGATCCCGGCAGGTCTGTATGAATTTACCGGTATCCAGAACGAGTACTACCCCACCTGGGTTCCAGTTTACGCAAGCCTATATATCTATCCGCCAGGTCCTGTCATCTACGGGTTAGGGCCCGGTTGCGATAACTGGGATTGCATCTGGGTCGGTGGCGAGAACTTTCAGCAGGATTCCTTTGTCTACGTCTATTCCGACGACTGGTCGACATACCAGCTGTTTTGGGGGCCGGCCTGGGGATTATCGCCAGCGATGTGGGTGGACATTCCGTATCTTGCCTTTCAGATCACAAATCCGGCACTGCTGAATTCGTTTGGTACCTACGGGGTTCATGTTCTGGTTGCGAACCCCAGCGGGGGAACGTCGAATTGGGCATGGACTCGCTCCGGTCCACCGGTGATCAGTTCCGCGGCGGCAGGCTGCGCGGACGGTTATTGCATCACGTTTACAGGGGCGTTTCCGCTCGATGCCGTTGTGGACTTTCGAATTCCAGGACAGACGGATGTCATTCCAAATGCCTATAGCGATCTCAGTGTGACCACAACCAGCATCTCGCTGCGGTTGAATCCCAGTGTCCGCCACGATTTTGACGTCAGTGGATTGAACGCGTGGGTCGTTAATCCCCCTTTAGCAAACTGGTCGGATGGTTACTACATCTCGCCCGTCGACAAGAACATTACCGGCAGTATTGATGGAATCGCGTTCTCCGGTCTTCAGTACTACATCAACGGCTGGGCATGCGCGAAGACCTATGTGGAAAGCGTTGATGTCTGGATATATGTCGGAGGGCCAGCAGGCACCGGAGCGTGGTTGGGTTCGGGAACTGCAAATCTGAATAGTGAGCCGGGAGTGGCGGCTGCATGCAACTCCACCGGATCTCACTATCGATTCTCAGTTCCGATTCCCGACACGATCACTCAGGACCATGGTGGTCAGGCGATATTCGTTCATGGAATTTCCCCGTTCGGCCTGACCAGCTACCTGCTTGGAAACTCCGGAGCCTTCACTGTTCCTTCTCTGGATCGTTCTGTGACGGGCTTTATCTCCGGCGTTGTTCTGGAGAACCAGCAGTACTATCTCCGAGGCTGGGCGTGCGCGAAAACATATTCCGGAAGCATCGACGTTCATTTGTATGCCGGTGGCCCTGCGGGATCGGGAACATTTGTGACAAATGTGACCGCCAATCAATCCAGTAATCCGGCCACTACCGCATCGTGCAATACCGGCGCAACCACATATGGATTTTCCATTTTGCTGACACTCGCTCTACGCCAGAGATTCGGCGGTCAGACAATCTACGTGCACGGAATATCCCCATTTGGGTTGCCCAATTCGCTTGTCGGTAATTCGGGGAATTTGACCTTCCCGCTGCCGATGGAGACCAGTTCCCGGGAATACATCTATCTCGGCGACCGTTTGCTGGCCGTCGATACCACAAATCTGCCATGAGCATTACATAGGAGCCAGTCATGAAAAATAGGCGACATTTGGCACATTTCGTCAAAACGATTATCAAACCTCGCCGGAGCATCATTGGTCTTTGGAGTCTGGCCGTAATTTCCACCGCTGCACAGGGGCAAGACGTGCAATCCAGGCAGCGCGAGCAACTGTCCCTGGCGCCGAATTCGTTCCCAAATGCAATTCAGCTTCCGATGCAGGCTTTGGGTGCTCGCAGGCGAATTGCAGATAAGGAAGAAACGGCTGTGGATGCGCAGTTCTTGGATGATGTCGGCAACAGGAAATCAATCCATGTCGTTCGTCAGATCTCTGGAATGGTTCGAATTGAAGGTGTCCATGACAAGACCGCAATGTCGTTTGACGGCGAATTCACACATGACGTTGCGGATCGGACAGACGAAGCACTGATGGACACCTTTGTTTCAGATACTCCCGAGGCGATGTCTTATTCCGTTCGAAAAGGCGCATCAATCGTGTTACTGGGACACGACTTTCAGCCGAATTCACGAGCTGCATCGAACGTTAAAGGGCCTCGTTACGATATTTATGTTGTGACGGCCCCGGACCGCATTCGGGGAGGACGAACACTCCAGTCTCGGCGCTTCTATTTCGACTCCACGACAGGGTTGCTTGCAAGTACTCGATACTCGGACTCTGCAGGGGTGAACGTCGAAACGCGATTCTTGAATTGGGAACGTATGGATGGGTCCGGTTATCCCACCACCATCGAGCGATATGAAAACGGGCGTTTCACGTTTTCCATTATCAGTTCAAGAGTAACGGACCAACCTCAGCGGAATGCAGCAATCATTCGATAGGAGTTTATTCCCGTGATCAATTCAAAACGATTCTTTGCGCTTTTCAGCTTGTTTACGACGCTCAGTGCGGCATCCGTGTTTGGGCAGAATCCTTACACTGTTGCGACCAGACCACCTCGTGGATTCATGCCAACGGCGGACCAGCTGACCAGTCCCGTCGATAGCATCGATCCGATAAGCGGAAAGCTCCATCTGGAAATTCCTCTGGCATCTTTGCAGCGCGGACGAGCCGGTACGGGATTTGATCTCAATCTTGTTTATGACTCACATCTCTACGATTTAGTACCGGAAATTCTCCAACCGCCTCCGAACCTGAACTTGGGTCCAGAGGTTGCCTGGAATCTGTCCAGTTATTCCACTGGAGGGTGGCACTACAATATCGATAATCTTCACCTCGATATTGAAGGGCATGCCGGTGCGATTGATTACTATCCGGACTGTACGGAGGACTCGCCCAAACGCGTATATCGGCTTCGCGTGCCAATGCTTGATGGAAGCGTGCATACGATGCAACTCCGAGGATATGGTGCGGCGATGAATGACAACTATTCGGGAGACGGTTTTTTTGGAATTTATCCCCTGACAGGTAGAGCAAATGTTTGCGCGGCCCTGCACCATGATTGGCCCTCACAACTTACAGGCTGGCTCTCCTACTACTCCATCGACGGCAGCTATCTGAAACTCGAAATCTACATCGATGGATCCGGCAATGTTAATTCTGCGCCTTTCTATATCTACTATCCGGATGGCCAGCGTGCGATGGGACATGGCTTCTATATCGAAGCCCTTTACGATGCCAATGGCAACGGGATTCATTTCTCAGGCCATTGCCTTGATGAGGTTTGCAACCAGTTGTACAAAACGATCAGCGACGATGCTGGTCACGCGATCAACATTCTCTATAACGCCGGCGGGCTTCCTTATGGCACATGGCAGGCGGATCGAACAGACATTATCACTGCAGAGGGACCAAACGGCCTCGTGTCCTCAACCGTCAATTGGATGCCTTTAACCCTCGGCTGGCAAAATAGTCGAACCTACTGGTGGTCTGAAGCATCCTGGAGTCATACCCGTCCGTTCTTACAAATGATGAGTGTCGTTAAGTACGTGCAACTTCCGCTGCTCCCAGCTGTCGCATCCAACGATGTACCACCGGTATGGAACAGCTATGCATTTTCGTACGCCGATGATGACGATGGCGGTTACGGCGAAGTCGATTCGATAAGAACGCCAACGGGCTCGCTTTTTCAGTATCGATATCTATTCGAAGGCGGAGTGCAAGATGCGCTGACAATTTCGGGAGCTAATCCCATTCGTGAGCGGAAGGTCACACACGATGGAATGACGGATCTGGTTTGGACTTACAACGGAGGCGTCATTACAAATCCCGACGGCAGTGTGACCCAGTATTGGGCCGGCCCGCTCGGTAGTTATCTGGATACTGGAGTATTGGGAAATTTCGAAACGCCAGTCGTTTACCGCATTGATGAACCGGATGGTACGGTTCGGAAACGCGTATGGTCGCAGAATATTGTTCCTGGAACAGTCAATCGACTTCCCCTCGTTCCAGTCCCCGTCCAGAATCCATGGGTCCGGCGCGAAACCGCAACCATTGGTGACGCCTCCGGAAACCCCGCGTTGACATCTGTCATGGACCGGATGATCGATAAGAACGGCAATTTGCTTCAAACTACCGAATACGATTGGGTAAATTACAACCCCAATGGTCCAGAGAACGGAACCGTTCCCAGGAGAACAACGCAGTGGACTTACTTTTCAGGCGTTCCGGATGCGACGACCATCAACTTCAGTGCTTATGAATACTGGAATCCGCACCTTGCCGGGTTGGCACGGCGGCTGGACGCAGTACAACGCAAAGAGATTTTGGACGGATCGGGCGACAGGGTGGCAGTCACTGAGTTCGCCTACGATGACGCTTTCAGTACGGGCAATGTCACTTCAGAATTGCACTGGGACAATGTGAAGTCCGCCGCCGCTCCAGGACTGGGTTCACTATCGGTTGCCAATTCCCAGGTCCTGATCCGGTCCTACGATGGTTATGGAAACATCACCGATTTCTATGAACCGGAAATTCGTACGCATATCGCCTACGATGGAACTGGCAGCGTGCCCATACGTGTGGATTACGCCTATCAAACTGCGCAACAGCGTTCGTGGCAATACGACTGGAAAGTCTCGTCTGGAACATTGAATTCAAAGACAGATCTGGATAACAACATCACGACTTCTTATTCCTACGACAACGTCGGCCGCTTGCGCGTCACAGACGAATCAGGAATGCGAAAAACCGAAACTTTCTACGACGATGCGAATCTGAGGATCACCGTGAAAAAGGATCTGAATAGCTATGGCGATGGCAAGCTTCAGACCTCCATTCAGTTCGATCAGTTGGGAAGGGACGTGCTGGACCGGTCGTCTGAGCCCGGCAACCCGGATGGCATCAAAGTGAAGTCCACATACTACCCGACTTTGAATCGTTCAGTGCGTTCGTCGCCTTACCGTACGATGTCGGATGAGACGCTCGAATGGACCTGCACACAAACGGATGCGTCCCGGCGCGTGATTGCAGTGGCGATATTCAAGGGCTCCGAACCCACTGATTGTGCTTCGACAACGAATCGGACTGGAGTCACATCGACGGTCTATGATTCCAATCAAACGACGATCACCGATCCAGCGTCGAAGCAGAACACCCAAATCGTCGATGGTCTTGGCCGTTTAATGAATGCCGTCGAAGACCCGAATGGTCTGTACTACATCACCGCCTATGCCTATGACACGCTGGGAAATCTCATTCGAGTCAACCAGGGCGAACAATCCAGAAGCTTCAGTTACAGCTCGCTTGGCCGTCTGCTGTCGGCCACGAATCCCGAGAGCGGAACCACCAACTACGCGTATTTCGACAGCGGAAACCTCCAGAGCCGCTCCGATGCCCGCGGCGTTGTTGCCAGCATGACCTATGACGACATGCACCGCGTTAAAACGAAATCCTATTCCGGGGATGGAGGAGTTACGCCGAATGTGACCTATTCCTACTATCAGGCCGGATCATCTTCGGCCCCCAACATCGGCCAACTGCAATCAATGACCTCATCCGCTGCTTCGGTCAACTACGGAGGATACGACGTACTCGGCCGGATGGAATCCAACACCCAAACGACCGGCGGTAATACCTACACGTTCCAGTACAGTTACCGACTAAACGATTCCCTCAGTAGTGTGCAATATCCTTCAGGCAAGACAGTCAACTACACGGTCGACGACGCTGGACGAATCATTAAGATCAAAGCAGGAACCGAAACTTATGCGGACATGACGACTTCGAGTATGCCGTTCACTGCGGATGGACGTATTGCGCAGATGAAGTTGGGGAATGATCTGTGGGAGACCCGTAGCTTTCAGGCTCCAGGCACACCTACGTTATTGAAGCTGGGGACCACCGCCAACGCCAGTGACCTACTGGAATTGGAATACGACTATTCTGCAACAGCGAACAACGGCGATCTGGCGACTCAAATCATCCGTCAACCCGGACACGTATGGACGCAGAACTTCACATACGACAGCATCAATCGTCTAGCCACAGCGATCGAAGCCAATGGCTTCAGCCGAACCTATGGCTACGATCGGTACGGCAACCGGTGGGTCGTCGCAAGTAGCGGCATCTCTGCAGCAGACTCACACGAGCCTACGGTCGGTACTCTCTTTAACGCAACAAATAATCGGCTGGCAAACCAGGGATATGACGCCGCTGGCAATCAGACCAGCTACCAACCGCGAACCCTGGCCTACGACGCGGAAAACCGTTTGATTAGTGCGACGAGCCCGATGAATGGCAACGAATATTATCTCTATGATGGCGACGGTCGTCGCGTCCGCAAGACCTGGATGCCGAACGGTGGTTCAGCTCAAACCACGACGTATATCTACGGGCCGGGAGGGAAGCTTGCCGTAGAGTATACCAACCAAGCCGCTGCAGGCACTGGAACGTCGTGGATGTTCACTGATCTGCTCGGCAGCATACGAGCAGTTACCGGGGAGAAGCCCCAGTCGGGCAATGCATCAATGACGGAGTGTTACGACTATCTCCCGTTTGGCCGGATGCTTAGTTCCAGCGACAATGGTCGCAACACGGGCTGCTACCCTTTACATCCCGATTTTTCCCTACCTAGTGTCGAATCCCCAAAGTTCACCGGCAAGGAACGGGACATCGAGACTGGTCTCGATTTCTTTGGCGCAAGGTATTTCTCAGCTGCCCAAGGTCGGTTTCTAGCTACCGATGGTTTGATTTCAAGAAAGGAATGGATGCCCGAACCACAACGGTGGAATCGATACACATACGGCCTAAACAATCCTCTAAAGTACGTCGACCCCGATGGCAAGGATGCTATCGCCGCATTTATCTTTGGTCCTCAGTATCGAGATGTCGATACCTTCGATCTGCTCTTCGGGGGAGAAGCGAAAGCCGCTTACAAGAAAGCTTGGAGTGACTTTCTTGATGATCATAGCAAGGTGACTCACGGATTGAGCCCCTTTCCGACGTCCAAGGTAGATGTAGGGATGCAAATGGTTCTTCCTGGGGGCGGAAAAATCATCGGACCAGCGATTGAAACCACAATTGGAAAGGCCATCGCGAAGTCTGGCATAACAGTTCTTGGAAAGGTTGGTCACTATGAGAAAGTAGCGCAGGTGCTGAAAGCAAACAGTTTTGAAATCCCACCTGCTGCCTGGGCCAAAATGACCACCGCAGAAAAGTGGATAGCTAACCAAGGGTTTCTGGATACCGTGATCGAACGTGGGGACGAAATTGTGTTTTCCGATCCAGTCAAGAATCTTAGCGACGTATCAGGCGCGTTCCGTAAGGAAATCGAATACTTGCTCCAGAAGGGCTACAAATTAAACGACGACGGTTTCGGAATGACAAAACTTGGAGAGTGAGAGAGTGAATCTTGATGAAATTGTAGCTTCAGTAATCCTGATTCCCCGAAAACATTATGCTTTCGGAAATGTCTCGATGTATTCGTTATTGGCGAGTAGTGGTTATTTGGAATTCCCAGAGGATATTTCCGAGGAGGACATATTGCAGGGCCTCCAACTGCATCCAGAGTGCATTCAAGATTGGAGAGTCTATTCCGAGGATAAGCGAACTACGGGGTGGTATCTGATGGAGCCAAGAGAAGGTCGATTCGGAGTTGGCTTCATTCCTTCAACAGGGGACATTGGAGTAGATCCGCTAATGTATTCAGATGAAGCCAGAGCCTGCGCAGCGTTCATAATACTGGAAATAAAATATATGAAGGACGCCGTGTTTCAATCCGAAGAACGACCCAAGAATTATTTAGACAAGTAATATTCCAATAGGTTCAATCAGGTTTCTTCTAGTCACCAAAGCAAAGGCGATTTACTTCGCACTGAAGCCTCGTAAATATACTTGACTCTTAGTTCCTGGCGAACAACGATACGTCGCAGATGGTGATCTTCGTTTGTTGAGAGGTTCGGGAATCATGGCATTCAATCGTTGGAATACTTCTCCGTTCGTAGTCAGCTTGACAATGGTGAGTGTCCTAGCTACCACTGGTGCGAAGTTGGGGCAGACGCAAACACCGGTGAAGCAGGGAACTGTTGAGCACATTAAGGTGCACGGAAAGTCGCTGGAAGGAAACTTAGAAAAGGACTCGCCAGACCGTGACGTGTTTGTTTATCTGCCGCCCGATTACGCAACCAACGCGACTAAGCGCTATCCCGTTGTGTATATGCTTCATGGATACGGGTTGACTGCCGAACGATGGATGCCGTTCACGAAGATGGCGGAAGCTTCCGACAAGAACATTGCGGCCGGCACGATGAAGGGAATGATCCTCGTGAATCCGGATGCGTACACCATCTACAACGGCAGCATGTATTCGAGTTCCGTTACGATCGGCGACTGGGAAAGTTTCATTGCTGACGACCTGGTCTCGTATGTCGACAGCCATTACCGCACGATCGCAAATCGGGACAGCCGCGGCCTGGGCGGTCATTCGATGGGGGGCTATGGAACCATTCGTATCGGCATGAAACGTCCCGATGTCTTCTCGAGCATGTACATCATGAGTGCGTGCTGCCTGCTCAATAATCCTCGACCGCCGGCGGCGGCAGCTCAGGGAGCTCGAGGCGCCACGCCTGCGGCCGCAGCCACGCCAACAACGCCGACAACTCCGGCAGGGACGCCAGCGACGGCACCAACAGCTCCGCCCGTTCCGACGAATGCAACTGCAACTCTCGCGGCAGGACAGCGCGGTGCGCCGCCGAGTGGCGCTGCTGCAGCGCCAGGAGCAGGGAATCGAGGGGGGGGCCGAGGTGGATTTACGAATACGGCTTCGGCAGAAGCTGCGGCGTGGTCCGCAAATCCGAACAATGCTCCGAAGTTTTTCGACGAGCCGGTGAAGGATGGACAACTACAGCCGCTGATTGTCGCGAAGTGGCTCGCGAACTCACCTTTGGCGATGATTGATCAGTACGTGACGAATTTGAAGAAGTACAAAGCCATTGCGGGGGAAGTGGGATTGCAGGACACCCTGAAAGCCAGCAACGTTCAGCTGGATCAAATGATGTCCGACCTCGGACTCGCGCACACGTTTGAAACCTACGAAGGCGACCACACCAATCGCGTGCCGCTTCGTATCGAGACCCGGGTGCTGCCTTTCTTTTCCAACAACCTTTCATTTACTCCAAGGAATTAGCCCCTGGAAAAGCAAAAAGCCCCGATATGCTCCCTCTAATGAAGGGGCATATCGGGGCTTTTGATTTAATCCCGGCAACGACCTAATCTCCCACACAATCGCTCGCGCAGTACCATCGGCCCAGAGAGGCTTAACTTCCGTGTTCGGGATGGGAACGGGTGTGACCCTCTCGGTACGGTCACCGGAAACTTGTGAAACAACGGCGAGGC
>Ga0163163_10000814_pt1 | contig 26541 bp, 23 predicted proteins | sample S65metaG_FD_119766 | JGI IMG/M metagenome (GOLD analysis project Ga0163163, IMG submission 119766) | Switchgrass rhizosphere microbial communities from Kellogg Biological Station, Michigan, USA - S6-5 metaG | ecosystem: Host-associated > Plants > Roots > Rhizosphere > Soil | place: USA...
GCAATTTTTGGCCGATGTGCATCTTACGTGTGAGGTATGCGGAGGTAAACGATTTAAAGAAGAGGTCCTGGAAGTGACTTATAAGAACAAAAATGTATTTGATGTTTTGGAGATGAGCGTGGATGAAGCCATTGATTTTTTTTATGAAGAAAAAAACCTGGTAAGAGCCATACAGCCATTGAGTAGCGTAGGGCTTGGATACATTAAACTGGGACAATCGTCTGACACACTTTCAGGTGGCGAAGCACAAAGAGTAAAACTGGCTTCTTTTCTTGGCAAAGGCAAAAGCAATGGAAAAATACTCTTCATTTTTGATGAGCCAACAACAGGCTTGCATTTTCACGACATAAAAAAATTACTCGACTCGTTCAATGCATTGATAGAACAAGGGCATTCGATTATAGTCATTGAGCATAATATAGAAGTGATACGAAGCGCCGACTGGTTGATTGATCTCGGTCCGGAGGCCGGTGATGCCGGCGGTGAAGTTATTTATTCGGGAAAGCCTGAAGGGATAAAGAAGGTGAAAGAAAGCTGGACTGGAAGATTCCTTTAAAAAAGCTAGGGCCATCTTAGAAAAGACGGCCCGTTTTAATAATCCGTACCCTATGAAAAAAAGATGTGCAACTGCGATACGGCAAGTTTTCAGTTGCGCTTTTTATTTTGTCGACCGTCCATTTTTCGATTTTTAAACAGATAATTCTTTATCTCCACCGAAAAGCGAATCCCGGTAAAATGAGATGGTTTTAACTATGGTTCTTCGGAAACTGGGTACGATTTTCAGCAGATAAGAGGAGAGCACAAATGTAATAGCGGGTTTTTGATTATGCAAACATTATAGAAAAAAAATATTTTAGATAGGCGAGAAAAAATACGTACGGGGTAAAGTGTGTCTCGAAGTCTTGACGTAACAAGTCACCTTAACCTGTCAAGACTTTTTATGAGTTTTTCGTCTCTCCAAATACCCCTTGATGCAAGAAAAAGGAAGATAGGGACGGCAAGGGTAAAAAGGCAAGATAAGGATATGATGCCGGTTTCAAATTTTTGTATTTCCAAAAAATACAGCACGATTAGTACTATTGAAAGAATACAATTTATTATTGTCAGAGTTAATTGCCGTTTCCTGTTTTTATATAAAAATATAGCGATGAAGCACAGTAAGATCACAATTCCAGTCAATATAAGGATCAATATCTGGGAAGCAGCATCCAGTCTGACATCGGGCTGTCGGATGTTCTTGATGATCCTGCTGCCGCTGTAGAATGGTAGTTTAAAAGTAAGGAAGGCGAAGATTGCAGCGAGTAATAACCAAAGAGTCTGGAAGCGTTGTATCATACAGAAAATTTCACGACAAATTTATTAATGAATTAGATGATTAAATGACGATTTTTTTTACAATTATATTTTAAAATCAAAATCCCCGGTTACGCGGGGATTTGAAAGGAATGGTTAATGGTCGATAAAGGCTCCTGACAAGGGAAGTAAAGGCCGTCCAGTATATTAATGTTTTGTATTTGCGGCCAATGGTTCGCTCATTTTTGTTGCGTCTTTGATCTTATTCCTTTTGCTGAATGATACATCGCCGACGGCATCGATTTTCAGGGTCAGCTCATTTTTTTCATTTTGTAAAACTGCAAAAAAGCTAATCCCACTTTCGACACTTTCAAACTGGTACAATTGGGTAACGTCGTAATTGCTATAGGTGCTATTGATTTTTTCCTGAGCACTGATCGGTAAAAGATCAACACTTATATAGCGACCAACTCCTTTGAATTCTCCTTCAGTTGTAAAATAGGCATCTCTGAAACCCTGTCCCTGGGTAAAGGATGCTACGTATGAATCCTGGATGGGAACCCATCTTACAATCGTAGCATTTTTGAAATGTTCGTTAAATGCTTTTTGTACATCTGAAGGTACATCTGTCATTTGTGCATTGCTAGCAACGGTGATCAGCAAACAGTAAATAAGGACTGCGCTGGAAAATAAAATCTTTTTCATTTTTTGAAAGTTTAATGGTTATTAATGGTTCAACGTTTTCGGGATAGTTCTTAAAACTTAATCAGTTTCCAGAGTCGGATCAGAAGTTTATTTTGGCGCCTAATCAAAAATCTAAATCGTTATCTAAATAGTCGCAGAGAAGAATAAAAAGGAAACAAGTCCCGGCGATTTTAATTTTTGCAATAGAACAGCAAAGCTTCCATTGATCATTTGTTGCAAAAAAGTAAAGTTTTATGCAATAGGGGAGCTCGTATTTTATTTTACCTTTTGTTTTGTTACCTTAGAATGAAGAATCTCTTGTGAACCTTTTTAATAAACCAACTCTAACAACTGATGAGCGGGAAATACTAGACAGCATAACTCAGAACGGAGCCGAGAGAAAAAAGGGAGAGGAGCGTCTGTTTAACCGCTACGCTTACTTCATCAAAGAAGCTATCTACAAATATTCTTTGCCGGAAGAGGACGCTTTCGATCTTTACAGTGATACCATTATATCTGCCATCGACAAGATTGCTGCAGGTTCTTTCCAGGGCCGGTCCTCTCTGAAAACCTGGCTCTACAGTATTTTTCACAATAAATATGTTGACTTTTTACGGAAAAAGACGACAAATAAGAGTAGCATCCATCAAACCCTGTCAATTTCTGATATCCTTTTAGAAATCTCTGACCAGTCAAAAACCATTGTTCAGAGGCTGGTTGATAAGACAGATTGGGAGGTTCTAAGAGAAAGGTTGGTTCAGGTGGGGCAAAATTGCCGGCAAATGTTGCTTCTCTGGGCTGATGGATACAGCGATAAAGATATCGCCAGCTTAATGGAATATAAAACGCCTGATGTAGTAAAAACAACTCGGTTAAGGTGTCTGGAAAAGCTAAAACAACTGTATCGTATCACTTAACCCGGAAAAAATGGAAAATTATCTTGAATATATCGATGCGTATTTTCAACGTATGCTTGATCCTGAAGAAATAAAAAGATTTGAACAAAAGATTGCAGAGGATCCGGATTTCGCGGATGAAGTAGCTTTTTATTTGTCTGCCAAGCAGAGTCTGAAAGCAGAAGCAGATCTGGAAAAGAAGCAATGGTTCCGGCAATTGCTGGCGGAGCGAGCATCGGTTGTTGACATCAACCAGTATAGAAGTAGTTCAAGAAGAGTTTGGATATACAGAGTAACGGCCGCAGCCGCAGTTATTGTGTGCGCCTTTTTCGTCTGGTATTTCGTCTTTTCTAAGACTAGCTCTCCAAGGCAAATGGCGGATGATTATATAAGCCAGAATTTAAAAAACCTTTCCGTGACAATGGGAGAAAAAGATAGTATGCAGGAAGGATTGCGCTTATATAATGATGGCCAGTACAATTCTGCATTGCAACAATTTGAATCGATGATTCAAAGGGATACAGCAAATTATTTATTGAAGAATTACATAGGAATTGTTTATCTTAAGTTAGGCAATTATGAGAAAGCTCTTCAATATTTCAAGCAATTCGAAAACGATACTCTCTACTCTAACCCATCAGTGTTCAATCAGGCCCTCACTCTATTAAAGCGTAACCTACCCGGTGATAAAGAAAAAGCCAGGGAATTATTGCAGCAGGTTCGGGACAATGATCTAGAAGGAAAGGAGTTTGCGCAAAAGTGGCTCGATAAGTGGTAACCCTCCTTCAGGATACGAATTGCATTTTAGAAAGTTCTCCGCAATTCGACCGAATTGAATGTACGCTGTCCCTCTCTTGGTACTTCTTACAGAGCACTCATTGAAAACTGTCATTCACCTTGAGAAAAAAGTAAGTGTAACTGCTATTGTGTGATACAAGCAACAATGGTTAACCAATTCTTTCACCAATAAAACTTTAAGTATGAAACTGTTAAAATCCTTTGATTCCATTTATGTAAAAAGACAACGCGGGATGACGCAGCGCGAAGAGGAAGGAAGCTATCAATTGTACACGAAGATTGACAAGAAGCCAACTGGGAAACCGCCTGAGACTCTGACATTTCAATATGAGGACGGTTCCTCGGAGAAATTTTATCTTTGGGTCTTTTATGAGGAAATTCCCGACACAGCTGATAAAAAGCACGACAAGCAATACAAGGGTCACTTTAAGGGGGAACTAGAACAAGAAAGATATGAATGGTATGGCGCCGGCTGGGTCGACTTCTATGATCAAATGGTTGCTCCGAGCGCTGTGCCTCCCTTACCGCTTAAGGAGCATAAATTATTTTTCTTTTGGGACAGAAAGGATACGGACGGAGTTGCCATCTATATCAACGATGAACGGGCGGTTAAATTTGTCGACACGCAGATAAAGTTAGCATACACTCCTGCTACGACTGTTGGTGATCCGCCAACAATCCCACCGCCTCCGCCGCCATCTTCGAAGTAGTAGAATGATATTTTCCTTGCCATAGGCTATTAGTAGTCCTTGGCAAGGAAAATTTGCCTTGGCCCTAACCGGGGGTGTGTTTAATTCAATTTTGTTTAAATCTCTATGGAAAAGGAAAAGACCAACAAAGAAGTTCCACCAAAAATGCGAGACTTCTTTTTCCAGGTAGTGGTGAAGTTTCAAGATGAACAGTCATTGTTCGATCTCAGGAACGGACATGATATTGACTTTGGTTTGCTTGATAGCGTCATTCCCTGGAGGCAATTTCGAAATTCTATCCCTGACATAAAAGTACATAGGCTTTTCACCTCATTGAGTACCGATGAAATCAATACGTTAGTCGAAAGAGCAAGAAGTTTAGATAGCAATTATCGACCACCAAATTTTTTTTTCTACTATGTCATTGGCGTCCCGACTGAAACGGATGCCAGGACGGTCTGGCAAGCTCTCGCTGAAAATAAGAATGTCGAATGGACTTACATTGTAAATGATTCGACTCCCCCGAATGCCTTGCCGATCGAGGTTGACTCTGTGGATATAGCTCGGGAACATTTAGGTCGGGCTCCATATGGGATAAACGCAGAATATGCATGGGGATTTAAAGGGGGTGATGGAGAGGGACAGGTAAAGTTTATCGATATAGAGCAAGGATGGATCCTGGATCATGAAAGCATACAAGTTAGCACTCTTCCCACAACGGGCTTTAATCATGTTTTTCACGACCATGGCGCGGCGGCTTTGGGCGTAGTCATGATGACAAAAAATGACAACACCAAAAGAGGAATAGTGCCAAAGGTAAACGGTTACGTTGTTTCGCAGTGGAGGCCGGCAGGTTTTCTAAATAATGCAGATGCAATAATGGCCGCGCTTAGACATCTTGAGTTTGGCGATGTGATTCTATTGCAGGCACAGGTTCGAGATTTGTCTATCGCTAAAAAGCTTTGGCCCGTTGAAGCCCATCGGGCCAATTTTGATGCTCTTCGTCTTGCAGCAGCTTTAGGAATAATCGTGGTCGAGCCTGCGGCTAATGGCAGCATGTATTTTAATTTCAGCAATGATCTTGATTATTTGGTTCAAGACGGCAGGAGGATCCTTAATCGAACCGATGCTAACTTCAGAGACTCTGGCGCCATCGTCGTCGCCGGCGCATCAACTTCCGCACCGCATAAAAAAATACCTAATTCAAACTATGGCAGTCGAGTGGATTGCTATGCGTGGGGCGAGAACGTGTTTTCAGCCGGAAATTTTCCAAACTCATCGAACGGAGCGATCGATAGGTATACCACACAGTTCTCCGGTACCTCCAGTGCCGCGGCCATTATAGCTGGCGTTGTCATCGCCCTGCAAAGTATAATGGAAGCAAATCTTAATTTTAGGTTAGGCCCGGTGGAGATGCGGAGAATTTTAAGTTGTGAGCTGTATGGAACGCCATCCGGGAATGGACATTCCATTGATAAAATAGGAGTCATGCCGGACCTTAAGAAGATTATTAACAATACCGTTTTCTTATCGGCTACATGAAACAAAATGACCTGCGCTATTCCACGAATGATCAGCTTGACTGCCATAACGCTAAAAAAGGCCTTCATATTTATTATTTCCTATCTAATAGTTGTCGTATCGGTCTTGGCCCAGTGCCCCAATAGAGATTCCTTATGGAAACGCATTGTTTATTTTAAAGAATCCTTGAAGCCACTTACTCAAAAGGAACTCGAAGAATTATTGGGTTATCTCGACAATCTAAAGTTCTGCCCTTACAAAAATGATACAACGCATGTGGCTTTGGTTCGTATACTAGCCGATGCCTGCGTTCAGCGGGGAGACTTTCTCCAGGGGGCCCATTTTCGCCTGGAAGCCATCAATATAATTTCAAGGAATGCAGGCAAGCCTTCAATAAAGGTCGGCATTTTGCCAGGAATTTATTATTGGTTATCCCTTGCATATGATTCCCTAAATAACGTAACTGAGAAAATGCGGGCACTCGATAGTTGTATAGCCACGTCGATGAGACTAAAGCAGGTCGACAGATCAACATTGACCGCCCTGGAAAGCCGTGTTCAATATTTTTTTGACGTTGGAGATTATCAAAGATGTATTGATTATGCACGGCTATTGCAATCGCTTGGACAGAAATATGCCGATGACAATACTGGACTCGAGCACCTGGTGGGAGAAAGTGCTGTGTATACGAGCGTTGGCTGGGAGGTTAAAGCACTATTGGAAGTAAGGCGTTTTCAGGAGGCGGAAGAACTGCTGAAAGGTAAACTTGATGACTACCGAAAAGCCGGCTTAAAAGATTACATGGCTATGATTTATAGTCAACTGGCCGGCGTGCAGGAACAAAAAGGAGAATATTACGATGCTCTCTCTTATTTTCAACTGTCTCTTAAGTACTACGTGGATATCAAAGACTATTTCAATTGCAAGCAGACTACAAAAGATATGGGCAATGTCTATCTCGGGTACCTGAATGATTTGCCAAATGCCCTCACCCGTTTCCAAAAAGCCCTTACTTATACTAATAACGACAGATCGCAGGATTTGAAGGACGCGGCCGAGACGCTAGATATTTATGCTAGTATCGCGACTATTTATGTAAGGATGGCGCGTTATGATTTAGCGCATCATTATTATGGAATGGCCTTTGATCAAATCAAGCCTGGAGTCAATGAAACGACCCTGTTAAACAGTTCAATGGACGAAATTAAGAGAATAAAGAAGATACATTACCTCACCGGACTTATAATTGATAAAGGAGACGCTTACCGCAAACAATTTGAAGACACCCGTGAACCAAGCCGGCTCAGCGAGGCCATTCGAATCTATAAGATCGCAGACCAATTCCTTAATAAGATTAAATCAGAACAGACAGACATACAATCAAAACTTTTTTGGCGAAGTGATTCACGCCGACTTTATGAGAATGCCATTGACGCCTGTTTTTTAGGGAACAATGTATCCGATGCATTTTACTTCTTTGAAAAAAGCCGCGCCGTGTTGTTGCAGGATCAGCTAAATGAGCAGCGGTGGTCCGGACAGGATAATATTCTTAAGCAGACACAATTGGAGAAAATGATCCTGCAGTTGGAAAGGGACGTGAATAGCCCGGCTACAACGTCGTCTGATAAATCAGATTTAGAGGATCAATTATTTAAGAATCGACAAGAGCTTGCACAACTCCAGGAGGTAATAAAAAAGAATGATCCTCTTTACTATCAAAGCTTCGTCGACAAAAGTCCTATCTCAATCCAGGACGTTCAGCAGAAGATCCTAAAGGATCACCAGGCCCTGGTTGAGTTATTTGCCGGCGACAGTGCCGTCTATGTGCTCGCGATCACGGGGCAAAGAAGCTATCTTCAAAAGTTCAATAAAATCGAGTTTGATCGCTTGTCTGATGGTTGCCGGAATCTTATTGCAAATGCAGAGTTGTTGAATAAGAACTTTAATGAATTCAAAATTCTTTCTCAACAGTTGTACCGACTCATGTTCAAGCAAATTGATTTACCTACAGGGCGCATCATCATTTCACCTGATGGTCCTTATTTTCCCTTTGAATCGTTGGTTGTGAGCTCAGTCCCGTTAACTTACTTTCTCGACGATCATGCCGTGAGCTATACTTATTCAGCCCGGTATTTATTGAATAGCTTTTCAGCGGATCATGCTTCCACTTCTTACACATTCATAGGTATTGCGCCAGTGCAATACAACAACGGATTACCTGCATTAGCCGGAAGTGATCAATCTCTAAAGAAACTGGTCACTAATTTTAGTAATACCACTAACCTTATTCGAACGGACGCATCGAAAAAGAATTTTCTCAGGGATTACTATAAATTCAAAATCATACAATTGTACACTCATGCAAAAGCCGGTGGAACTGCAGAACCGGTGATTTATTTTTCCGATTCGGCATTATTGTTATCCGATCTTTTTTATGAACACAAGCCATCCACGAGTTTGATCGTGCTGTCGGCATGCGAGACTGCTGAAGGAAAATTGTATAATGGGGAAGGGGTGTTTAGTTTTAACAGGCAATTTGCCGCATTGGGAATTCCTTCATCTATCGCGAATTTGTGGCAGGTAGATAATACCTCTTCATACAAGATAACGGAACTTTTTTATAAATACCTTGCCAAAGGATTGCCCCTCGATGTTGCTTTACAAAAAGCGAAAAAGGAATTTCGATCGGTTTCATCCAAAGAAAAAGGATTGCCCTATTACTGGGCAGCATCGATCCTCGTGGGCCAATGTGACCCAATACCCGTGCAAAAGCTTTTCCCATGGATTTGGATGGCTGCGGTAGCAGTTGTCCTTCTATTAATCGTTGGACTAATGAGGATCTCACGGCGAAAAAAAGTAGGTGACACCTGAAAAATTAGCATCCGTTTCTTAATGAAAGTGCTTATTGACCCTTATCTTGACATTGTTTACCCTAACTCAGGATACAATGGAAATTCCTTCATCCATTGCTTTACTTCTTCACTAACAGCCTTGATCGTTTTTTCATCGTCTATTTTCATTAACACGCGATCAACGAGCTCAACGACGGTTTCCATATCTTTCTCCTTGAATCCTCGTGTTGTAATCGCGGGCACACCGATACGAATACCTGAAGTTACAAAGGGGCTTTTATCGTCAAACGGAACTGCATTTTTATTTAAGGTAATGTGCGCCTTGTCCAAAGTTTCCTGGGCTTTTTTGCCAGTGAGATTTTTATTGCGAAGGTCGATCAGCATTAAGTGGTTGTCGGTGCCACCGCTGCAAATATTATAACCACGACTTACGAATGATTTTGCCATAGCCTGGGCATTGCGCTGTATTTGCTTTACATACACTGCATATTCATCGGTCAATAATTCTCCAAATGCAACGGCCTTTGATGCAATGATGTGCTCCAATGGTCCACCCTGGGTACCTGGAAATACAGCCATGTCAAGCACGTGACTCATCATACGGATATTTCCCTTTGGGTCTTTTATGCCAAATGGATTTTCAAAGTCCTGTCCCATTAAAATAACTCCACCCCGGGGCCCGCGTAAAGTCTTGTGTGTAGTGGAAGTAACAAAGTGGCAGTCATCAAATGGAGATTTTAATAAACCTTTTGCGATCAAGCCAGCAGGATGAGCGATATCTGCCATTATGAAGGCGCCGATCTCACCGGCAATAGCTCTAATCTTCGCATAATCCCAGTCACGGCTATAAGCAGAAGCCCCACAAATAATTAGTTTGGGTTGTTCTTTCAAGGCAATTTCTTCCATTTGACCATAATCTACTGTCCCACTCTCTTTTCCTACTCCATAGAAAAGCGCCTGGTATAATTTTCCGCTAAAGTTTACCGGAGAACCATGGGTGAGGTGACCACCCATACTGAGGTCAAGACCCAGGATCTTGTCCCCGGGTTTTAGCACGGCCATCATCACGGCCGCATTTGCCTGTGCGCCGCTATGAGGCTGTACATTAGCATATTCACAGTTGAAAACTTTTTTTATACGATCGATTGCGATCTGCTCCGTTTCATCTACAATTTCACAACCACCATAATAACGCCGGCCGGGGTAGCCTTCAGCATATTTGTTGGTCATCACGTTACCCATAGCCTGGAGGGTTTGCAACGAAACAAAATTTTCCGAGGCAATCAGTTCAATGCCATTACGCTGACGTTCCAATTCTTTATTGATCAGATCAAAAACCTGTGTGTCTTTTTGCATGCCGCAAAAGTAAATGAACAATCTTAAATGGAACAAATGTTGAAAACCTGTTTCACAAGTTTTTCAAGATCCACGTCGTCACGATTTGAAAAAATGAGGATAAGAAAATTTTTTTCAGGAATGGAAAAGCTGTATGCCCGGAAGCCACCATTTGACCCGCTATGATATACTTTGCCAGGTACTGAACTTTCATCAATAAACCATCCGTAGCCATAGCTCAATTGATTTTCTTTTTCAATGACAAATTGTGGAGTGCGGGCCTTGCGAATCATTTCCTTCCCGAATATTTTGCCTGACTGTAATGCTGTGAACCATTTCAGGTAATCGTCGACCGACGTATAAATACCACCATCGCCTTCCGTAGAAAAGAAAATATTTTCTTCTGCTCCGGAGTTTTTAAAGCGATTCGTTACGCTATCAAATTCATAACCCTTTGCCTCGTTCTCAATTTTTTCTTTTTCGTTCCAAACCACGGTTTCCTGCATGCTTAATGGCCCGAAAATATTTTCTTTTAGGTATCGGGCATAGCTCTCACCGCTGATCTTTTCAATGATCAGCGACAGTAAACAGTAAGCCGTGTTGCTGTAACGGAAATGACTGCCAGGAACAAAATAAGTTGAATCAGTATTTTTAATTGCATTCAGCACATCATTGATATGTGCATGTTTCATTGTTTTTGTATCAGACAGATCATAATGATCAATAAGGCCAGAGCTATGAGTTAGTAATTCTTTTATAGTAATTGTTTCGGCTACTTTTTTGTTCAGACCGGGAAAGAATTTATCAAGGTGGTCATCCAGCGAAAGCTTTTTACTTTCCACCAGTTGCAAAATGGCAAAGGCAGTAAATTGCTTCGTGAGCGACCCGATGTTAAAATTGGTTGTTGAATTCAGATTTGTTTTTGTTTCAAGATCAGCAAGTCCATAGCTGTTTTTGAAAATCACGTTTCCTTTTTGAAGAATAGAAATAGAAATTCCCGGCGCATCATTTTTATAAATGGTTTCAAGAAGTGAATCAATTTGTAACTGCATTTTCGCCGTATCGGCGGATTGAGCAAAACCCCCTGCGAAATTGAGCAGCAGTAAAATCACGATGTTTGATCTAAGAACCATAAATAAGACTATTGAATATAATGCCTTAAAAACCGTTTGACAATTCAAAATATAAATTTATTACTTTCATGGGCTGATTAGAATTCAAAAAAGCAAGAATGAAGGCAATCATTCCCGTAGCAGGTGCAGGAACGAAACTGAGACCTCATACCTACACTCAACCAAAGGCTTTGATCCCGCTAGCCGGGAAGACGGTTCTGAGTATCATTGTTGATCAGCTTTATGAAGCGGGCATAAAAGAATTTATTTTTATTGTTGGTTATCTCGGAGATAAAATACAGGATTATATCCGCGAAAAATATCCCCAACTTAGAGCCCACTTTGTTCATCAAACAGATCGCCAGGGTATTGGCCACGCGGTAAGACTTACCCGCAGCATAGTGAATGGTGAAGAAATATTCGTTGTTCTCGGCGATACTATTTGTGAATACGACGTCCACGAAGTGATCAACAATCCTTGTTCGATGTTGGGAGTAAAAAAGGTTGATGATCCCCGTGATTTTGGTGTCGCCGAGATCAATGAAGAAGGGATGATCGAGCATGTGGTAGAGAAACCTCATATTCCCAAAAGCAACATGGCATTGGTAGGTCTTTATAAAATAAAGGAGAGCGACCAGATGTTTCAATGCCTTGAGACAAATATTAAGCAAGGTCTGCGCACCCATGGGGAATATAGCATAACAGATGCCCTCGATTGTATGATGAAGGCGGGCGCAAAATTTAAGGCATTCAGGGTGGAAAACTGGTTTGACTGTGGCAGAAAAGAAACTTTACTCGAGTCTAACGCTACTCTGCTAAAAAAATTCGGAGGTAAGATCGAAGAAGGGCTTCATTTTGAAAACACAGTGATCATTCAGCCGGTAAGTATAGCCGCAGGATGTAACATAAAAAATTCAATTATTGGCCCTAATGTGGCCGTCGGGGAGAATACAACGATCGACTATTCCATCATAAAAAATTCCATCATCGGAGCCTACTCCAATCTTTTTGACATTGTGCTTGACGCCTCACTCATCGGCAGCGATACAGAGATAAAAGGTGAAACAAGAAGATTGAATATTGGTGACAATACGGATATTGACCTCGGATAGTCGAGTATTAGTAGTCACGGGCCCATAACCCAAACTATGGGCGGATGAGAAGCGATCTCAGATAAATTGGCCTATCTACAATTGTCAGTAGTCGTTATAGAAGAAAATATGATGACAAAGGATGTTAAAATCAATTATTATTTGCAGGCATTCTCACAGAAGTGAGCGACAGTGACGTTTTTTGATTTTTAGGATGAATTTCTGACAAATAATCTCCAACGTCATTGCACTAGATCAGGATCTTCTTCTTTTGTTTCGATAGTGTTCTCGATGGTTTGTTCGACCTGTTTTTCGACGGGCGTGTTGTTTTTGATGTATAGCTGAAAATCGCTGTTCACTGCGAATTCGACTTCGTTCTGCTGCATAAACTTGTTCGTTGCATTGTCCTCTTGCAACACGAAAATGAGGTCTTTGGCAACTGGAGGCAAATTTTCTCCCGCCTGGGCGCGGCCTTTGATCAATTGTACCGAAAAGGTGAATTTTACTTTTTTGCCACCCGACGCCCGCTGAAAATCGGTGCTATTCATATCCAGCGTTTGCTGGGCGTTGATCGAACGCTTGAGAAGGATTTTGATAACTGGCAGGTACTTGCTCCATGTTTGCAGGAACATAATGATTATTTTTTAGTGAAAAGCAAAAAGTCAAACCACCTCTGATAATTTGGTAAATTCAACACCATTGAAAATTCGTGCAAGATTCATATCTCTTGCCTTTTCCCACCGCTCTATGTTGGCATTAGCCACTATACGCCATAAATTCTTTGACTTCAGATCATTATAATCTTCACTTTTGATAAACAATCCCCTGATGGTGTCGCGTTTCCTGAAGTGAATGTTCAGCGGTTTATCGAAATTACTCTTTGCCTCTACTTGTTTTATGATTGCGTCATTCGTCATATCAATTATTTTACATAAAAATTTAACAATCTGAGGATCGTGCAGAAAAAAACTCAAAATAAAAACAGACACGAAGGCACGGCAAATGCTGCAGAACTCAAATATGTGCAAAGGTAACTTTTTAAAGGCGGATGAAGGTTTTTATTTTATTCGCTTAGAACAAATTTCGCAGGGATTGAGTTTATTAAGGTAAATTTGCAGATTGTCTTATTTTAAAATATTTCATGAATCTTCCAAAATTTTCCAATGTCCACCATTCTTTGCATGCAGAATTGAAGACGAGAATCAGTGAATACTTTCGCGAAGTAGGTCGCTCTACAACCGGCAACCGTCAACTCTTTATGAAAGCCGTCATTTTAATGCTGAGTTTTGTATTCATCTACATCCATCTTGTATTTTTTACGCCCGCTGTACTGTGGCAGGTGTTTGAAAGTATACTATTGGGAGGCCTTGTAGCCGCAATCGGGTTTAATGTAATGCACGACGGGGCACATGGCAGTTTTAGTAAATACAAATGGGTAAATCGGCTAGCAGCTTTTTCACTGAACATTCTTGGTGGGAATAGCTTTATGTGGAATATAAAACACAATGTCATTCATCATGCCTATACAAACATAGATGGTGTGGACGATGATATTGATATCCAGCCTTGGCTGCGGATGAGCAGTACTCAAAAGAAATACAGGTTACATAAGTATCAGCATTTGTACTTCTGGATACTTTACTCCATGTTTTACATCTTCTGGGTTTTTATCTTGGATTATCAAAAATATTTGAAGGGTAGAATTGGAAATACGCCGGTAAAGAAAATGAAACTCAGTGATCATTTTATTTTCTGGTCTTTCAAATTGGCTCATCTCTTTCTGTTCGTTGGCCTGCCTGTTTATATGGTGGGGTTTGAATCATGGATCATTAGTTTTCTCATCTTCACACTGGTGGCAGGTTTCGTATTGAGTCTTGTTTTCCAGCTTGCACATACAGTTGAACATACTTCTTTTCCTGTGGCCGATCTGGAAACCGGCAAAATGGAAGATGAATGGGCTGTTCACCAGATAAAGACCACGGCCAACTTTGCCACAAAAAATAAACTCGTTACTTGGCTTGTAGGCGGATTGAATTTTCAGATCGAGCACCATTTATTTCCCAAAATATCTCACGTTCATTATCCCGCTCTTCATGACATTATTAAAAAGATCTGCGAGGAACGGGGTTTACATTACATTGAATTTAAAAATCTGCGGTTTGCCATAGCTTCCCACGTAGCTTTCTTGAGACAAATGGGCAAGTAATCTAAAAATAACTATCGTAGCTCATAACTCGTAACAACTACTTCTTCTCGTATCTTTAACGCTGATGAATAGTTACAATGACCTTCTCGAACCGTATTACAAAACTTTTTGACATTGATTACCCGATTATTCAAGCAGGAATGATTTGGGCAAGTGGCTGGCGACTGGCCAGTGCTGTTAGTAATGCAGGGGGATTGGGCCTGATAGGCAGCGGATCGATGTACCCGGATGTCTTAAAAGAACATATTCGAAAGTGCAGGTCCGCAACCAGCCGTTCCTTTGGTGTAAATGTACCCTTACTGTATCCCGATATTGATAAACATATTCAGACCTGCATAGAGGAAGGAGTAAAAATTATTTTCACTTCTGCCGGTAACCCTAAGACCTGGACAAGCGTTTTAAAGGAAAGAGGAATCACGGTAGTTCATGTGGTCAGTAGCAGCAAGTTTGCAAGAAAAGCTGAGGAAGCTGGTTGCGACGCGGTAGTAGCTGAGGGATTTGAGGCCGGCGGCCATAACGGTAGGGAAGAAACAACAACAATGGTCCTCATACCTTCGGTAGTAAACGCAGTGAAGGTGCCTGTATTAGCCGCGGGGGGTATTGTAAATGGGCGGCAAATGTTGGCAGCAATGGTAATGGGAGCTGAAGGGATTCAAGTGGGAAGTCGGTTTGTTGCAAGCGAAGAAGCGTCTTCTCACGTGGAATTTAAAAAGGCGGTGATCCATTCGCAAGAAGGCGATACAATCTTAACCATGAAACAACTAACACCTGTAAGGATCATAAAGAATAAATTCTTTCAGGAAGTATCAGATGCCGAGTTGAGAGGAGCAACGATCGATGAGTTGAAAACGATATTAGGAAGGGCGAGGGCTAAGAAAGGGATGTTTGAGGGAAATCTGGAAGAGGGTGAGTTAGAAATAGGGCAGGCAAGCGCACTAGTACGTGACATTTTACCGGCAGCTGAAATCGTAAAAAATGTTTGGCAAGAATTTCAAGAGGCATTAAATAATCCAATAAAAAAAACTTAGCTTTGTTTACACATGGAAGTGATTGAGTGAAAAATTCTTTGATCACAAATTGATTCACATGAAACCAAAATTCCTGTTGCTGATTTCTTTTTTTGTTCTCGGATCGTTGATTGCCAAAGCTAACACAGATCCCGGAAAGAAGGATGATATTATGGGCAGCGTGATAGGTGCTGAAGGCAAGAAACCCTTGAAGGACGTGTGCATCACTGCTTACCTTTGTTCCAAAAAGGAGAAAGTGGTAATTACTGACGGAACAGGCGCCTATTCTTTTGATGATCTGAAACCAGGCGTCTATAAATTTGTTTTTGAAAAAGACGGATATAAAAAAGTGATAAAGGAAAAAGTTACTGTAAAAGTAGATGAAGGTTTTCAGCTGGACATAGAAATGCTGCAGGATAATTCAACCGATGTAATGCCATCGACTTCACATTTTTTGTACAACTAACGATTGCCTTAACTAGTTTGGAAAATGGGATGTAAATATTACATCCCATTTTTTTTGATCATGCTTTAGTAAAGAAATTTCTTTGAACCTACATGACGCCTCATAGCGTTCCTCTTTAAACGTTTCCCATGCGTCGTAAAAGGCCTTTTTATTAAGGTCCCTGGTCGCAACGGTTACATGGGGCTGAAAAGGACGATCGTCCTTTTTTATTGGGAAAAGACGATCTGCAATTACATGGTCCTGTAGTTGATCGTGCAAAGTCTGCAACGATGGAGTTGGTAATACATCTACATAAATAACCTTCGGTTTAAAAGCAGCAAAATTCTTTAAGTTTATTTGGAAAGAGGACTGGTTTTGAGAGAACTGGCTAATGGAATTTTCTAATTTATTTTCCAGGTCGTCATTCATCCAGAATGGAGGAACAAGAGTGATATGTGCTGGTGAACGCAGCGCGACGAAACAATTAAAATGTTTGTTCATGAACAGTTTCCATTTCAATACTTCTTTGTTGATATCTGTCGGCAAAACGAAAGCAATGAAATACATGCTGGCCATGGTACAAAATTAAGCCGCCCCGATCCTTCGACAAGCTTAGGTCGGGGCAGCTTTGCTTTTCATGGCCTAAAGACAGAGGAGTTTATTCGTCATCATCATTATAAATATTGAAGTTATCATCGGACTTCTTAATGGTAAATTTTTCGTGTTTTTTGAGGAAGCGTCCATATTTATTGTAGACTTCTACAGGTTGCTTTTTACCATTAATGATCAAGTCACCGTTTTTATGCTGAATAGTGTAACCTTCTTTTTTATTGATTAAACCATCATTTTCCAATCCATCGACAAAACCTTTATATTCTTTCATTTCGGCTTTTGCTTTCTCGATGCTTGCTTTTGCATTCTCCATTTCTTTTTCAATTTTCGGCCATATTCCTTTCATTTCTATGTCCAGCTTTTTCATTTCTGCATCAAGCTTGCTCATGTCGATTTTTTTCACTTCTTGCATTTGCTCTTTTATTCGCTGATTCATCTTTTCCCAATCCACCGCAGCGAGTGATTCCTTTAATTCCTTTTGAATTTTTGCAGCATCCATCTCATTGGTGAGTTTATCCATTTGTCCTTTTATCTTTTCCATATCCACTTCCTTCAGGGCCTTCTCTATATCCATTTGTATTTTGGCCTTGTCAATTTGTTTCATCGCTTCTTTCAATTGTTCGTTTACCTTTTCCATGTCGACGTTGAGCTCAGCCCTGTCCAGTTCGTCAAGAACATCGTCGAGGTCACGGATCTTTTTATCAGCCTTGTTTTTTGGCACCGTATCATTAAAACTTTGTTCAGGTCTTTGCTGATGTGTTTGTTTTTGTCCGCCCCAGGAGAGGAGCAATACTGAAAAGCAGGCTACCACAGCGGCAGGTAAAAAATATTTGAGTGCAACAGGTTTTGAATTCATACTATTACAAGTTTAAAAATTTACAGTTGTCGTTTCACGAAGTACTTCGTACCAAATATACGACTGATTTCGTATTTCGCCCCATTATTTTTCAAATAGGAATAATTTTAACAAACGGCGCTTACTGTTAAACTAAGAGGAACGTCGTAACCATTTGATCATCTCTTTCCAGGTTACTCTTTTGCCATACAGGAGAATTCCAGTGCGGTAGATTTTTCCGGCAAACCATGTTGTGAGAATAAAACCACCGATCAGCAGTGCCATTGATAAGAAAAGTTGCCACCAGGGAACTGCCTCAGGAACTCCGTTTGCGATTCGCCCCATCATAACAATTGGCGATGTAAAAGGTATCATGCTTGACCAGAATGCAATTGACGTATTGGGATGGCCGACGGTGGAGCTTAAAATAATAAAAGAAAGAATAATAGGCATAGTAATGGGTAACATCAACGATTGGGCCTCCTGCGGATCTTCGTTTACAACACTCCCAACTGCGGCAAATAATGCTGCATAAAACAAATAGCCTCCAAGAAAATAGAAAAGAAAGCAAATAACTATTAACGGCCAATTGGCGCCCCCGGAGATCTTTGACATTACGTTTGTTGCCATTGTTGCATTCTGGCCCATTGCAGGATTGTTTTGGATATCCTGCATGTGATGCACGGCATCTCCCGGAAGAAACAACGGCAGCGCGCTAAAAAGAATAAATAACAAAATGATCCACATCAGAAATTGCGTCAGCCCGACCGCTGCAATGCCGATGATCTTTCCCATCATTAATTGAAAAGGCTTTACAGATGAAACGATCACTTCAGCTATCCGGTTCATTTTTTCTTCCATCACTCCGCGCATTACCATGGCGCCAAATATGAACATGGTTATGTAAATAAGTAAGCCACTCCCAAAACCGATCCCATAGGCCAGGCCTGCGTTCGCCTCTTTTTCTTTTCCGCTTTCGTCTACGGTCATGTTGGAAACGCTGATCGCATTTGTTGAGACCGAGCTTACGGAGTCAAGGATCGATTTATCAATGCCCTTTTCCTGGAGCAACTTGTCCTCTAAAGCTTTGTTTAGTTGGTGCTCAATAGCGTCTTTTGATTCAATGGCAATTTGTTTACGGGAAACGATCGTATAAGTCTTGTAAGAAGTTGAATCACGGTTGGGTCGCAAGAAGCCATTGTAGCCTTTGTCACTAAAATTGGATTGATCAACTGAAGGATCAAATACAAAGAGAACAGAAGATGTATCACTTTTTAATGACGATTTGAGAAAGCTATCGTTCGGTACTGCAATTTTTACTACTTCTTTTGATTTAACAGCCAGGTAAACCGAACCCACAATAAACAGGATCATTACAATAGGGAAAAGAAAAGTGGAAAGTATAAAGGCTCTTCTTCTAACTCTTGTTAAGTATTCTCTTCTTATGATGATGAATGTCTTATTCATGATACAATATTATGGTTGAACTCAGGAGTCCCGCCGCAGGAATTGTCTCGACACAGATGTGCCTTCGACCAGTTTAATAAAGATGTCGTTTAGTGATGGAAGAATTTCATTGAAAGAATGAACGTCCGCATTTTGTTGAATGAAATATCTCAACACGTCTGTTGGCTTATTGCCATCTTTGATCTTTACAATATAGGATTGATCTTTTTTTCCGATAACATCAAATATTGTATTGCCATTTAGAGAAGGCTCATCATCAAGACCTATAGTAAAAAGGTTTTCTTTGAAATCCTGTTTTACCTTTTTAACTGACCCATCCAGGATCTTCCGCCCTTTGTTGATCAAGACAATGTGATCGCAAATCTCTTCTACCTGTTCCATCCTGTGAGTACTGAAAATGATTGTGCAGCCTTTCTGGGACAACTTGTAAATTTCCTCCTTTATAATATTGCTATTTACCGGGTCGAGGCCACTGAACGGTTCATCAAGGATGATAAGTTTTGGTTCATGTAAAACGGTAGTTACGAATTGGAGTTTTTGAGACATTCCTTTCGAAAGATCTTCGACTTTTTTATTCCACCAGCTTTGCATTTCGAGCCTTATAAACCATTCTTTGATTTTTACCATCGCATCACCCCTGCGCAGTCCCTTTAATTGCGCGAGGTACAAAGCCTGCTCACCGATTTTCATTTTTTTATAAAGACCTCTTTCTTCGGGCATATAGCCGATGTTGATGATATCCTTTATCGGGTCAAATTTTTTCCCATCGAAAATAATCTCACCTTCATCAGGAAAAAAAATACCGGTGATCATCCTGATAAGCGTGGTTTTTCCCGCTCCATTGGGACCCAATAATCCAAAAATGCTGCCTTTTTCGATAGTGAAGCTGATATCATCCACCGCTTTTTGTGCGGCAAAATATTTTTTGAGATTTCTTAGCTCTGAAATGGCCATAATGCGATTTTGTTATGAGGTCAAATATAAACACATTCAACGGTCATGAGATTTCAGTATTTCACCAAATTACGTTGTGGATGGAAGAAAGGATGACCTTGTTTCGCCAACTGCTAAATTCCCAAGGTGAACGATTCGAGCGCTGATAAAATAATACATACTTAAACTTATCTCACTATTTTTGACCCCTTCATTAGTTATTCAGGCAACATGAGAACCATCCGCGCAACAATCTCTTCCATCTTCCTGTTCCTTCTACCATTTTGTTCTTTTGGCTGGGGTGTATTGGGTCACCGCATCGTCGGGCAAATTGCAGAGAGCTATTTAACACCAAAAGCCAGGATAGCAATTCAAAAGATCCTCGGCGGCGAATCCATTGCGATGGTAAGTAATTGGGCTGATTTTATAAAATCGGATTCCGCCTATCAATATATATATAACTGGCATTTCATTGATGTGGACTCGGGTTTGACAAAAACTGAATTGCGGGATTATTTGCAAAAAGATACTGCTACTGATCTTTTTACAAAGACAAATTTTCTTATCAGGCAATTAAAAAATAAGCACCTGTCAATGGACAAGAAGCGCATGTATTTGAAGCTACTGATCCATTTCGTCGGGGATATCCACCAGCCGTTTCATATAGGGCGTCATGCTGATCTTGGTGGAAACAAAATAAAATTGACCTGGTTTTCTACACCAACCAACCTCCACGCCATCTGGGATGAGCAGCTCGTCAATTTCCAGCAACTCAGTTATACAGAATATACAATGGCGATTAATCGTAATACGAACGCAAAGCAAAGACTTACGTGGCAGAAGCAACCAATAAGCGAGTGGATCATCGAATCTCATCAACTTGCCGAACGCTTATACAGCGAGGTAACGCCCGATCAAAAATTAAGCTACCGGTATAATTATGACAACATCCAAGTTCTTAATGAACGGTTACTAAAAGCTGGTGTTCGCCTGGCAGGTTTGTTAAATGAATTGTTTGTTTAATGGCTTAAGCAGACGCTCAGAAATTTTTTTGGCCACCCGTTCGCCGTCCATTGCTGCACTTACAATACCGCCCGCATAACCTGCGCCTTCGCCACAGGGGTATAAATTTCTTATCTGTACATGCTGTAATGTCTCGGGATGTCTTGGAACACGGACAGGTGAAGAGGTTCTCGATTCTGCAGCCACTATAACGGCCTCATTTGTAAAATATCCTTTCATTTTTTTTCCAAACTCTCTGAATGCCTGTTGCAGATTCTTATAAATGAATAAGGGTAATACTTCTTTTAAGGAAGCGCTGGAAACACCGGGCAAATAGGAACAAACCGGTAAAGATGATGAAACTTTATCCTCACAAAGATCAACGAGTCGTTGAGCGGGTGCCACAAATTTTCCCCCTCCTGCACTGTACGCCTTTCTCTCCACGTATTGTTGAAAATACATCATACCCAGTGGCGAATTCAGAATGTTGCCGGGCATTTCCTTGGTTTCCCCAAAATCTTTTAAATCTTGTAAATTATGATTCTGGATTTGTACCACTATTCCACTGTTGGCAAAAGGATTGTTTCTTTTTGAAGGTGACCAGCCATTCACCACCAATTCTCCGGGATTGGTTGAGGCTGGTGCGATGATTCCACCCGGACACATGCAAAACGAAAATACTCCTGTGGTGCCGACTTGTTGGACCAGGCTATATGAAGCTGGTGGCAAAAAAGGGTCACATGATTCCTTATCACAGTGATATTGGATACTATTGATTAGTTCCTGGGGATGCTCTGCACGTACACCCAGTGCAAACGGCTTGGATTCAATTTTGATCTTTCTGTTGTGTAAAAGATGAAAAATTTCGCGGGCGGAATGACCAGTTGCGAGAATAACTGCGTCGCCTTCAAAAATAGTTCCATCAGAGGTTTTTGCCCCAATAATCGTTTCGTTTTTAATCACCAGGTCAATCACCTTTTTGTTGAACCAAAATTCTCCACCCGCGCCCAGAACCTGTTTCCTTACTGATGTAATAATATGTGGCAGTTTATTGGTTCCAATGTGTGGATGCGACTCGTAAAGTATATTTTCTTCAGCCCCAAAATCAACAAACAAATTCAAAATGCGATCTACATCGCCTCGTTTAGTGCTGCGGGTATATAATTTGCCATCACTGTAAGTGCCGGCGCCTCCCTCTCCAAAACAATAATTGCTGTCAGGGTTAATAAGGCCCTCTTTATTCAGCAGAGCAAGATCACGCCTTCTTGCCCTCACATCTTTTCCTCTTTCCAGGATAATTGGTTTTATACCAGCCTCGATTAGTCGAAGCGCTGCAAACAAACCAGCGGGGCCTGCACCGATAACGATCACCCGGGAACTACTAAGATGGACATCACGATATTGAACAGGAGTGAGGACTCTTTTTTGCCAGGGTTCGTTTATGAAAGCGATAAGTGAAAGATTGATCCATGGCTGTTTTCCACGCGCATCAATCGATTGTTTTAGAAAATTATACCCACTAACGCGTGTTGGTTTTACTCCCGCAGCCTGTGAAATGTATTTTTTCAAAATTGTGTCATCTGACACTTCGGAAGGAAGTAATTTGAAACTGAACGCTTTTTGCATGGGTCAGGTTTTTATCCTGAAATGAATACAAAGATGTCTAAAGAACTCATTTGAGCAAACAAAACTTTTCAGGTTGTATTCATCCGCCAAATCAGTCAAAAAAAAAAGACTCTCTAAAGGATCATTATTTTGAAAAATTTCATTGCGGCGATGTGAAAATTTTATTAACTTCAATGAACTCACAAATCCTTTTCCCTGTATTTACCAGATCCTGTCCATTCCGAAAATCATTGTGTTTTTAGAAGTTTTGTCAGGAGCACCTATTGAACTTATTGAATTAAGCACGGACAGTGCAGGTTTTTTCTGGATTTCTATAAGTTACAAAAAAGAAAAATGGAGTCGGGTTTTTTTTCGAAAAATTGACACAAAACCACAGTATTTTTTTTTTGATAAAAACAAATGAGGAAAAATTTTTTTTTAGAAAAGATTTATAGATATTCGTTGCCCTGTGAAAAAAAATTGTACTCTATGTCGCTAGTAAAATTGCCTGAGAACATTGTTTATTGGATGTAAAAAACTGCTTTCTTACTGATGGAGAAATCTGCCGAAAAAGTTTGGACAAATTGCTTAAAGATCATCAAGGATATCGTTGAATGGCAACATTTCAAAACATGGTTCGAGCCAATACAGCCTGTATCACTTAAAAATAGTGTTTTAGTTATCCAGGTTCCGAGTCAATTCTTCTTTGAATATTTGGAGGAACATTACGTAAATTTATTGGGTAAGACTCTGAAACGTGAAATGGGTAAAGAAGCGCGCCTTGAGTACCGGATTATGGTGGATAGCGGCAATAGTGGCAATAAGCCTGTAACGATGGATGTTCCTGGACAGGGATATAAAAGTTTTTCAAACAACGAGATGGACTTTCCTTTGGTGATTAATAACCCCGTAAAAAATCCTTTTGTGATCCCGGGTCTGAAAAAAATGCAGATCGACCCGCAATTAAATCCTATTTACACATTTGATGCGTTTATAGAAGGCGACTGTAACCGCGTTGCGCGCAGAGCCGGTAAGACGGTGGCTGAAAAGCCGGGAGCGAACTCATTTAATCCTCTGGTTATCTATGGCGGTGTTGGTTTGGGCAAAACGCATCTTGCACAGGCTATCGGCAACGACGTAAAAAGAAATCATTCTAACAGGGTTGTTCTTTATGTGAGTTCTGAAAAGTTCATCAACCAGTTCATGGATCACAGCCGCAACAATGCCATTAATGATTTTATTCATTTTTATCAATTGATCGATGTGTTGATCATCGATGACGTCCAATTTTTTAATAAGGCTGAAAAATCGCAGGATGCATTGTTTGCAATTTTTAACCATCTCCATCAATCAGGAAAGCAATTGGTACTTACTTCTGATAAATCCCCCAAGGATCTTGAAGGTGTCCAGGAGCGTTTGCTAAGCCGTTTCCGTTGGGGTTTGAGCGCAGATCTCCAGATCCCCGACTATGAAACCAGGATTGAGATACTTGAAAGAAAGATGAAGAATGATGGATTGGAAATGCCAAAGGAAGTTGTAAAATATATTGCGTATAATATAAACAGTAATGTACGTGAGTTGGAAGGGGCCTTAATTTCTTTGTTGGCACAATCTTCGCTAAACAGGAGAGAAATTGATTTAGATCTAGCGAAAAAGGTGTTGCGCAATTTTGTAAAATCCTCGAGCAAAGAAATTACTATTGAAACCATTCAACGGATGGTATGCGATTTTTTTGATGTCCCATACGACAAGCTTCTTCAAAAAACAAGAAAGAGAGAGATCGTTCAGGCACGGCAAATCACGATGTACCTTGCAAAAGCGTTCACAAAAAATTCTCTTAAAACGATAGGGGAGCATTTTGGTGGCCGCGATCATACCACGGTCATTCATTCCTGTCAAACGGTGAAGGACCTCATGGATACAGACACTGTTTTTCGCGAAAATGTACTCGAACTTCAGCAGAAGGTGCAGTTAGCTGCCATGTAAAAACCCACAGTTTAAATTATTCATAATAGCCCCGTTTTAAGCGGGGTTTTTTAGGGCAGTTGTTGATCGCCATCATGAATGTTTATTTTTCGCAATTGCGGATAATTACCCGAATGCTTTTATCTTTGCCGTCCCTCAAAATTCGGGAGGTAGTTCAGCCCGGTAGAATACGTGGTTTGGGACCACGGGGTCGCAGGTTCGAATCCTGTCCTCCCGACAGAAAGAGTCACAGGTTGTGGCTCTTTATTTTTGTCCTGACATGACATGGATGGCAATCGGGATCCGATTTCGGACGTCTCACAGTTAACCCTTCAGCGGATTTTTTTAAGGAGTTGAAAAATTCTTTTGAAAAAAAATCGATCACTATGTTCACATTTTGGACAAGGTCACGACAAATAATATAAAGAATAACACTTTTCTTGAAATAATGTGTTAGCAATTTTTCATTAGGGCAAGCAATCGTTAAGACCTCTTCTGTTTCTACAGGGGAGGTCTCCTTTTTTTTAAATTTTTTCGGATGTGATTTGATTAATTTGAAGCAAAATGCCCGCTATTAAGCGGACAAATTTTTCTGGTTTGCGGTGAGGGAGGGATTCGAACCCTACCCTCTAAAATAGCGCATGAAGTTTTACACAATTTGGGTTATTGGCATTCTCATTACAAGAACCCCGCTGAAAGAGATAAAAATAACGTAGGAGCACCGACAGGCATTTAGTGTTGCATATGAATTAGCTATTTGGAAAAAGGCAAGACAGATGTATGGTAACAAGTAAAATGACATCGATGGAATACTCCTATTTTCCTCAATCGATACATGATGAAATTAATTGAATCTTTTCCCTTAATTCGTCTGCAATTGCTTAGTACTTTGGTTTGCTGTACCTGGTTGTACATCATTTGAGTTTTCGCTCGCTCTTGCAATTTTAATTGGCCAGGATTTGACCATTCTTGGCTCGGACCGTTGCTGGCCTGAAACGAATCTGCGATTCCGAAACATTGTCGCCGTGAAATATTGTCCTTGGGTTGAGTTATACTCACCGATCTTCAAAGGCGTTCTTTAAGTCGATTACCCCTTACTAACTAACGGGTAATTGAACAATAAATTCAGTTCCCTCACCTTCCTTCGTCTCAAGTCTTATTTCTCCGCCATGCGGCTTTACAATATCATAAGCCAATGATAATCCCAATCCAGTTCCCTGCCCTGTTGGTTTCGTAGTGAAGAAAGGTTGAAAGATTTTTTCTTTGATCGAATCAGGAATGCCATCACCATTATCCTTTACGCTTATTTCAATCCTGTTTTGTAAGCTTCGCGTTCCTACAACAACAGTCGGATCATAGCCGGGAATGCCTTGCTTGGATCTTTCGTTCACAGCATAAAAAGCATTGTTGATCAGGTTGAGAATAACCCTTCCAATTTCTTGGGGAATAATATTCACTTTCTCAATGCCATTGTCAAACTCGGTGCTGAATGTTGCATTGAATGATTTGTCTCTCGCACGGAAGCCTTGGTAGGCTAATCTCAAATACTCATCCGCAAGCCTGTTAATATCGGACGGTTCTTTTACCCCGCTGCCGGTTCTTGAATGTTGTAGCATTCCTTTCACAATAGCATCGGCTCGCTTGCCATGATGATTTATCTTTTGTTCGTTAGTAGCAAGATCACTCGCAATAGCTTTCACTCCGGTCAGGTTTCCTTTCTCAGCCTCAATTTTTAACTCTTCCAATAGTTCGCTGTTTACGTCGGAAAAATTATTCACGAAGTTTAACGGATTTTGTATTTCATGCGCAATGCCTGCGGTTAGCTCACCCAATGACGCCATTTTTTCAGATTGAATAAGTTGAGCTTGTGTGGCTTTTAGTTGTGAAAGCGTTTGCTCAATTTGCATATTCTTTTTTTGCAACAATGCATTCGCCTTTTGCTTATGTCTATTAGTGCGCCAAAGGGTAAGAGCGATAGACAGCAAGGTCACTGCTACGCCCAGGACGATTAAGATTTTTACGTGGCCGCGGTATTTGGTTTGTTGCAACTCGGCTTGCTGTTGCCGTTCACGTTCTTTAATTTCCTCTTTAAAAGCAATGCTTTGTATCTGCTGAACTTTCGCAAAACTCAAAGCGCTGTCTTTTGTACCCATAGCATATTTGTAATAGTACAGGGCACTATCATCACGATGC